>Ga0180431_10008486_pt1 | contig 11763 bp, 10 predicted proteins | sample SS_ome_11_FD_132459 | JGI IMG/M metagenome (GOLD analysis project Ga0180431, IMG submission 132459) | Hypersaline lake sediment archaeal communities from the Salton Sea, California, USA - SS_1_MS_1 metaG | ecosystem: Environmental > Aquatic > Non-marine Saline and Alkaline > Hypersaline >...
GGTTGGTTAGGGGAAACCGAGACAGAGGTGAGGTAGGCGCATGGCACGCCCATCACCGACGCCCAGACCATTTGGGTGGCACTGAAACGCTGCGCAACTGCGTGATACTCTGTATCACGCCGCCCAATTGCCATTGGACTATCGGGCATGGTGGCATTTCGTGGAACCACCACGAGCCACTTCGCGACTCGGAGTTGCCGTACTTGTACTACGGTAGAAAACCCCAGCGTCACAAGAAGCGACAGCGCAAAGCCCGACCAATGCCGCAGGTTCGACTCATACGCCTGTAGGCATAAGTGTGCCCTACTGCGCCACCAACCAAAACGGAGCAGTATCGTAGAGAGTATTATCCGCTACAGACCGCAGGCCCGCCTTGCCGAGACCCTGCTCAAGCTGGTTGAGTCCCACGGCAGCGAAACACCGGATGGATGGGAGATCTCGATACCTCTGGATTCGGCCGGGCTCGCCGGCATGGTCGGAGCGAGCACCGCCACAGTGAGGCGTCTTCTCCACGACCTGCAGGCCGATGGCGTCATAGGTACCAGGAAACAGCACTACCTGGTCCACAAGCCAGAGGAACTGCAGAGAAGGACGCCACGCAGGGAGGCCTAGCGATGACAACCCTCGTCAACGCCGTGCGCAGACAGCATGTTTCGCCGGGGAGTTGACCAACCCTGAGTCGCCGCTACACCGGGATGAGCAGTCCTATGCCATAGGTCGCAGCCGCAGCCAGCGTCCCGATAGCCATCATCTCCAGCCCGCTTCGAATCCAGCTCTTCCTGGTGAAAATGGCCTTGCTGGCCCCGACAGCGAACAGGCTGCCAACGCTGGCAACCACCGCCGTAATGACGGCAGGCGTCACCCGCATGAAGGCGAAAGGCAAGATAGGGATAAGCGACACAATGGCAAAAGACAGCCCGGTCAAGACGCACGCCTTCATCGGGGGCCAGGACTCTTCCGATGCCAGCCCAGTGTCCTCTGCAACGGCATACTCCGACGCCGATTCCATTTCCGCGCGCACTCGACTGGCGAGGGCCTCCGCTTCTCGTTTGCTGAACCCCCTCGCCCGGTAGAACTTCGCCAGTCGCGCCCGTTCTTCCTCTGGAGTGCCTTTCCTCCTTATCCCCTTTCTCTCACTCTCTCTTTCCGTTACCTCTTTTTCAGACTTCGATGAGAGATAGGCGCCGGCACCCATGGAAATGGCTCCGGCAACCGCACCGGCCACACCGGCTACGAAGATGGTGTGGCTGTCAGTGATAGCGCCGTAGACCCCAGCGACCAGGGCGAGTATCGAGACCAGGCCATCGTTCGCCCCGAAGATGACGTCTCTCACGCCACCACCGCCGGTCATCTCCCAGGCTTCCATGCCCAGCACTTCCTTCTTTATCCTCTCAACGTGCAGACTTTCGTCTGAGGCAATCCTGGACCAGGCGTCCGATGTAGCCGCATCACCGATGTTCATAGCCGCAATCGCCAGTTCCTCCAAGCTGTCATCCTCCGCGATCACGGCCCACTCCATGAACGCCCTCGGTCCCAGGATGCGGAGCATGAGGTCAACCCTCTGCCCTATCAAGAACATCTTGCCGGCCCTCTCAACGCCACCACCCAGTCCTTCAATCTCCCGCGACCAGTACTCGCATTCCCTGGTCTCGCCAGCGCTCAACTCGGCCAGGAGCCGCCTGGTCGTCTCGTCCTTCGCCCGCCTGGCAAGTCGCTCATAGCCCTTGGCCTGCATGAGTTTGTAGTCACGTATTGCCCTGGCCCGGTCGACCAGGGCTTCTCTCTCGGCCTTCGTCAATTCAGTCACTTCGGTCTCCGGCGCGGCAGATTATACCACACAACACCTGACTCCAGCGGGCGCAGTCCCGGACAATTGCTTCGTTGTTGACACTCGTGAGGGCAGATGCTATAACTGCTTCTACAGTGACGGATTCGGCCAGACGATAGCCTGTTCGGATGTTCGCTGCCTGGCAGAGGCACAGAAGGGAGATGCGATGGATGAGTTATGGATGTACGCGCTCATATACGTGGTTGCCGGGATCGTTGTCTTTCTCCTCGGGCTTTTCTTCGGCGTCATTCGCCGACCGTACCGTAGTGTCCTTCTTCGTCGCTTCTGGGGAAAGGCGGCATTCGACCAGAACCTGGTGATCGCTCACGGCACGCTAACGGACTCCCGGCTCACCCAACCGGACCCGCCTCCGTACAGGTACGTCAAACGCTACCATGACGGCAGGGCGTATCAGTTGGTCGGACCTGCCGGGAACGTACCTAGCGGCGGTGATGTTCGAGCCGTCTCGTACATAACCAACTCTATCCGGCCGTATCGAACCAGGGCGGTTGGTGTCTTGGATGATGTCACCGCCTTTGCCAACCTCAACCGGTCCATCATAGCCGTGGGTGGCCCCTTCTTCAACGAGGTAACCGACCTGATAGTGCGTGAGCCGAACAACCGGTTCGTCGAGTTTGGGCAGGAGGGCGGTGTAACCTTCATACGCGACAAGAAGTCCGACAGGAAGTTCGAAAGCGCCAGCAGTCCGGTGCGAAAGGACTATGGGGTCATTCTGAAGATTCCCAACCTGCGTTTCCCGGGCTACTACTTCTTTGCCTGCGCCGGCCTGGGAGAGTGGGGCACGTCCGGTGCAGCCTGGTATCTCAGCAGGCAGTGGCGAAGGCTTCAGTCCGAGTTCGGCGGCCCCTTTGCGGTGGTAGTCGAAGTCGAGATAGGTTCTGATGAGAGCGCCCGCCGCGTGTTTCCCGACTCGAAGAAAGCCCCAGCCGGCAAGTAGACTGTTCATGGGACTGCGCGTCACTCCGTCCACAGAAGCGCCCATGTGCCCTGAGCACCGCTGCAAGGTCGAGGGCATTGTCGCGGCGTCGAAGCACTCCCCTAGCCACCCCTGGACTGCTGCACCAGCACGGCCGCGAGGAGGATCAAGCCCATGGTGAAACCCAATACAGCGCCCTACGGCTCCTGGCGATCGCCAGTGACGTCTGACCTTATCGTCTCCGAAACGATCAGTCTTGGCCAGATAGTGCTCGACGGAGGTGACACGTACTGGGTTGAAATGCGGCCGGCCGAAAGCGGCCGCTGCGTGGTGGTACGGCGGTCGCCGGACGGGCAGACCTCCGATGTTACGCCGCCTCCTTTCAGCGCACGGACGCTGGTTCACGAGTATGGAGGAGGCGCTTTCCTTGTTGACCAGGGCACTGTCTACTTCTCCAACTTCGCCGACCAGCGCCTCTATCGTCAGGAGCCCGGCTCCGAACCATATCCCATGAGCCCAGAGGGCGAGATGCGCTATGCCGACGCTGTCATTGACCGACGCCGCCACCGCATCATCTGCGTGCGCGAAGACCACACCTCTGCAGGCCATCAGCCAGTGAACACCGTGGTGGGCCTCGACCTTCGAACCGGCGGCGATGGCCGGGTGCTGGTCTCAGGCAACGATTTCTACTCGTCACCACGGCTCAGTCCCAACGGAGCCAGCCTGGCGTGGCTCACGTGGAACCACCCCAACATGCCATGGGATGGAACGGAGCTGTGGGTAGCCCCGATCGAGGATGACAACTCGCTCGGTCATGCGCAGCGCGTGGCCGGCGGACCAGAGGAGTCCATCTTCCAGCCTGAATGGTCGCCGGACGGCATCCTGCATTTCGTTTCCGACCGGACCGGCTGGTGGAATCTGTATCGCTGGCGACATGAGCAGGTCGAGCCACTTTGCCCCCTGGAAGCCGAGTTCGGAGTGCCGCAGTGGCTGTTTGGCATGTCCACCTATGCCATCGAATCAGCGCAACGCATCATCTGCGCCTACGGCGACCGGGGGAGATGGCGCCTGGCAAGTATCGAAAGCGAGACAGGCCGGTTCCAGGAGATTGAGACCCCGTACACGTCGGTCGGTTTCCTCCGTGCCGCTCCCGGCAGCGTTGCCTTCCTCGGAGGCTCGCCGACAGAGACGCTATCCGTCGTACGGCTGGACCTCGCCACACGCCGGTTGGATGTGCTGCGCCGGTCGAGCGCCGTGGTCATCGACCCCGAGTTCCTGTCGAGCCCTCAGGCAATCCAGTTCCCCACCGAGAACGGGCTGACCGCACACGCCTTCTTCTATGCACCGATGAACGGCGAGTACCAGGCCCCTCCCGACGAGCGACCACCCCTTCTGGTCATCAGCCACGGCGGTCCGACAGGGGCTACATCCGGCACACTCAACCCGATGGTTCAGTACTGGACCAGCCGCGGCATCGCCGTCGCCGACGTGAACTACGGGGGAAGCACCGGGTACGGCCGGGCGTATCGGCAGCGCCTCCGTGGTAACTGGGGCATCGTCGACGTCGATGACTGCGTAAACGCAGCTCGCTGGCTTGTCGAACGCGACCTGGTCGATGGAAAGCGGCTCGCCATTCGAGGGGGCAGCGCCGGCGGGTATACCACCCTCAGTGCGCTTACCTTCCGCGACCTCTTCAAGGCTGGGGCAAGCCATTTTGGGGTCAGCGATTTGGAGGCTCTGGCCACGGAGACACACAAGTTCGAGTCCCGCTACCTTGACGGACTCATTGGCCCCTATCCACAGCGGCGCGACATCTACCTTGAGCGCTCGCCCATCCACTCACTCGAACGTCTCTCCTGCCCGGTCATCCTCTTCCAGGGACTTGAGGACAAGATAGTCCCGCCGAATCAGGCGGAGATGATGGCGGAGGCACTGCGCGCCAAAGGGCTGCCCGTGGCGCACGTCACCTTCGAGGGCGAGCAGCACGGCTTCCGTCGCGCCGAGAACATCAAGCGCACCCTCGACGCTGAGCTATACTTCTATTCGCGGATATTCGGCTTCTCGTTGGCCGACCCGGTGGAGCCGGTGCCGATTGAGAACCTGCCGGATGAGGCTATCCGTCACGGAGAAGAGTACAGGAATGAGTAGCGAACCGTTGGTAGTCATCATTGGCGCTGGACTTGCCGGCCTGTCCACCGGGTGCTACGCCCAGATGAACGGCTACCAGAGCCACATCCTGGAACACCGAGCCGCACCCGGCGGTGTGGCGGCCGCCTGGCAACGCGAGGGGTACACCATCGACGGCGGCATACACTTCATCATGGGGCACCGACCGGGCACGGCGCTCCACGAGTTGTATCGCGAACTGGGCGCTGCCAGAGCCGATAGCTTCGTGGACATGACCACGTACTGCCGTTTCACCGACGAAGCCAGCGGACGAAGCCTGGACGTCACACCTGACCTCGAGCGCCTGGCTGACGACATGAAGGCTGTATCACCCCAGGACGCCAAAACCGTAGACGATTTGATTGCCGGTGCCAGGGCCATGCGTGGAATGGATACGAGTGGACTGGGGATGAACCAGCCCCCCGAGCTGGCGGGCCGTCTCACGCAACTGAGACAGCTATGGCAGATGCGCAGCCAGTTCAGATACATGACCAAGGAGTACCCCGCTTCCGTCGCCGAGTTTGCTCAGGCCATTCACGACCCGTGGCTGCGGCAGGTGGTCGAGAACCTCTTCATGCCCGAGGTGCCGGCATGGTTCCTGTTCAGGCTCCTCGGGCTGCTGGCAGACGGCGAACTGGGACTGCTTGCCGGTGGGTGTGCTGATTTCGTCGCCGCTATCGAGAAGCGCTACAAGGACCTGGGTGGGCAGGTGACGTACAACGCCAGGGTCAAGGAGGTTCTGGTCAAAGACAACCGCGCTGTAGGCGTGCGCCTTACCGACCGCACCAGGCATTACGCCGACACAGTGGTATCGGCCGCTGATGGCTACAATACCATCTTCAAGATGCTCCACGGGCGCTATGTAGACGACGATATCGAGCAACGCTACGAGTCCTGGGAGTTGACGCGTCCCATGGTGATGGTCAGCTTCGGAGTGGCGCGGGAGTTCGCCGGCGAACCGTGGCTGAGCTACGTCAATCTATGGCGTCCCTTCAGACTTGGCAGGCGTTCTGTCAGTAGCATCATGCTCCGCATATTCAACTACAGTCCCAGGTTCGCCCCGCAAGGGAAGACGGTGGTCCAGGTATCCTTCGACAGTGAGTGGGAGTGGTGGAACGAGTTGCGAAGGAACCGGTCGCGCTACGAATCGGAGAAGGAACGGGTCGCAGCGAAGGTACTGAAGGCTCTGGAGGAGCACTACCCCGGCATCTCCCGTCTGGTGGAGGTGACAGATGTGGCCACACCGCACACCACGTGGCGCTACACCTTGAATCAACGCGGAGCCTACATGGGCTGGCTGCCAACGCCGGACGCCTTGAAGATTTTCGTCCCAAGAACGTTGCCGGGCCTCGAGGACTTCTATATGGCCGGCCAATGGGTGATGCCCGGCGGCGGCGTCCCGCCGTGCCTCTATTCCGGTCGCCATGTTGTGCAGTTGCTGTGCCTCCGCGACAAGGTGCCGTTCTACACTTCGCTGCCATAGTGTGAACCTGCAGGCAGGGGAGCGCAGTACCGCCGTCGAAACACCCGCAACAGCCATCGTTGGCGCTCCGAGGTCCTGGCGAGCACAGAAGCCGCTCCCTCTCGACAAGGGGTACGTGTACGACACATGCACATGATTGAAACAGATGGGGAGCCGTACTATAATTGGCCAGACCAAGATACTCAAGGGTCTCCGAAGCCAAGTCGGCCGCGTAAGCAAAGGCCGCCAGCGACAATTGCAATGGGAGGTGGGACCATGGCGAAGAGATTCTTGCTTTGTCTCATTGTTGTTGCGTCTCTGCTTGCAGTAGCATGCTGCGGCGGCGCCAGTGACGGAGGTACGACCGGAGGAGGCGGAACTCCGGAGCCCCAGCCAAGCCTCTACATCACGGCCAACGCCAACCCCCCCGGTGTCCCCCCCAATACCGCTTTCACCATTACCGCCATGGTGGAGAACCGGGGCCAGGGGAAGGCAGAGAACGTCAACATCTACCTCGAGCCCTCCGACACCGGCTACGCCTTGCTCCAGAACTGCAACCACGCCTATGACGCGCTGGCGCCGGCCGGCCTGTGTGTGCACGTCGGTGACATGTTCCCCTGGGACAACGCCACGGTGACCGTCAACGCCGTATCCACCAAAAAGGGACAAACGCAGCCACAGACAGTGCAGTGGAACGTATCCCATGACTACTACGGCGGCACCAAGGCCTACGACACCACCATCCAGGTATCTTTCTCCCAGAGTGGTGGCGCCCCCATCGGCGGCGAGGGAGAGTAGTCCCCTTCGCCCGTAGCGGCGATGGGGTGCCGGGCAATCGTGGCTCCACAAAGGTAGGACGCCGCACATGACGGCCGCGCCCGGTCGCCTCGGCACAGGAGGAGCACGCGCAGCGAGCCCTGCTCCAGCGACAGCATGACCTCATCAGGCGCAAGGAGATCGCCACGCAGAAGTGGCTCGAGGAAAAGGAGGCCCAGGCCGGCAAAGGTCCAGGCTGAACCGCCCGCTTGGCAGCGCCCGCCTGAAAGAGAGACAACCGTGTTCAACAGAATGACCGTGTAAAGGAGTCACATGAACGTACTCGGCAATCGTCAGCGCCCTTTGTTGATCGCCCATCGCGGCGCGCCGGTCCACGCGCCGGAGAATACCTTCGCGTCCTTCCAACTGGCCATCGACAGCGGGGCGGACATCATGGAGACCGACCTGTGGTTCACCAGGGACGGCATAATCGTCTGCCACCACGATGATACCGTCGACCGCGTCACCGACGGCAGCGGTACCCTCCCGGAGATGACACTCGATGAGGTCAAGAAGCTGCGGGTCAAGCGCTCCTACTGCGGCCGCTTCGACGAAGCCCAGTATCCCAACGAGCAGGTCCCCACCCTGCAGGAGCTGCTGGACTTCACGCCGCCCGACATCGGCCTTGCCCTTGAGCTCAAGGACCCCCGCTTCATCGAGACGGAGCGCGCCGCTCAGCTCATCGATGTGATCCGGCCCCGCATTGCAGCAGGCACAGTGATGCTGCTCTCCTTTGACACCAAGCTGCTGTGGGCTGCGCGGGATGTTGAGGCGGCAGTGTGGATTGGCGAGGTGAGCATATTTAGCCCCAACCCCACCTTTCGGGGAAACGGGGTGGGCACCACCTACCGGGCGATGAAGAGCAATCCCCGCTACATGAAGACCGCCCGCCAGCACAATCTGTGGGTCTGTCCCCTCGACCCCATGCCGGAGGAGCGCCTGGAGTGGTATCTCAAGATCGACGTCGATGCCCTTCTGACCGACCACCCCGACGTGACTCACGCTGCACTGGCGAAGATGGGACGGCGCTGAGAAGGCGCCAGGCCGCCCGACGGGTCAGCCGGTGTTCGCCCGGCCCACACTACCTGCTGTATGTCCCCATAAGCTCGGTCTGGCCGAGGATGTGCCCCTCCATTGCCTGGAGCAGTTGCTCTTTGCCGGCGCCGGGAGCGAGGTCAAGCACGGTGTCCAGCGCGTACAGCTTGAAGAAGTAGCGATGGGTGCCGCCCGGAGGGCAGGGGCCGCCGTAGGCCGCCCGGCCCCAACTGCTTCGCCCGTGCCGGCTGCCATCGGGCAGCTCATCCTTGGCCGGCACCGCCTCCGGCAGAGACGTGGCCGTTCCCGGCACGTTGTACAGCACCCAGTGCACCCAGGTGCCTACCGGCGCGTCGGGGTCATCGGAGATGAGAGCGAGACTCTTGGTATCGGCGGGCGCATCGCTCCATTGCAGCGGAGGTGAGATGTCGTCGCCATCACAGGTGTACTTGCGCGGGATCTTCTCTCCCGCGCCAAAGGCGCCGCTGGTGATCTCAAAAGCCATCGTTGACCTCCTTTCTCGGACAGGCCGACCTGCTATGCCGACGGTTTCGCCCCACAGGCTCCAGCGAACCCACTGCCTGCCAGACCCACCGCGGCGTGCCCGATGCTAGCACCTGCCCTGGCGGCAGTCAAGCCAGAGCGCCGTCACGTGTTGCATCAATACAAAGTGTTAGCGATCTCCAGACTCTACACAAGAGGGGGGGAACGCCCCCCCCGCCCCCCCACAGGCGACCGCCTTGACAGGTGTAGTTGCCCAATTCATTGGGCGAGTCATGCCTGATGAATCAGGCAACTACCGCCAGAAGAAGGGCCGCCCTTGAGTCAACGATACATCTTCGGTGACCATAGTCATGACTCAATTCGCGTCATTTGACAGCGTGTGGGCCTTCGTATATGCTGGCCCAATCCGGCGGTTCCCCCGATGCCGGCGAGGACCTTTTTCGCCTTTGAGGAACAGGGATGAGCACAGAGAAAGAAGCGCCGATGCCGTCCGCCGAGGTGGAGGGCAAGGCCAAAAATGAGACCGCGGACCTGGTTGCGTTGAGCCGCGTCTCCGCGGCCATCAGCAGCCTGAGAGACCTGGACGCCATCCTCGAGGTCGCGCTGGACAACGTGCTGAACATCATGAACGGCACCGCCGGCGGCATACTCCTTCTCGACGAATATATCCAGACGCTGTCGTATCGGGTCTATCGCGGGCTGTCCGCCGAGTACGTCAAGGAGATGCAGCTCAAGGTCGGTGAGGGGATAGCCGGCAAAGTAGCGCAGAGCGGTCGGGCGATCCTGCTGGAGGACATATCGGCTGACCCGCGCACCGCCCGCCCCGAGTGGGTGCGCCACGAGGGCCTTAAGGCGTGGCTCAGCGTTCCACTTCGAGCCAAGGAAGCCGTGCTGGGCGTGATAAACGTCGCCAGCCGCGAAACGCACCACTTCACCAAGCGGGACATGCACCTTCTCCACTCAATAGGCGACCAGGTGGGCGTCGCCGTCGAGGAGGCACGGCTCTATGAGCAGCTCAAGGGCAGCAGGGAAAGGTATCGCCAGTTGGTGCAGCAGGTCCTGCTCGCCCAGGAAGAGGAGCGGCGGCGCATCGCCAGGGAACTGCACGACGAGACCAGTCAGTCGCTCTCCGGTCTGACCTTCAACCTGCAGGCGCTCATAGAGATGGCCGATATGATCGGGGTACAGGACACTGAGTTCAAGTCCAGGCTTGGGAAGGTGCATTCGCTGGCCACCCAGATAGGCAGCGAGGTCAGCCGGCTCATAGCCGACCTTCGCCCTACCCTTCTCGACACGCTCGGGCTTGTCCCCGCCATCCGGCACTATGCCGAAGCGAACCTCACGCCCCTGGGCATCAACGTAACCTTCGACTTCCAGGAGACCGGCCATGTCCTCCCACCCGAGACGGAAGTGGCTGTGTTCCGCTGGGCTCAGGGCGCAATGGGCAACATCATGCAGCATTCCGAAGCGAAGAACGTAGCCATATCGCTGAGGCGCGAAGGCAATGACCTTATCCTCACCATCAACGATGATGGCAAGGGCTTTGACGTTTCGCAGCTCACCGGGATAGAGGAGAATGGACGCGGCGCCGGCCTTTTCGGCATCAAGGAGAGGCTGCGGCTGGTCGGGGGCAGCTGCTCCATCCAGTCCCAGCCGGGCCAGGGCACTACCCTCATCGCCGATGTTCCCTTGGTCTGGAGCGGAGCGAATGCAGAAGATACGAGTATTGGTGGTTGACGACCATGCTATCGTGAGGGATGGTGTGTGCGCGCTGCTGGGACTGACGCCGGACATAGAGGTGGTGGGTGAGGCGGCCAACGGGATGGAAGCACTGGACATGGTCAAGGAGCTGGAGCCGGACGTCGTGCTCATGGACATAGCCATGCCCGTCATGGGCGGTCTCGAAGCCACCCGCCGCATATGTAAGGAAGCCCCCGGCACCAAGGTGCTGGCCCTCACCCAGTATGACGACAAGGAATACGTCTTTCCCGCAATCGAAGCAGGAGCCTACGGCTTCATCAGCAAAGTCGCTGCGTCATCCGAGCTTGCCGCCGGCATTCGCTCCGTGTACCACGGCGATTCGTTCCTGTCGCCTTCGGTGGCCCGGCACCTGGTGGTGGACTACCAGCAGGCAGCCGGCACGCGAAAGAGCTATGACCCGTATGATGAACTGACCGACCGGGAGAAGGACGTGCTCAAGCTGCTGGCCGAGGACCACACCACCCAGCAGATAGCGGAGATGCTGGTCATCAGCCCCAAGACGGTCGAGGGCCACAAGACCAAGCTCATGGCCAAGCTCGACCTCCACAGTCGCGTCGACCTGGTCAAGTACGCCCTGCGCAAGGGCATAATCAGCGTCTAGCACCTCCGCCTGTCCTTCTCGTGACCTCACCCTCCATTCTCCTCGCCACAGGGGGTCTACCCCCCGATTCAGGGAGCCAATCCACCAAATGCAGGGCGTTTCCCCCTCCCGTTTTGGGGTGAATACCTCTATGCCGTTGGCGTGATGTCGTTTATCCTTTTTTACAGGTTCTTGAGCGAAGCTGGCTGACAATAGGTGAAGAAGATGGCGGCCAGCAAGGAGGTGGAGATGGAAAAGAGAGTGAGAATCCTGGTTGTGGACGACGAGCCTGATTTCGCCACCGGTCTGCAGACGACCTGCAAGGCGAAGGCTTATCAGGTGGTTGTTGTCGGCAGCAGACAGCAGGCGGAGGAAGCGGTACGCTCCGAGAAGCCCGAACTGGTCATCCTGGGTACGATAACGCCGCGAGGTGAGGCCTTCCGGCTGCACCAGTGGCTGAAGGAGAGCCCGAACTACAGCGACCTGCCCATGATTGTGCTCGATGCCTCGTACGAGGAGCAGCTCATAAAGGGTTGGTCACGAATCGAGGGCCTGCGGCTTCAGGCTGAGGACTACTTCTGCAAGCCGGTACAGCCGGAGGCGCTCATGCCGGTAATCGAGAAGCTGCTGGACAAGGTCACCCGAAGGATCAAGGTGCTGGTGGCCGACGACCA
>Ga0180431_10008488_pt1 | contig 11762 bp, 5 predicted proteins | sample SS_ome_11_FD_132459 | JGI IMG/M metagenome (GOLD analysis project Ga0180431, IMG submission 132459) | Hypersaline lake sediment archaeal communities from the Salton Sea, California, USA - SS_1_MS_1 metaG | ecosystem: Environmental > Aquatic > Non-marine Saline and Alkaline > Hypersaline >...
CTCGCGGAGCTCGGGGCGCCGCGACATGCCGTAGCACTCGGCCAGGAAGAGCGCGGCGAACCCGTGGCCGTACATGGGCCCGTGGCTGCCGGAAGCGGGGTGGTTGATGAAGCCGCTCCCTTCCGTGTTGGCCAGCAGGTAGTCGACGCACCGGCTGACCTGCTCGCCGTAGGGGCCGCGTCCCGGGGTGCTGCCGTTCGACATGAACGCCAGGCCGGCCAGACCGCAGATGGCCACGTTGCCCCGGTAGGTGCCGGAGCCGAAGGAGCCGTCGTCGTGCTGCCGGGCGACGAGGAACTCCAGCCCCCGCTCGATCGCCCGATCCGCCGCCGGCGTGATCAGCTCGGCGGCCGACTTTTCCGGATCGGGCTCCTGCTCCGCCGCCGCGCCCCGAGCGACGCCGCCCATCCAGACCGACGCCACCAGCGCCCCGACCGCCAGCCGGCGCCCCCATCCCCCTTTCTCACCCCATTTTTGCCTCATGGCTCAAAGCCCCCAACTATCAGACCCCAGCTCTTAACCCCCAACCATAAAGCCCAAGCTTTCAACCCTCAACCCCCTCGCCCCGCACGCCGCTCCTCCGCCAGGCGCCGAAAATAGAGCTCGATGAGCACTTGGTACTTGGGAAGGAACTCCTCGCCGGCCCACTCGAGCATCTGCTCTCGCTCGCTTTCAGGCAGCTCGCCCCAGACGCTCTTGATCAGCTCCTTCATCTGGTCCACGGTGATCGGTCCGGGCGCCGCCTGGCCCGGCTGGGTGATCGGGTTGTCGACCCGCTTCTGGGTCGGCTTCCCGCGGCCCGGCTTCGGCTTCGACTTCGGTTGGTTGACCTTCCGGCGCGGGGCGACCTTGGGGCTGCACTTCGAGGCGCCGCACTTCTTCGAGCAGCTTCGGGCCTGCTGGATCAGCTCGCCAAGGCTGGCCACGATCTGGCGCTGAATGCCCTGCGTGGTCTCGCCCGACTTGGTCTCGGCAATCAGCCCTTCGACCTCGCGCATGCGTCGGGCGATGTCCAAGAGCGGATTCTCATCTTCCGAGACCGACGCGGCCCCCAACTCTTCGAGCAAGCGGCGCTTCCACTCCTCCTCCTTGGCAGGCGTCTTCTGCTCCGCCCTGGGGGTGGGCGGACGCTTGACCTTGTCGGCATCGGGCGCGAACAGCTCGCGATCGAAGTCGTCGAGCGGATCGGCGTTGAGGCTTTCGAGCAGCTTGGCGTCGACCGACTCGCTCTTCTTCGAGTCGGCCCGGGCCGACAGGCCGGGCAGGAAGAAGCACGCGACGCCCCAGGCCGCCCCCAAGAGCACGAGGCGTGTGGTCATGGCCCTCGATCGGCGCGGGTCTCCGGACCCCGCCGACGGGCAGGACCGCAGGTCTCCTGCGGCGTCGGAGACCTTCGGTCGCGTCAGTGGCTCGGTCGGGAGACCGGCCACAACGCGTGGGCACCACAACGGGCGTGTGGTCATGGCTGGCTCTCCTCATTTGGCGGAAGCAGTGGGTCGTCAGGCACGGTTTCCGGAATGCCCTCAGGGTTGGCTTGCGGCTGGATCAGGTCCAGGAGCAACTCGGCCAAACGGCCTTGCTCGTCGCTCAACTGGATGTACTCGCGCCGGGCCTCGTCGGGCAGACGATCCGCCCGGCCGAACGTCTGCTCTAGCTCCTGGGTGCGCTGGTTAATCTCTTGCTGCAGGAGCTTGAGGAGCTTCAGCTCGACGAGTGTCTGCACGCCGCTCCCCGGCGGCGGTTGCGAGCCTTGTTGCCCCCCCTGCCCTGCCCCGGCGTTCTCGTCGTCCTCCGTCTCTTCGGGCTCCTCGGGCTTGAGGGCTTCGAGCAGTTGGCCGAGCCGACGCAGGGCATTCTGCTCGGCCTGTTGCGTGGGGGGTCCGGTCTGGCGCCGGTCGAGCAGCGCGGCCGCTCGGCCCATCTCGCGCGCCGCCCCGGAAAGGGCCAGGTTGACCACGTCGGCCCCGACCAGCTTCTGCGTCAGGGCGACCGTGTCGGTTCGCAGCAGGTCCTGATCGCGCGCGAGATGGACGAGGCTGGCCGTCTGGGCCCGGCTCAGCCCACCTTGATCCCGGGCGATCTGGTCGAGACGGAACGTCTCCTCGATCACCGCTTGCTGGTGCCGGTGCATGCCTTGGAGGGTCTCTTCGAGCCGGGCGAGTTGCTCCAGGGCCAACTGGACCTCGGCCTCCATGCGCCGCGCTTCCACTTGGCGCCGCGCTTCATCGAGGTCCTTCTTGGCCGCACCGGCCTTTTGGGAAGCGCCCCGGCAATTGCCCTGCCGGGCCGACTGTGAGGCTTCGCCCATCTTGCCGGCGGCCTGGGCGACCGTCTGCCCGGCCGACTCGGCCATCAGCCGTTCGAGTCGCCGGGCCATGCGCTCGGCGTCTTCCTGAAGCTCCTGCTGCTGGCGGCTGAGCCGCTCCAGTTGGCGGCGTCGCTCCTCCTGATTGGAAAGCCCCTCGGCCTCCTCGATCTGCTTTTTCAAGCCCTCCTGCTTTTCGGCCATCTCGGAGAGCGCGGCTTCGGCGTCGCGGAGCTGCTTGACGAGCCGCTCCAGCTCGTGCTCGCGGCGGTTGGCCAGAATATCGAGGATCTCGCGGAGGTCGTCGACGATCTGCTGCTGGCGCCCCACCGCCTGACCCATCTGGTTCTCGCCGATGCCCGAGGCGGCCGACCGCATCTGCCCGCTGATGGCCAGCTCCTGCGCCCGATGCAGAGCATCGGAGACCGTCTCGGCGAACAGCGGGTTGCTCTCGTGCAACTGGGCGGCCGCCCGTTGCATGGCCTGCTGGATGCCGTCGAGGTCGCGGGCGAGTTCGAACTGCCGCCGGGCGAGGATCTTCAAGTCGGCCGACTCTTGGGGGAGCAGGTCGCCGAGGGACTTGGTCAGCGTGCGGGCGCCCAACTCCCGGGTGTTCTCCCGGAGCCCTTCCTGTTCGCGCAAGAGTTGGCTGATCTGGCTGTGGAACCGGCGATAGCGGTCCCACTGGCCGAGCTGATCGAGCATCCGCTCCAGCGAGGCGATCACCTGGTCCTGGTGCCGGCCGGCAGCGGCCAGGGAGTTGGCCACGGCCGGGTCGGGCGTGGGGCCAGGAAGAGGGGACGGGGCTCTTTTCTGCGGAGCACCCTTCGGGCCTTTCGGGGAAGAGAGCCCCGTCCCCTTTTCCTGGGGCTGATCCTGCAGGGCGACCTGGGCCGCCTTGATCGCGGCGGTCAGCTCCCGGCCCAGCGGCGGCAGGTGCTCGCGCTGGAGCCGGTCGATCTCGTCCAGCAGGGCTTGCATCTGCCGCTGGACGTCGGGGCTGTCGACCTTGTTGTTCTCCAGGTCGGCCAAGAGGCCGAGGACGTGCATGGGCACGCCGTCGGTCGGGCTGGTGAGCGTCTGGTTCACCTGGCGCTGGTTGAGCTCGGCGCCGCGGAGGTGATCGACGTCGAGCCGACCGAAGCGTCCCACTTCGCCCAGCCGGATCTCCAGGTCGCCCACCTGCGCTCGGCCCTGCTTCTGCATCTGGAGCACGCGGGACAGCTCGGCGAGCAAAGCAGCCTGGCGCGAGGCGATCCGCTCGGCCAGCTCCTCGGGCGTGATGACGATCAGGCGCCGGGGGTCGCTCTGGCCGGTGTTGGGCAGGTAGTCGGTGGCCGTGGCGTGGAAGGTCACCTGCGTGCCGGGCGCAAGCCCCAGCTCGGCGAGCTGCCATGCGTAGGGAGGAAGCACCAGGTTCTGCCCCGCCGGGCCGCCGCCGGCCAGGCCCCCGGCCTGGGGCTCGACGCGGTCCGGGCCCGCGTGAAGCGGGAGGACCGACTCGTCCTCGTCCGGACGATCGGACCGGCTGAACCGAAGCGCGACGGCATGGATCGCCAGGTCGTCCTTCGCCGCCACGCGGAGCGGCACCTCCGCCTCCGGCGTGACGAACACGTTGGCGGTCGGCCGTTCGATGGTGACGGTGGGCGGGGCGTCGGGTATGGCCCGAACCTCCCAGCGGGCGTCGCTCCCGCCGGTGAGCCCCTCCATGTCGGTCAGCCGGAACCAATACGCCCCCGACCGCTCCACGACGAACTCCGCCTCCACCCGGCGTCGGTCCCGGCCGCGTATCCGGCCGTCGATCTTCACGCCCCCTTCGAGGCAGAGGATGGCCGAATCGAGCGGCTTGGTCGACTCGGCCGAGATCTTTACCCGGGTGCCCACCAGGGCGCGAACCTGTTTGCCCGCCTCCTCCGGCGGCCAACCCGTGTAGTCGGGCGGGGTCAGCTCCACCGACAGGGCTTCCAGCGCCGGCGGCTCGAGCACCTCGACGGCGGCCCAGGGCATGGAGTCGTCGTCGCCTCCCTCGACGCGGTATAAGAAGGAGCGGGTGACGTTCTCGCGCCGAGCGACCATCACGCCGCCTTCGCGCCGCGGGTCCGTCGAGTCGTTCGCTCCGCGCGCGGCGATCCGCCCGTCGACAAACCGCATCATCTCGCTCTCTTCGGTCAGCGAGCCGTCGGGGTCGTCGAAGCGATAGTGGATGCGGACGTCCGACGGCAGCCTGATCCCCCGCCGGTCGATCACCTCGATCTCGAACGCCCGGCCCTTGGCCACCCGCGTCACCGGCTCCAGGCACATGAGGTGGTGGGTCTGGGGCCACGCCACGCCGCCGAAGGGGTTGACGAGCCGGGCGACCGCCGTGCGCGAGCTCAGCGGGTCGGCGACGACCAGGATCAGCGCCACCAGGCAGACGGCCGTCGTCGTCAGCGCGGCCCGCAGCGCCGGCATGGAGCGGAGCGCGTCGCGAAAATCGAGCGGATCGGTCTCGGCGGTCGTCCGCGCGATCACCGCCTCGCGCAGGGCCGCCGACCCGGCCGTGGGGTCGCCCTCCGTTTGCCCGAGGAACTCAACGGCGCTGGCCAGCCCGTCGCCGAGCTTGGGGAAGCGGTTCTGGACGCGTCGGGCCAGCTCGACGTCGGAAAGCGGCGTGGTCAGTCCGACGACCAGGTAGCGATAGGCGGTCCACGCAAGCACGCCCAGCACGGCCAGCGACGAGATCAGCCGGATGCCCCGGTCCTGAAACCGCAGCAGGTAGTCGGCCAGGCCCAGCACCAGCACCGCGGCGACCACCGCCCCGACGATCCAACTCACGGCGTAGACCGTCACCAGCCGCCGGATGCGGGTTCGCAGGATCGCCAGTCTGTGTCTCAGGGGATGGGACATGGTCTCAGGAAGCACAACGTGGGAAGCGCGGTGCGAAGCCGCAAGCGGCTTGTCTTTTAGCGATCCTCTCACATCTCACAACCCTCAACCCTCAACCCTCAACTCTCAACCCTCAACTCTCAACCGCCTTCATCCTTCCGCATTCTACACCATCCCTCCCAATTGCCGCAGGACCCACTCGGCGGTGAGGAGAAGGAGGAACGCCAGCAGGACAGGCCACGTGTTCCACAGGGGCTTGGGCGGGAGCGACTCGATGGGCACCTGCCGGCCGGCGGGCAAGTCGTCCGGCAGCCGATCGGCCTGGAGAAACGTGTAGAAACGGCCCCGCGTGCCTTGCGCCGCCCGCTTCAGCTCGGGGGCGTCCATCTGCACGCGCCGGAACTCACCCGGCGGGGCCACCACCTCGAAATCGACCGACGGCGTCCCGCCCGGAAGCGTGGGGATGGCAACCCAGGCGTGGTACGACCCGATCGGCGGCTTCGTCAGTCGGCCCTCGAAGATCCCCCGGGCGACGGCGCTGCGATGGAGCTGGACCCGCCGCGTCTGGCGGCCCTTCTGCTCCAGCACGACCGTCACGCCGTCGTCCGCAGCCGGGGCGAGCCGATCGTCGGCGAACCGCAGCCGCAACTGGACCGGCTCGTCGCGCTGGTATTTGCGTCGGTCGGAGGTGAGCACGGCCGACAGGTCGCCCTCGGAGAGCTTCGCCCGGCTCAGGAAGCGGATCATCTGGACCCAGTACCGGGCGAAGAAGACGTCGCCCACCCGCCACCGCCACCGCCACGTCTCGTCGGTCGCGTGGAACAGCACCTTCCCCGCCCCGACGTACTGTATCGTGAAAAGCGGCAGCGGGCGCCCGTCGTGACCGGCGAACTCCGGATGCCGGGCGAGCACGATGGCCCCGGGCTTCACCTCGGGCGCCTTGAGCAGCCAGTACAGGGGCGGGAGGTTCCTCCAAATCTGCCGCGTCTCGGCCGGCGTGTCGCCCAGTTGCATGGGTGGGCCGGACAGCCCCAGCTCGGTCGGCTGGAGCACGAACTCCTCGACGGGGGGCGCGCCGGGGCCGTCCGAAACGACGCTCCCCAGCTCGATCGGCAACAGCTTCGCCAGGGGCGTGCCCCGGTAGGCCAAGGGCATGTACTCCGGCCCCGCAATACAGATCAGGGCCCCTCCCCTGCCCTGCTTGTCGGCGCCCTGCTGGTTGTAGACGAAGTCGACCAGGTTCTGCATCATCGAGCCGCTGAGCTGGCTCGGGTCGGCGTCGCCCAGAATGATCACGTTGTACTGGAAAAGCTCCTCCCGGCGCACGGGGAACCCCCGCAAGGCCGTCTCGCTCTGCTCGGCGTGCTCCGGGTCGGCGCTCTGGAGGACCGTGTCGAGGTCGATGCTGGTGTCGCGGTGGAGCATGTTCGCCAGGTAGCGGTACTCGTAGCTCGGATACCCTTGCACGAAGAGCACGCGGACCTTCTCGTCGCTGACGGTCACCGTCCGCTCCTGCCGGTTGTTCTCGGCGTCCCGCTCGCCTTCCAACGTCTCCACCTCGAGCCGGTAGCGGAACTTGCCCACCTCCGTCGGGCGATAGGACAGGCGCAGGCGTTGCGGCCGATCCGCGATCGTGGCGTCCATGCTGGCCAGCACGCCGGGCCGGTCGCGATCGCGGAGCACGATCTCCACCTTGCGCCCGGCGAAGCCGGTCCCCTTGAGCTGGAACTCGAAGTTGACCACGTCGCCGACGAAAACGACGTCCTCGACCAACAGATCGCCCAGCTCCAGGTCGCGAACCGGCTTGTCGTCGCCCAGCCCCACGGTGAACAGCGGCACGCCCTTGCGCCGCGCGTGGCCGGCCGCTTCCGAGAGATCGGGCCCGTCGGTGTTGATCCCGTCGCTGAGGATCACGATCGCCGCCGGCGCCGTGCCGCGCAGGTCGTCGAGGACCGCGTGCACGGCCGTTCCCAGGCGCGTGGCCTCGCCGGTCGGCTCGAGCGACTTCACCTCGTCGATCAGCTCGGCCAGGCCCTCCGTGTAGCTCGATCGGGCGCCGGTGACGAAGTAGAGGCGCAGCTTGTAGTCGGTGCGAATTGCGTCGAGCTGCGCCGCGTCGCGCTCCACGAGCAGCGTGCGCGCCAGGTTCCACCGGCTGAGCCCTTCCAGGCCGGCCCGCTCCACCCGTGCCGCGATCTTCTCGCGCAGGGCGTCGTCGTACCGATCCACCGTGGTCATGCTCAGCGAGTCGTCGACCAGAACCACGACGTAGGGCAGGCCCGTGCGCTGGAACGACAACGCGTACTGGGCCAGCATCAACAGCACCAGAACGACCAGGGCCAGCCGGATCGAGGCCAGCGCGATCCGATAGGCCCTCGACGTCTCGCGATTCTCGCGCAGGTAGATACCCACGACGAAGACCACCGCGAAGGCGACGAACAACAGCGTGACCCATGGGGCCCACGACCAGGTGTGCTCCAGGCTCCAGACCGTACCCTCCCCCGGCCCGGTCTCGATGCCGAGCATTCGTTCGATCCACGTGGGCACGGAGAGGTTCATGGTTTTTGCGCGAAGCAGGTGGCTAGTTAGGGAAAGGGATGAGGGATGAGAGATGAGGTTGGCGAGGAACACGGTATCCCACCTCCCGTCCCCCATCTCGGATGCCCGATCGCTCATCTCTCAACGCTGATTCATCGTTCATCATTCCGCATTCATCCCTTATCCCTCATCTCTCATCCCTTATCTCTTATCCCTGATCCCGTGGTATCCGAATCGCCACGCCAGAAACGTCTCGACAAACAACAGCGACAGCACGGCGTACAATAGGGTCTTCGGCAGCCCGCTCGGGCGACGGATCCGCCCCACCGGCTCGTCGTCGAGGTCCTGCCACGTAGTCTGGTGCACGAAGGGAACCTCCGGCCAAACCTGCTCGTGCAGCTCCTCCGGGCTGATCCGCGCCAGGTCGCTCTCCACCGTGTCGACGTTCGCCGCATAGGCGTCGCTCCGCGAGATGGGCGGACCGATCTCGACCGCGTAAATGCCGCTGGTGTCCGTGCTGGAGTACCTCCACGCACTGGCGCCTTCCTCGCTGCGCGGACGCACGTCTTCGCGCCGGCCGTCCGGGCGCGCGATCGAGAGCGGCAGTTCCGCGGCCTCGGCGGCGAGCGTCCCGCCGATCGCCTGCCCCACCTCCACGTTCCGCTGCGCGAGCTGCTGGCCCACCGCCTGCCAGAGCGATTCGCGCACGATCGGCAGGTAGCTGAGGAGCTTGGGCATCGGCGTCCACGAATCGTCGGCCGACGTGGCGAACAGCACCACGCGCCCCCGGTGGATCGGCTCCTCGACGACGAGCGGATCGCCTCCTTCCAGCGCCAGGGCGATCTTCGCCTTCGACCCTTCCGGGAGGATCAACTGGTAGTGTTTTTCGACTGGGGTGGTCAGCAGGCCGGCCTCCTCGTGGTCGCGGAAGCTGCGCACGATCGGGTGGCGGTAGCCCCGCGGGTCGAGGCGGTACTCCGGCTTGTCGACCAGCTTCCCCAGCCGAGCGGGCAGCACGCGCCCCCGGTCCCTGCGGCCGCCTCCCAGCTCCCGGTTGTACCGGTCGGGCATCACCTGATCGCCCAAAAAAAACACCAGGCTTCCTGCGTTCCGCAGGTAGGCGTCCAGCGCCCGGGCCTCGCTCGCCGTGAATTGGGCCACGTTGCAGAGAAACACGCAGTCGTAACGTTCCAGGTCAAGCTCCAGCAGCCGGCTCTCGGGCACGACCTCCGCGCGGACCGGCGACGCCGCGAGCCGATCGTCCTCGGGCTGAAGGGCCGCCATCAGGTAGTCGGTCGCCCCGCGGAACGGCTCGCCCGAAGGCCGTCCGTCGACGCACAGCACGCGCACGAACTGCTTCACCGGGACCGCCAGCCAGCGGTGGTTGTCGACGTCCAGCGAGTCGCCTTCGACGCGGACCTCCACGGTGTGGTCGCCCGGCGCCTCGAACCGATACGAAAACCCCAGCGACGCCTCGCCGCCCGCCGCCAGGTCCACGGTCTGCTGCTCGACGCGCCGCCCGTCGACCAAGAGCTGCACGAGCTGGCGACTGGGGGCCTGGCGCCCGAAGTGCGCAAGCTCGGCCTCGATGCTGACGTTTCGGGCGATCGTGGGGAAAGGCTCGTCGGCCGAAAGCGAGGTCGAGGTCACGGCCAGGTTCTCAGCACCCTCCTGCCCCAGGTCGATCACCACGAGCCGGGCCGATTGGGCCAGGCGCTTCGACCGCTCGAGGAACTCGGCCCGAACCGCCTCGTCGGCCCGGTCCAGAAGCCAACCGACGCGGCCCAGGTCGGTGAGGAAGTAGATCTCTTCCCGGATCAGCCGGGGATGCTCGCGCCGTGCGCCGACGAGCACCTGCTCGACCCGGGCCAGGGTCGCCGGCAGATCGGCGCTGGTGTGCCGCAGCGCGAGGCCCTCGACCTCCGGCAGAAAATCCCGCGCGGCAAACACCGGATTGCCGACCACCACGCGCGGCGGATCGCTCATCACGACGAGCGTGAACGCGTCGCCCTGCGGGCTTTCCTCCACGATCCGGGCGGCCAGCTCCTTGGCCCGATCGAAGCGGCTCTTGTCGGTCGGTCGATAGCCCATCGAGAAGGAGCCGTCGATCACCAGCACGCGGTGCGTGCGCTCGCCGGGCGTGAAGGCGAAGCCGGCCCGCTCGAAATACGGCTCGGCCACCGCCAGCACCATCAGGACGATCACCATCGTGCGCACGATGAGCAGGAGCAACTGCTCGATTTGCAGGCGCCGGCGGCTCCGCCGGATGGCCGCCAGCAGGTACTCCATCGCCGCCCAGTACATCTCCCGATAGCGCCGCCGACTCCACAAGTGGATCAGAATCGGCACCGCCGCCGCCGCCAGCCAGGGGAGCATCCCCCAACTGGTGAATCCGAAGGCGAAGAGTGTTGGGACGTGGGTCATGCTGTTTGCTGTTGTCTGCTGCGCGTTGTTATCGCGCGTCGTTCCGACGCTTCGCGCCGGAACGGTGCAACGCTCTCTCGCAGTGCGAAGCCGCAAGCGGCTCGTCGCACGATTCAAGCCGCTTGCGCCTTCGCAACCCCGACTAGCTGAAGTCACTCCCTATCGACGAACCGGTTATCCCCGCACCCTCGTCATCCGCGACGACAAATAGCTCGATAGCGCCAGCTCCAGCGACTGGTCGGTCCGCATCTGGACGTAGTCGATCCGGTGCATGCGGCAGCCCTTCTTGAGCCGGCGCACGTAGGCGTCGAACTCGCGCAGGTAGGCCTTGCGCAGGGCCCGGGGGTCGACCAGCACCTCGGGCAACTGCTCCAGGCCGCGGAAGAGCGTGATCCTGCGGAACTGAAAATCGAGCTCCGCCGGATCGAGCACGTGCAGCAGGATCACGTCGTGCCGCCGGTGGCGGAAGTGCTTCAGCCCGGCCATCATCGAGTCGACGTCGTCGAACAGATCGCTGAGGATCACCACGAGCGAGCGCTTCTTGAACCGCTCGGCCAGGTCGTGGAAGATCGGCCCGGTCTCGGTCTTCCGCTCGGCGACCGATTCCTGCATCACGTGCAGAAGCTGCTTCAGGTGCGAGGGGTTGCTGCTCGGTCGCACCAGCGCCCGGACCTCGCGGTCGAAGGTGACCAGCCCCGCGTTGTCCTGCTGGTGGAGGATCAGGTAGGCCAGCGCCGCGGCGGCGCACTGGGCATACTCCAGCTTCGACATCGGCGCGTCGGCGCTCTGGTAGCGCATGCTCTCGCTGGTGTCCAACAGCAGGTAACAGATCTGGTTCGTCTCCTCCTCGAACTGCTTCACGTAGACGCGGTCGGTCCGTCCGAACACCTTCCAGTCGACGTACCGCAGGTCGTCGCCCGGCGCGTACTCCCGGTGCTCGGCAAACTCGATCGAGAAGCCTTGGTACGGACTCCGGTGCAGGCCCGACACGTACCCTTCGACGATCATCCGGGCACGCAGTTGGAGGCCCCTAAGCCGGGCCAGGACCTTCGGATCTAAATACTGCGGGGAGTCTTCCACTCGCTTGGGTCTCGTCTAGGGAGGTCCGCACCGTGTCGATCATCCGTCGGACGACGTCGTCCGGCTTGACGCCCTCGGCCTCCGCGTTGAAGTTCGTGAGAATCCGATGCCGCAGCACGGGGTGGGCCACCGCGTCGACGTCCTCGGTGGCCGCGCAGTTGCGCCCGTGAAGCACCGCCCGGGCTTTCGCCCCCAACACCAGGTACTGGCTCGCGCGGGGACCGGCGCCCCAGGTGACGTACTCGCGCACGAACTCCGGCGCGTCGGCCTGCCCGGGGCGCGTCAGCCGGGCCAGGGCCAGCGCGTAGCGGGCCACGTGCTCGGCCACCGGCACCCGGCGCACGATCCGCTGAAGCGCGGTGATCTGCTCCGCGTCCAACGTCGGCGTCACCTCGGCGGTCACGTCGGCCGTGGTCCGCCGCACGATCTCCAGTTCCTCGTCCTCGTCGGGGTAGTCGATCAGCGTGTTGAACATGAAGCGGTCGAGCTGGGCCTCGGGCAGCGGGTAGGTCCCCTCCTGCTCGATCGGGTTCTGCGTGGCCATGACGAA
>Ga0180431_10008492_pt1 | contig 11760 bp, 15 predicted proteins | sample SS_ome_11_FD_132459 | JGI IMG/M metagenome (GOLD analysis project Ga0180431, IMG submission 132459) | Hypersaline lake sediment archaeal communities from the Salton Sea, California, USA - SS_1_MS_1 metaG | ecosystem: Environmental > Aquatic > Non-marine Saline and Alkaline > Hypersaline >...
AAATTGATTTTCACCAGCTTCAGCATTATTGCTGTAAGCCAGATATTATTTATGTTTGTTAAATTGTGGGGGAACATTTACGTAGCTGCAGAGATTATCCAGCTTATCGGATTCATACTGTTACTAGTAGCGTTCATTTCGGTTTTAAAAAATGGCAAGAAGAAGTCGAACAAATATCATAAACGACATGCTTGATTCTATCCAGCTTAAAGGCGGACGTATCAGGCAGACTCACCTTATGTATAAGGCTAATCTATCTCATAACCAGTTAAAAGTCTATTTAGAAGACCTGATAAAAAGCGATTTAGTTAAAAAAGTTCAGAACAAAAAATGTTCTTATTTAATTATCACAGACAAAGGTTGTGACTTCTTAGAACAATTCCGACAGATGCAGGAATTCGAGAAAGCATTTGGATTATAAAACAGCAGGCGTATAGCGCCTGGCGTAGTCTTGAATATTGCTTGCGAAAAAAAACAAATCTGGAATAAAAGAAATTAAAGAATCCAACGAAGCGCGCTATACGCCTGCATAAAAAAAAGTTAAAAAAATTATTGTGTAAATTCTCTTGTAAACTTTATTGCTTTTAATACAGATAACATTTCCAAGCTAGGATATCTATTACCATCTTCATCTTTAACAATAATTCCTGCCTTTGCTTCTGCTTCATCCAATATTGCACTGATGGTTCCTTGATTTTCTAGTTTTTCATACATTCTTACAACTGAATCCATAGCTTCCATTGCTTTATTTGTATGCACTAACATTGTTTGATAGTCTTGTCTTTCTTTTTCACTCAAAGTCATTTTTTATGCCTCCATAAAATAAAAGTAATACATATATGCAGTTCTTAACTTAAAAAGCTTATGTATCTTATTTAGCAATATAAAACTCAACAATACTTTCATTAACTAATGCTTCAAACTTCTCAGCAACAGGAATATACTTTTCTTCTTTATCATCTCTTAACTGTCTTAAAACCACTCCAGGAGTATCAAATCTTTCTTCTGATCCGCTAACCAAATTATTCCAGCCCCACTCTCTTTTTACCTGTCCTGCACTAACATAAAATCCAATATTTCGTCTTGACCAATGCTTGCTTGCATTTATCCTATAATCTCCTGGAAATCTAAATCCATTGACTAGCTTTCGAAAGTCAGTATACCATTCCTGCTTCACTACTTTTTCAAGAACATAGTCCACAAATTGGGTTATTTTATCTGTTTTTTTCCCCCTTCCAGTCCATCTATTGATTCGTTCCTGTTGATGTAATGGTCTTTCTGAAATAGGCTCTTTCTCTCTTTTTTGAACACGTTCATAAAGATGATTAACTGCATCTATTATTCTTACATCATATTGTTTATTTGATTCTCTCTCAATAAATCTCGCACGCCTGCCATATCCTCTTTTTCTCACACGCGGCTTAGGCATTCCAAGTATACCATTAAGATTTATTCTTTGATAATCTGATGGCAATAATTTTTCTTTATTTTGCTGAATATAATCTATTTTCTCTTTAAGATCTGGATTCTCTTTCAATAACTGAACATATTTTTTGAATGTAATTGATTTTATTCTATCTCGCAGCATAACTGCTTTTCTTGCATCTTCATCATCTATGACTTGATCTTGTTGATTATATCTCACTAAAAGACCAGAAGGATTTACTTGTTCAATATCTCTATCAAACCGCCAGCCTCTGTGATCAACTAGTTCATGATATCTATCTCTGCTAAGTTCTTTAAGCGTCTCTTCAAAATCTGGAAATTGTACAGCAAACCTTGCTTTCCTTGTTTTTGTTGCAGCATCTTTTGTTATTATCAAATCATATGCAGTAGTTATTTTCTTCACCAAAGTAGGATGCAATAATGTTCTTTTGGCATAGCTTACACGTCCCTCAAATCTTTCTGCATCAAAGCTACTGTAATAATCAATTTCAAATCCATTGTTAGAAAGAAAAGACCTCCATCCATCTTCAAACACTTTTTGCACTTTTGTTACAAAATTAGGATCTTCTTCAATTATGCTTTCAAGTGTATGTCGAGAATCCAAATGTTTAAGATGTTGTTCAACTATTGCAGGGTTCCAAAACTTAATGTCTCTTATCTGAAGTCTAGGCATTGAATCTCTATCTTCTTTTCCCCCAATAACCAGCACCCCATCTTTTTCACAAAAATTATGGCCATAATGTGCTTCTTTAATGTTCAAAGATTTATCATCAATCGGTGCCTCTATTAATTTACAGCCCAAATAATGTTTCAATCGCGCTACTCTGCTTCTATTCCCTTCTTGCCATTCTGGATTTTCTATTTTTTCAGCTAATTCTGGAAATCTCTGTTTAAACTCTTCAAGCGCCTCTGTCAATGAATCAAATTTCATTCAACTTCATACCTCAATTCTTTTGCATATGGTTGAACTGTTCGATTTATTCCTGGAGCTTCATCAACCAATCCAGAATCAAGAGATACAGTCAATGCTTTTCTTGATTCTTCAGGCAAGGGTTTTGCAATTGCTACTTTTTCATATTGCTCTAGAACTTTTTTAACTATTTTCTTGTCTATAATTTGATAAGCCTGGTTTGATGCTAGCAATAAATTAGATCTGTTTGCTGCCTGCCAATCACAAAAACGTGACTCTGGCAATAGCGTATTGCACACTCTATCAATCACGCTTAAAGCAATCTCTTCTGACAATGGTTCTCTTGTTCTTCCTTTTGCTTCTATACCTAATTTAGTAGCTAATGCTCCTACTTCTATATCACTTAAGCCTGCAGCATCAAGAAATTTATCTAAACCAACATAATGTTTTTGCATGTGATTTTCTTCAGGAATTTTGTTTTGCCTGTGTTGATATTTCTGCCAAGCATTATAGCTTGCTTTTCTTGCAAGCACAGATAAATCACCAATCATTCCTTCGAACTGGTCCCTTGATAGTACCTGGAACATTAAGTTCTGGAAATTTTTAGGGTTTGCTTTTACATCTGCATTTGCTATTGCACTGCTCATTGCAACAAGTCCCCTAACCAATTGATAATCAGTATACTTCATGACGCAGTTCTCTTGTTTTGCTCGCCCTCCTGCTTCTGCATGTGTTTTTCTATCTTGTTCATAAAAGTCAATCAAGCGTCTTCGCAAAGAATTTATTGGATCTATTCCGTCATATTTATTTTTTATTTGCTCAAATGATTCTTTATTAATTCGCATTCTTACTTTGATTGTATCTTCTGGATCAGCCCACCTTAATAGCATGCATTCCTCTCCAGTAGCTTTTCTTCTTGGATCTTTAACCAGATGGCTTATTCTTGCAAACACTTCATCAGGTATTGCGCCTTCTTCATGCCTTTTTCTTATGTCAAATATCAATGAACCATAAGAATTCATCAAGTTTCTTGGAAAATGCATTCTAAACAAGACATTAGCTCTTGCATATTGTTCCTGCGTCAATTCATTTGTTGTGTTAAATATCTGTTCTACTATTTCTCTGTCTTCGTCAGAAAGAACACCAGATTTCAATAACTTACCCATTGCATGGTCTTTTCCTTGCGTTCTTGCTATCTCATTCTGGACTTGTTTTCTCAGGTCGTCTGCAGGCAGGTTGTTCAGGTAGCTGACTGCATCGTCAAGGTGTGCTCTGTATTTGCCGCGAAATTCGTTTCGTATTTCTTCTTGTGATTTTTGTTTTTCTTGTAAAAACTCCATAAATTGTTTTGCTTCTGTTTCATATCTTGCCCTCATATTAACCAATTTCTGCATCATTGTTAAAGATAAATCATTAATGGTTATTTCTCCCCCAAATGCTTCATCAAGCGCAGCACCAACTTCTTCATGTCTTTTTGCAAGTATTCCTACTTTTGCTTTGTCTAATTCTTCTTTTAGTTGTGCTGCTCTTCCTTTAGAGCTAGAGAATGCCTGCGTCATGGCAAACAAGCAGTCTGGGCCAACATCATATTGTGCTATGTTTGCAGGAGAATCTCCAAACTCTATTGAGTATCCTGTGCCTATATTGCCTGATGTGTGGCAGAAATCGCACTCTGACCTTGCATCTTCAGGTCGACCCTGGAAATAGTTTATTACTTTGAAATTGTCTTCATCAAAAAGATTGAATATTAACATATCTCTGCTTTCTGCATCCATCAAAAGCTTCATTGTTCTGTAATTAAATGCAGAATCATTAAGGTGTGTATCTTTTAGAACTTGCGTCATTCTTTTTTTGTAATGCGCACTATCTGATAAGTGTGTCTTTAATCGTTGTTCAAGACTGTCTCTTTTAACAGGTTGTTTTTTGTTTAATTGAATTTTTGCCATTGTACTTCCAGCTAGTCTGCCTGAATTTATAAAGATTTAGACATTATTAAAGAAGTGTTGTAGTGCATACATAAACATAATAAATAACTGCCTTTTCACTACTCAAATGACCAGAGAATCAGATATTCACCCAAGATTTGAATGGCCAAACAGGCTATGGTTTGAGAGCTTTGAACCAATTTATGGCTATGCTCTAATTGAAAGGCATACTCTAGAATGTGATTTTGAAAAGCTTAAGACTGGAGATAAATACATGTTAATCTCGGATTTCTACCCAAATGGACGGTTTCCTCAAGAAGAAGATATGCGTCATGGAAGAGGCTCTCGCTTTCTTGAAAAGATAAGAGAAGCTGCAGAAGGGAAAAAAGACATAAAAGCACTATACGGAGAAGTCTCAAAAGACGGAATGAAATATCTGCCTAGTTTCTTATTAAAACATGGTTTTGAACAGATTGCTGAGAATAAGTTTATTCTGTATACTTCAAAAGATTAAAAAAATAAAATTTAAGCAGCAGCTGCGTTTTTGTGACTATTTTTGTAAGAATCATCAATCGGCTCTCGATACATTTGATCAACCCGTGGTTCATCATTAATTAACATACCGAACAAGTATGCCCTTAACAAAGGATCTTTTCTATCAAAAGCTTCTCCATTGTCTAATGCATCTGCAATTATCGGAGCAAAATCAAATCCTTCCGGCTTTCCAGCATATTTTGGCGCAGATAAATATTCTCTTCTAACATTAATTGCAGGATCAGAAACAACTGTTCCTGTTCTTACCAAGCATCCGATGTTCTCTGCCATCTGGCCCCATTCTCCCATAACTAATCTGCCTAATGTTGCCAATATGATGTCGTTTTGTGTTTCTCTGTCAGGTATTTTCATTTTTTGTCTTCACCCCTCACGAATACACCTTATTATGCACTCTTACTATTTAAACCTTTCTATTTTAATCATTATTTAGTAGTAAATATGCAACGCAGAAAGCTTTATATTCATCAAATGCCTAGTAAAAAGGATATGGGGGACATAGATCCAAAAGACTTGGAAATACTTTCCAAAACAAACGAGCCATACGTAAATTGAATTTATTATTTTACATATCTAAAATAATACTTTTATCCTCTCAGCCAAACCCTTAAATTCAAGCACTACAGCCTTTGAAACCCGCGAATTCAAACAAAAGGTTTATAAAGAACCCGCAATTCATAACATACAGAGGCGAAGACAGTTTCTCAAAGAAAATGACTGATAAACAGAGAGAAGAAGTTGAAAATACACCTAGCTATGGCGCTAAAGAAATTCAAGTCCTAGAGGGCTTAGAAGCCGTTAGAAAACGTCCTGGCATGTATCTTGGTTCTACAGATGTTCGCGGTATGCATCACATGGCTTATGAAGTCATTGATAATGGTATTGATGAAGCAATGGCAGGTTATGCCACAAAAATAAATGTTATAATCAACAAAGACGGCTCTGTAACTGTACAAGATGATGGAAGAGGAATTCCTATTGACATTCACCCAAAATTCAAAAAACCTGCTTTAACAGTGGTCTTAACAGTACTTCACGCAGGAGGAAAATTTGATCAAAATGCTTACAAGGTTTCAGGCGGATTACATGGAGTTGGCGTCTCTGTAACCAATGCTCTATCAGAACAATTGATTGCAGAAGTTAAAAGAGGCGGCAAATTATATCGCCAGGAATTCAAAAAAGGTATTCCTGTTGCAGATATGCAGGAGATTGGCCCTGTTCAAGGCACTGGAACAACAATAACATTTACTCCAGACTTTACAATAATGGAGAAAAACGAATTTGATTTTAGTATTCTAAAAAAACGTCTAAGAGAATTAGCTTTTCTAAACAAGGGAATTGAAATAAACTTAATTGATGACAGAACAGACAAAAAAGAGACTTTCAAATATGCAGGCGGAATAAAAGAATTTGTTCTTTATCTTGACAAAAAGAAAACTCCACTGCATAAACCAATTTACTTTGAAGCAAAAAAAGACAAATACACAATTGAAATTGCAATGCAGTACACAACTGATTTTGGAGAGACTGTTTTCAGCTTTGCAAACAACATAAATACTCACGAAGGCGGAACTCATCTTTCAGGATTCAAGACAGCTTTAACAAGATGCATTAACAAATACGGAGAAAAACAAAACTTATTTGGAAAAGCCATCAAAAAACTAAGTCCTGACGATATCAGAGAAGGATTGACAGCAATAATTTCTGTTAAACTTCCAGATCCGCAATTCGAAGGCCAGACAAAAACAAAATTAGGCAATTCTGGCGTAAAAGGAGCTGTTGATTCTGTAGTTTCAGAAAATCTCTCAAATTTCTTTGAAGAAAATCCTTCAGTTGCAAAACACATTATCGGAAAATGCTTAGAATCTGCAAGAGCAAGAGAAGCTGCAAAAAAAGCAAGAGAATTAGTCAGAAGAAAAGGAGTTTTAGATATCAGTACTCTTCCTGGAAAATTATCAGACTGTGCCTCAAAAGACCCTGTAAAATCAGAAGTGTTCTTAGTTGAGGGAGATTCTGCAGGCGGCTCTGCAAAGCAGGGAAGAAACAGAGAATTCCAGGCAATTTTGCCGTTAAGAGGTAAAATAATCAATGTAGAAAAAGCAAGGCTCATAAAAATCTTAAAAAATGAAGAGATTGGGACAATGATTACTGCTATTGGAACAGGCATTGGTGATGAATTTAATATTGATAAATTAAGATACCACAAGATTGTCATCATGACTGACGCAGATGTTGACGGAAACCACATTGCTTGCTTACTATTAACATTCTTCTATCGATACATGCAGCCTTTAATTCAAGCAGGCAAAGTTTACTTGGCAATGCCCCCATTATACAAAGTAAAAAAAGGCAAAAAATCATATTATGTTTATAATGAAGATGAAAAAAATAAATTAATAAACGAAATTGGTTCAGAAGGAGTTACTCTGCAGAGATACAAAGGTCTTGGTGAAATGAATCCAAAACAATTATGGGATACTACAATGGATCCAAAGACGCGCATGCTTAAACAAGTCACTATTGAAGACGCAGTCAGTGCTGATGAAATGTTTTCTGTCCTCATGGGCGATGAAGTAGAGCCAAGAAGAGAATTTATTAAAGAGCATGCTAAGGAAGTCAGTGAACTAGATATTTAATTCTGCGCGATATTGTGAAGGCGAGAGAAGAGTTGAATACATGTTTGCGTGAGCAAACATCTTATAGATTGCTTCTGGAGTCTGAGCAAAAAGCGCTTTGATCAAACTTTTCAAAAGTTTGCATGCTAAAGAAGTCAGTGAATTAGATATTTGAATTAAAAATTAATTTTGCGAATCTTCTAGTAATTAAGATAGTAACACATTTTGGCAGGTAGTTATTCCTTTTTATTAACAGAACCGCCTAAAAATAAATATTTGTAAAACTTTATAAACAATAACTATTTTCTATAATTTGGTGGGTAAAGATGGCAAAATTAGATGATATAGAAATAAACTATGATGCTAATTCATTAGAAGATATAGAAGCAAGAGCAGCAGAAGATAAATTTCGTCGCGATAATATGTTAACTACAACTGCAGAAAAAGTAGCAAAAAGATATAATGCTCGTTCAGAAGTGACTGCTGCATTTGTATTTCAAGAAGGTTGCGAAAGAATCAAAAGAAAAGTATTTTTTATTGAGTATGATGTAGACGGAACAGATAGAAAAGACTGCATTGAATGGATGCATAGACCAAAAGGGACTTGCCCATTTGTAGAGCAATGCGGGTTTTATAATCCAAGACCGTTTAGCAAGAAAACAAAGAGTATAAAAACACAATCTTTATAAACAAAACATCAATCTTGAGAATAACATGGCTAAAAAGAAGGTAGCAAAAGTTGTAGTTAAGAAGAAAAGATGGGTTACAGTATTAGCTCCTAAACTCTTCAATGAAAGAGATATTGGAGAGATGCATGTTGAAGACCCGCAATCTGCAGTAGGCAGAAAGTTGACTGTCAGCATGGCTACTATCACTGGAGAGCCTAGAAAGCAGAATACTATGGTTAAATTCTTGATATCTAGATTTGCTGGCGAGAAATTAATGACAGAAATCATTGGATACAGGCTTAACACTGCTGCTACAAAAAGAATGATTCGAAGAAATCGTTCAAAAATCGATGATTCTATTGTTTACAAGACTGCTGATGAAAAAAAGGTCAGAGTCAAGCCTATGATAATCACAAGAAACAAAATGCAAAGCGGAGCAAAAGGTGAAATCAGAAGGCTAATGAAGGATTTCCTTGCAAAAAACATTGTTAAACTAAATTATGAGCAATTAATGAGAGAAATTGTTCTAGGCAAATTCCAAAAAGCAATGCATGAGACTGTCAAAAAACTATGCCCTCTTGCAGGTTCTGAAATAAAGAACATCGAATTAATCATGCCTAAGAAAATAAGTTAATTCTTTTTAGTATGTGCATAGCACCTAGCGAAGTTCTCAAATATATACTGTAATTTAAAACAAATCTGAACATAACGCAAAATTATCAATTTTGCGGAATAGAAAAAATCGCATTTTTTCTATAATTTAAAACAGAAGCCAAACGTAGCGTGCTATGCACATACTTTTTTACACAATCTTTTTAAACACTCAAACCTATTTTTAGTTCTATGAAAGAGATAATCGGTCAAGGAGCAGAAGCAATCCTGTATAAAGAAGATAACACAGTATTAAAAGACAGGATTTGCAAGGATTACAGGCAGGCAGACCTAGATAAGTCTCTAAGAAAAACAAGAACCAGAAGAGAAGCAAAAGTATTAACCAAACTTAAAGAGATTGGCGTTCCAGGTCCTGAACTTCTAAACATGGATGACAAAAACATGCAAATCAGTATGAGTTTCATAAACGGAGATAAAGTAAGAGATATTTTACACAAGAATCATATTGAACTCTCAAAAGAAATCGGCAGAAAAGTTGCAAAACTTCATGCAAACAAAATAATCCATGCAGACTTAACCACTTCAAACATGATTCTAGATAAAGAAATTCATTTCATTGACTTTGGACTAAGTTTCTTTTCAACAAAAGAAGAAGACAAAGCAGTTGATTTACACTTATTAGACAGAGCCTTAGAATCAAAACACCATGAAATCCATGAAGAATGCATGCAAGCAGTTCTTGAAGGCTACAAAGAATCTAACCCCCATGCTGAAACAGTATTAAACAAACTAGAAAAAGTCCAGCTAAGGGGCAGAAATAAGAAAAAAACAAGTTAGAAATAAAATAGCTCATCTTTTTCAATTTAAAAGCAAATTTGCTTCTAAATAAGAAAAAAGCTTAAATACCCATTAATTCTAATTTAGTAAAAAGAGGTATTATGAGAACCACCACAATCACTCTAGTAATTGTCGCAATAGTGGCAGTAATTGCTTTGCTGCAGTTAAACATAACTGGCATGGCAACTCAAGATGTCAGTCTAAAGTATTATCCTTCTATTTTTGGCACTGATTTTGATGCATATATAATAAAAGGCAAATTAAAATCTCCTGAAGAGATGATGGCAACAAATTTAATTGTCAGCAGGCTTCCTGAACAGTATGCACTGATTTATCAAGCACTCTATCAACACAGCATACCTCATGAAAAAATGAATGCGCAGACTCTGCCATACAAAGTGTTTAGCGAAGATGAAGCAGACTACACAAAGCAAAATGCTATCTTAATAGGTAGTGTCTGTCATAATTCAGACATTGCACATTTGTTAGATGTTATTGATTGTAAATCTTATTTCAAGCCAGGAGAGGGCATGGTAAAGTTAATACGAGAAAATGACAAGTTTTATGTTATATTCACAGGTTACAGCGGTGATGAAGTCCTTGCAGTAACAAGAGTTTTCCTATCACAGCTTCAATTGAGAAAAGTCGAAGGCAAAGAATTGAGAATTGATTCAACAACAAATATTCCGCTAAGAGATCCCCAATGGTTTGGACCATACAGCAGTCCCAGCGTCAGAACTACAAGAACTAGAGAAGCTAATGTTCTTGGTTCGCAATTTTACATATTCCCATGAAAACCAACACAATAATCCTATTATTAATCGCATCTGTCGCATTAGTAGGTCTTATACCTTTTATTAGTCCGCAAGAAACCGGTCTTCAGTTCTATGATTACACATTAGCAGGCTATCCATATTATTTCTTCACTGGAAAAACATTTAATGCAAATATAATCAAGTCTATAAATCCAAGTGCTGGCGAAAGAACTGCAACAAATCTAATTATCAACAACATTCCTAATCAATTCAAGTATCTGAGCATGACAAAATACGGTTCTGGATACTATCAAACTAGAATTTTTCCAGAAGAATTGCAAGGCAAGGTTTTTGCAATTGGCGATCCGCGCATGGGTGATTACAAAATACAAAATGGTATTGTAATAGGCACGCCGTGTCATAACCCTGTTGTTGCAGAGCTATTAGGAATAAGATCTAATTGTAATACTTATTTCAGCAAAACTCAAGGATTAGTCAAAATAGTTGAATCAAATGGAAGAATTTATTTGGTCATAACAGGCTACAGCGGAGAAGAAGTCCAGGCAACTGCACAATTATTCAATCAGAGAGTCTATGACGGAAAAAACCGCGGCAAAGAAATGAAAACAGTTCTAAAGAAACGCTATCAAGGCGTAATGGTCCCTAATCTCCAACTTGGCGAAACAATCGGCAAAGAAATGAAAGGAATGGGCGGTTATTGAAAAAGAAAGTTCATGCCGCAACTTCTAGCAAATTCTTTACATTAACTTGAGAAAGGGATTCTTGGGGTATTCTTTTACTTGCTTCTAGAAATTCTATACCTAAAACATTTCCATCTTTATCTAGATCCATTATTGTGAAATCATCTATTTTTTTATTTTCTGCAAATTCTCCTTTACGCAGCTCTATATACAATGCATCTGCGGTTTTATCATAGTTTATTTCCATTTTATATCCAATATACAGTAATTATATTTATATTATTTTCGGTTTTTTCACAACACACTTCAATAATTCCTCTCTGTAACTTTTTTTGATAATAGTATTTGCTATATTTCTTCATGATTTTGTCAGACTGTTCAATTGCTAAAATTATTTCTTCTTTCAATAGATTTCTCTTTTTAATCCTCTGTTCTGCATGTGCTGTGAAAACAATTTTCATAGTACAAACAAGCAATTTTACTCTTTATATGTTTTTACAAGAAAAATCCGAAGATATTTCGACTAAAAAGAAAAGTTTAAATAGCAAAAAATCAAATTCAAACTAAAATGGCAAAAAAGAAAAAACAAAGAAACAGACCAATAAAAAACATCCATAAACACGGCGCTAAAGGAGGAATATACTTTCTTGGATTTATTGGAGCAGCAGTCTACTACATTTCAACTGCAACAGGATTCTGGAATGGAGTTCTAGGCGTCTTGAAAGCATTAGTATGGCCT
>Ga0180431_10008493_pt1 | contig 11760 bp, 17 predicted proteins | sample SS_ome_11_FD_132459 | JGI IMG/M metagenome (GOLD analysis project Ga0180431, IMG submission 132459) | Hypersaline lake sediment archaeal communities from the Salton Sea, California, USA - SS_1_MS_1 metaG | ecosystem: Environmental > Aquatic > Non-marine Saline and Alkaline > Hypersaline >...
GATAAAAAATATATCAAGGAGTTTTTAAAATGAGTTGGAAAAGATATATGATTATTTTGATAGCAATATGTCTGATTATGGGCGGAGCAGCAGTCCTATATGGAGGCTTCTAGATGGGAATGGAACAGTATCTTGATTATCATTACCAGACCAGGGAGATACCTTCATGGTTGTTTATGTATCAAATTTATGTCATATTGTTTCAGTCTGGCGGTTTGGTTGCTTTTTTGGGGGTTTTGTAATTGAAATTTAGTGATATGTTACCTAATATTCGCCCACTTCATTGGTATAGATGCAGCAAATGTTCAATGATTTTTTTAAGTGATAGAAATGTGGAATGTCCTCTATGCCATAATCGAAATTGCAGGAGAATTAATGGAGGTATCTGAAATGGCTAAAAATGAGATCAGAGAGAAATTTAAAAATAATGATGCAGAAGAAAACGGTGATGCTTCGGAGATGCGACAAGTCGGACTCAGTATTTTTAATTGCAGTGTCACCCTGTTATCTACTGATGCTGCTGATGAGCTTGGTTCTATGAGTGAACTAGCGATGAGTCTTTTAAAATCAATGAAAACCTTGGATGGTGATAAATTATGAGTGAAAAACAAAAGGAAAATAATGAAGCTGATGATGGCGATGATGAAATAACAGAGCAGAATACCTATTTTCAACTTCCAGATGGTTTGTATCATCGGATTGCTATGTCTGATGGTACGAGGACTGCTGAGATTATAACACCAGCAAGTAATGAGGACCTGCGTATCTTGATTGATTATGTCTCGTTTTTGTATTTTTTAGGGGGTGATGAACAGGTTAGACGTATTGCTCGGGATAATACTCTTCTTCGTTTGAATGATTTTAAGAAAATAGCTGAACAGAGTAAAAAGGAGTGAATAAAAGTGACTAAGGGTTATAAGTATAATAAGCGGTGGCGACTTCGCCATCCTGATAAGTTCGCAGTTCAGAATAAACGTGGGGACAAACGGTATAAGAGGCGGTATCCAGGGCGTTTTAATTATTCTAATCGGGTGTATCATTTGTTGCAGTCTGAGACGATTAAGAAGGGTTCTTGTCTGGTGTGCGGTAATGATCTTTATGTTCAGTGTTGCACGTTCTTTAATCGTGATGCGGTTCATCCGGTGTGGTTGTGTGATCATCATAATAAGGTGTTTCATGAGATCATGCATGAGAGGTGTTTGCGGGATGGTATGATCGATGATGGGATGGTTATCATTAGGGATATGAGGGAGAATGGTGAATATTAGATAAATACCCCTTCCCCCCTCACCTATAATTAATTCTTTCTTTACCAGGTCATTTATTCTGTTGTTGATTTGTCTTAAATTGATTTGATTATGTCGTATCTTTGTTTATAATAAGATTCCTATATTGTAGATTCGTCTTACATTATGTTATAATTTGTTTTACGATTGTGTCTATGTTATTGTTATAATTGTCATTTCATTTTAAAAATATATCAAATAATAATACACACTCACTAATCATCATTAATCCTTACCTATATTTTTCTACAACAATAATGTTTGTTAAAATAACAATATTAAACAAATGTTATTGGCAATTATTAAATATCACGAGTTACAAAGTATAGTATGGATTATCCATGGAAAATCTGAGCTCAGATTGCCTCCTTTTCAACAGGGGGCATAAGATTATTTTTATTGAAAGGAGGCGGAATGAATCATGCCAAGTAGATTATCAATAAAAGAAGGATGGAATACAAATACAGGCAGTAGCAGCACATCAACAGATAACACCAGCACATCATTCTCTGATAAACAAAGTGGTCTCGGTGGATCAAGTACATCAGGGACCCGTAGCAGTAGCAGGACCAGCAGCCGCAGTAGTAGATCATCATCCTCATATCCAACTCCACCGACAACACCTTATACTCAGGATACGACAAGCACATCATTCTCTGATAAGCAACTTGGTCTTGGTGGAAAATATACCGAGCCAGTTCAACAGCAAACCACTAAAACATCTTCTAGGTCTCCTGCTGATTATATCCTGGCACGGACAAAAAGACAACCGTCACCTGATGCAATCAATGTTTATAACAATCCATTGATACCCAAACGTGTCCGTGAGGGTGTTGGGACTATCACCATGCAGCAAGGATATGAACAGCTTAGCAACCCTGAGAAAATCGAGTATACAAAACGATATGGGCGGTTTGGTGAGGAAGAGAAAACATGGTCTGAGTTTAAACGGGATGAGCCAGCCGCAGTATTGCAGATACAACCAGGTGGCGATGTCGGGGTCAGTCTTGATACACTGGGATGGTGGAGAACTCGGAAGGCACAATCAGACCCATCATTGCATAATATCAAGATGTTCAGTTATGGTGTGACCCGTGCTTTTGATTTTGATTTCTGGCGGTCTCATTTCACTGGCAAGGGCTCTCAGTATGCTGCTGATTTCGAGTATAAGATGATGCAGGGTTTTAACCTTGGGAAGAAAAACCCTGATTATCTTGGTGCGATGGTCCAGTTGAACCTGCCGACATGGGAAAACGTGGTGTTACCCTCTGTTGCTGGTGCCGGGGCTGGTGCTCTTTTCCGTGGCCTTGGTGCAGCATCTAGGATTGCGACAGGGACAACATCACGAATCCTTAGTCATGCAGCAACAAAAGGACCATGGATCGTTGGAACCGCTGCCTCTGGTTATGTAGGTTATGATATTGGAAAGACCTTTGCCCTTGAGCATAAGGGAGAACTACCTGCTGGGAGTGGCCTTGCAAAGATTGGTAAATATGGCACACAGCTTACTGCTGCTGTTGCTGGCGGCTCAGTTATTTCAAGGTGGAAACCTGTTATTGGTGTCCGTCAATCCGGTGATGTTTTACAATTTCAGAAACATGTTACATCATTCCGAGGTCGTCCAACGTTACCATATGGTAAGATCGTTTCTCTTGCTGAAACATCATCTGGTATCGGGAAAGTGGTATCTCCATTTGTCTCTAGGTCTGGTGCATTGGAGTTTCAGACATTGGAGAATTTTCGGGTTAATCTTGGTATGAGTTCTACGACTCCACCACGTGGTACAGGTATCGACCTGGGATATGGCTCTGTTGGTGGAAAACCATCCTCTATTTTTGAGATCAAATGGCCTCGATCAGCACAATTTACTGAATATAACAAAAACTGGTATTTTATGGATACTGGGAAAGGCTGGCAGGGTTCCTCTGGTGCTCATATGCCTTTAAGGTATCCAATGGTCAGGTATCAACCGAAATCACTTATTGATTATGTGTATCCGATGGCTCCAGCTCGTTATGGCATCTACTATAATATGCCATATCAAAGCGTTCTTGATATGCCTATGATTTTGGAGTCTGGGAGTTTCACCACGACTGAAGGCATGGTGAGTTTGAAGAAACTAGGTCGTATCTTTGATATGAAAGACCTTTCCAAGCATGGTGTTATCGATACAGGTAAGGGGTCAGCTGGTATTCAGATAGGCGGTGGCTCACGGTCTGGTCAGCAGACCGTTCAGATACAGGAGACCATGCAGAAACAGGCATTGGATCAGGTGTTACATCTTGAAAAGATAAGCCTCCGTCATCCGTTGTATGGCCAGCAGGCATTGCAGCAGTATTTGTTGCGTTCTAGTAAGGTTTCCATGCGGAGCCCTATGTATCAATATAAAAGTATTACATCGTCTAAGAAAGCGTTTGGGATGGTCCCGTTATCGTTGGTGCGTTCCGCGGATCGTCAGGAGTTTAAGATGGCATCTGCTGTTATCTCCCTTCCATTGCTTGGTTCTTTGAAAGTTTCAGGGTTTGATTCATTGAAAGCATCAAAGTATAGTATGGATGCTGATATGTCAGGTGTGTTGTCCCATTCTGTAAAGCTCCCTCGTTTTGCTATCCCTCATGTCCCATCGTATGCTCCCGTGTTTCCTTCCTCAGTGGCCCCAGCATGGTTTGGTGTATCTCATAAATCCTCGAAGTCAACAGTGGCCCCTATGAGTGATTTCCCTCGGATTTCTCTTCATGGTCGTGGTGTGTATAGTAATCTTGATTATCTGGTGAAACCTCGGTATCTGTTCCGTATGTTCAAACTTCCTAAACTTTCAGATGTTTTGAAAGGTTTTAAAATATAAAAAGAAAATATTGGGTGATATCACCCGAGAATATTTTTTATCCTAAATCGACATGTTGCCCTTTTTTGAGTTGTAGGAGTATCGTATCATCATCCCCTAATGTTTTAGTCACATGCTTCGACAATGAGTTTACCGACATATTCCTCTGGTGTCATATGATGTTTCTGTGCATCCTTGTTTAACTTATCAAAAAGATCACTGCGTAGTTGTATCTCAAAATATGCTTCCATGATAGAACATTGCCTTGGATCATATACTCTTATTCCATCTTTATCTACCATATCTTTTTCACCTTCTATATTATAAATCACATTGTATCCGTGCATGTCCTATCTCTATATGATCGTCAACAAATCGGACATATAACAATGGATTATTACTTTTCTTTTGTAGTTCCGGTAGATAATGCTCTGCGACAAGTACACCTATATGGTTCATGTCCTGTGTCACGGTGAGATCATCGACCCATTGTCCTTTTGCTGCCTTTATTTCTCCCTGACTTTCGTTCATATTATTTTTTCTCCATACATTTTTTGGGGTAAACTGTGGGTCGATCTCATTTTTAAAACAGTTCAATACAGACTTTACATCTGTAAAGCACAGCTTACATTTTTTTCTTATCAGTCATGGCTTATTTATAGATTTTGATATTGGTTCATTGGTTGTGGTATCTGTGACCAGTCACCCTGACCGGCCACAGTACAACCACATTCAAAATATTTTGCAAAACACATGCTTATTCATAATTAGACATTATCGTTAAATAAAGTATTGGTATTGTCAACTGTCCACATAAGCTTTTTTTCTTATGCCCCCTATTACCATAACATTAATTTAAATTAGCTTGATGACAAAAATAAACAAGATCAAGAAAAAATGATGATTTATCATCTTTATTGTTTATATTTGATAATAATGTTGATTTAAAAGATATTTCATACATGAAAATCCTAGGGTTGACAGGCCAAAGACAATACCAGAAGAAAAACTAAAGGGGGAATGCTAAATAATTTGTTATTTGGGCAATTTCACATACCATTTATATATGATTGTGGGCAACAAGACAAGTTTGCCCAATTTATTATATAAACGAATGGGGGTTTTGCCCATTGGCTAAAATTCGGTTTAACAAAAAATGCAATACTTGGTATTTATACGATAAAAATAATAAATATATTAGGGCGTTAGGAAAAATTACGAAAGAGCAAGCTGAACGAGAAAAAGAACTTTTTGTAAAACAAACAACCATTAATCTTTCATGTCACAAAATGACAAGGTCATAGTATATAAAGGTAACTAATTTCTGTTTTTTTACTAAAAATAATATGATATAATCTCAGTTAGCAATACTATAAGTTATATTATAAACTTGCCAACTGGGAATATCATTAAATAGTAGTATGCAGATACATATATCGATGAATATGTCAGTGATTGAAGATTTTTTAAAAAATAAAGAAAAAAACACCCAACGAAATTATAAATGGATCATCAAACAATATTTCGATGAGATCAAACAGGACCCTGACAAATATTTCACATTTAAAAAACATGATTACAAAAAAGACATTGCTGAATGGTTCGATAGACACCTAGATGAGGTTCCAAAAACAAGGAACACTAAACTCAACATTGTGAAAAGCTTGTTTGAATACCAGGAAGTAATGCTACCAAAAGCATTCTGGGTGGGGCAGAGAAGGAAGAAAAAGGGAAGTCGAGCTGCAACATTAGACCGAGTACCAAGTAAAGAAGAGTTTAAACGTATTTTAAATCATGGGACCATCAAAGACAAGGCACTATTTCTTTTACTGGGGAGTAGCGGAATGCGTATCGATGAAGCATTAAGGCTCACAACTGATATGATTGATTTTGACCTTTCACCTGTGACGATTAGTCTCCCTGGACATATCACAAAGACCGGTGATCCCCGTATCACGTTTATCTCTGATGAATGTAAGGAATACCTTTTGGAATGGTTAAAAATTAGAGATGATTACATCGAACAGGCGATAAGGAGAACAGGCCATCTCAATAAGAAAAACAGGAGAGATAACACCATATTTGCATTTAAATATAATATTGCATGGACTCGTTGGGTGTATCTAATAAAAAAAGCTGGATTGGATAAACGAGACCCCACAACCAACCGATATGTTTTACATATCCATTCACTAAGAAAGATGTTTTTAAGCAGGATGAAAGAAAAAATACCTGGTGCGGTTGCTGAGGCTCTAGCTGGTCATGAGGAAGGACTTGATTCAGCATATAAACGATATACGAAGTACCAACTTGCCGAATATTATAGTGAAGGGATGCCTATGGTCACCGTGTTTGTGGAAACACAGGATTTATCAAAGGTAAATGAGGAAATATCAAAACTCAAAGAGGATAACCAACGATTACAAAATGAGTTAAACCAGATGAACCAAAAGATACTGAAGAAACTTGCTGAACGAGAACTACAAAAATAATTTTTTCTTTTTTCATTATTCAACTAAAACATATAAAAATAATATTTTTCTGATATTGAATTTTTAGTGATAACAAGTTTATATACCCTTACTTTCAAAAATAAGAGTATAAATTGAAAAGTGAGGAAAAAATTAATGATAGACACAAAACCAATTATGGTATATGTCCCCCAAGAACAACGTGAAAGACTCCAAGATGAATCAAAAATAACAGGAGTCCCCGTAAGCAGCCTCATAAAACTAATGATACATGAACACCTGACAAAAAAAGAAACTGAAAGGGTTTGAAATGACATTTGTCAACCACCATTCCAAACCCAAAGTACGGCCAACCGATCAAGAAAGCCGTGGTGAGTATCATACCAATCGTGATATTTATCCCTTTTGTCAATATAGTGACATCTTCGATTTTTATCTAAAGACAGGGATGACCCCCATAGAAGCTCATGAGTTTTTACTCAGTGAACTAATGAGAAAAAACTAATAATTTCTCAGAGGTGCAAGATATGAGTCGATCTGATTTTATTATTTATAAAGGACATCTGTGTGACGTTGCTGTACCTTTTATCGGTGATAGTACTCGATTATTTTGGATCACTGGTTTTGTTACAAATGTATCAGATGATAGCCTTTTAGTAAAACGTGGGGACACACTGAAAAGAATTTTTTTCAAGGAAATTTGTGACATCCATTTGTCATCAAAAAGTATATGAGGAGAAGAAGAAAAATGAATCAAGAAATTATAAACAGAAAATATAAAGCAGACACTATACAAACACCACTCGAAAAAGAACCTCTGACCCTGGCAGTTGTGCTTCGTGGCCTACCAGCAGAACTTCAAGAGTTAATTAACTTTTTAGAACATAGCAATTTAAGGACAATCTACCGGAAGGCCTCGTATAACAATTTGTACATCTCAGACCATAAAACGGAGGAATAAAAATGACATCAAAAAACAAGAATGAAGAGAAAAAAAATGAAGTGACAAATAAAAAAAACGATATTAATAGTGCTATACCTGGATTTGACCTATCAAAATACCAAGCTACAGAGCTTGATACCCAAATAGTGACAAAAAAAGTCCTGGTCACAATACCAGTGAAAAAACCAAATAGTCAGATATTTTTCAGGATAAAAAAAGATTTCTGTATCGATGTCTACCTTTTTGAAGATAAAGAAGACTCAAACAAATTATACCTTGTGAATAAAACAAAACTCGGAATCCTATCAGAGCAAGCGAAACTATACAAGATATATCTTGCAGTGAACACTAAGAATGACCCGTTTCTCTTTCCAGTGCGACAACCTGATGAAACTGGTAACTGGAACGAATGGCATAGGGGACAACACAGATGCATAGAGCTAGCTAAAAATAGATGGGTCAGGATGCGACCAAACAGATCAATCAATTCCTATGATCCATTAGTCGCAGAAGGAAAATTACCTGAACCTGAATTTCCAGAAATGTCTCTCCAGGAAATCTTTGAACTGGCCTTCAAAGACCAAATTATCGATAACGAAGAACACCCGACTATTAAACGACTTCGAGGACTTAGCGCATGAAGCAATGGGATGACTTCGACAATATCATTATCGTTGACTACGAATTTCGAGCCGGTGACGGAAATCCACAGGTACCAATCTGTTACGTTTTTAAAGATGTAAAAACAGGAGAAATCACTAAACATTGGATAGACGGGTTTGAAAAAAACCCTCTGTATCCAACAGATAAAAAAACACTTTTCATTGCCTATTTTGCTTCTGCTGAAATAGGATGCCATCTCTCATTAGGATACAAAACTCCTCCATATATCTTAGATTTATATGTGGAATTTAGGAGATTAACCAATGGCCTAAAAACACCTTGTGGTGATGGATTACTTGGAGCCGGTCAATTCTATGGTTTATCCGGTGACGGAGCAAATGAAAAAGATGCTACTCGAGACCTTATTTTAAAAAACTCGATTTACACACCAGATATGAAACAGAAAATCCTTACCTACTGCCAACATGACGTTGAATACACCTATAGTCTTTTTGAAAGGATGAAAAAAGACATTGATCTACCATATGCTCTTCTCTGGGGTCGCTATATGGCCTGTATCGCATGGATGGAATATCAGGGAGTACCTATTGATATTCAAAAACTTGACGACCTAAGAATCTGCTGGGATGTAATAAAAGATCAACTCATTTGGGAAATCGACGAACAGTATCATGTCTTTGGTGGACCAAAAGGCACAACATTTAAAATCAATAAATTTCAAGAGTACTTGAAAAGGAATAGCATACCCTGGGAGACAACACCATCAGGACTTCCAAAACTTGATAAGTCATACATGGAGGAACAAGCAAAAATTCATCCTGAGATAAAACCGCTAGCAGAACTTAGATATTCTTTAAGTCAACTTAAATTAAATGATCTTAGAGTTGGCTTTGACGGGAGAAATAGATGCCTTCTGTCACCATTCCGCACTAAAACAGGGCGTAATGCTCCGTCTACCTCAAAATTTATTTTTAATAATGCAACCTGGTTGCGACATTTAATTAAACCAAACCCAGGTAAATCTTTAGCCTATGTTGATTACTGCCAGCAAGAAATCGGGATTGCAGCAGCTATCAGTCAGGATGAAAATCTGATAAATGATTATCTTTCAGGAGATGTTTATCTTGCATTTGGAAAAGCTGCAAATGCTATCCCTGAAGATGGAACTAAAGAGAGTTACAAAGAAATCAGAGATATTTTTAAAATGTGTATGTTAGCTATTAACTATGGCAAGGGTGTCGAAAGTTTTGCCAGAGATATTAACTCGACAATACCAGAAGCAGCATACATAATGAATTGGCATAAAAGACGTTACCAGAAATACTGGGAATGGAATACTAATTTCGTTGATGTCGGTGTTCTAAGTGGAATTGTGAAGACCCCTTTTAACTGGTATTTCCATACAAAGGGAGCCAAGCGTAGAACCCTTATGAATTGGACAATGCAATCAGTTGGTGCTGATATTCTGCGACTTGCTATCTGTATGTGTATTGGCAATGGGATCAATGTCATTGCACCAGTACATGATGCACTCCTTATAGAAGCTGATTCTGATAAGATAGATGAATTTGTAGAAAAAACTCGTTATTATATGAAACTTGCGGCTCTAAAAGTAATTAACTTTCCTATTGACACTGATGTTAAAGTGATAAATTATCCTGAGCGTTATGTCGATCCACGTGGAGGATTAATGTGGGAGAAAGTCTGGAAGATTGTGGATAATATTACTCCAGAGCAAAAACATGACCTTCAGATTGAACAAATTCAACTGGAACTTCCAAAAGAGACAAAGAAATCTAAGAAAAATAAAAATGGACTCTCTATTCGAAGACAAAACCAATTAGCCATGAAACCTCGGGATATTACGGAAAGAAATCTAGCGGCAAGAATACGCAGGAAAAGTGGCCTTTCCCATGTCGAAGTAATGCATCTGATTAACCTTTCGAGAGAAAGTGATTTTGATTTAGAATTTTTAATCGATTGGGATCAAGGCTATGAATATGCAAAGAAAATCATCTTAGAATCTACTGACCCATTGAATAAAAAATCTATTCAGGACCTACATGGGGAAATCAAATGAAAAAGGAACCATTCTATGCAGGTCACTCATTTGAATGGATCGATAAATTCGTTTCTGCAGTACCAAAAACAAAGGGTAACAGAAGAGACACTGCTTTTTGTATAGCTGCTGCAATTCAACATCAATATACCTGCACAAAACAGACAACAATAAAATTAGATAGCAAACTTTTAGAGAATTTCTGTATAAACAGAAGACAACTCAATAAGTATCTTTCATACTTTCAAGATAATGAATTACTAACTTTTTTTATTAAAAAGGGTAAAACACCTGTAATTAACCTACTATACCTACCACTACAATATAGTAATATAATAAAAAAGAAAGAAAAGAAAATAAAAGAATATATATTTCCTGTTGCAACTAACCAAACAGTACAGGTTCATCGACCAAACAGTACAGGTTCATCGACCAAACAGTACAGGTTACAAAATTCACAAAAAAGCAAGGCAAGGAACCTATCAAGCAAGACAACCAAGACAAGGGAGCAAGGGAAGGGAGCAAGACAACCAAGGCAAGGGAGCAAGGGAAGGGAGCAAGACAACCAAGGGAAGGAACCCAGTGAGTTTTACAGTGAAATTATATTTTATGTTGACACAATAGATCCAGGAGGTTTTTATGATGGGAAATAGGAACTATATTTCATATTCCAAAGAATTTTATGAAGAATCTGAAAAAGAAATCCAAAGAATTATTGAAAAAGAAAGAAAAGACCGGGAGTTAAATCAATCTGAACTTAAAAAACTTCATGATTTTATCGATAAGGAGCTGTAACTATGAGAAAAGAATATGATAAAGTCGTAGACTTTCAACCGATACCAGAGGAGAGGAGACTTTTAGGTATGCGACTTTTAAAACGAATTGATAACCTTGCTTTGTATGTCACTGATGTCTATAGTTTTGAGATTCATATGATACGGGTCAAGGAGAATTTTATTGATCCATTTTCTAAGACTTTGTATAAAAAAATCGAGGTTCTAGCTTCATCTAAAGAATTTGGGGTTCATGCTTGGTGTTATGAACGATTGAGTACGGTGTTTCGGTATTTCGGCATTTTTGGGGAATGCTCAGAAGAAATACTTGATCGTCTTGAAGAATTTGGTTTTGTTTGTGTTAAACACCAAGGCGAGGAGGTGGAGCATGGCTATTTATTTTAAATACAAACGCCAAGGGTTTTCTACAATGCAAAAACTCTTCTCGCTGATACATGACATTACCCTTTGTTTTTTATCAGAGGTTTTAACACACCCGAAAAGTGAGGTGGTCTGAGTGTGCGTAGGAAACACCGACCTCCGTTTTATTGGAAGTTTTGTGTCTGTAACCGATGCCACCAGTGTTGGTTGTCGATGCATGTCACAAGGTGTATCTATTGTGAAAGTGGGGATGTTAACTATTGGCCCTTGGCAAAAACCGATAAAAAATATATCAAGGAGTTTTTAAAATGAGTTGGAAAAGATATATGATTATTTTGATAGCAATATGTCTGATTATGGGCGGAGCAGCAGTCCTATATGGAGGCTTCTAGATGGGAA
>Ga0180431_10008496_pt1 | contig 11757 bp, 15 predicted proteins | sample SS_ome_11_FD_132459 | JGI IMG/M metagenome (GOLD analysis project Ga0180431, IMG submission 132459) | Hypersaline lake sediment archaeal communities from the Salton Sea, California, USA - SS_1_MS_1 metaG | ecosystem: Environmental > Aquatic > Non-marine Saline and Alkaline > Hypersaline >...
ACGCCAGCTCACGCTGCCCGGCGATCGCCACGCTGTTGGAGTTGAGCGCGTAGGCGAATTGGCCCACGCTGGTCCCGTGAGGACGCGGGAACGCATTGGTGTCGTCCGGCCAGGTGCCGGCAACCGCCGCGCCGCCGAGAATCCCCAGGACCGCCAGTATCGTGATGAGTCTCTTCATCGCCTCTCCTTGTGTGTCGGTTCTTGAAAAGCCGGGGATCCCGGGACCGACCCGGGATCCCCAAAACCCAATTACGCGACCGTGCTCATCCCTCCGTCATACGCGGCCCATCCGCCGGCCGTACCGGCCGCGAAGGCCAGCACGTAGGTCGGCGCGTCGGCTTCCGCGTAGATGGTCGCCGTTGCCGTCAGGGCGCCCGCGAAGGTCACCGTGACCTCTTCGCCCACGCCCTTGTTCAGGTTGCTCGCCAGCGTGACCTCGTACAGGGTGGCGTCGGCGTCGGCGTCCGTGCTGATGTACTTGGCCGCGGCGGAAACCGCCTTGGCCCCGGCCGTGCCGGCGTCCACCGGCGCGGTGTAGTCCAGCGCAATGTCCTGCGGCCGGCGGTGCAGAATCACCACCGCGTCGCGGTACGCCGCCAGGGGCTCCGGGCTCATCCGCATCCGGGCGAAGAAGAACCCTTTTTCGCGAAGCAGGTTGTTCGCGCGGTCGCGAATGTTCAGCCAGAAGAACTCACCCCAGTTTTCGACCGGGTCGAAGTCCCTGCCCGACAGGTTGGACGGATTCGCGGGCGGGACCAGGCAGCGGTACACGTTTTCAAGCCAGATCACCGAGACCTCGAAGGGGGCCTTGATGTATTCCGGATCGACGTTTACCTGCTCCCCGATCGTGGCCGCCGAAGTGGCGAAGGGGTACACCCTCTCCAGCTCCGTCCCGTCCGCCGAGACGCGGAAACGCGGCGCGTGCGGATCGTGGATATGGGTATATCCCCGATACACGAACGCCGGCCCGACCCCGTCGATCAGGATGTCGGCCCTCGAGGAGTTGCGCACGTCCTCGCGGATCGTGGCGTCCTCGCGGATGATCTCTTCGGATGTCTCCGAGGAGGTCACCAGCCCGAAGATCGGCTTGCCGTTCACCATCTTCAGGGCGTACCGGCCCGCCTGCCGCGACAGCAGCGCGTAGATGCGATCCAGGACACGCTGGTTCAGCGTGCCGATCGTGTCGAATCCGCCGGCGGGTTTCGCCACCGTAGAACCGGTGATCCCATTGGCGTGCGCGGTCAGGGTGAACGTGCCAAGCCCGAGTCCGCCCCAGGCGTTGTCGTTCAGGGCGATGTATTTGTTGGCGAGATAAATGTAGCATTCCCGAAGGATCTGCTCCCACTCGCCCAGGGTCACGTTGCTGAGCATCTGGTACGTGAGCTCCATCTGGCGCTCATACTGCCACTTGAACAGGATGTCCGTCAGGCAGATGTCCAGAGTGCGCCGCGTGGCCTGGTAGAGACGATGTTCCCTGGTCAGGAACCCGTATCCGATAACCTCCGAATCGTACTTGCAGGCGTCGTGGCCCGGATCCTGGGTCGCCGGGTTGGGCGGCCGCGAAGCGATGACTTCGCTCCAGCTGGCGCCGGCGTCCTGAATGGCGGTCCCGCCAAAGAACGTATGCGCCTGCATGACATAGCCGCGTCCGTACTCGAACTGACCACGCGGAACACGGTTGCGGTACAGGTTCAGGTACTGCTTGGTGTCGTCCGCGATGACCGGATTCATCCACTGCTGCGCGTCGATGAAGGCATCGTTGAGTTGTTCAACGGAAGGTGCGAGAGACATGACATAACCTCCATAAGCGTGAGCTGCTGCCCGGTTCGGCCGGGCGGCCGTCAGGCGAGCGCCACCTGATCTACGCTCATGGTCATGTCACGCCGACCTCGCGAAAGGTGCTGCGATAACGCACGCAGCTGGCGATGACAGTGCCGGTCTACAGGCTTTCCTTGCAGGCCGTCAAGCGGAAAATTGAAATTATTTTCAGACCGGGAGACGCGAAGCCGACAGGCTGGCGGCTTCCGCGGCGGTCCGCGGCGCTCCGCCGGCAGGCGGTTGCCCGCGCATGGCGGGCGCTCGGGCGATCCCGGAAAGGCGCGGCACGGAACCGTTGCGCCGGACAAATTCCGTGCGCAGATCGTTCAGCTGCTTCGCCGCGGCCAGGTAAAGCCGGTGATAGTGCGGCGCCAGCGCGGCCATGACCAGCGCGTCGGCCTGCTTGTTCACGTCGGCGTCGACGCTGAACATGCCGGCGATCTCCGCAGTGATCGCGTCCACCCGCGCGTTCCAGGCGCGCGCGTTGTCCGATTCGCCGGCGACTTTCTGAAGGAGCGTATGTTTGCCGGCCGCGGCGCGTTTCATGGCCTCGACGCGCAGCGCGTCCATCTGCTCCTGCTCCTGTTGCGCGGCGACCTGTTCCTGTTCGGCGGTGCGGTTGCGCGCCGATTCGGCATGCCGCGAGAGGGCCATGCGACGTTGCGCCTGCAGGGCGTCCACCTGCGCGAACAGCGCCGGCAGGTACGCGGCGGCATCCGGAAGGGCTTCGGCGATGATCGCATGCCGGCCGCGCGCGTCCGAAAGCATGAGCCGCTGCGCCAGCGCCTCGTCGCCGCCGTACTGGGCGACCGCGCTCTTGATCTGTTCGGCAAGCGCGCCCAGGGGAACGTCGAAGCGCGTCTTGAATTCGTCCGTGGACGAGTAGTCCAGTTCGGCCAGGCGGCCGCGCAGCTGCTTGTTCTGCTCGACAAGCTGTTTCATTTCCTCGGTCGCGTCTTCGAGGCCCTGCCCGGTCGCGGCCTGTTCCGTGCGCGCGCGCAGATCGGCCAGCTCGCGCTCCTGGGCTTCGAGCTTGGCGCGCATGGCCTTGAAGTTCGGGCGATACTGTTCCGGGACGCGATCCAGGTCGACGTTGAGGTTCTCGTCTCCCGGTTTCGGCTCCGGACGATCCAGTTCAAGCTCGGCCAGCTGCTCGGGCGTGAGCGTTTCGCCGGCCTGAGGGGATTGCGCCGGGGCGGCGGCGCGCGCGGCGCGATCGCGCGCTTCGTCGTCGTCTTCGTGATGGACGTCCGCGCCGCGCGCGGAGGACCGCATCCGATCGGCGACGCTGGCCGCCGACCTGTTGAAGTCTTCCAGCGACATGTCCGCGATGCTCTGGTTCCCGTCCGTGCCCTGTTCAGGTGCCTTGCCCATTTGAGCCCTCCCTTCCGCGTTTGCGATTCTCTTCGCGCACCATGCGCTCCGCCCCGTAATCGGCGCGCGGCTCCTCGCTGGCTGGCGCCGTCATCCTGTCTAGATGGGTGAAAGCGTCGAACATGCGCCAGGATCCCACGTTTACGCCGTGCGGATAGGCGGCCGTCTCGTTGGTCACGCCGCCGCCAAGCATTACCGGCCTGAGAAACTCCTCGCGGATCAGCGGGATCAGCACGTCCTGGAAAAAGGGCCTCTGGATTTCCTCGCGGTACATCGCGACCAGCTCGGGGTTGCCCTGAAATTCGGCAAGCGTCATGACTGCTCCTTTGTCGCGGCCTGGCGTCGCATCAGCTCTTCGCGCAGGTCGGCCATGCGCCGCGCGATCTGCGCCTGGTTCCGGGCCTTCTCCTGCCGGATCGCGTCCATGTTGGCTTCCTTCTGCGCCTTCAGTTGCAGCTCGCCCTGCAATTCGCGCAGACGAAGCTCATACTCGCGGTTGTCGGCCTTGGCCAGGGCTTCCTGGACGGCCTGCATTTGCGCCTGTTGCGCGGCCTGCTGCTGCTGCGACTGCCGGCGCACCTCGCCCTGGATCTGATTGTAGACCCGCACCAGGTCCTGATAGGCGTCCAGGAAAGCGCGATACTCGATTTCCCTGGAGCTGTCTCCGCGGGTGTAGTCCAGGTGCAGCGCGACATGCTGAAGAGCGGCGTCGAAGTAGGTGAACAGCGCGTTCAGGTCCATCTCCATCCGGCCGCGCGTGAAGCCTTCCGCCAACTGCATCAGGGGCGGGACATGAATACTCATGTGGACGATGTGCGGCTGGTCCACGCCGACGACGACCGAGTTGCCCTGCCGCATGTCGTTGTTCTCCAGGTTGGCCAGGGAATGCTCGGACGTGGGAACCTTGCTGCGATCGAAGGGCGGGAAGTACTGGTCGACCTGCCGCCATCCGAGTCGCGCGGCCGTCGCGGTCCGGAAGGCGCGGGCCTTGCCGATTTCATCCATGTGCGGGGCCATGCCCAGAAGCCAGTCGGAATCCATGCGCTTCATCGCGGCCGAGCCGTATCCGATGGAGCGCGCCGCGCATACCTCCAGGCGATCGATGTTGAGCAGGTCGGGCGGAACGCCGCGCGCCAGGCAACGCGCGAGAAACTCCTGCCGCAGCTCATACCCGCCGTCGTACCGCGTATATCCGGGATTCAACAGGCGGCGCGCGATCTCGCGGAGAAGCAGATCGACCTGGTGATAGTAGAACGAAATCAGCCCGCGCTCGAGCTTGCCCTCGCGCGTGAGTCGCAGCTTCTCGATGCCGAGCGCGACCCTGCCCTGGCCCTGCTCTTCGGGCATGGCCGACTCCAGCCCGGCGAACGCGGCCAGGTTCGCGCGCATGAGCGTCAGCACGCCGGTCAGGCCCTGCAGTTGCGGGTTGAAGTCCTGCTTCAGCATCTCCAGCCCGGGCGGAACGACGGTGAACGGGCCGACCCGCGCGACACGGAACTTGCTGGCCTCCATCCCGGTCGAACCCGGCTGAATCAGCAGCGTGCCGGCGGTGATGGCCGCGTCGACGACCTGGCTGGTCAGCCGGTCGTTCAGGTTGCAGTGCGCGTATGTTTCCTGGTCCAGGCCGCGCACCGAATGGTACTTCCCGTTCGTGCCGATCTCGGCCAGGAAAAGATGCAGCGCGTTCTGCCATGAAGCGAACCTTCCGATCTGGCGGAACAGGAACTTGCCGTTCTTCGCCTTGTCGCCGGTGTCCAGTATGATCGCGTGCGTGATCCGTCCGGAGAACTCGCGGTACAGCAGGTGGACCACGTAGACCGGGTGGAAATGGACATGGCCGGCGGTCAGGTCGGAATTCTTGATCCGCTTCTGGATCGTCTCCCAGTCGGAGGTCGTGCTGCCGGTCCCGCGCGTGCTCGCGTCGATGATCGCGGTCTTGATCTGGTCCGGGTCCCAACCCTTGACCTCCGCGGCCTCCTTCGCCTCCTTGTCCCGAATGTACCGGTACAGCTCGTGCGCCTTGTACTCGTACACGATCGCGCAGCAGTCCAGCGAGCCGGTATCCGACTTGCTGTCGCGCGGCACGTGGACCGCGCCCATCTCGACGGCTTCGAAGCGCCAATCAACGTCGTCGGGAAACAGAATCGGGCCGGCGCCGAACGATATGATCTGGTCCTGGTGCAGCTGCATGTTGTACAGGAACGAGTCCCACTTCCATGCGATGTTGTGCGCTTCCTCGGCGATGACCTGGCCGAAATCCATCAGCGGCTGGTCGGCGCCCTTCACCGTGACCTCAAACAGGCAGGGAACCTCCATGATCAGCTCGTAGTAGGTCGTGCGCCGCGCGTTGTGGTTGCTCTTCGCCTCGCGCGTGTTCAGGTTCGTGCGGTAACCCTGGCCGAGCCGTTCCAGCTCGTCGGCGTCGTAAGGCGGGTTACCGTCCAGTTGTCCCTGCACGGTCGCGCGCTTGATCGCGCGGCGGTTGTCTTCGCGGATCAGGGCCTGGGCCAGCGTATGCGCTTCTGTCGCGTCGGTTATGCGCGACTCCGGCGCGGCGCCGCCCTCGCTGAGTGTTTTGACTTCGTCGCCCATTTCAGAATGGATCCTTTTGCGGCGACTCGGCCGCCCGCGCCTTGAGCCGTTCGCGGTTGTCCAGGATGCAGCGCCGGATAACGTCCTTCGGCGTGTTGGCCTTGATCTGCGGCAGATCGGCCTGTTCGGCGATGGCAATCTCGATCAGGTCCTGCTGCTTCAGGTCGGAGGTCAGTTTCGGAAAAGTCGTGTCCGGCGGAGGAGCGGGGGGCAACCGGTCGGCCGGGCCGGCCTGCGCGGCGGTATCCGCGGGCCTGCCGGTAAGCTCGGCGATCTGCGGGCGATGTTCGCCGCGGAAGGCTTCGCCGCGCCTGTTCAGGCGGTGCACGCATTCTTCGATCATGTTGGCGAACACTCCCATGCGCGCGCGCGCTTCGCTCTCGAAGTCGACGAGCATCTCCTTCAGATCGCGGCCGCGGCCTGGAAGCACAGCGGCTTTCATGCGATCGTCGCGGTCCGGGTATTCGAAGCGCACCGCCAGCACAAACGAGCCGGCCTGGTTGGAACGCTCGCGAACATCGACGGTCATGCGGATGTCATCGATCATGGTTTGCCCTCCAGGTATTTCTTGCGATACGCCTCCGATTTCCAGCAGTGATCGGGATACGCCGCGCGTCCCGGGCCGGTCGGCGGCTGCTCCGGCGCCGGATCGGAAAAGACCTCGATCGCGACGAACGTTCCGGAGACGCGGCAGGCCTGCAGCCATTTCAGGTTCGGCAGCTCGAAGCCCTGCAACATGGAACGCAGTTGATCGTCAAGGCCGACACAGCCGGGACACCCGACCGCCGGAACGTGGTTCGGGCATCTCGCGCAGATCGCGGCGCGCGCCGGCGCGTTCCATGCGCCCTGGCCCCAACCCGGCGCGCGCTGCGCTTCGCGTGACCGGCGCAGAAGCTCGGTCACCGTGCGCCGGCCGGTGTTCATGTTCGCCGCGCCGGTGGCTGAGTCGATGCACCAGCCGTCCGGGAGACGCCGGCAGATCCAGTCGGCGATGATGTCGGAAAGATTGTCGGGTACCGGCCGGCCGTTGGCCTTGCGGTGCGCGGCAACCGACTCCACCAGCCCGTCATGTGTGGACTTGTAGAACTCCATGCCGGTCTCGGGATCCTTGTAGAAGAATTTGCCGCCCGGCGGCACGGCGCGCGGATCGCGATATCGGTACAAGCCGCTCATTGACGCGCAACCTACGCCCGGCTCATCGGAACCGTCAAGCGGTTTTTTTCAGAACGGCTCCGACACGTAAGCCGGCTTGGAGTCCACGTCCACGTCCCGGTAGAAGTCGTCCTCGTTCTGCGGAGAGAAGTCGACGCCTTCCCCGGGCAGTATGCCGTGACGGTGAATCAGATGGTCCAGTGCGGTGACCTGCGCGTCCGCGATGTCCGGAGAGATGCCCAGTCGCGCGCGCATGGCGCGTTTCGGCTCGATCTGCTGCGGCTGCTTATCCTCGACGACCAGGCGCTGCGTGAACTCGCGCGCGGAATCCAGGCACATGCCGCGCACCTGCCCGTATCGCGCGAACAGGGAGAAGTTGAACCACAGCTCCGTCACGCGGTTGGAGTACGCCTTCGACGCCGGCGTGGGGTCCTCGCGCGAGACAGGCCGGTTCGTGGCGGATCCCTGGAACTTGACGCGATGCACGCCCGGACCCCACTCGCGCTCTATGACGTCGGCCAGTGATCCCTGCGTGCCGGATACCTCGATGCCCAGGTCGCTCGGCCGGATCCCGAGCTCTTCGCATTCCTCCTGTACGCGCTCCTGGATGTGATAAGTGATCGGCTTGTCCTTGGCGATGGCGAGCTTGATGTGAATGTACGGCAGGAAGAGAATCGCCATCTCGCCGGTGATCAACTCGCCGAACTCGTAGGGCGCGAGGATGCACCGGTCGCCGCCGTTGGAGAATGAGGGATCCAGCCCGGCGCCGCGCTGCGGCGGATACTTCCACACGGCCGGATCGCGCATATGGAACTTCACCAGCATCGACTCGGTGATGATCGTATGCAGCAATCCTTCCGGCGGAGGAAACCCGATGCGGAACGTCCACATGTACGGCGAGTCTTCGCCGCGCCGCGCGATGGTTTCCTCGATCTGTTTCTGCTGCAGCAGAAACGAAAGCCGTTTCGGCTCCTGTATGCCGGGGGACTTGCGGCCGTCGAAAAAGAGGGTGACGCCATACTTTGTCGGCCATTCCGGCATGGCCGGCGAAACCGCCGCCCATCCGCCGCCGAGGTCCGGCTCGGAGTAGCGGCCCAGCGGGTCCAGGTGCGATTGCGGGTTGCCCATGGCCAGAAGCTTGAAGTCCGGATTCGCCGAAAGGTTCTCCGTGGCCTCGAACGCCGCCTCGCGCGTGGCCTGCGCCTCGTCGATGATCAGACGCACGCGATCGTTGTGCACGCCGATCAGGTCGCCCATGGCCTCCTCGACGGTCCCCTGTTGAATGGCGATGCCGTGGATCCCGTTCTTGAACTCGCCGTCCGGGTTGCTGAGGATCGCCAGGCTGGACTTCTGATAGGTTCCCGGCAGTTGCCCGCCGTAAAGCGTGTAGTAGCGCAGCACCTCGCCCCAGATGCGTTTCTTGAGCATCTTGATCGTCGTGGAGCAGACGATCGTAGTCGTGCAGTCGTAGCCGGCCAGCCAGTCCACCAGGGCGATGACGGCGGCGTCGGCGGTCTTCCCGGCCGAAGCGGGCCCAAACCAGCAGTACCAGTCCTCCGGAGCCTTGAGCCGGCGCGCGGTCACGTTGCACCAGCACTCGACGCGGCGCTCCAGCCAGGGATGCCAGACGCAACCACGCCGGCCGTTCGGCAATCGTTCCGGGAAGAGGGTCTTGATGGCGTTGGTCATGTGCCCGACCTGGCCGAGTCCGCCTTCGTCGACGTCGTGATCGTAGCGGTAGCAGTGCAGTTCGACGGAGAGATCGGTCGTTCCGTCCGCCCATTCCTTGTCGTACTTCCAGAAGGACACGCCGGCAGGATGTCACGAAAGCGCGGACCCGTCAACCATCAGAACGGCTCTTCCCAGTCCGGCTCGGGATCCGGCGCGACGGCCGGCGGCGCGGAGTCGCCGGGCATGGGCTTGCCGCACAGGCCGAGTTTCCGGGCCTCCAGTTCGGCCAGCCAGTCGGAGGCCGCGCGAAGACGATCGCCGGTGTCCGCCGACCACTTGAGCTCGTAGTGACCGCACAGCCTGGCGATGAAACCTTCATGCGCGGCGATGCGCATGCGAAGATCGCGTTCGTTTTCGGGTCGCTGTTTCTCGGGCACGAGTCGCCTCCCGGTAAAGGCGGGACCGCCTCCGAAGAGACGGCCCCGCGCATTGCATTGGACCTACCGTGCGTCCATGGCATTCAACGGTTCAGTGACGCGACCTCCAGGGCCTCCACCTTGCGCAGCACGGTCAGCAGCAGCTCGCACTGCAACAGAGCCACATGACGATCGCGCGTTTCGGGCTTTGATTTCGGATCCGCGCTCAACGAAGCCAGCCTGGCGGCGTAGGACGCACTGTCCGGCGGTTGTTTGGCCGGGATGACGTTGCCCGCCGGGCCGCCGCCCAAAGGCGCGTCCTCCGTCGGATTCACTCCGTCCCTACCCGCATCCGTTCCACTGCCTACCACCTCCGGGTTCTTCCGATCGTCCATGACGACCTCCTGATTGCGCCGGAATGGTTCCGGCCTGGTTGCGCCCGGCGGTCCGGGCAAAATGTCCGTTACTTCTCGCGGCTGGTTCGGACGACGATCGCGTCCTTCGCCACGTGTTTCAACGTCAGGGTCTTCCCGCCGATCGAGACGGACTGCCTCTCGGCGTCCATCATGGCCTGGATCAGTTCGCCGGCGGCCGCGTCAAGGCTCTCCTTGGCCTCCTGCAGCTGTTCGTGCTGGTCCAGGTACGCCTTGGCCGCCTGCCCGACCCTGTCCCGTTCCGGCATGCCGGCCAACTCCGGCTGCCCCGCCTTCGCCTTGCGCTTCGCCATGATTCAGTCCTCCTCCGGGTTCATGTTGCGTACCCACACTTCCGGCGCCGGCGCGTGCTGGTTGAGCTCGCTCCGGACGGCCTGCTCGATCGCCGCCGCCTGCAACGAGGTCTTGTACTGGCAGTAGCGGTATTTCTCTCCGTCCATGCCGAAACCGACGACTATGTACGCCTGGAAATGCTCCCTGAGCATCCCGGTGATCCGCTTGTGATCGGCCTCGTTCATTTCGGATTCATGCCTCACCCCCGCTTGCAGCAGTTCTTGAACAGCTTCCCGCTCCCGCACGGGCAGCGCTCATGCCCCTTCACCCTGGGCGGCACCCGCGCCATCTGTTCCGCCGTGGGGTACTCCGTCATCGGAACCAGACGCCCCACGTCCAGAGCCTCCTGTATCGTCCGCTGCGGAATCCCCTTCAGGTACTCCTTGATCCTGTCCCGATCCTTCAGGTCTACTATCGCACCGGTGTACGCATCCATCGCAACCCCTCCCGCGGGCTATACCAGCCCGTACCTCCAGCTACGACCATCTCTCCTCCGCCTGACCAGACCCCATCCCCGCAGCTTCTCCAGCCGGTTGTTAATCGCCGTGGCCCCTACCCCCTCCCCCAGGATCCCTGCTATCTCCACGGCTCCGCTCTCCCCGCCCCCCAGTACCTCCAGTACCTCCAGGTAGATCCCGGGCATCTCCACCGTCCCGCAACCCCCGCACTCCGGACATTTCACTCTTCTCGGATATCTCATGCCGCGCAACATATCCGCTCGCTCTCATGCCGTCAAGTGAGATTTTCCGCTTTTTTCAGGAAGGAATTTTCAGACCCCCGCGCACCCCCTCTCCACGCCCCCGCGCCGGGGAAACCCCGCTGGAACAGGCAGGGGATGTATGGGGGATATATATACACATTCGCGCGGTCCTGGCGTCGCGTTGGCTACCCCGGTGGGGGTGGGGGTGTCGGTCTTCTCCAAAGCAACCTTACCTCTTCTTCACCCTGGTCTCTGCTGCTATCTAGTCTTAGCTCTTCACACTGGACTCCTTTTGCGTTCGGCTGGGTTGCGACCATGTCGGTTGCAGGGCCGGGCGAAGGAGGACGTCATGTCCAATTCCACACGTTCCAAGGGTCAGGTTCGGGAGTCGGTGCCGGTGGCCGAGAACCCGGACGTTGTCGCGTATGCGTTCATCACGCAGCGCACCAGCAGGACCAGCGGCAAGACCTTCACGACGGTCGGGCCGTACATGGCCGGGCAGGCGGCGCCGGAGAACGCGGACACGCTGCTGGCGGACATCAACCAGGGCAAGCTGGCCGGCGAGTACATCGAGTTCCTGCACCTGAACGGGCAGGGCAACGGACTGCTGACCGTCATGCGCAGCACGAACGGTCGGAACGCGCAGGGCCAGGGCAAGGTCCTGTAGGCCGCGTCGCGGCTGAAACAAGGCGGGAGTCCATCCGGGCTCCCGCCTCTCTCTTTTTCCGGTGTCACCCACAATCGAGGACGTCCCACCATGAAGTACTCCGAAGTTCGCCGGCAGATGCAGCACATGAACGACCACGCCACGGAAGACCTGTTCCCAATGATCCGCGAAGAATGCAAGCTCGACGAGACGATCGCCGAAGCGTGCTCCGAACACGGATTGACGCTCCATGAAGCTCTCGACACCATCGTCTACGAGGCTAACCGACCCTGATCCGCCCTCGCGCGCGCGCGCGTTAGAGCTTAAAAATCTTTTAAGTAGTTTACCGGTAAGCGAGCGCGCGTTAGATAGTACTCTATCTTAATAACTGTCTACTAAGTTTACCTTCTATACCTAGGAGAGGTAAGAGGGAAAGATATACCAACTAATTTAAGGCGGAGGGTACGTTTCATGAAATCTACTCGGTACCGTACCGTCACGTTGCGGGTAGGGACGGCATGCGCCTTTCTCGCGGCGCCCGGCCACCCCGCCGTGCCCGCGGCAGAAGACCGTCTTCTCCACGCGCCGGCCCCGGCCCCTCCGCCGAATCCGGTATACCGC
>Ga0180431_10008497_pt1 | contig 11756 bp, 2 predicted proteins | sample SS_ome_11_FD_132459 | JGI IMG/M metagenome (GOLD analysis project Ga0180431, IMG submission 132459) | Hypersaline lake sediment archaeal communities from the Salton Sea, California, USA - SS_1_MS_1 metaG | ecosystem: Environmental > Aquatic > Non-marine Saline and Alkaline > Hypersaline >...
ACCGACGATCATGTTTGCTACGTCTTGTGGTGAGGGGAGTTTGGTGATTGATAATACAGATGAGTTTGTTGGATAAAAATCTACTGAGTTTGATGTTGTAATGGCCGCTACCTTTATTACATCACCAGCAACACATTCAGCTATAACAGTATTAGACCTTTGGATTATCTTGCTTCCGGTTAATGGTGTTTCGTCATAGCCAGCGATTAACAGCGTTGCATTTTTCATTATTTTGATCAGGGCAATGGAAGGAGGTGTAGCAGATGTTTCCAATGCAGCACTGGCAGATATTAAGTATTGACCATCAGAAGGGATAGTATATTCACCAGTAGTTGTATTAAAAGCGTCTTCGGTATCCAGAACTATATTGTTATATATAAGAGTAGTTTCGGATGAAATCCCTGTTTGCTGAGTACTTGTTCTGGTTGCTACTAGGCCAACCTGATCCGTATTAACCGCACCCGACAAATACAAATCAGGAGCTGACTTGGTTGCCCAGGTCGGTTTGGAGGCTAGGGCGACATCGAAGGAGTAGATTGTTGCTATTTTGGCCGTATCATGTACTATATTTATTCTGTCCTCATTTGGTCTAGCAGCTCCGTATGAGCCCCCGTAATATACCGTTACTGCTTGAGCAATTGTATTCCTAAAAACGGTTCCTGCGAATTTTATATCTAAAGCAGTATCACTTCCATGATTTATTCTACCATTACCAACCATTCTCCAGTTACCACTTGAATCTTGATAAGGTATAAATTCGTGTTCACCTATCACTACCGTTGCAGCAGCTCCGTTAGTAGTTACCTCAACCTCTGACTCATCATAACTCGGCCATCGGGGATCGGGTATCTGTACTCTGCTGCCGGGGCCGACAATCACATTGCTGATTATAAGTCCAGCAGATGAATCCACAGTGGACTTAATTCGTAGTTCGTAGTTAGTAGAAGTAGAATTGCTCACCCAAGTAGTTTGAAACTTACCAGTATAATTTGGAACTACCGTTATTGCTGGAATAATTTCTGCCGAATTATCTAAGTCATAAATAACTACCTCAAAATCGCCTGCAGTATATCCAGAAATAGGCTTTTGATACCAGCTAAGTTTCAAAACACTACTGACATCTGAATCATCTAAGTCAAAATCATATGCAACGTATTCCCCGGCTGCTGCAGAAGTTCCAACAATTTTAAATCCAGTTCCAGATGTGTTTTCCCTAGGGAGCTCACTTGCTGTATCTGTTCTGGAGATGTCAACTTTTCCGTTAGTAGATTCTAACCATCCTGCAGTATTGGTTGCTCCAGATGTGTTTGTTATATAGTTTATCTCTCCAGAGCCACTTCCACCTGCTCCACCTGCTGTACCGTTCATAACTATTACTCTAACATCTGTGCTAGATGTAATATTTGGATGTGTAACTAGTGTATTACTTCCATTTCGCTTTATATTGGTATTTGTGGTCACAATATAAGCTCCAGGATCATCTACGGATATCCAATCGCCCAAACCTGTGCTGTCATACCATACTTCTATTACATCAGGTTTTTGCAATAATGAATGAGCTTGACCAGAACTTGCTAGTGCAGTATCTACATTAGCAGCTGTATCTTCAATGGTGAAAGGGGGTGTGAGTCCTCCGCCACCTGCATCAATAGTATTTACTATAGTTCGTGCCATTGTATCCTCTTATACGCTGTAAACAACAATATTGTCGCTATCGTCAATTGTGATTTCTCTCAGTGTACCATCTGGGCGACGTAAGTAAATACCACGCCCAGGAGAACTTCTATCTATACTTGCATCAGTACTTCCTAAATTATTGGCTGCCAGTAACAGGGCATTAATATCTGAATTATCTACGCACCCACCTTGTGTCTGCATAGCAATCAGTGTTAGGTCAGCTGGTAAACCGCTTTGAAAACTATTTGCTGGGAATACAATCTTTCCGCCATCTAAGTAAAACGCACCGTGCTTAAATACTTGTCCAGTTTCAACAAGATAAACTTCTAAGAGATCAGGGTCAGGAGTGAAATTAGTTATTAAGAACTCATTCTCGTTGTCGGCCATCTTGAAAGCAAATACTTGTCTATGTTTTGTGTTACTGGTTGGTGTTCCAGATTGCATGTCGTAGAATACGCCGTAACCAGCAAGCATCTTATCATTGGCACCAGAAGTGATTTTAACTCGAAGATCAAGTGTACTACCTTTTACCGCATGTAAAAATGCCTCACCACCAGCAACTGCTGCCCATATACTTCCATTACACTGACTTGCTCCAGTGCTAGATGTATATGAATCAAACTCAATAGATGTAGTTCCTGTAACAAATGCGCTCTTGTATGAAGCATCTGTTCTTATTACCAAATGATATGTTCCAGCAGGAAGAGCTGTTTCTGGAAGAGATACCGTTAGTGTTCCTGTTGATAATGAAGAAATATCAATAGCACTAGATTCACAGTAAATTGAACCTGAATCAGTGGATGGTACTGCAGAATCATCTTCTACCAAAGATACCCACATATATCCTGTTGGCGAGCCATTTACGGTAACATCAAAATCAACTTCTTTAATTGATTCAACATTAGATACTGTAAATGATTGTGCGATTTTCTGATTAGAGCCTGCTGCAGTTAGTTCAACAGAGCTATCAGCCGTATTGGCTTCTTCATGTAGAGTTTGCTTAACAAGCTCATCCCTAAAGCGAATACTTCCAGTGTATGTATCTGTAGAAGAACCAACCCGCTCCATTGACACTGCTTGATATTCATTACCACCATCGCGCGAAATCATATAAGTCGCACGACCTTGTGTAAAGTTACCAACTGTAACTTCTGCACCAGTTGTATATGAAGCATCTGTACTGCTACCATTATATTTACTAGCCACTGTTACTACATTGCTAGCAATAGATATATCATAATTAGATGCATCACCCATACCAGTCAAAGCAGTTCGTATTGCTCCTGCAACCGCATCGTTACTAGCTAAGCCATTGACTGCAACCTCAATATATTCATCCGTACCAGTAACAGAAGGGGCAGAATCACTACCAGATACATTAAACCATAGGCAATATTGCTTAGTGTCATCGATTGAGAAGAACTTGATATAATCAGCATTTGTAATACTGCCGTAAGTAACTACTGTAATATCAAACGATTCAGCGGCATCAGCCGTTGTGTCAACGCCATTAGCATCCCAAAAGACTGTTAATTGATAATCCTGAAGAATCCGAGGATCAGCTAGAAAGTCTTGATCGAGTGATTGTGTGGATATCATTGTTTGGCCAGCATCGATGTCAAAAGTTGATGTTGCCGCTGAATAACCACCAGTAGATGCTCCATCTACAAGTGCATCTTCACTAGAACTAAAGATATTTGGTGTTACATATTCATACCAAGAATTAATAAGCTGATTCTTTAGTGTTTCAGTTAAACTATTTGCATCACCGGTTCCAGTTCCACCACCAGCACCAGTTCCAAAGCGAATTATCTTTGTTACTTCTAAATCTGAGCCATCATGGTATACCTGTACAAGACCAATTTTCTTTGAGCCAATAATTACAGGATATGGTGTTGATGCTTCTACACTATTTTTCACACCAGGTGTTACTTGGACAGTTACGCTCATCTTATTTAAAGCGCTAAGTGTATCTGGTAACAATCCTAATGCATACCAAACATAATCACCGCTGACTAAAGAAACTCCATCGCTATCTACACCTGGAGTAAAAGCTGTTCCGCTTGCTCCACCAGATATTGTTCCTGCATTAAAATCCACAACGATGTCGGATGCTATATCTAATAAAAAGCCATTCAACTCTTGACTTAAAAATTCTCCATCTAGCATCGAAATATCAGGCGCAGTAATAATTACCTGATCATCTGCTGCCCCATCATCAATTTTCAATTGTCCATGGTATCGATTAATTTCCGCTAAGGCACCGTCAAGCTCTAAGTACTCATTGTCCTTAAGAAGGAATGATTCACCGACAATAATTTCATCGCCAATACGTCGAGCAAATATATAGGTATCTTCATCTGGGGTAAGTGAGGCAATTGCTGTATCAGTTACAGAAAGGTTATTGGTTCCAGTTGTTCGCTCGAGTGTTACATGTAAAACATCACCATCGGCAATTGTTGCGTTATTACCAGCTTGAATTGTATTGCTTGCATCTGCAATTCCAGGAATCTGTACATATGCATCGGATGACCAACTTAGGGTAGTATTAGCCAAATCCCAATGCCAAGTTCCACCACCAACTAATTTAGCATTTCTATCCTGATCTGAATATAGACGAGGCTTCAATCGCTCGCCATAAGTGTGGGTTCCCCCAGCAGGTATCTTTATACCTTCCCATGTGTAAATATCAGTTGTAGTAAGGCGATAGAAGATAATAAATTTATTTTCTTCTAATAGAAATGATTTATTAAATGATTCTTTAGTGAGTGATATGCCACTACTACCGTTACGATCTATGGTACAAACTGCACATTCATTTGTTCCCAATTCATCAACAGTAAGTGTTAATATTTGAGATGCACTGCCAGGTTTCAAGACACGAAGTGTAGCAGAAGCTGCGATATCGCGATCGGTCGTGCCATCATTATTGGATATAGTAGTTACACCCTGAAATATAATGCCACGATCCTGGATACGATCTGCCATCATAGCAGTTAATTTTGCAGCCCTAGTGGTCAAATTATCGGATGGAGAGCTGTTGTAATTCGACATTCCATCTTTGGTATTATAGCTAGTGGTGGTTGCAGAAGTATAGTAATCCACATTACCTGATACCATACCACTATCAAAACCAACATAGTCCATAAAGGCATCGCTTGTGCCTTCGCCGATATCAACAGTTTCACCTTGAACAATTTTCGTAACACCAAACTCATCACGTACATTCATTCTTGGGAGAGTTACGGTACCTATATTATCAGTTGGTTGTGCAGCTGAGATAGGAATTTGAATCTTTTTGGTATAATCAGCAACACTGCTAGGCGGAATAGTTATGGTATATGAACCATCATAGTATGATGTATCACTGATTATAATAGTTTGATTGTTTTCAAAATTATGGGTTTCAGATTCAAGTGTAATACCAGAAGCACTAGATACACGCTCTTCCAATGTAACCATAGCATAGTATGCATCAACACCTGTTTCATCGCCTGTGGCTGTAGTTTCAATGTAAAATATATCAGCATCTTCAACTTCAACTTCATATTCTCCAGCATATGCAGATCCAGCTTCAATAGTAACACGATAACCATCTTCCAGGCCATGGGTAACTAGTGTACAACGAGCTCGTTGACCATCGGCTTCTGTAATTGCAATATTAGATAATGTTGTAGATACAATACTGGCAGCAGAATGAATTGAGTCACTTCTAGCTGCAAGCCAAAAGAAATTACCTGTTAAACTTTGTAGTGCAGAATCACCACGAGAAGCTATTTGCAAATCTGTGCTATTATAAACACCTTGAGTATATTCAGAAGATTCAGGTACTGCGGAATCAATACCTTGATAATTTCCACTTAGGGTAATTGATATTGCAACAGCAGGAGATGCAGGAGAACCTGTACCGCCTGCCTGATCCCAAAACCCCTCAACACGTAGCCATTTATCAGGGGTATCAGTCTTCTTTTTAATCCAATCACCTTTTTGTAGATTGATAAATGTTCCTGGGGCACCATTGACATAACTTGCACCATTGGTCCAATCAACACCATCGCCAGCGGCATTAATTTCAGCTTCGTCAATCAAATCCGCATACAATACTTCATCATTATCTAGATTTTTAGTACAAGCACGGAATATAATAACTCTAGGATCCAATAGATTAACTTTTTGGATATCTTCTGTGAATTCAATTTCTGAAGGACTAGAATCTGAGTGATGCCAAGCACCTTTGGATTTTAGAAAATCAGTAGAACTACCGGCACCACCACCACTTGAACCACCAGTGCTTTCTTCGTACCAATATGTAGTACCTCCCAGCTCTTTAATCCGTGTCATTACTACATCCATCCACTCTTTCATGGTACGGATGTTTTTATCACCACCCTGGAAGCAGTTAGCGCTAGTAGTCGTGCCCATTGTTGTAGCGGGTTCAGTACGCTGGAATGAACTTGATGGCAAACTTCGAAAACTATAGTCTTGAAATGGATTAGGTGCTACACCACCAGTTCCAAGCCTGAACATCATATTGCGACAGTCTTGTATGCTAGTAATAACAGAAGCATCCATTGTAACTTTACATATAGGTATAGTTCCCTCGGGGAAAGTAGCTACTGAAACACCTACTTCAACAGAAAGAACAGATTCAGTATTGACATCTTGACTAAATTCACTACCAGTACCACCATCCTGATCTGGATCCCAGAAAGCCCTAGAGTCTTGTGCAGTTTCAAAAGTATTAAAGGTTAGATAAATAAAGTTTGTTGCTTCTTTGCGTAATTCAGGAACTAAAGGAGCCGCATATTCGTTGCCTTCTTCTAGTCCATAGAAAAAAGGCCCAGCAGAGGCAGTAGGATGATAAATTACTGAATCATGGATATTGATTGCAACGGATGTTGTCCCGATAGAGTCACCAGGATTGTTAACTTCACAACCAGCAAGTACATATGGTGTTGTACTACCAACAAAACTTTGCAATAAATATTTAAAGTCGGCAGCGGTAAAGCTATCCACAGATAGTAAATCAGCCAGATCAAGCCGTTCTGAACTACCGATTAAAACTCTTCCTAAAACAGCCAAAATATTCTCCTAAATCTTCAATGTTATCAACTTATATTATACCATAGGCCTCATCAGGCTGGCTTTTATAAATCATCTCTCACAGGCCACAAATCTTCATTATCGCTCTCATAAACATCCAGAGTCGCATACAATTGCTCAGGAAATCTAACCAAGAACTCTAAGAATATACCTACAGATTTTACTTCTTGTATTAAATCCTGTAATACTGTTCGAGCAACTGCTGGATTAGTGATATATGGTGGATATTCCAGCCCAGCACCACTCATAATAATGGGTCCACGATTGCGAATTACGGTCACCGAAGACCCAACTTCATGATCATATTGGAATATATATGCTGGGTCTAGCTGTAGTGATCCATCTGTTGGTTTATATAGATACCGAACAGGCCCTTCTTCGAATGATGTACCAAAGTCAAAAATTACATATCCATCACCATCTGGTATATTATTATCATCATTTATTTCCAAAGTACGAACAATTTGACCTGCATTAATTTCAAACTCGATTTGACCTGTGAGTGAAGATAATACGTAATCAGCGCTTAAATCCCAAATATATGGGCCAATAATCCCAGTATCCATTCGGCTTGTAGAAAGATGAACTAATGAGCCTGAGTTTGCTAAACCAATTCGCTCAACTCGTGCAGTGCCAGTACTAGGGGTTGCTGATCCATTATCTCCAATTGATAAAAAAGTAAATGTCACATCAGAAGGGGTTGATAGTATTTTCCACGTACCATTGACTGGCACAGCTAATCCAGCCCCAACATCTTGTATTTTTACTTCTTCACCAACCTCAAAACCATGAGCAGTATCGGTAGTAATTGTTGCAGTATTAGAGCCTGTACGTACTGCCGAGGCAATATCTACTTGATATACCTGCGCTAATTCTGGTAAATTAGGCGTAATGCCAGTAAGTTGATTACCAGTTAAGCCTGTATATGTATACATTTTTTGTTTATCAAAACGAGTCCCCATTGACGTTGTGACTTCTTCTTCGGCAATAGGTGTTGATATACGGCTTACGATAGCCTGCTCTTCCTGTAATAAGAATTTACCACTTGTTGGCCAATCAGTTGCATTTTCTACAGTTAATGAAGTATCAGAATCTCGATTAGTCATAGTAGAAATTGCTGCATTAATATGCGCTGATCCCTTAAGGTCACGTTTAACAACAGGCGGAGATGCAGGCATTTCAATAATAATTTCACCTGGAGATACTTCCCATGAGACTGCTCTATTGTTTTTAGTAAAAATTACTGTTTTTTGTGGTGTTAGAAAATCTACAAAAGTATCTAAACCTGTGTGATCGTGGGTAACTCCGCCTGTGCCAAATACATCAATATAGGAAAATGATCCTGCTCCAGCATCAATTGCAGTAATTACAAAAGACCCTACATTGTCAGTAGTATTGATTAAAGCAATATCACCTACTTGTACATTAGACAAACCAGCATTATCACCACCAGTTTGTGTAAAGGTCATGATGTTACCTACTTTGGCAATTGACCATTGAGTATTTGCTGCTGAGCCTGCATTGTCATTGTAGCCACTAAATTGAAAAGCCTTATTACCCAATCCACCGGCTATTTCAAGTGATCCCTTGGATCCTACTGTATTGGTAAAAATTCTTACATATTCTTTTTTCTGAATTCTATCATCAAATACAATTGCAAAAGTATACTCTGCCTGCCTATTGTATACACCAACAACTTCAGTAGCTGTAGCTGCACTAATATCAGTAAAATCATCAGCATTGAATGTAATACGCTCAGTATAATTAGCATCTACTGTAATATCTAGTGTCCAGCCATCTTCAAGTTCAAAATCTGAAGATAAATTAGATTGGATAAATGCTGTTGTAGACTCTTTGAAAAAGAAAATATCTAGTAATTTATCAATTACGAGCTTTACTTGCTTAGGTTGATATGCCAATACAGGAATATAGTCTCGAAAAGAAGCATCATCCATACCCACTAGTCGAGGGCGTGAAACCTTATAGTTAGCACCTAATCGGTCTAAATATGGGCGTGATGCGGTTTTTACAAAAAATTGTTTTCTTACTTCTTGAATTAATTCTGATAAATTCTCATCAGATTCCCCTAGAGCTTCAATCAATGCGCTCCAATTAGGGTTGGTGCGTGTCTTAAAGACCTTAGGCATTAAGTCATGAATACGATCAACTTTTGTTTTATTGTCCATCAATATAATCCTTAAGCAATACTGATATTGCCAGGTTCAACATATGCTTTCTCGTTATCGGCAATTGCTATACGTTCATTACTTGGGTTAGGAATACTCATGGTGGCAGCTTCGACTCCAACTATCTCCATACAACGTACTATAATTTCAGCTAATATAACATCTTCACCAACACCTAGATTATTAACATAATCAATAATTGTAGATTTAATATTGGCACTAATCTCATTGAGGTTAATACCTTCATTGGTGGTAATATCGATTGATAATACAATACTATTAATTAGAGGTGGCAATGTTTCTACTACACCACCAATAGCACGACGACCTGGGAAGGTAGCAGGATCAGGTTCATAACCATCTACGATCCTCTGTACAGTCCGCAGTAATCCTGTATAGTATTTATATCCATCAATTCCGCTCACTACACCCACTTCATAACCCAATTTACCAATAGTAGAGAGTTTTGTACCATTGGTTCTTGAGTATTTGTATGATCGATTACTAGGCGATAGGAATACAGTTCGACGTGAACTATTTGTTTCATCAAGTACAACGTTTTCAATCTGCCTGATAGATTTAAACCTATTGTTTCTACCCTCATGAATAATCACACCCGAGTCGCTAACTGACAACAGCCTATCTGTTTCTGCAATACCAGCATTGTTATCAACACTAATATATGGTTTATGGTCATCAGAGGTTCCAAAAGCGTTAATTTCACGAGTACCCACATTGGTAAAATCAAACCAATCATCGTGTGAAATATTATCAATAAATAATTCATCACCAACCTGCACACAATCACCTTCATAAATGGTAATATCATCCATATTGCGAAGCCATACACCTGTATCGACATCAGTGACAGCATCAAAAAACACACCTTGTGCTTCAGCACTAGTTCCTCGATATGCATCAGCTAGTTGAACAACAGTAGCTGCATCTCCACTTACAGTAGCCCCTAGGTCATTTTGCAAATCAGTTATTTGCACATAAAGACTTTCTTCATCTTCATATTTTTTAACCCAATTACCAATTGCGAGATTTTGAAAGTCACCAACACTACCAGTTATTTCATCACTAGAATTAGTCCAAGTAACATTACTACTACTATTGTTAAAATAATCTAATGTATTAGTCTCGGCAATTGCATTAGGATTTTCAATAATGATATAATCTTGATCTACACCAAGAACCCTAAAGGTACCTCGGTTGGCATTTAGGAATGTTGATCCAGATATTACTACCAAATCATCAACAGCAACACCTAAATCAAGAAAATATGGAGCTTGACCGCTAACATATGAAATACGAACTAAATTATTATATGCCATGGGCTCAATTTTATAGCGAGTATTTTCACATGCAACACTATTAGTTTCAGTTTTAATGATTGATCCACCATCATAGGTATCAGGTGCTCCAGCTCCAGCATCAGTATAGTGAAATCGTACTGAGTTTGAGACTGAAGTAACTACATAACCCGTACCATCATTATCTACATAATTATCTGCAATCGTGAATTTATCACCAGTTTTTAAATAATGAGGTGTAGTGGTGGTTACAATGATGTCAGGTGAAGTATTGGTATCTATATTACTGATTTCAGTTTTTGATACATGACGTAAATTCCAACGTATAATCGGTGATGGTGAAGTGGCAATATTACCATCACCAACGGCTTTATCAGTCATTGCTTCGCCAAAAGGATTTACTACATCTACATAGTTGTTTGTTGTATTTACAGCAACAATTGGCCAACCACTAACTCGACCATCTCCAATATCAAAGCTAATATTACCAGCATTCCAATCAGATTGATCAAAATCAGCACTATTATAGTTGTAGACCTTAAGTAGATCACCAATATTAGCATTATTAAAAGAGAATCCTGCAACTGGTGCAGCTGCAAATACATTATTAAACGCTGTATTGGCAACTAATGCATCAGAGATTTTATTAACAATTTCATTTTCAAAATCATTACTGGTTATGCCTACACGGATTTTTACATCTGCAGAAGTAAAATCAATATGAGTAGGTAATGTTCCATCACCGTCTACATCAAACCAAACTGCAAATACAGTTCCAGATTGTGATGTCATATAGTAAAAATCTGCCTGAGCAGGTGTACCGCCTGACATAATAAGGTGAAAGTTTTGTGCAGTTGATGCATCGCCGCGAGTAATATCATTAATTTCAATTTTACTCGTAGGACTAACTACTCCAGGTGCTGTTACGGTACCAACGGACCTATCTGTTATATTTACATATTCACCAATTTGACTATGCCGCCAACGCCATACTGTTGTAGCATTACGACCATGAGCTGCACCCTCGGTAGTGATAGTGAAAGCAAAGTTTGTGGATGCGCTACCATCACTTGCATCATTTGCATCACCAACCGTTAAATTAGTCAATATAATATTATTAGTAGCACCACTAATGGTAAAATAATTAGCTACATATTCGTTATTGGTTAATGCTAACCTAGTGGCGCTAGCAACAGTATCAGCTGTATCACCTAAGGATACTGCGACTTCGATACCATAATCATATCCATCAGGAGCAGGATCAACTGCTGAACCAGCATCCGAGTTGTACCATACATAGAATGAAGCCTCATTATCAGTGGAATAGAAAGTCCAAAAATTACCATCTAACAGACTATCTTGCCCCTCAACCAATGCACTAAAAGTAAAGCCAGGTGATGCATCGCCATTATATCCTAATACCCTTGCACCATATTCAGTATTTTCTACTACAATAGTACCAGCGGTATCATCA
>Ga0180431_10008498_pt1 | contig 11756 bp, 10 predicted proteins | sample SS_ome_11_FD_132459 | JGI IMG/M metagenome (GOLD analysis project Ga0180431, IMG submission 132459) | Hypersaline lake sediment archaeal communities from the Salton Sea, California, USA - SS_1_MS_1 metaG | ecosystem: Environmental > Aquatic > Non-marine Saline and Alkaline > Hypersaline >...
AGCACGTCAGCATTGTCCTGGATATCGGCGCTGGTAGCCCCCAGGTGAAGCACCGGCCCGCCGACGGGACACTGCTCGGCAAAGCAGCGTAGCTCCGCCATCAAATCGTGGCGGATTTCCGCCTCAATCTCGGCAGCCCGATCCAGGTCTACGTCCTCCTGGCGCGCCCGCAGGTCGGCCAGTTGCTCGGGCGTCACCAGTCCGGCCTGGTGCTGTGCACCAGCCAGCGCGACCCACACGCGGCGCCAGAGCCGCCGGCGGTGCACCTCGCTCCAGGTTGCGCGCATCTCCTCCGAGCCATAGCGCCAGGTAAAAGGGGAGAGGAACACGTCGTGCTCGAATTGGGTCTTAGTCATTGCCGCTCAGAACAACTCCAGGATTCCAGCATTCGGGTCATGAAAGCCTCACTAGGATTGTACCTCAAATCGGGGCGCAGGGAAAGCAACACCCGACCACGGAGGTGAAAATACTGACAAGTGCCTGCTGATTATGTGAGATATGACACTTGTCAACCGTGGCGGTCTAGCGTATGGTAAACAGGGGGTTTTTTCACAGAACAGGCGTGTATGACCTCACGTGGACGCGGATAGCCATCATCCGAAGGAGGTGCCGAGTGGCGGATTTTCGCATTCGTGAACATCCCATCCTCCCGGTCGAGGAACGACCGACGTTCAAGTTCTACTGGCGGGGCCAGGCGATGCAAGCGCACGAAGGAGAGACCATCGCCTCGGCCCTTTTTGCTAACGGGGTGCGCATCTTCGGCCACCACTACAAGGACGGAGCGCCCCAGGGTATCTTCTGCGCCAACGGGCAATGCGCGCAGTGCACAGTGATGGCGGATGGCCTGCCGGTGAAGTCCTGCATGGTGATGGTGAGACCCGGTATGCAGGTCGAGCCGCTGGAGGGACAGTCCGTGCTGCCGGAGGTCAAAAGCGTCCCCGCGATGCAAACCATCGAAACAGTCGAGGTCGAGTGTTTGATCATCGGCGGCGGGCCGGCGGGACTATCAGCAGCGATCGAACTGGCCAGGGCGGGTGTGCGCACCCTCATCGTGGACGACAAGCACCGCCTGGGCGGCAAACTGGTTCTCCAGACGCACAAGTTCTTCGGCTCCATCGACGCCTGCTACGCCGGGACGCGAGGCACGGACATCGCCATCCAACTGGAACGGGAAGTGAGCCAGTTCGAGAACGTCCAGGTCTGGCTCAACACCACCGCTTTGTCGGTCTTCTCCGATCGGAAGGTGGGTGTCCTGCGAGAGGGTCGCTACGTGGTCGTCCAGCCCCACGTTCTGCTGGTGACCACTGGCGCGCGCGAGAAGTCGCTGGCCTTCAAGGGAAACACCCTGCCGGGGGTCTACGGCGCGGGGGCTTTCCAGACGCTGGTCAATCGTGACATGGTGCAGCCCACCGAACGCCTGTTCATCGTCGGTGGAGGGAACGTCGGCCTCATCGCTGGCTATCACGCGCTCCAGGCCGGTATCCAGGTCGTCGGTCTGTGCGAGGCGCTGCCGGAGTGCTCGGGCTACAAGGTGCACAAGGACAAGTTGGCCCGCCTGGGCGTTCCCATCTACACGTCCCACACCGTCCTCAACGCGGATGGGGAGCAGGAGGTGGAATCGGTAACCATCGCCCAGATCGACGAAAACTGGCGACACATCCCCGGCACCGAGAAGACGTTCAAGTGCGATACGGTGCTGGTCGCGGTCGGGTTAGACCCGGTGGATGAGTTCTTCCACAAGGCGCGCGAGTTCGGCCTGCCGGTCTACGCGGCGGGGGACGCAGAGGAAATCGCCGAGGCATCGGCGGCGATGTTCACCGGCCGCATCCGGGGGCTGGAGATTGCCCGCAGCCTGGGGCGCGACGTGGGCGAGATTCCACAGGAGTGGTACACCACCGCCGAAATTCTCAAGTCCCGCCCTGGCGCGGTCGTGACTGAGGATATCCCAGAGAAGGAGGAGGGGGTATTCCCCGTGCTCCACTGCTCCCAGGAGATTCCCTGCAACCCCTGCACATCCATCTGCGCCCAGGGTTGCATAATCATCGAGGGGGAGGACATCCGCGGGCTACCGGAGTACGTCGGGGAGGGTTGTACCGGCTGTGCCCAGTGCGTCGCCGTCTGCCCAGGACTGGCGATCACGTTGGTAGACTATCGGAAGGATCCCGAGCATCCAACCGTCACCATTCCCTACGAATTCTCTCCTGACACCATTCAGAAGGGAGACACGGTGACGGTATTGGACACCGAAGGGGCGGTCTTGGGCAACGTGGAGGTGGTGAAGGTGCAAGCGCCCGGGTTCGCCGACCGGGCCTGCCTGGTGCGAGTGCGGACACCTCGGGAGTATGCCCGCCACGTCGCAGGTATCCGCGTGCAGGAGCAAGCGGTGACGGAGCCGCTGGAGCGGTACGTGGAACGAATGGCCGACGATGAGATCATCTGCCGCTGCGAGCGCGTGGCAGCGGGGGAGATCCGGGCGCTGATCCGCTCCGGCGTGCGAGACATGAACCACATCAAGGCGGTGACGCGGGCCGGAATGGGGGCCTGCGGCGGCAAGACGTGCACCAACCTGATCAAGCGGCTGTTCCGTGAGGAAGGCATCCCGCTGAGGCAAGTGACCGAGAACACCCAGCGGCCGGTATTCATAGAGGTGCCGCTGGGAGCCTTCGCTGGCGTCATCACCGGAGATGGTCCGAAGGAGACCGTCCCCCTGGTGCACGCCACCGACATCCACGAGGGAGGGGTATGATGACCACGAAGGTCTACGACGCCATCATCGTCGGTGCCGGAAGCGTGGGGCTCCCAACCGCCTTCTTCCTGGCCAAGGCCGGACTCAAGCCGTTGGTTATCGACCAGTTCGCCAGTCCGGGCCAGGGTAGCAACAAGGCCGCCATCGGGGGCATCCGTGCTACTCACTCCGCCCCCGCCAAGATCCGCCTGTGCCTCAAGTCCATCGAAGTCTTCTCTACCTGGGAGGAGACGTACGGCGACGACATTGAATGGCACCAGGGAGGCTACTCCTTCGTCGCCTACCGGGAGCGAGACGAGCGCATCCTAAAAGATCTGTTGAAGATCCAGCAATCGTACGGGTTGAACATCCGCTGGCTCGATCGAGACGAACTCCTGGCCGTGATCCCCGACCTGAACCAGGACGGTCTCCTGGGTGGGACCTACTCACCGGGGGACGGATCAGCGTCGCCGCTTTTGACCGCCCACGCCTTCTACACCCGGGCTCGGGAGCGCGGGGCGGCGTTCCGCTTCCGCGAACGAGTTACCGGCATCATCCGCCGCCGGGGACGGGTCGTGGGTGTGCGCACCGATCAAGGAGGCTACGCCACGGAGACGGTCATCAACGCAGCCGGTCCCTGGGCGCGGACGGTGGCCCAGATGGCGGGCCTGGATGTGCCGGTCGCGCCCGACAGCCACGAGGCGGGCATCACGGAACCGGTGGCCCGCTTCCTGGAGCCTATGGTGGTGGATATCCGGCCCACTCAAGGCTCCAAGAACTACTACTTCTACCAGCACGGACCCGGTCCTGTCGTCTTCTGTATCACGCCGGAGCCTCCCATCGTCGGCACGGACCGGCGAGAGACATCGGTCTTTCTGCCCATGATTGCGCGGCGTATGGTGGACCTGATGCCCAAATTGGCCAACATCAAGGTCAGGCGCACCTGGCGGGGCCTATATCCGATGACCCCCGACGGGCATCCTATCGTCGGCCGAGCTCAAGAACCGGAAGGGTACATCAACGCCGTCGGCATGTGTGGGCAAGGCTATATGCTGGGGCCAGGGATGGGTGCGCTGCTAGCCCGGACGGTCCAGAAGACACTCTCACGGGAAGACAAGGAGGTGCTGGAGGAGCTGAGCCCAGACCGAGAGTTTGGCGGTGAGGAGAAGCTGAAGTAAGGGAGAAGGATTCCGCCGATCAGGCGCCAACCGACGCAACTTGACAAGCAAGAAGATTGCCCGTATTATTGAGGCTACCTCCCTATAAAACTAGCAGCAGGCCCATGCTGACGGACGACGACACTTGACAAACGCGGAATTATCGATATTATCAGACTACCTCGCCGAGTTGATCACGCAGATTTGAGCAAGCCTGAACACTTAGCCCGTTTTCCGCGTCCTTCCGATCAAGATGAAAGCCGAGACTTGTTTCGGTGATCCCGGTACAAACGCCAAACGCTACGTGAAGCCCTACAACCACTCGTGACGTCAGTAAGACCTCGGCGAGTTTAGTCGGTTGTTGGCACTTCTGTTCACCGTGCTAAGGCGCGAGAAATAGGCTCAGGCTAGAAAGGAGGGCGTATCGAACACACCCGCACAGCCCATTGCCTTCATGACCCCTTGATCCGGCCAAAGGGGCCGGACCACTGCGCACAAGCTCAAAAGGAGGAAAATCATGTTCAAGAAAATTGCTCTTCTGTTCCTCGTGCTCGTCTTGACTCTGCCCCTGTTCACGGGCTGCCAGAAGGATGCCGGGACGATCAAGATTGGCCTCGAGGGACCCATGACGGGCGACTACGCCTACGAGGGCCAAGGTTTCGAGAAGGCCGTCAAGTTACTCGTCGATCAGACTAACGAGGCCGGTGGCATCAATGGCCGCCAGGTCGAGCTGATCATCGAGGATGACGCTGGCGATCCGACGCAGGCAGCGTTGGTAGCACAGCGCCTGGTGGACGCGGGAGTCGTCGCCGTCATCGGCGCCTACAACTCCACCGCCACCGAGCCCGCCTCGGAGATCTACAACGAGGCTGGCCTTCTCCACATCACCCCGTCGTCCACCGCCACGCGGCTGACCGAGAAAGGCTTCCAGCGCTTCTTCCGCGTCTGCTTCCTGGACGACCGCCAGGGTCTGTTCGCCGCCACGTTCGCCAAGGACGTGCTAGGGGTGCAGAACCTCGGTATCCTGCACGATAACTCCACCTACGCCCAGGGGCTGGCTGAGCACACCAAGCGGTATGCGGAGGAAATGGGGATGAATGTGGCCTTCTACGACGCCATCAACCCCGACGACCAAGACTTCACGCCCATCCTCACCAACATCGGCGCCGCCGGGCTGGACGCCATCTACTTCACCGGCTACCACGCCCAGGGCGGCCTGCTGCTCAAGCAGACCGGCGACTTGGGGCTGGATCTGAACTGGGTGATGGGCAACGCCTGCAACAACCCGGAGTTGATCCAGATCGGCGGGTTGGAGAACGCCGTAGGCACCTACATCACCACCGAGCCGCTGCCCAAGGACGTAGATTACCCGGAGGCCCGGCAGTTCGTGGCCGACTTCCAGGAAGCGTACGACATGATGCCCGACAGTGTATGGTGGATGATGGCGGCTGAGGCGTTCAACGTCATCCGCTACGTTATGGAGGAGACCAACTCCACCGACTCGAAGGTCATGGCTGAGTTCCTCCACAACGAGGCCAAGGACATCAACGGCATCACCGGCCCGATCCTAGGCTGGGATGAGAAGGGGGATCGGCTGGGCACCATCCACCTGGCCTACATCATCAATGAGGCCGGCGAGTTGATCGTCAACCCACAGCAGCCGTAGGCTCGCCGACGAATTAGGGGGAGTTCGAGAGGGCTCGAACTCCCCCTTCCATTTGCGGCAGCACCTCATACCCACCAAGGGAGGACCGTTCTCATGCAACTTATCCAGCAGATGATCAACGGTATCACCATCGGCGCATTCTACTCGTTGGTCGCTCTGGGCTACACGATGGTCTACGGCGTTCTCAAGTTGATCAACTTCGCCCACGGCGACCTGTTCATGTGGGGGGCCTACATCGGACTGACCGGGTTGAACATCGTGCTAGCGCTGATCGCTCAGACGACCCCGTGGGCCATCCTGCCGGCCATCATCCTGGTGATGGTCACTGTGGCCCTAGTCGGGGTTTTGGTGGAGCGGGTAGCCTATCGCCCCCTGCGCACAGCAGGCCGGCTGGCTCCGGTAATCTCAGCGCTCGGAGTGGCTTTCATCCTCGAAAGCCTGGCCCGCAACATCTACGGAGCAAGCTATAAGACCTATCCGGCCGGGGTCGCGCTGACTGGAGGGACCACGTTGGGAGGCGCGCGCGTCAGTGTGATGCAGATTGTTGTCCTGGTGGTCTCGTTCCTGCTGATGGGCGCGCTCTACCTCTTCGTCCAACGCACCCGCATCGGCACAGCCATGCGCGCCGTCGCGCTGGACCATGATACCTCAAGGCTGATGGGAATCGACGTCAACCGTATCATCGGTGTCGTCTTCCTCATCGGTCCGGGCCTGGGCGGGGTGGCAGGAATGATCGTGGCCCTTTACTATGGCTCTTTCGACTTCACGCTGGGTTGGGTTTTCGGGTTGAAAGCCTTCATCGCCGCCATCATGGGAGGCATCGGCAACATCCCCGGCGCGATGCTCGGCGGAATGATCCTGGGGATCATCGAGACACTGGGGTCCGGCTATTTGTCGCCCCAGTGGAAGGACGTCATCGCCTACGTGATCCTGATTCTCATCCTGATCTTCCGGCCAACCGGCTTGCTCGGCGAGCGGGTGGCGGAGAAACTGTGAGGAGGCAACTATGATAAGCTTGCTCACGCGTCTCCGAAAGATATATTCACTCCAGCCGCTCTTGTGGCAGGCGGGCTTGATCGCGTTGGCCATCCTGCTGCCGGTGCCGATGAGCGACTACTATCGCTCCGTGCTGTGGCGTACCGGCCTGTACGTGATGCTAGGTCTCAGCCTCAACATCATCCTGGGATACGCCGGCCTGTTCCAGTTAGGCCACGCTGCCTTCTACGCGGTAGGGGCCTACACCTGTGCCCTGCTCAACATCCACTTCAACGTCCCGATCATTCTGACGTACCCAGCCAGCGTGATCGTGGCCGCCATCTTCGGCTACCTCCTCACCCGACCCATCCTGCACCTGCGGGGCGACTACCTGTGCATCGTGACCATCGCCTTCGGCGAGGTGGTGCGTCTGGTGCTGGTCAACAACCTCTTTGGCATCACGGGCGGGGCCAACGGCCTGAGCGGCATCGACCGCCCTGTCCTGTTCGGCCTGGTACTACGCGAGCCGATCTACCACTACTATATCATGCTTGTCTTCCTGGTCATCACCATCTTCGCCGTACGGCGCTTGGAGAACTCCCGCCTGGGACGGGCCTGGCTGTACGTGCGCGAGGACGAGGTGGCGGCCGAGGCAATGGGAATAGACACGACCCAAATAAAACTGCTGGCCTTCGTCCTGGGTTCCGGCTGGGCCGGGCTAGCGGGCGCTCTCTACGCGGGCAAGATTACGGTGATCTCGCCTGACCAAGGCAAATTCCTGGAATCGGTGGTCTTGTTCTGCATCGTCGTTCTGGGTGGCACAGGGTCCATCCCCGGCGTTTTCGTGGGCACGCTGGGTATGGTCGCCCTGCCCGAGCTCTCCCGCCCACTGAGGGCCTGGCGAGATGCATGGCTGGGCGTGGCGATGGTGTCCATGATGATCCTCCGCCCGGAGGGGCTGCTACCTAGCCGCCGCATGCAAATGGAGATCCGGGGCGAGAAGGAAGAGCCCCTGCCTGCGCCGGCGGCGGGCAGTTGATCGGAGAGGAAAGCATCATGGCACTTCTGAAGATCACAGACCTGACCAAGCAGTTCGGCGGCCTGACGGCCGTTGACCGGGTTGGCTTTGCATTGAATGAGGGAGATATCCTGGGGCTGATCGGCCCCAACGGCGCTGGGAAGACGACGATTTTCAACATGATCACCGGGATTTACTCGCCCACGGCGGGTGAGATCTACTTCCAGGATCAGCGCATTGCCCATCCCCTGCTCACCTGGCGCAAGCGCCTGTCGACGCCAGTATGGTGGGTGAACTGGGTGCCCATGTCCACGGTAAAGCGACAGTGGGACGACATCCGGACCCTGCGTCCCCACGAGATCACGGAGTTGGGCATCGCGCGCACCTTCCAGACGATCCGGCTGTTCAACAACCTGACCGCGCTGGAGAACGTGATGGCGGGCCTGCACCACCGCACCAAAGCCGGCGTGGGGGGAGCACTCTTCCGTCCCCCATCCCAACATAAGGAGGAGAGCTACATCGTCACCGAGGCAGAGCGCCACCTGCAGTTCATGGGCCTGGGGGATTACCGGGACGAATTGGCGAAGAACCTGCCGTATGGCCACCAGAGGCGACTGGAGATCGCCAGGGCACTGGCCGCCAAGCCATCTCTCCTCGTGTTGGACGAGCCGGCCGCTGGTCTCAACGAACAGGAGAGCCTGGAATTGATGGCGCTGATCCGGGAGATCCGTGCCTCGGGCATCACCATCCTGCTCATCGAGCACGATATGAAAGTGGTGATGGGCATCTGCGAGCGGATCGTCGTCCTCGATTACGGCAAGAAGATCGCCGAGGGCACGCCGGCCGAGGTACAGAACAATCCCCGGGTCATCGAGGCTTACCTGGGTGAGGAGGAGGTGTGACCGTGGCGCTACTAAAGATCGAGAACCTGCATACCTACTACGGCCACGTTCATGCCCTGAAGGGCATCGACATAGAGGTAGACGAGGGAGAAATCGTCACCCTCATTGGGGCCAACGGGGCCGGCAAGTCGACGACGTTGCGCACCATCTCCGGCCTGATCCGTCCACGCGAGGGCCGCATCCTGCTGAGCGACGAAGACATCACCAGCACGCCAGCCCACCGCATCGTGGAGGCGGGCATCTCTCACGCCCCTGAAGGCCGCCAGATCTTCAGCACTCTGACGGTGACGGAGAATCTGAGCATGGGCGCGTATTCACTGGGTGGGGACACGGATGCCATTGAGGAGAACCAGAGCCGCGTCTTCAGTCTCTTCCCGCGCCTGGAAGAGCGAAAGAACCAGCTTGGCGGGACGCTGTCTGGCGGTGAGCAGCAGATGCTGACCATCGGCCGGGCACTAATGGCCAAGCCACGGCTGATGATGCTGGATGAGCCTTCATTGGGTCTGGCCCCTATGCTGGTCAAGGCCATCTTTGCGACCATCCGCGAGATCAACGCGCGGGGCGTGACCGTCCTGCTGGTGGAGCAAAACGCCCGCGCGGCCCTGAAGATCGCCCATCGTGGGTACGTCCTGGAGACGGGGCGGGTGGTCCTCTCTGGCGCGGCCAAGGAACTGTTGCAGGACGAGCGGGTGCGCAAGGCGTACCTGGGGGAGCGGTAGCGATGATCCACATTCTATCGCGGGAGGACGTGCGCCAGGCACTGCCCATGCACCAGGCCATCGAGACGGTAAAAGGGGCCTTCGCCCAACTCTCCACCGGCCAGGCTGACGTGCCGCTGAGGTTAGCACTCAACGTACCGCGCCACAACGGCGTCACGCTCCTCATGCCGGCCTATCTGCGTACCGACGAGCAGATGGCGATCAAGATCGTCTCCGTGTTCCACGAAAACCCGGCCCAGGGGTTACCCCTCATCCACGCGCTGGTCGTGGTGGTGGACGCGACGACAGGGAGACCAGCCGCGATCATGGACGGGATCTATCTGACGGCTCTGCGCACCGGTGCCGCCTCCGGCGCAGCGACGGACCTGTTGGCCCGCCAGGATACCCACATCGCTGCCATTTTCGGCGCTGGCGCACAGGGTCGTACGCAACTGGAGGCAGTCTGCGCAGTGCGCCCTATCCAGGAAGCGTGGGTCTACGACAAGGAGCCAGCGCGAGCCGCCGCCTACGCCGACGAGATGAGCCAGCGGCTGTCTCTCCCGGTGAGGGTGGCCGAGACGCCAGCCGAGGCAGTGCATCGCGCTGACGTCATCTGCACCGCGACTACCTCCTCGAGCGCTGTGTTCGAGGACGCCGACGTGCGGCCCGGGACACACATCAACGCGGTGGGCGCTTATACGCCCGAGATGCAGGAAATCCCGGTTGAGACAGTCCTGCGGGCCAAGGTCGTGATCGACCACCGGGAGGCCAGCCTGGCCGAGGCCGGGGACCTGTTGATCCCGCTGAAGCAGGGCTTGATAACCGAGGATCACATCTACGCCGAACTGGGAGAAATCGCTGCCGGGCTCAAGCCAGGGCGGGCATCCCCGGAGGAGATCACTTTCTTCAAATCGGTGGGTGTGGCCGTGCAGGACGTGGCGGCTGCGGGCGCGGTGCTGGAAGCGGCCCGGCGGCTGAATCTGGGCTCCGAAGTAGCGCTTTAGCACGTCCCATCACTGCCTTCCACCGCGCCGCCAGCGCCGCCGGGGTCACGCTCGTGGCCTCGGGGCGACGGCGGCGCGGTCGGCTGGCTAGGGGAGAGCCAGCACGTATGAGCGATCTGGAGACATTCATCACCACCTTCGTGCGGCAAGAGGTGGCCCAGGCAGAAACAGAGACACGCTATCGGCAGCCGCTGATCGGCTTCGCCGATGCGGACGATCCTCGCTTCAGCGAATTACGGAACATCGCCGAACCAACCCACCTGTTGCCCAGCGACTTGCTGCCGAGGGCCAGGTCGGTCATTTCCTTCTTCCTGCCCTTCGCTGAGGAGGTCGTGAAGGCCAACCGCGCAGAGACCCACCAGGTAGCCCGTGAGTGGGTGGTGGCTTACGTCGAGACCAACGCGCTCATCAACGGAATCGCCCAGCGACTCATCACTGCCCTGGCCAAGCGGGGAGTCAAGGCGGCGGCAGAGCCAGCCACGCACAACTTCGACCCCGTCACCCTCGTCAGCCGTTGGTCGCACAAGAGCGTGGCGGCCATCGCCGGCCTGGGCAGTTTCGGCTTGCACCATATGCTGATCACCGACGCCGGCTGTGCCGGGCGCTTCGGCAGCCTGGTGGTGGACGCCGTGCTGGCGCCCACATCGGCACCCGGCGCGCCCACGCCCGAACGTTGTCGCCACTTCTACGACGGCAAATGCAGCGTGTGCGTGGAACGCTGCCTCGCGGGCGCGCTGACCGAGGCTGGGCTGGACAAGCAGCGCTGCTACGCATGGTTGCTGCAGGTGGATGCTCACTTCCGCGAGCTGGGGTTGGCCGACGTGTGCGGCAAGTGCGCCACCGGCCCCTGCGCCTTCAAATCCACAGTCTGATCATGTACGTGGTAAAGGGAAATGGAAGATGGCGAAGAAGAAGAAAAGCACGAGAAAGACCATGCCGATGCGCGTACTGGAGCAGCAAGGGATTTCCTACGAACTGCACCAGCATGCAGGCAAGCTATATACGGCCGAAGACGTGGCGGAGGACCTGGACATTCCGGTGGCCCAGGTGGTCAAGGCCATGATTATCCAACGCTCCGACGGTCAGTTCGCGCTGGTGATGGTCCCAGGCGATCGACGCCTTAGCCTCAAGAAGATCGGTGCGGCGTTGAACGACAAGAACGTGAAGCTGGCCACGGAGCGGGACGTACAGCGGGTCACGGGCTACCAGGTGGGCGCGGTCTCCGTGCTGGGATTTCGACGATCCGACGTGCCCACGTACGTCGATCAGGGAGTGCTGGAACTGGAACAGGCGATCATCAGCGCGGGGCGTCCGGATGCCGGGCTGGCACTCCCGCCCGATGCCCTGATGCAGGCGTTGGAAGGCGCTGAAGTGGGCGATTTTAGCGAAGACTGAACTTGAGGAGGAAATCACAGGTATGGATCTACCCAAAGCAGCAGACGTCGTAATCGTCGGTGGAGGCGTGATGGGCGCCAGCACCGCCTATCACCTGGCGCTCAAGGGTTGCCCGGACGTGTTGTTGTTGGAGCGGGAATCCTTTTTCGGCATGCAAGCCACCGGCAGATGCGCCGGCGGCATCCGCTACCAGTTCGGCACGGAGATCAACGTCCG
>Ga0180431_10008500_pt1 | contig 11754 bp, 12 predicted proteins | sample SS_ome_11_FD_132459 | JGI IMG/M metagenome (GOLD analysis project Ga0180431, IMG submission 132459) | Hypersaline lake sediment archaeal communities from the Salton Sea, California, USA - SS_1_MS_1 metaG | ecosystem: Environmental > Aquatic > Non-marine Saline and Alkaline > Hypersaline >...
CAACACGGCTGTAACCTTCGTTCTCGAGATAGGTGGGCGGCTCTTCGTCCTGATCTAATGAAATCTCGGCCATATGCACTTCCGTATCGGATAAGTAAGCGCCCAGCTCATCAATGCGATTGACCGGCACCCACCCTTCGACAGCGAAGAGCTGCCCATCAATCGGTTCTGAGACATAACTTTTGGCCTTATCAAGCTCGTGATGATTGTAGCGCACCGTCAGGGCATAGTGCAGAAATTCATCGTATTTGCTGTAGCTCTTCAGGGACGCCTCTAAATGGTCGATATCGCTTTCCAACTCGCACAGCTGGGAGCGCATCGCGCTGAGCTCCTGATCGACATGCATCTCGACAAGATGCTCATATTGACGCGGTTCCGTGTTGAATGCGATAAAGTAGTCCAGGCCATGTTCTGATGTCACGTACACGACCTCATCAGGCAGTTCCTGCTCAGCTGTCCCCTTCTTCCCAAAGTAAAACTGAACGTTGCGGCCTGATTCTTTTTCAATGAACCGAACATCGTCTAATGAGAAATCGCCAAAGACGTCCACGCGGGCGATCTCCAGCTTCAACATCCTCTTCTCCTCTTCCAGACGCTCGATATCGTGCTTAAGGTCGAGGATTTTTCTTGTCATCGGGTCCACATCGGAGAATTTTTCCGGCTCTTCCTGATCAGCTGTCGGCAGCTCCCTGACGACCTTGATCGCGCTGGTCAAATCCTGAATGTCTTGAGGCACCTCTTTCGCTTTCAAGTGTTGAGGGTCGATAAAATGGACCAGGCCGACCTCCTGAGACTTTTCGAAAAAGCTCTGAAGCGCTCCCTGGACACCTACAAACAGGATTTTTTTAACGTCTATTCTCATTTTGCCAACTGTGCTTTTTGTTGCTCGATCTTCATCTTCGCGACTTTCGCCCTGGAAACGGCCGCCAATTCCTGATCGCCTAAAAAGACTTTAATTTTTTTGATATTTTTCTGGGCCCTTGGGATCAGGATCTTTTCAAACAAGTTTACGCGAATGGAAACCATGCGAAGCTCCTCTTCCAGCGCCGCCTTTTTCTCCTCGGCGATCATCACGCGCACCTTCCCTTCCGCAAGACCTCTTAAAGAGAGAATCGCTGAATCGATCCAGGCAGGTGTATCGAACAGGCCGTAATCGACCTCGTGGAAAGAAATGGATTCAAAATAAGGAACTTCTACACCGGCGATGTTATCGTACCGTTTTTCCACCTTGTCGACTCTTGCGACATCCTGCGGTTTCAGTGACAACCTGGCCGAGAGCAACGGAGAAAACTCTTCGGTCTTTTCCCTCTGTTTCTGGAGTTCCTTTTCGCAGTGCTCAATCTCAAGCCGCGCCTCATAGATCTCAGCCTGAAGCATTGCCTTCTTCAACTGAAGGGTTGGAAGGTACTTCCTTAACTGCCCGAGTTTCTTTTCCTGGGCCCTGAGCTCATTTTTCGTGAACTTGATCTCTGCCATAACCTCTCTACCGTTTATTTAGGCCAGAATTTATTCAATACGTCATCGCGGATCCCCACCTCTTCGGGCTTGAAGCACTCCGCAAGCATTTTCCATCCAGCGTCCAGAGCGCCTTCCAGAGGAAGGTTCACGTTCCAGTCCATCATCTGCGATTCGAACAGCTTGGAGTAGTTCAGCAGTTGCTCGTCCCAACGTGAGAGCTTAAAGCCCATGCTCTGCCGCTCTTTCGATTTTTTTGAGTCGGCGTATAATCGGATCATCGTGTTTGCCAGATCGCCGTGGTCTTCCCGCGTCACTTTACCAATGACCAACTGCTTCAAACGGGAAAGCGATCCAAACGGATCGATCTGGCCGCTGTGCAGGTAGAACTGCCCTTCTGTAATGTATCCGGTATTATCGGGTACAGGGTGGGTCACGTCATCACCCGGCATCGTCGTCACGCCAACAACAGTAATCGACCCGCTTCCCTCGATCTCGACCGCCTTCTCATAACGGGAGGCAAGATCGGAATAAAGCGACCCAGGGTATCCCCTGTTTGAAGGAACCTGGTCCATTGTGATAGAGATCTCCTTGATCGCATCGGAGAACGCAGTCATGTCGGTGAGCAGAACGATCACGTTCTTATCGTCGATCGCGAACTTCTCGGCGCAGGCAAGGGCCATGTCTGGAACCAGCATGCACTCGACGGCAGGGTCGGTGGCGCGGTGGACGAACATCACAGTTTTGTTCAGCGATCCGGCCTGCTCCGCATTGTCGATAAACGCCTGGTACTCGTTGAATGTCAGTCCCATCCCCGCAATCACCACGACGTCAGCATCGGTCTGGTTCGCAATCCGCATAAGGAGTTGATTGTAGGGTTCGCCGGCTACGGAAAAAATCGGGATCTTTTGGGAGCGCACCAATGTATTGAACATGTCGATCATCGGAATGTTCGTCCGCACCATTTCTCTGGGGATAATTCTTTTGACGGGATTGAACGAAGGCTGACCGATATCGATCTGTTCGCCAATAATGGCGGGGCCGCCGTCGATCGGTTCTCCTGAACCGCTGAGACGCCTGCCCATCAGAGAGGACCCATACGTCGCCTGCATCTGGTGATTGAGGAAAGTGACCTTATCCTCTGTTGAGATACCGCGCGTATTCTCGAAAACCTGAAGAGTCACCTCTTTTCCTTCAATGCGAAGCACCGAGGCATACACTCTCCTTCCGTCTTTGAGCTGGATCTGGGCAAGCTCGCCGAGACCTACACCTTCCGCGGTCACCGTCACGAGGTTGCCGCGCATATCATTGATTCTGTCGTATACCGTTTTCACTATGCCAAGACCTCTTGTTTTTCACGACTCTGGATCAGCCCGATGATCTTCTGAACTGCGGATCGATATTCTCCAGAATCAAACGTCATATAGTTTAAGTTTTTCACCTGGTTCTGCAGGGATAGGAAAAATTCCCTTGCCTCGTCATGGGTTTTAAAATCGAACTCGGTTTCAAAGATCCGATTGATGAGGCCGAACTGTGCGATCTGTCTCTGCAGCGGGCAGTAAGCGTCTTCTTTATCGAATGCATTCTGCTGGAGGTAACTGAAGTCGTACAGTTCCGCTTTCAAGTAGACGACCATATCATCGATCGCCGTTCCCTCTTCACCGACAACTTCCATCCGTTTTCCAATCTCGTCCCCGGTACGGAGGAACCAGTTCGCCTTCTCGACCATCTCCGACCATCCTTCCGCCTGAGATTCGAGCTTGCGTCCCACATCTTTAATGTACTTCGACCAGGAAAGAAGAGGATCGATCGCAGGATACCGGCGCGCATCAGATCGCTCTCTGGAGAGAGCGTGGAAAGCACCAACAACCGACAGCGTCGCTTGGGTGACCGGTTCCTCAAAGTTACCGCCCGCAGGAGAAACAGCTCCACCGACAGTTACCGATCCGGCTTTGCCGTCATCAAGCGACACCACGCCGGAACGTTCGTAGAAATCGGCAATCCGAGAAGCCAGGTAAGCAGGGAATGCTTCTTCTCCGGGGATCTCTTCAAGACGGCCGGACATTTCGCGCAATGCCTGCGCCCAGCGTGAGGTTGAGTCTGCCAGAAGCAGAACGTCAAGGCCCATCTGCCGGTAATATTCAGCAACCGTCATTCCCATGTAGATGGAAGATTCACGTGCAGCAACAGGCATCGATGAAGTGTTGCAGATGATCACCGTACGTGTAATCAGCGTCTCGCCTGTATGCGGGTCGATCAAATGCGGGAATTCCCGAAGCATTTCAACGACCTCGCCGGCACGCTCGCCACATGCCACAACAACGACAATGTCAACCGAAGAGTATTTTGCCAGGTGGTGCTGCAAAACCGTTTTCCCTGCACCGAACGGGCCCGGACTGCAGAATGTCCCTCCTTTAACGACAGGAACCTGTGTATCCAGGATGCGGCAGCCTGTATCCATCATCTCTGTGGGACGGATTTTCTCCCCTTGCATCAAACCGGTTTTCACTGGCCATTTCTGCACCATCGTAAAGGAGTGTTCTTCTCCGTTTGCATCTTTTGCTTTCGCAACGACTGTGTCAATATTGTAAGAGCCTTTATCGATGACCCAGGTGATGGTATACTCGCCGAAATTCTTGAACGGGACCATCACATGATGGCGGAACCTACCCTCATGGGTGACCCCCAGAGTATCTCCCCGCTTGACGACATCTCCTACAGCTACTTTGGACTCATATTCCCAATTTTTATCCCTTTCCAGCGCGTTGAGGTAAATCCCTCGGGGCAGGAATAGCCCCGCCTCATCAGCGACCTCGACCAGAGGATTCTGCAGGCCGTCGAATATTGAGGAAAGAAGACCGGGACCAAGCTCTGCCTCCAGCAGGTCGCCGGTAAATCTGACCGGCGTATCCAGCTGGATCCCTTTAGTATCTTCGAACACCTGGATTTTTGCGGTGTCTCCAACAATTTCGATCACCTCTGCTTTGAGCTCCAGGTCGCCGACCTGCACCATCGCCACTTCTCCCTGGCGAATACTCCCGTCAAATCTCACTTGCAGCAGGTTTCCGAAGGCTTTGACAACTTTGCCCGTCGCATTCGACGCTTGCTTTCCTTGATTCATGATGCTTCCTTTACAATGGTATCTATGACTTCCAGTCCTTTATTCTTATCTAGTTCAAGCCACCTCTCCACAATAATCAGCTGTGCGAGATAGGCCAGGATACGTCCGATCGAAAACATGTCGATCTCATACATTCCCTCAATTTTCTGGAACCGGTATTCGCAAAGGGCCTGATGCAGTTTCAACGGTTCGTCGGAATGTTGCTCAAAAAGAGCTTTTAAGTCCCCAAATCTGGAGGGAGGCTCGTAGATCTTGCTGTCTTTTTGCGCAAGCACTTGAGCGACAATTTCATCATAAGGATCTTCATATTGAAGCTCTGCGGCAAGGTCCCTTCCCATTTTCTTTGCCCGGAAACCGATCAGCACAATTCTCAGCTCTCTCTCGAAAATGAGGTACTCTTTTAAAAATCCCTCGGCATTTTCGCTCTCTTCTTTAAAGTACGCCGTGACAAGTGCGGGAAAGTGTTTGATCCGGCTTTCCTTCGAATCATATTTCTCGAGAAATGCATAGACATATTCAGGCAGTCCAAGCCGAGTGACAAGGGACTCCTCTAAATCAACTTCGTTGTACACTCCTCTAGGATCGATCTCTTCCCCAAGCCAAAAAGCACGTATGTTCTGGATATCGTAATAGCGACGCAGAATGCGCGTGCGGAGATAGTCTTCCTTGGTCAGATTCACTCTCATCAAAGCGTCCATCGTCATGAAACTGATGTCTGGCGGGTAACCAATTTGCAACTCTGGAAGGGCGGACGCCAGGAAGTAATAGTTCATGACTACTTATCTCCGAATAGCAGCTGACGGAAGTCTTTCCTTAAATACTTGGACAATAAATCGATGAGCGACTGTTCCGTGATATCGATGGTCATTTTTTTCTCGAGAAGCTTCACCTGCGCTCCTCCAGAAAAGCCTCCGATCTTGACGCCTCCGTCTTTTAACTTTTTAAGAACGCCCTCTCCCAGAACTGCATTGACCTCGTCCGGCTTGACGGTATTGGGGATCACAACTGATATATCTGTTTTCAATCCCTCTTTTTCTATTGCCTTGACAATCGCGTCGACCAGCTTGCCGATCACTTTCGGGTCCTTGGTCTGCTTCGATACGAGCTGCTCAAGTTCATCATTGAACAACCGATGCTCGATCTCCTGCCTGAGCTCTTCCACGCTTTGACGAGAGGCTTGTTCAAGGGAGGAGTGGAAGACATTACGCTCCTGCTCGACATTCTCTCTTGCATGAGCGAGAATTTTTTCCGATTCCTGTCTAGCCTCGGCAATGATCTGTTCGGCCCGCAATTTGGCCTCGTTGATCAGCTCTTCGGCTTCCTGCTTCGCGGGTTCCAGTGTTTCTTTGCGAAGGGCATCGCAAATTTTCTGGATCTTTTCTTCACCTTTTTCAAGAGTCTTTTCCATTCGGCCACCACTATATTTTTTACACGTCAGACTTTGATCATCTCTTGTTTACTTTTTTTTTGCACCCCTTTTTTGGCATGGAAAATAATTTACCGGGAGTGCTATACATGACCTCCATCTGTTATGAGGACTGGTCATGCAATTAGGCTTCCTGGCGATCGTTTTTTCAGCACTCTCTCTCCTGTCTACCTTACAAGCCGTTGACGTTTATGATTTTGAACAAATTTCGACTTCTCCCGGAGCAGTATTGTTCGTCCCTCCGAAAAACTGGCAGATTGCCGATGGGAAAGAGCTCCCTGATCATGTACAGTTTATGGTGGTCGGAAAGGGAAAGTACAACTTCCCCCCCTCGATCAATCTAAGTACAGAAGAGTATGCGGGCACGCTGAAAGATTATTTGGCAATCGTCAAAGAGATCAACTCTTCTCAGGGATCGGAATGGAAAAACCTGGGAATGATCAAAACTGAGGCAGGCAATGCGAGCCTTTCCCAGGCAGACGCGATGACGGAATGGGGGCAGGTGCGCATGATGCATGTCATCCTTCTCAGGGACGGCATGATCTACATTTTGACTGCCGCAGCATTGAAAAAAGAGTTCCCAAGCCTTTACCAAACCTTTTTCAAAAGCTTGAAATCACTAAAAATCAACAGTAAGACACATAATACCTAATCTTAAGGAGTAGTTCCATGCAACGATCCAACCGTTTTTTTTCCGCAGTTCCATTAGCTCTTGCCTTGTTATTCTCCTCCCTGCCCGTCCATGCCGAGGATTGTGATGACGACAGCTGCGATCTGAAAGGGGATTTTTGCGAGGCAGGCTGCGCCTATGAAGACTGCAGACGCGCTCCAAACATTTCCCCCTGCTACGCCTTGAGCTTCGTCGTCGCTGTCGGGGTGATCGCTCTCCTGGTGACAAACGGAAACAGCCATGCCAGTCATAGCCACAGCCATTCGTAGTCTGGCATTCATTCTTGTTGCCGCGTCTTGTCAGCCTGAATCCAATTCATGGGAAGTGAAAGAAACGAAAAGTCGTCACCGTTCGCATCAGGCAGTGCGGCTGGCTAAAAAGCCGGACAATCCCTTCCGTGGGATGGAGATTGAATTTGTGAAGACATCTTCCGGTCGACGTGCTTATCTTAACGTCTATTCATTAGCTTTTCCTTCGACGGGAGCCGACGGCAAACAGACAGAGGTTCTGATCAGGTCAGGTGAAATCGAGCATCGCTTCCTCGCAAGCAGACTTGAAGGTGGGCAGAGGGTGTTATTGCCAGAAGATGCGACGAACTTGTTGATCGAACAATTGACAAACCAACAGACAGTCGTCATCATCTCAGGCCGCTTTGATGTAAAAGTGTCCCCCGGTGAATTCCCCTCACTGAAAAACAAACTCTAAAATGTTAAAAATCATTGTCAGAAAATGTTTTACTATGAGAAAAAGTAACTTTACAACAGCTTAAGGAAGCCGGCTATGTTGAAGACACTCATCTCCTCGACTTTGATCTTCGCGATTTTTTGCCTATCGCCAAGCAATATTGAATCCGCGCAACTCTGCTGTAAAGACTACGGAGGCTATGTTCCTGCCGCCGGCAGAGCGTACGAAAGCGCATGCGCTTCCCCCTGCTTCTCTCCTTGCTTAGCAGTCGGTTTTGTCGCCATCGCATCTATTGTGACCATCGTGGCTTTAACGAATAATAGTGGAGACACCGGAGTGGTGATCCACGCACATACCAACTAAATATAAGGTTGCAATCATGAAGTTGTTTAAAAAAACCATCACTCTTCTGACCTGCACGGCCATGCTATCTTTTAGCTCATCCGAAGGAATTGAGTACTGCACAGACACGGGTGGCTGCGCATATGAAGATGCGTATCAATCCTGCTGCATTGCGCCGGCGATCGCCTTTGCCCTTGTAGCGATTGCAGGAATTATTGCTGTCGGCGTCCATAACCGAAGCGGTAGCTCCCATTCCCACAACGCAGACTAAAATCTTATGGGAATGGAACGAACAGCTACATCGCATTGAGGCGCCATTTTTGACTCATTTCGTGTAGCTGGCTTTCAACTGCCTCAAAGTATTGATCGACGAAAAGGAACTGATTGCGAATCAGCTTCCCCTCCGGTTCATGCTGGTGCAACATGTGAAAAAATGACCCGAACAAATACCGGTATTCCAACAATTGTCTCGCAATTTCGCTTATCTCTTTGTTTGCGTCATAAGCATCCAAATCCTCTTTACTGGCTGCTCGCTGGACAAACGCTAGAAAATCCTGGAGATATCCGCGCATATCATTCATGTCAGCTTCAATTTCATGGACGTGGCGATGGGTATCGCACTTCTTTACCCACCCTTGAAGCTCGTCAATAATCCCTTTGAACGTTGACAGTCGACTTTGATGTTTGGAATCCAAATACTCGCCAACCACCCCTTGATGGATTCGATAGAGCTGATGAAATTGGGGCATTTCAAACAAGACATTGTACTGCCAGTCCGCCCGCATTGCTTTCGAAAACACTTTGCCAGCACAATCGATCACCCTTTCATTGAACGTTCCCAGCTCATTGAGTTCCTCAATCTGTTCCAGCAATCTTTCTGCCCTGGAACGCATGACAACTTTTGACGACAAGGGCTGTCCCATCTCATGGAGCGTGCGTTTGAGCCCTTCATACTGCAAAGAAAGTCTGTGGTCATCATCAGGCGGGATCCCTGCACTCAGAGACTCGCTGAATTTTTCAAACAATTTATCGAGGAATTCCACTTCATAGACCAGGTCCAAAAGCTCCCGGGTTTTTTCCGGCTCCGGCCCAACCACACACTCGGTGAAACCCCACCGGTTTCGCACGTAGGGATTCGGGTGCGTGCGCAGGTCAAAGTCCCTGTAGCACTCGATCGTCGCCCCCAACGTATGCACTTCAGCCCGCATCCCTTTGGTCAGCTCTGCAGCAATGCGGCATCTTGAAGGATCGCGATAGAGATCTGCAGGATCCGTCTTGATCGAGCGGCTCTTTTCATACAAAGCCCCCTCAAGATGTCGAAAATAGTGGTCGAATACCCATTCGGCACGTTCCAGGCTAAACAAACTACGGATTGCTCTGATAGGCTCTCTGGGAGGAAGAGACTTTGCTTTTTGATTGAGCGTCCACAATTTTAAAAGCTCATATAGCTTTTTAAAGTCTTTTTGAGCCGCCTCGTCCAGCTCTGAAAAAATGTGGTAGCTTTTAAATTTCCGCGAAGATTTTTCGATCTTATCTTTTAACTTTTGATAATCTTCAAACCGTTGCGTGAACCATTTTGACTGGATATGGAGAAACCGGCGGCTTTTCTTCAGGTAAGAATAAAGTGAGCGGTCGATCAAAGAAGAACCGATCGAGAAAATGAATTTCCAAAACCCCCTTTTCCCCGCCTCTTTTTGACAAAGGTTGCGATAATCGTTGAGCAGCGGTTCCAGCCTCTTCATCAACCACTCGCACTCTTTCATTTGACGAAGGATCGATTGTTTGACCTGCTCCACAATGTTCAACACGTCTTTGTGCCATTGCTCAAAGCCAATCTGATTGAGCTGTTGGAACAGCTCGGTCACACACCCCTCCAAAATTTCCACATAATCCCACAGGGCTGTATTGATCTGTTTGCAGGTCAGCTCCCAGTCATTGGGAGCGACCATCGGCTCTTTGCTCTCTGAAATAATGGCGATCGATTTTCCAAAATTCTGCAAGGCATCACGGGTGCGCAGACGTTCGCGATCGATTTGAGGTAAAACGGGGGGAAGGGATTTTCCCGGCAAAGGATGAATGGAGTGGATAATGCACTTGGCAAGGTGGGCCTCGCTTGAGGACAAGTAGGCGTGCAGTTGCTCGAGAAGAGCTCGATCAAAATTTGCAATACCCTGAAAATCAATAGGTTTCATTCCGAAACCAGTCCTCGCGATAGAGATTTATGCCGCATATATCGTAAAACCTTATAGGATTCCATTTTTACTGATCGATATATTTAATTCAATCTACTATACCGATCATGTTTCAAAATTAGGTTTTCAGACAAGGAGGCGCCCGGAGTTTCTATCAGACATGGTCGGCGCCGAAGACATTAGGTAATCGCGCGCGTCTCGCCGAGCTACCTAGGGGCTAGCTCGCCGCGCGCGATATCCTTAACCTCAGGATTATTTAGTGAGAAAACAAAAAAGGTTGCTCCTTAAACACGAAGTGACATAAGTCCTTCAAATATAAAAACAGGTTCTAAAACCCTAAACCAAGGAGCAACCAAATGAAACTTTATATTGGACTAGACGTTTCTATGAAAGATACATCTGTATGTATTATCAGTGAGACTGGAAAAATTATCAAGGAACACATTTTAACTACCGATCCTGAGATCATTGCCACTTACATAAAAAAACAGAACCACGACATAGATTTAGTTGGATTAGAGTCAGGTTCCCTTTCCCATTGGTTAACAGAAGAGCTTCTCGAGAGAGGATTGCCTGTAAAGTGTATTGATGCAAGACATTGTTCTGCCTTTTTATCAATGCGAATTAATAAAACAGATCGAAACGATGCCCAAGGGATTGCTGAAGTGATGAGATGCGGTATTTACCGTGAAGTACAAGTAAAATCTCGTGACATACGTGAAGTCTCCTCCCTTCTGACCAGTAGAAGACAGCTTGTTGAGCAAAGAAGCCGTATTCTTATGTCAATCAGAGGTATTCTTAAGCCTTTTGGAATAAGACTTGGCTCCATCTCGAAGACGAAAGCTGGAGTAGGAAAGATTTTGGAGGTTATAGCGGAAAAAGGGATAAACGAGTCGGTTTTGTTTGCAGTACAAAACATGATTGTAGCAGCTCAAGCACTAATTGACGGGATTTCAAATCTAGACCGAAAAATCACGGAGTGCGTTAAGAACGAACCTAAAGCTCAAATACTGATGACCATCCCTGGAGTCGGCCCTATAACGGCATTGAAATATCTTGTAGAAATATCCGATCCTCACAGATTTAAGAATTCCCGCTCAGTAGGCGCCTATTTGGGCTTAACTCCAAAGCAATATGCTTCTGGTGAAACTCAAAAACAAGGGAGGATATCAAAGTGTGGCTCAAAAGACTTAAGATCACTTCTTGTCGAGGCCGCGATTGTTCTGATTACACGGACAAAAAGCTGGTCAAAACTGAAAGCATGGGGGTTAAAACTCATGAGGAAAAACGGACTGAAGAAATCTGCGACAGCGGTAGCAAGAAAGTTAGCCGTGATTATGCATACAATGCTGGTTACTAATACAACATTCAGATTTTGTGACGAGGAATTAAAACCTCAGAATGCTTAAGAATCAAAACGTAGATGTTAAGAATGAAGAATAGCTAGAGAAGGATTATAAAAACTAATGAGGCGGGTCGATGAAAATAGTGACTGCGTATCTGCGGTGGTTCCCTTAGAAACCGACTTAGACATTGCAGCACTTTTTCTTCGAAAAAAATGTTGGAGCGAGAGCAAGAAGCCTCTCTTAATTACGACTCCGGAGAGAACCATGAACTCGCCAAATTAGCTTGAATAATCTCTACTATTGAGCAAAGGAGCAGCAACTTTCATGTTGACTAAATAATGCGCGATTAGAGAACGCAGATTGCTACCGAAACTTGTCTTAGACGTCATTAGTTTGGTTCAGATGCGTAGAAGGGATTTGAAGAGTAAGGGTAATCCCTTACCGAAAATCAATTCTTAGCAGATGAATCGAAATAATGACGTCTAAGACAATTTTCGGTAGCAATCTGCGTCGAAGCA
>Ga0180431_10008501_pt1 | contig 11753 bp, 9 predicted proteins | sample SS_ome_11_FD_132459 | JGI IMG/M metagenome (GOLD analysis project Ga0180431, IMG submission 132459) | Hypersaline lake sediment archaeal communities from the Salton Sea, California, USA - SS_1_MS_1 metaG | ecosystem: Environmental > Aquatic > Non-marine Saline and Alkaline > Hypersaline >...
AGAAGCGTTCGATGGTTTCGGCCCGCGCCGTGGAGGAACACGATCAGCGGGTAGGGCTCGTCGCGGCCCGGACGGTACCCGTCGGGCAGGTGCAAGGCGAACGCCTCGGGGCGCTTCAGCGCATTGAAGGCCATCCGGCATTCGAAGAACCCGTGGCCCAGATCGGCCACGTCGGCGCCGGCGCGCCGTAGGCCAGTCAGGGGGCGTGGCCCGGATGCCCGGGATTTGCGCCGATATCGGATGGTGGCCAATCGGATGCCGTCGCCGCGCTGGCGCGTCTCGGGGTCGAGGAACCCGCGCGTACCGAAGGCCATCAGGATCTCGCCGGGTGCGATCTGGCAGATCGTCGTATAGCCGGAATAGGGCGTGGTATCGACGACGGTGTGATCGGTCCACGTGCGTCCCCGGTCGGCGCTGAACATGATGGCCGCACCGGGCCGGCCGTAGCTGGCCGCCAGCGTCCCGTCGGACAGCACGAGCAGATCAGGAAACGCCCCGGCCGCCCCCGTCCGCCGCGGGGCCGACCACGTCCTGCCCCAATCCGTGCTGACCGATTGCATGATCGGGTTGTCCTGGCATCTTCGGTCCCGCATGCTGCCGGTTCGCATCAGGGCGAGAAGATGGCCGTTGGGCAGGACCTTCATCGACCCTTCGTTGTAGCCCTCGCTGCCGATGTGGGCGTAGCCGATGGTGGTCAGGTACGTCCACGTCTTGCCGCCGTCGGACGACTCGCAGACGTACGTCCGTGAGTAGGGTCGGCGCGGGTTGTGCGGACACGGCGCGTCGTCGCCCTTGAACCAGCCGGCCATCAGCGCGACCAGACTGCCGTCGGGCCGCTCGACGATCGAGCGCATGTAGAGCGGGCCCGGATGGAACGCGTGGCCGTGGGCGGCCTTGGCCTGGGGCACGTGAAACTCCGTGTCGATCGGCCCGCGGAGGGTCCGGCCTCGATCGTGCGACTCGAACCGCTGCCCGCGATACCAGCCGTCGCGGCCCTTGATGGGATGGGTCTTGTAGGCCATGCCCAGCACACGTCCGTCCCGGAACTGCACCGACCCGACGCCGATCGTGCCGGTCTCGCGACGCTGCCACGTCTTGCCATTATTGGTGCTGAACAGGTCATCGTGCAGCAACGTCCCGTCGGACAGGCGGGCCATGCGTTGCGGGTGCGTCCCATCGCACATCCGCCACGACGTCGAGACGGACACGTCGAACTGATCCCGTGGCGAGCGGACCTTGATCGCGACGTTCCGAACGTCGGGCTTGCCGTTACCGCGGCCTCGCAACGTCACCTCGAGATGGTACAGCCCGGGCCGCCAGCCCGTGGTGTCCAACCGCAGCTCGACCTTGCCCGCAGCGGGGTCCGTGTCCATCGGGCCGTTGTCGCGGATCAGCTCACGTCCGTCGTCAGCCAAGCAGCCGATCCGCCGCTTGGCATCGTAGGTAAGCCCGCGCGGCACATGGTCCTTGGCGACATAGTACGTCTGGCGGACGGTGACCCCCTCGATGTCCGTCGTCGTCGCCTCCACTGCGAGCACACACACCTGTCCGGCGTCAACAACGGTGGGCGCAAGCTGACAGTGTTTGAACCGCGCCGCGGTCGGCCGACCCAGGTCCTCGAGACACACGCGATCCGCGCCCACGACGACGCCGAACCTCCATTGGTCCACCACGTGCGGCCCGGGCGCCGGGCGATTGTGCGCGAAGATCGACAGCTCATACCGTCCCGGTCGCCAACCCGCCGTGGGCACGCGAATCCGAAACGCCCCGTCGGCCGGGTCCAGGTCGTGCAAACCGTTGTCTGCCAGGTGAACCTGCCCGTTCTCGGCCACGTACGCCAGACGGCGGCTGGGGTTGTAGTACGTGAAACCCGGCGGCGCGTCCTGTTTCGGGATTGGCCTGGACGTCCGCAACACATAGCTGACGCAGGCCACGCCCTTGGCCGTCACCTTGACCGAAATCTCGAACGATCCGCCGGGCTTCAGCTCGGTTGGCGTCAGCGAGAACGCATCAATCGTGATCCGCCCGGCGCGCGCCGTGCTGCCAGTCGCAACCCCGCTCAGGAGCACTGCGATCAGGCAACGTCGCGAGCGGGTGCGAGAATCCCCTCGCACACTGGTGCGAGAATCCCTTCTCGCACCAAACTGTGCGGGAATCCCTTCCCGCAGCATCCCGAAGCGTAGTGGGCGTCTTGGCCTGGGCAGCATGTCGACCGGACTCCTTCCCTTGAATTGCGGTCCAAGTAACATCATACTAGAACTGTGGGGTCTTCGGGGGTAAGGACAGGAGCTCATTTCCATGTTTCACCATAACGCACGAAGTCGAGCGATCGTCACAGTGGGGATCCTGTTTGGCCTATGTACTACGGCAGCGTGGGCGGATCCGCCGGGCGGCAGCGGCGTCAAGTGGATCGTCGAGGGGTCCACTTCTGCCGACGACATCACGGCGGTCCGGGTCTGCGGCACCCCCTATCAGATGGGGTGGTGGTACGGCTATCTGCTGGCGGCCGAGACCCGCGACAACATCAACAAGTTGATCGGGTGGACGGGCTGGAGCGAAGCGATGCTGCAAACCTACATCGATCAGCAGCTCTGGGCCGATATGGCGCCGTATATCCCGCAGGCGGTCCACGACGAGATGGATGGTATTGTGGCCGGGGCTGCCGAGGCCAACCCGCCGGTAAGCCCGGCCATCACCCTGACGGAGCTGCGCCGCGTCGTCGCGCTGGTCGAGCTGATGGGGTTGGAGTGTACGTCCATTTGCGCGGTCGGTTCGGCCACACACGACGGCCGGTTGATCCAAGTCCGCGTGCTCGATACCGAAATGGGCACCGACTGCCAGGACAACCCGGTGATCACGGTCTACCGCCCGGACGACGGCCCGGCCTACTGCAACGTCGGGTTTGCGTGCTGCATCGGTTCGCTGGCGGGCATCAACAGCGAAGGAATCGCAATGTCTGAGGTCGGTCTGCACACGCCAGACGTGGTCGACTGGGATCCGAGCACCTGGACGGTCTACGAAGGCATCCCGATGGCGATATTGATGAAGAAGGTGCTGGCCGAGGCCAAGCCCGGCGCGGGCCAGACTGCGCTCGATAAGGCCATCGACATCATCGAGACCGGCCCGCGGACCAGCAACTACTCGTACGGCGTCGGCGACGGGACCCTCTGTGACGCCCGGTCCGTCATCACCAGCCGCGCCCAGTGTCATTACTGGGGAACCAACACCTCCGTGACGATCCACCACGCATCGGACCCCAATACCAAGTGGCTGTGGGACCCGAACGTCCAACCCGACGGGTTCAGCGGGTGCGACGATAACCTCCCCGCCTTGGTGGACGTGACGTATCTGCCGAACAGCACCAGCAAGACGCTCGACCTGATCAACCCGAGCAGCCCCAACTACATCGGCCCGCTCGAGCCAAACACCGCCGTCGAGGTCGCCCGGCGACTGTCGCTCAACTCGAATTTGATGGATGTGGTCTATGACGCCGAGGATCTCAAGCTATGGGTCTCATACGCCGAGGGCGGCAACCGGGCGGCCGAACGCGAATTCGTCGAGTTCGACTTCGACGCCGCTGCCAACGCGTACACCATCGACGTCACGTGCAAGAAGCCGACCCAGGGAAGCGTCACGCTCTCGCCCGACCCCAACGACCCGAACATCCCCGACTACGGGTACCCGTCCGGCACCGCGGTGACGCTGACGGCCGAGCCGAACGACGGCAAAATCTTCAAGAAGTGGAGGATCTTCGACCCCAACCACCCCGGCGACGCCAACTACATGGTCGTCGACACGAACAACCCCATCACGATCGTGATGAACGGTGACTATAAAGTGACGGCCATCTTCAAGTGCGGCGGCGGCGCGGCACAAGGCATTCCCTTGTTGGTGATCGGCGGGTTGGGTGTGTTGTTCCTCCGCCGCCGACGAGCGGACATCCGCTAGACCGGGGGGCCCCACCCCGTACCTCGGGGCTGATGTGGGGGGTGAGAGAGGGGTCCAGTCGCATGTTTCCACAGAACGGACGGGTGCGCGCGATCGTCGTGGCGTGGGCCGCGCTGGGAGTAGGAGCGGCCGCAGCGTGCGCGGACCCGCCGGGGGGCAACGGGGTCAAGTGGACCGTCGAGGCATCCAATCCCGACGACAACGTCACGGCCGTGCGCGTGAGCGGGACACCCTATCAGATGGGCTGGTGGTACGGTCACCTCCTAGCGGGCGAGATCCGGGAAAATCTCGACGACGGTATCGCGTGGGCCATCGCAGAGACGGGTATGTCTCAGGAGGAGCTGGCTCAGATGGCCTCGGTCCTCTGGGCCTTCAGGATGGGGCCGTTCGTGCCCCAGGACTTCCATGACGAGATGCAGGGCATCGTCGACGGCGCGGCCGAGGCCGAGCCCAACGTGACGCCCGAGATCCTCCTGCTGGAAGTGATCTTCTACCACGTCATGATCGAGCTGTCCGAATTCAACTGCACGTCGATCGGCGCGGTGGCACCGGCCACGCACGACGGCCGACTGATCCAGATTCGTGTGCTCGATTTCGACCTGGGCACCGGCTGCCAGGACAATCCGGTGATCACGGTCTACCGACCGGACGACGGGCCGGCCTACTGCAACGTGGGTTTCGCAGGGCTCATCGGATCGCTGGCGGGGATCAACAGCGAACACATCGCCGTGACCGAGGTGGGGCTGGATACGGTCGGGGCCGACCTGGAGCGCCTGGACGACCCCAATGTCCAGGCCCTCCTCGAAGGCATCCCCATGGCGCTGTTGCTGAAGAAGGTCCTGGCGCAAGCCCAGCCCGAGGGACCCACCACCGCCCTCGACAAGGCCCTCCAGATCATCCAGACGGGTCCGCGAACCACCAACTACGGCTACGGTGTGGGCGATGGGACCCTTCCTGACAGCAAGGGGCTGGGGACGACCCATGCACAGTGTTACATCTATGGCGCCGGTGAGTTCATCTCGTTCAACGATCCTGGCGAACCCAACACGATCTGGGAGCCCGACCTGCCCATGTCCATCACGCTTCCGGCCGTGCCGGGCGTGGCCTATCTGCCGCACGACGCCGATGAGACGCTGGATCTGATCGACACGAGCAGCCCCAACTACATCGGGCCGATCGATCCGAACAGCGCGATGCAGATCGCGCGGCGGGTGGCGATGGACAGCAACCTGATGAACGTCGTCTTCGACGGACAGGATCTCAAACTGTGGGCCGCCTACGCCCGAGACTCACACACGAGCCACCGGGCGGCCACGCGGGAATTCGTGGCGTTCGACTTCGCCGCCGCCGCCAACGCGTACACCATTGACGTCACGTGCAAGAAGCCGAACCAAGGGAGTGTCACGCTCAGCCCCGATCCGAGCGACCCGAACATCCCCGACTACGGCTACCCGTCCGGCACGGAGGTGACGCTGACGGCCGAGCCGAACGGCGGCAAGGTCTTCAAGACGTGGAAGATCTACGACCCCAACCACCCGGGTGATGCCAACTACATGGTCACCGACGCGAACAACCCGATCACGATCGTGATGAACGGCGACTACGACGTGACGGCCGTCTTCAAGTGCGGCGGCGGGGTGGGCGAGGCGATGCCGCCGTTGGTCATCGGCGCGGCCATTCTCGCCCTTGTCTCACGCAGAGCGCGTCGAGCAGGCCGGTGATGATCACCCCCCTATAGCGGTGCTCGGAAGTGTTCGAGCTCCGCCCAGGGAAACGGCGTCGGCCGATCGCCGCATGTCCCGAAGTGTCGCCACAAGACCGACAGGTTCCCACAGACCGCCAACGCACGGTGCGGATCGTCCAGCAGTCGGGCGCGACGATCCGCGTCCGCGAGCGTGTGGTCGATGAACTGACCCATCCTCGCCAGGCACGCGTCGATCCGGTCGGCGTATGATTCAACGCTCGACGCGAGCCGGTGCAGGAGGAACGCGGCGTCCATCTCCATGTATCCCGGCAGATCGGAGGCCGTGACGCCCCCCCAATCGTTCTGGAACCCGAGCACGGTTTGCACGATCCGATCGGCGCGTGGGACCGAGCCACTGAGGGCGAGGCGCATCGCCGTCAGCAGAAACGCCGGGCTCAACGACCGCGAGCCGCGCACGCCGAACGGGACCCCTGACTCGGGATCCTGTCGGCCGTCGTACCAATCGCAGAAGACCGCCCGCCATTCACCATCAGGCGGCCTCGACGCGGCCGCGATGACGGCCAGCATGAACCGGTGATGCGACGCGGGCGGAGCGTACGAGTCGCACCATTCGCGGAACCGGTCGGCGTCAAGCAGGGACGCCACACACGTCAATCGATGCGCCGGTTGCCGGCCCAGCATGTTCAGCGCCGCCACACACTGCCACGTCGCGTGCTCGTCGATGTGGTCCGTGCCGGGCGGATAGCGGAACAGCCCCGTAGCGGGTTCCTGGTCGTGGTTGATTCGCGCCGCCCACGCATCGCGCCGCGCCGCCGACAGGTCAACGTCGTCGAGGATGTGCTTGATCCAGACCAGGTCGGTCACGTGCATCAGGTGCGATGCGTCCCGGCCGGGCAGCATCACGTCACCGAACGGCCGCGAGCGCTCCAGGATCTGGTTGTAGTGATCGAGAAAAACGGTCCGGGCGCGGTCGAGATCGATCATGCCGACGGTACCTCCTGCCGCACGCCACGTCGTCGTCGCTTCGCGTCACTGGTCCTGCGGTTTCGCCCCTACTGCAAGATCGATTCCAGTTGGTCCAGTGTCCGGATGACGCATTGCGGCCGGCCGCCCGGCGCGGGCGTTGGATGCTTCATCAGGTTCTCCGGGCGGTCCACCATGATCGTCTGCCATCCCAGGCGGTTCGGGGCGATGAAATCCTTCGACACGTCATTGGCGACGTACGCGCAGGCCGATCCGGACAGGCCGCACGCTTCTTCAAACCATCGGTACCCGCGCTCGTGCGGCTTCCAGTACGCCTGACCCCACTGGCCCGTCAAGACGACGTGGTCGACACGGTCAGCCAACCCCAGCGCTTCGATCTTGGCCTGCTGCTTCTCGACCGGACCGTCGGTCAATACGCCCAACATGTGGCCGGCGCGCAGTCGGGTCAGCGCCGCCTCGGCATCAGGGAACAACTCGATGTCCGATTCGTGTGTGCGGTAGACCTCAACCATCTTCGGCACGAGCACGTCGGCGTCGGTCCGGCCCAGATCGGCCAGCACCGCGTTGAACACGCGGCCCCGATCCCCCGTCCGGTAATGGCGGACCATCCGCTCGACCAGGTCGAACGGCGGTTGCAGCTCGTGAGCGAACGCCTCGGCCACTGCGGCGTAGCCGCTCAGGGCATGCTGCCACTCCGAGATGAGCGTGTCGTCCAGGTCGAAGACGATCAGTTTGACCGTGCGAGACGTGTCGGGCATGGCTTAACCGTAGGTCCGGCCCTCGGCGTGACGATCATCCCAGGGTCCCCGCCAGGCGCTTCCGGTGATAGGCCAGGCGCTCCTCCTTGGTCATGCTGGCGAAATCGGGCCCGCCGTTGGTTAACACCCGCGTCGCCGTGGAGGGCCTGGCGATCGTCGACTCCGCGGGCCTGCGGCCACCGGCCATGCTGACCCGCGTCGGCATGGATGCGGGCGACACGTAGCTCATCACGGGATTGGTCAGTTGCATATCGTCTCTCAACGACCGGTACGGCTGGATGCCCAGCCCCTGCAACACGGCGTGGTAGGCGGCGACGGCCTCCTCCGGGCCGATCTGGCCGTCGACGATCCGACGCAGCATCTGCACGAACGCCAGTTGATTCTCGGCGTTGTTGATCTTCCGCCCGAACAACGCGACCCTCGCGCCGTACGCCTGCGCCTCGGCGAGCAGCTTGAACGCGTCATACGTCGTGCCGCTCGCCCCGCCCAAGATGCCCACCACGAGCGTCGGATCGTAATGCACCAGTTCCTCGGTAAACTTCGGGCCGTGGTAGACCATCTTCAGGAAGATCGGCCGGCCCGTGTCCGGCACGCCCGCCAACGCCCGCACGATGTTGTCGTTCACGAACGCGCCCAGTGTATCCGGATCGATCGGATTCGCCGGGGAGTTCGGGTCAAACACCTCGAGGAAATGGCGGAACACCCTTCGTTCGGCCTCGACCCGGAAATCGCGGTAGGCCGCCAGCGTCTGCCTATCCAGCTCAGCGTCGTTGTTGAACGTGATGCTGTACAGGCCCAGGTCGGCGCCCAGGTTCCGTTCGGACGGGTCGCAGTCGATCTTGCCGCACTGGATGTGATCCAACGTTGCCGTCCTGAACGGCAGCGACGGCTGCGTCCCGTATGCCCCGTTGCGAACGAAATGGATGTCGGTCGTGTCGTTGCAGCGGGCGGCCGGCGTGACGTGCGAGCCGTCAAACAGCCGCTCCTGGATCGTCAGCACCGCGTTCGTGTGGGCCGACATCAGCATGATGTCCACCAGCCCCTGCTTGACCACGTCGCGGATGCACTGGCGAAACTCCTCCAGGCTGCGGAACGCGCCCTCTTGCGCGTAGTGTTCGGGCGATCGGCCTGGTGCCGCCACCCCGTAGGCCATGTCCGGGTCCTTCGCGTCGGCGATGATGAACTCGCGGCACGATGGATCGGCCTTGATCTTAGCGAGCTTGACGTCCAGCGACTTTTCCACGTTACGCCTCCGTTCTCGATGCAGCCAAACGCAGCGACCGGTTCGTCCGCTATTGCAACGCAGCCATCACCTCGTCGGTGATCATCTGAACCACCGCCTCGAGATCGGGCGTCGGCGCGCTGCCCGGTCTGCCGGTGGTCATGGCCGCCGGAACCGGTTGCGGCGGCTGCGGCGTCGTGCCGGTCACGACGTGCTGCGGCGCAGCCGTCGCGCAGGCCGCAGCCGAACCACCGTTGGAATACCCGCGACCAAACTCAGTGTTCACGCACAGATCAGCGTTCTCCAGCCGCCGCGGATCGCCCGTGTAGCCCAACGTCTCCTTCAGCTCGAGCAGCCCCTCGACGTGGCCCTCGCTGATCCGCTCGATCTTGCCCAGGTCTTTGGCGATGCACAACATGCGGCAGTAGGCGTCGAGGATCTCCGTACGGAAGTAGGCCTCTTGCAGCGACCGGCCCCAACTGATCGTCCCGTGGTTCTTCAGCACGACGGTGTTGGCCTTGCCTACGAACGGCCGGATCGTGTCGGCGAACGCCTGCGTGCCCGGGTTCTCATACACGGCCGTCGGCACCACGCCCAGGAAAATCTCCACCTCCGGCAGGATGCACGTCGGGATTTCCTCGCCCGCGATACTGAACGCCGTCGCGTGCGGGGGATGACAGTGCACCACCGCCTTCATCGTCGGGTCGTCCTTGAACAGCTCCAGGTGCAGCAGGATCTCGCTGGTTCGTTTCTTCCGTCCCTCGAGCTGACGGCCCTGCATGTCCACCTTGCAGATGTCGTCGGGCTTGAGGAACCCCTTGCTCACCATCGTCGGCGTGCACAACACCTCATTGTCGCTGATCTTCACAGTGATGTTGCCGTCGTTGGCGGCCGCATACCCCTTCGCGTAAATCCGCCGCCCGATCTCGCAGATCTCTTGCTTGAGCTGGAATTCGTTGATCATGGCACTGCTCCGCTATTCGGCCTGCCGACGCGTTGGCTCAGTCAAGCACGGTCACCTCGTCCAGGATGCACGCCAAATACGCGTCCACCGGCACCCGGTCGGGCACGAAGGGCATCGCCCCCTCGCGGCCCTCGCTAAACCCCACGATGTCACCGTCGGTCGCACTGATCTCGTCATAGACGATGATCGTTTCTTCCGACGTGGTCGCCTGCCCGCGCAGGACCTCCATCGTGTGCGGCTTGACGATCATCAGCCGCGCGCCGCGAAACTTGTGATAGCGGCGGTTTAGTGTGATCTGGCCTATCACCTTACCGATCCGCACCGAGCCGTTTCCTTTCCGCCGCTGCGATCGCCGCCGCCAACGCCGGCTGCGTCCGACGCTCGCATCGCAGGAACTTCGACGCCATCTGTTTGATCTGGTGGTACGTCTGCACGCCCGGCTGGACGACCAACACGTTCAGCCCAACCGCCTGGCAGGCCGACTCCGTCGCCCGCCAGCACGTCCCCACCATCGCCCGAACCTCCGGCAACTTGTTCGCCAGGATGCACACCGTACCCGGTTCATCGTGCAGCACGATCCCGCGGTCGATGTGCCTCGTCGCGACCGCCCCGCACAGCTCGACCGCTGCCGCCAGCGATGCCTGGCCGTTGCCCGACGCCATCTCAAACCGCCGGTACGGCCCGGCCACGTCCTCGATGGCCGCCGCCGTCGAACGGATCATCGGATCCTCGAACGCCGCCGCCAAACCATATGCCGCATCGGCCTGCACCTCGCCGTCTTGCTGATACGTCACGGGAACGTCCGCGTGACGCAGCCAATCCTGGGCGGACGGTGTGATCAGGGCGTCGCGCGGCACGACGATCGGCTGGCCGGCCGCCGCCAGCCGCTCCAGCACGTTCGCCGTGATCAGTTCGCGCGCCATCTTCGTCTCACAACCGCGTCTGCGACTCGTCGTCCACGATGCCCAGAATCGTCCACCGCGCCGGTGACTGCTCATCGCCCACTAGCTGGCGAGCGCCCTTCCCGTCGTTGCTGATGACCACCATGTCGCCGATCCCCGCCCCCAGCGAATCGATGGCCAGCAACGGATCGTCCCGCTCAGCCTGCACCGGCGCGACCACCAGCATCCGCCAGCCGCTCAGCGACCGATGCTTCACCGTCGAGATCGCATTGCCTATCACGCGGGCCAGATACATGTCGCTTCAAATGATCCGCAGGTTCCCGATCATGATGCACCGCCGCACCCGCGTGAACGTCAGCGGGCTCGTCGGACCCTCGCCCGTCGGCGTGGCGATGCTGTAACTGATGAACCCTTCGCCTTCGTTCGTCGCGCCGTTCTTGAAGAACAGCGTCGTGTCCATCTCCCGGCCCATATTCGTCAGGTTGGCCACGTTCAGGCTGTGCATGATGCACGTGTGCCCGAACCCGTGCTCCGACTGCCTCGCCAGCCGAATCGCCTCATCCACGTCTCGGCAGCGGACGAACGGCAACACCGTCGTCATCTGCTCGTGCTGGACCAGCACGTGGTTCGCGTCGGTCTCGCCGTACAGCATCTGCGTGCCCGGCGGCACCGTCACACCGATCATCGCTCCCAACACCTGCGGGTCCTTGCCGACCACCTCGCGGTTCAGCACCAGGTGCGCGCCGTCGCGGCCTTCCTGGCTGATGAAGCATTTGCTACCCAGCGCGTCCATCTGCTCGCGGGTCAGCCGGTGCCCGCCGTGGCGCTCCATCGCGTTCATCAACTGATCGAAAACGCTCGACACCGCGAAGACCTGCTTTTCGGCCACGCACAGCAGGTTGTTGTCGTAGGCGGCGCCCTGGATGATCTTGTCGGCCGCCCGTTCGATGTCGGCCGTCTCGTCCACCACCACCGGCGGATTGCCGGGACCCGCCACCACCGCCTTCTTCTTGCTCGACATGGCCGCGTTCGCCACACCCGCACCGCCCGTCACGCATAGCATCGCGATGTCCGGGTGCGTGAAGATCGCCTCGGCCGTTTCCAGCGTCGGCTTCTCGATCACGCAGATCAAGTTGTCGACGCCAAGCTTCTCGTGAATCGCCTGGTTCCACAGCCGTGTGACGCTCACGGCCGTGCGGATGCCGGCCGGATGCGGATTGATTACCAGCGCGTTGCCCGCCGCGATCATCTGAAGCGCGTTGCAGCACAT
>Ga0180431_10008502_pt1 | contig 11752 bp, 15 predicted proteins | sample SS_ome_11_FD_132459 | JGI IMG/M metagenome (GOLD analysis project Ga0180431, IMG submission 132459) | Hypersaline lake sediment archaeal communities from the Salton Sea, California, USA - SS_1_MS_1 metaG | ecosystem: Environmental > Aquatic > Non-marine Saline and Alkaline > Hypersaline >...
GCCGTGACAGGGAGATTTTCACGGCACGTGAGCTGCTGAAGATGCAAACGCTCGAGCGGCGAAAGCGCTGGAATCTAGGAATGGAGGTGAGCAATGAACCGGTCATCAGACCGGCCGAACTGAGGGAGAGTGTCTGTTAGTGTTTGGAAGGTTCTGTCCCAAAGTACTTGACGACCTACATCGAACAAGCGAACGACAAACAGGGAAAGACCGATCAATCCAAGCAGACCAAGGGTTATAAGTATAATTCTTTTCAACATGTTACAACCCTCACAACGAACTTGATGCCCATATTATCAACGTAAAGTATATGCTTGTCCATTTCAATCACTTCATGCCCCCACCATAAAGAAACCTCTTAATTACAAGCATATTATTAAGATACTTGATGAATTCTGCGTATACAACATTGACAATGCAGGGTACTCGATATTAAATGAACCGACCGATCTTATCGATCAGCGGTTCGGCCTGTTCGGTTTCGATATCTCTTCGAGTGTTTCAATCGCCATGCCCTCACTATGCTCAACGGAATGTCAATGAGTGATACGATTCCCACTAGTTCTTTACTCCGGTTCACAACCGGCAGGCATCTTATCTTTCGATTCTCCATCTTCTGCAGTGCGTCCTCTATGTCGTCATCCTCGAAACACCATGCGACGCTGGTGCTTGCAGACTCATCCACCGTTGCGCTCTTTGGATCCATTCCTTTCGCTGTCGATCGGACAACTATGTCCCTTTCGGTCAAAATCCCTGTTATACGCTGACCATCGGCTATTGGCAGAACACCGATGTTAATATCCCGCATTATGCTGGCGGCCTCCTGGAGGTTTGTATTTGATTGTACAACCTGGATATTATTCGTCATGATCTCTTTTACCTGCATATTCCGCCTCCATATATTTTTAACACGTAGTTGATTTATGTGATTATTGAGTGCGCTTACATCTTGTCGCGAACCGCAATCACTACCCGCCGATTTTTCGCTCTTCCCTCCGGTATCTTGTTGTCGGAAACGGGGTGGTATTCTCCAAAACCCACAGCCGCCATACGCTTGGGATCGACTTTATGCTTATCCAGCAGATAATGGAGAACTGCGTTGGCACGTGCGGTCGAAAGTTCCCAATTCGAACGAAAAATACGTCGGTATTGCTCATCGATGGGAACATCGTCAGTATGTCCCTCGAACAGTATATGATGGTCGGGATACTTCATGAGCACCTCCCATATCTTATCGATGGCCTCTGTACCGGTCTTGGTAAGTTTGGCGCTACCGAACTCGAAGGTAACCGTGCCTGGTAGTAAGATCATTGTCAGATTTTCCTTTCTCTCCATGCAGATATCTGCTTTTTTCTTCAGGCCCGCGATTTCCAACTCGAGTTTCACTCTCATCTTTTCCGTTTCTGCGTTTTCCTATTTTACATCGTTTTGAAGACTCTGTACTCGCTCCTCGAGTACAGCGATACGCATGTTCTTCTGATTCAGTATCTCCTTGTTGCCCGAACAACCAAACAGCATCGGAATGATAAGTATAATGATGAATAACAGAAACATCTTGCCCATGTTCAACCTCCTTTCACATTTTACTGATATATTTTACATATCAGTACATTCGATCTCTTATAACATCAGAATGATCGTTGTTATGCCATGCTTATCGTCCCGCCTTCTTATGCAACTTTATGACCGAATCTTTACTCTTCTTGGTCAGGATCCATGACTTCTTCTATCTTCCCTATTAGCTTATCCGGATCGATCGGCTTCACTAAACATGCTCGAAACCCGCAGATATTCATGAGATGACCGTACATTTTTCCTTCGTAAACACCCGTCATACCGATGATCGGGATGTGAGTGGTCTCAGGCACCCGCGTTAGCAGTGTCGCCACCATGAATCCGTTCCTGTCCGGCATTTTTAAATCAAGTAATATTATATCGGGCTGCACATCCTTTGCCATTCGCGAAGCTTCAACGCCACTGGAGAATGTTACTGTCTCATAGCCGTTGCCCTTGAGTACTTCTTCTACTTCATTCAGCATCTCCAGATCATCGTCAACGATCATAACTTTCTTACTCGGCATTTCATCTTATCCTCGGATATAGTTCACTTGTACGTTGCAGGTAACCTTCCGACCACCTGTGTAAATCAATGTGCTGCAAGATCGAGCCATAAAAAACAAAGCAAAACTGCCTTATTTTACTTGAATCTCCTTTCTCGTTGATTTCGTGGTCTTGACCTTGGGAAGTATTATCTCGAGCACGCCGTCTTTCAATGATGCATCGACCTTGCTGTTTTGCACCTCTGATGGCAGCCGCAGCGTGCGTCCAAAGGTGCCATATGAACGCTCGCAGCAGCAGTAATCGTCGCTCTCCTCTTTCGTTTCACGTTTCATTTCACCCCATATACTGAGTAGATCCCCTTCTACTGCGATTGCTATATCCTCTTTCTTGACACCTGGAACATCAGCCAGGAAAAGATAGTGCATCTTTTTGTCGATCAACTCGGTGGATGGTATCCAGTCTATATCAGAACCCAGTTCCCGCGACGGCCATCTGGACGGGAACATGTCGCACACAAACATGTCAAACAAATCCTCCATCCTCAACAACTCCTTCGAGGGACGGTATCTAATCAAGTTCATTTCATTCACCTCCTGTCAATTTTATAAACGGCGAGTCTTTCACTAATAACCGAATTCCTTTACATTGGTTGCATGCAGTAATATTCTTACAACTTTTAAAACATTACATATTTGCTCATTCATAACAATTGGCCGATAGCCCTTTTCCCTGATCTTTTTCCACAACCAAAAGGTAGAAAAACATCAATAAAAAGGAGAAAATGCCGATTGCGGCCTGTTCATAGTATTGGTATTGTTATTGTGTAATGAAGGAAAACATAACTAGACGGATTAATCATTCCACTACCCGGTACGGGGAGAGATAGAATACACGTCCGGCGCATAAATGTCTTCGATATGGAACTAATCACTAAAAAAGATTTGAAGGAACTAATATCGAAGGAAGGTGATCTCTGCATATCCATCTTCATGCCCACTTATAAGACTGTTCCCGACACCCGGCAGAATCCGATCAGGTTCAGCAATCTACTCAAGGAGGCCGAGAGATTGTTGGACGAGGTAGAAATCGCAGCTACGGAAAAAGAGCAACTTCAAAAACCGTTAATCAACCTCGCCAATGATCAAATGTTCTGGTTGCAGCAGAGCGATGGTTTGGCACTATTTGTTTCAAAGGGCTTTTTCAAATATTATCGACTTCCAGAACCGTTCGAAGAGGTAGTTACGGTAACCGATCTTTTCTGTATCAAGCCCCTTATTCCTTTGCTGAGTGGTTGGGGACAATTCTTCGTCCTGGCGATCAGCCTGCACGAGATTAAATTGCTCCGATGCTCTCGTTATACGGCCGTAGAGATCCCCATCGAGGGTGTGCCCGGGAGTCTCGAGGAGGCGCTTCAGTATGATGATTTCGAGGAGCAGCTGCAGTTCCACACCGGCACTCCCGGCGGTGCAGGGAAACGACCGGCCATCTATCACGGTCATGGTGCCGCCGGAGATGAACGGCGGCACAAGACTGATATCCTCCGTTTCTTCCAGCGGGTGGACAAAGGGCTGCATGAAGTGCTCAAGGAAGAAAAAGTACCTATAGTACTGGCAGGAGTAGAGTACCTGCTGCCGATCTATCGCGAAGCGAATTCATATAACTATCTGATGGATAATTGGATACCGGGCAACCCAGATCATGCGAGAACGGGTGTACTTTGACCAAGCATGGGCTATTGTCGAGCCTCTTTTCAGCGAAGACAGAAACTCGGCAATAATGAGATATGGACGGTTTACGGGTACAGGGAGGGTTTCCGACGAGCTGGAAAAGATAATTCCGGCGGCTCACTTCGCCCGGGTGGACACCCTGTTTATCGCTCGGGATCATGCGATCTGGGGCGCTTTCGACGGAAACGCTCAGAAAGTCAGAATTGATGGACAGAAAAAGGCCGGAAACAAGGATCTTCTCGATCTAGCTGCAGCGCAAACATTGCTAAACGGAGGTGCCGTGTTTGTCGTCGAGACGGACGAGATTATGGGCGCTTCACCCGCGGCCGCCATCTTCAGATATCCCCTCGAATTATAAATTCTTTCAGGGATCAACCGGAGGGATGATACATCACTATGCATAAAATCGTAACCGTCACGATGAATCCAGCAATCGATCTGAGTGCCGGTACCAACCTAATCACTGCAGACAGAAAACTCCGGTTCTCACACCTTCGGCACGAACCTGGTGGTGGCGGTGTCAATGTTTCCAGAGCAATACGGAAAATGGGAGGAGAATCAACCGCCGTTTGCATGACGAGAAACCAGAAAGAAACCATGCTGCTCGAACTCTTACAAGCGGAAAGCATATCCACGCTACCTGTGCATATTAACGACCCAACAAGGGAAAACTTTCATATTTATGAAGAATCAACAGGAAAGCAGTACAGGTTCGACATGCCGGGCCCCACGGTAAATAAAGAAGAATGGCAAAGCTGCCTCTACATCCTAGAGAAAATGAATCCAGTACCCGACTATATGGTAGTGAGCGGAAGTCTTCCGAAGGGCGTACCCAGTGACTTCTACGCTCGGATCGCTCGTAGGATGCAAAAAGCAGATGTAAGGATTATTTTGGATTCATCGGGCGAGTCGCTTGAGGCCGCGGTCGCTGAGGGAGTATTCCTTATAAAACCGAATCTCAGGGAACTACAGCTTCTTAATGGTTCTCCAATAAAAAGCGAAGAAGAGCTGGAACATGCGGCCATGGATATAGCTGGCTCCAAGGGATGTGAATCTGTTATCGTCTCTCTCGGTGCAGCAGGCGCTCTAGCAGTTACAGGTAATGAATACATACGAGTCATAGCTCCTTGGGTCCCTTGTACGCAGCATAATCGGAGCGGGTGACAGCATGGTCGCTGGCGTAACTCTGAGCCTCGCTCTCGGCAATACCTTCGCGGAGGCAGTACGGTTCGGTGTCGCCGCGGGAACTGCTGCAGTAATGACACACGGCACCGAACTATGTCGGGGGGACGTTGTGCTGCCCCTATACGGTAAAATTATAGAATAACATATATCACGATCAGGAGAGATGAACGATGAATTCATTCAAAATCACTCAGCTTGAGGACTACGAATCCCTCATAGGAAAAGAGGCAATCGAGCGGATCAGGGAAAAGTCCAGACCACTGCAGGGTCTCCATGTGGCCCATATAAATTCGACTTACTACGGGGGTGGTGTGGTTGAAATCCTGGGTCCTCTCAGTCTCCTGATGAACTCTATTGGCATAAAGACAGGCTGGCGAGTTATCCAAGGGACTCCCGACTTCTTCAGCATCACCAAGAAGATGCATAACGCCATGCAGGGGGATACGATCAATCTCAGCGCCCGAAAGAAAGAAATTTATGAAAAGATCGTCTATCAAAATGCGATTCGAAATCACCTCGACCATGACGTCATCATCGTACATGATCCCCAACCCCTACCAATGATTAACCATTACAAGAAAAAGTGTCCATGGATCTGGCGCAATCATATCGACCTTTCGGCTCCTGATAGGGATCTCTGGAATTACCTCGCTACATTCGTCGAAAAGTACGATGCCGTCGTGATGACATTGAAGGAATACGCCCAAGATATCCGGACACCACAGGTATTCTTCATGCCTGCCATAGATCCATTTTCAATTAAGAACATCAAGCTATCAGAAAGAGAAATCAATGAACGTCTCAGTCACTATGGTATCCCTACAGATCTGCCGCTGGTGGTCCAGATTTCTCGTTTTGACCAGTGGAAAGATCCTCAAGGAGTTATTAAAGCATTCAGGATAGCGAGAAAGGAGATTGACTGTACTTTAGTGTTACTAGGCAACATCGCCACCGATGATCCCGAAGGTGAAAACGTATATGAATCGATCCGCAAAAACCAGGAGGAAAGGATAATCGTGCTTTCGCGCCAGGATACAGCCTTTGTGAATGCACTGCAGAGCAAGGCTGCTGTCGTATTGCAGAAATCTATACGTGAAGGTTTCGGCCTTACCGTCACCGAGGCCATGTGGAAGGGAACACCGGTAATTGGCGGTGATGTCGGCGGTATAAAGTATCAGATAGAAGATGGAGTAAACGGATTTCTTGTATCAACTGTCGATGAGGCTGCGGAGCGAATCGTTCAGCTTCTCCGCGACGAAGACCTCAGGAAAGCTATCGGGCAGCGTGCCCGCGAAAGTGTTCGAAAACGTTTTCTGATGACCACATGCCTCGAACAATATCTCGATCTTTTCAATTCGTTTGAAACAGTATACAGGCTGAAGGACTTCAAATCGACAGCGTCGGGAGGTGGACAGGCTGAAAAGCGAAGGGACTGAGATTATTTCTCATTTCGTGTCTCTCTCGGGTGCATCCTTTTCGAGATACATCTTCAGTGAGATGAACCAGAGCATATCCTTCAGTGAAACAATCCCGGCCAACCTGTCACCGTCGACAACCAGCAGCCCGCTTTTGTACTTACTGCGCATGATCTTGAGAGCATCCACAGCATCCGATCCGACGGAAATCGAGTTCTCCTCCGAACAGGGTTGTACAATATCCACAACTTCCGAGTCGCTCCATTCCCCACGTGGCACCTCCTTCACCTCCCGCGTTGTAATACAACCCATGAGCCTTCCGTCCTCCACCACTGGGTACATCTTGTGATGATGCTTGTAAACATATTCCTCGACAAGCTCCCCTATCGTAGTCGAATGTGAAATGCTTATAGCATCGCGTATCATGAACTTGGAACCCGGTTGACCCCTGAGCGCCTCCCGGATTTGAAGCCTGCGCAGCTCAATCTGCGCGGCGCTGTGCAAGGACAATCCGATGAACGCCCACCATAGCCAGGTGATGAAACCACCTCTGATACTAAAAAACAATTCCATGAAGATTAGCACCATACCGAACGACGATCCTACCCTCGAAGAAACTCGGGTGGACCACTACAGGTCCCCTCGATATTTCCATAAAGCCGCCCGGAATACACGCCCTCCGTCAAGCGGAAATGCTGGAAGGAGATTGAATCCGGCTAGAATAAAATTGATGAATCCGAGATATTTTAATATTATGGCCACCGATCCCGACCAACCCATCACCTGAGTCTGTGCGTTGACCTACAGGAACAAGAAACCGGCAAAAATACTGGCCACTGGTCCGACCACGGCCAAGTAGAATTCCGTCTTCGCATTCTGCGGTTCATCCTCCATTTCCGCAACACCGCAGAAGATGAATCGATACGCACCTCGAAGCTGAGTAACGTGAATATGCGTATTCGCTTTCCAAACATTTTCTGGCCCACCGAGGAAAAAACTACTTCTCGGTGATCCGGATCGTCAATACCGGATGTGTGGATTGCCTGACGACCTTATCGGTGACTGATCCAAACAACAGGTGACCCAAAACCGATCCGCCATGGGTTGCCATGACGATGAGATCGACATTCTTATTATCAGCGTAGTGTAAAATTTCGTCAGCTGGCTGTCCTTCCAGTAACACTTGGCGGGTGTTAAGCTCAGAGGACACGTGCTCTTTAAATACTTTTACCATAGCTTTAGTCTGTTCATCCATAAGATGCTTCTGGTATTCGACAACGTTGAATGTCGAAGCCTGTATGGGGGTTGACACGGTTGGAACCGGTTGCACAACATGGACGATCAGAAGCTCAGCCGCAAAATGTACCGCAAGATCGTTGGCAGCTTTGAGTGCTTCATTCGATGCCTCGCTGAAGTCGACGGGGCACAGAATCTTACTGACCTTAAACATGTAACCACCCTTCCTTTCTATCACTTGATCGATTCTTATCGACTCCGGATAGCTCGACCGGTGCCGACACGTGATGCTGTTCTTATAATTGCATGTGTATTAATACAATGACAATGGGCGCAATCCACTTTTTGCTGACCAGCTTCTACCTGAATCCGTTGTTCGGGGCGAGGCTTTGAGACCATTGAACACATTGCAGATAGTCTTCATGGATGCGTTTGCTAAACTTGCGAAAATGAGTGGGGAATTTGATTTCTAGCGAAACATGTCAGTAGGCTTGGTGAGTGACTGTATCGTGCTTATGATCTCGTCTGGAGTAAAGGGCTTACTGATCACAGCATTGGTGAACTGGGCCAGTCTGATTATATCCTTTTGATCGATTTGCGGCGCCCCGTCCGTCTTAGCTGCCAGCGGAGAACCACTGATCACAATAATCTTAAGATCCTGTTTTTCCCTCTTGATTCGTTCCAGTATCTCAAGACCGCTCACATCCGGCAGCTTGAGATCGAGAAGCAAAAGATCATAATGTGAACATTCGAGAAGTTTCATGCCTTTGAGCCCCTCATTGGCTACATCGACATCATATCCCTCGTTTCTCAGTAGTTCTGTGAGCTCCTCACACATTTCTTTATCATCCTCTATTAATAGCATCTTATTAATCACGGTATTCCCTCTTGAGCGGCAGTTGAACAATAACGGTAGTCCCCTTCCCCATTTCACTCTTTATATCGATTTCCCCCCCATGCCGTCTTACCATTTCTTGCCCAATCGAGAGGCCGAGCCCGGTCCCTTTAGCCCTCGTGGTATAAAAAGGATCGAATACTCTTTCGAGTACACCCTCGGCCATGCCGGGACCATTATCTTCTACTATGATACTCACAACGCGCTTGTCCTCCACCCGTGATCGCACCACTACTTTCCCTGACACCTCATTAATTGCATCGAATGCGTTATTCAGAATATTGTTAAAGATTTCCTTCAACTGAATAGAGTCTCCCTCGATGGTCGTCCGACCAATCGATCTCAGATTTCTTCTTATGGTAATTTCTTTCTTACGGTATCTCCTTCGCACACCTTCTATACAATCTACAAGGAGTTGCCGAATGGGTACCAGTTCGTAGGAAGGATCCTTCAGGTGTGCAAAGTTAAGCAGGTTATTAATGATCTGAGTACTTTCCTCGACTTTTCTCTCGATATTTATGAGATGTCTTTCCAGGGACGGATTTTCCGCCTTCTTTCGAATGTTATATGCAGCGGTTCGGATTACTCCCAATGGATTGCGGAATTCGTGCGCGACGGTCGCAGAAAGCATGCCGATATCGGCGAGACGCTTTACCTCTTTCAGCTTCTTCAATTGCCTGTGCTTTTCCTTTTCCAGTCGTATTCGTTCCGTGGCATCGATCAGCATTACGACGATGCCCTCCACCTTTCCGGACTTATCTCGCACTGGATGAATACTCCAGTCCCACAAGACGCGACTTGGTACAGAATGCGGTGTTTGGAAAAACTGCTTCCCGTAAAAGTAGTAAGAATCACCCGATTTCAATGCATCATATAGCACCGTTTCGATGTCGTAGTTAGGATTGAGTTCGTTGTGCTTTTTATCTGAAAAGAACTCAGGATGCTTGCCAAAGTAATCGGCATATGCTTTATTTACACGCACATAATGGAGTTCATTGTTCAGATATGCAATTAAGATCTGTGAATTGGATAGTATCTGATCCAGCAATTTGTCGGTCTTTGCAAGCTTCTCTTTTTTCTCATGCAACACCGATTTCAGACCATGATAACTTTCCTTAATATCAGACGTTTCCCGCCTCAGTGGGGTTATATCCTTCCACTGAACAACTGCGCCGGCGATTTTTCCTCCGAGCTCAATGGGTGCTGCCGATCCTAGTACCGCTCTCTCCTCGCCCCGGGCATTCACGAATGTATGGATCACGCCCCTCACCACTTCTCCCCGAAGAGCCCTTGCAGATAATGACTTTCCCCTATTTAGATCTTTCCCATTCCCAAATCGAATCGAGAGCCGGGAGATAACGTCATCATGGCTGAGATTGACGGGATCGATACCCAGCGAAGTCCTTGCCGGATCATTTGCTAGAACGATGATACCGGCACTGTTGTAAATAAGAGTCGGTTCCGGGAACCATTCCAGTGAGGTGCCCAAGCGCGCAAGAATATCCTGCTCTTGGAACCTCCCATCACTTCCTTTTTTTCCTCTGTGCTTTGAATCCTTTCGAACTTCTTTTCTTTTAGTTAAATCCATTGTCTATCCCAGCTGCTGAAAGTGAACGTAACCTTATCGGCCGTTTGCCGATCAAATTCGCTACGTACTATCTCTGAACTCGGTCGGAGTACATCCCTCGAGCTTCTTGAATATCCTGATAAACGATTCCAAATTATTGTATCCCATCTTGTATGATATCTCGTTGACAGTTTGGCCAGTTACCTCGAGTAGCTCCTTGGCTTTTTCGATCTTGAATCGCAAGCGATACTCACTGAAGCTCTCGCCGGTATTCTCTTTAAATATCCTGCTCAGGTATTTCGGACTCAAGCATACGATCTCCGCTGCATCCTCCAGGTTGACCTTCTTGTGGTAATTCCTTCTCAAGAACGACTTGACTCTCTCGATCTTACCGTTAATATCATCGCTGTACCTCTGCTGGTCGGGTGTATTGTTCAACAACATATCAGCAATGATTCTCTCCGCCTTTTTAATATCTACTGGTTTCTCAATATAATCATCTGCATTCCCCTTCAGCGCCTCAACAGCGACATCTTTCGAACTGAAGCCAGTTAGTATGATCACCCCGAGTGATGGTTCAATTCTTTTTATCTCCCGTAGCACATCTGTTCCCCGACGCCCCGGCAGCATAACATCGAGAATCACCAGATCGATCTCGTTCGGCTTCCGCAGTATCTTCAGGCCCTCCTCGCCATTTCCCGCTTCAATGAAACGATAATCCTCAAAGCACTCTGCGAACTCTTTCCTAAATGCTACGTCGTCGTCGACGAGCAGAATATTATAAGGCATGTTCTATCTTATATCCTTCCATTTCATCCGGTGAATCGGTCCCAATACCCTTCACACATTAAAACCACCAGGATACTTCATCAATAATTACCCCGACCAATGCGATACTCCTTTATAACCACCTGGGTTTTATTGTTCGGACAAGCCTTCGGAGGCTTCCGGGGAGGTTTCCGCGGCAGCTTCCGAGAAGGCTTTGTAGTTCTCAGCGACTGCATGATAATTTCATTGTCGTATTCCATGGGACCGGTTTAGTAATCACCATGTTTATAATATACATTCATAGCTAAATAATAATCCTCCTTCCTTTATATTCATACATATCGATGCTTAATACAAATGCAGTCTCTTATATGATCACCGTTCTTCTGTGGTTTTTAATTGTACCATTTCCTTATAATAATGTAAAATAGACCACGTGATATTCTTAGAAATCATGCTATAAAAGACAATAATGTTTCGTGTCAGACTCGATGGGACAGATTTAGTTCTGAGCTAATGGATACTCCGATGTATAATTGTATCACGGAAGGAGTGATCCATGAAGAAGCAAAGCAATCCCGAGAGTGTGGTGCGAGAGATCAAGCGGAAGACCCGCCGCAAATTTTCCTCAGAAGAGAAGATCCGTATAGTTCTTGAAGGGCTTCGGGGGGAGGAGAGCATCTCCGAGCTCTGCCGCCGTGAGGGGATCAATCCCAACCTCTACTATAACTGGAGCAAGGAGTTCCTCGAAGCCGGTAAGAGGAGGCTTAAAGGGGACACTAAACGAGAAGCTACCAGTGGAGAGGTAGTAGCCCTGCGAGGTGAAAACGTAGAGCTCAAGCAACTGGTAGCAGATCTGTCGTTGGAGAACCGTCGGCTAAAAAAAATCTCAGAGCCC
>Ga0180431_10008503_pt1 | contig 11752 bp, 22 predicted proteins | sample SS_ome_11_FD_132459 | JGI IMG/M metagenome (GOLD analysis project Ga0180431, IMG submission 132459) | Hypersaline lake sediment archaeal communities from the Salton Sea, California, USA - SS_1_MS_1 metaG | ecosystem: Environmental > Aquatic > Non-marine Saline and Alkaline > Hypersaline >...
ATCTTGCACTTGTCGCAGATCTTTTTTACCGATGCTCTCACCTTCATTTGTCTTCCCCCATTTGTCAGTCAAACCCTCTTAAAGATACAAACTACTTGGAACGATATGTTATCCTGCCCCTGGAGAGGTCGTACGGTGAAAGCTCCACTGTGACCTTGTCTCCCTTCAGAATCTTTATGAAATGCATCCTCATCTTCCCGGAGATGTGTGCCAACACCTTGTGACCATTTTCCAGCTCTACCTTGAACATGGCATTCGGGAGGACCTCCTGCACAGTACCCTCAACTTCTATGGCCTCTTCCTTCGGCATAAATTATTTACCCTTTAAAAGAGTTTTACTATTCCTCTAAAACCTCGGTTATCTTCTTGAAGATATCACCGATTCCCCCTGTTCCGACGATTGACCTCTTAAGCCCCTTCTCGCTGTAGTACTCTATAAGGGGCTCGGTCTGCTCCGCATATACCTTGAGCCGCGCCTTTATCGTCTCCTCCTTGTCGTCGTCCCTCTGGTAGAGCTCGCCGCCGCACTTGTCGCATTTACCCTCCGATTTGGGCGGCTCGAAGACCACGTGGTACATGGCCTTGCATTCCCTGCAGGTCCTCCTCCCGGTAAGCCTTTTCAACAACTCGGCGTTGTCCACATCGATGCTGATGACGTGACTGATCCCGTCCCCCTTCCCCTCCAGCATCTCGTCCAGGGATTTCGCCTGATTTACCGTTCTCGGAAAGCCGTCCAGGATATAACCGCTTTTACAATCCGCGTCCTTGAGCCTCTCCTCCACGAGTCCCACGACCACCTCGTCGGGGACGAGGTCTCCCCTGTCCATAAATTTTTTTGCCTCTTTACCGAGCTCAGTACCAGCGGCCACGGCACTCCTCAATATGTCGCCCGTGGAGATCTGCGGGATATTGTATTTCTCCGCCATCTTCACGGCCTGGGTTCCCTTTCCCGCCCCCGGGGGGCCCAACAGAATAATGTTCTTTTTACCTGACATAAGCTTTTCCACATCCTCTAATTATCAACTTCAGCTTCCACTCCAGCTAACAGAAAATCAGGAAATTCTCTTTCCATTGAGAAAACAACAGATATATTTACAATACCTAATTCATGCCCAATTTCAAAAATCACGCCCCGTCAATACCTATTCACTCCGTCAATCACCCCAAGCCGACCACCATTAACTTTACGACAAGAACCAAACCCAAGCTCAACGGCCCCATCCATCCCAGATTTAAAACACTCCATCCCCCCGTCCCCCCATCACACCAACCAAATCCTGGGGCCCCGGTTATCTTCTCCCCTTCAGCTTCCCCTTCTTCATAAACCCGTCGTAGTGCCTCGTTATCATGTGGGACTCGATCTGCTGGGCGGTATCCAGAGCCACACCCACAACGATCAGAAGCGCCGTTCCGCCGAAGTAGAAGGGAACGTTGTAAAGGGCTATGAGGATCGTCGGCAGCACGCAGACCGCCGCAACGTAAAACGCCCCCACAAGGGTAATCCTCGTCAGGACCTTATCTATGTAATCCGATGTCTTTCTCCCCGGCCTGATCCCCGGGATAAAGCCGCCGTATCTCTTCATATTATCGGCGACATCTATCGGATTAAAGGTAACCGCCGTGTAGAAATAACAGAAGAAGACGATCAATATAACGTAAAGAAAATTGTACAACGGGGCTACGGGACTGAACTGATTTTGCAGGGACAGTATCCACGGATAGCTGTCACTGATACTCTTCGGCAGAAAGTTGAATATCGTCAGCGGAAACATGAGTATCGAGGAGGCGAATATCGGGGGGATAACCCCCGCCGTATTTATCCTCAACGGGAGGTGCGTGCTGCTTCCACCGTACATCTTTCTTCCGACGACGCGCTTTGCATATTGAACGGGCAGTCTCCGCTGTCCTCTCTCCATGTAAATAATCGCCGCAACCACAATCACCATTACGACAACAAGTATAAGGAAGTTCAAGGGCGATATTCCCGCCTCGCCGACAAGGCCGATGGACTGGAGTATGGCGGCGGGCATCCTCGCCACGATTCCGGCGAAGATTATAAGGGAGATTCCGTTTCCGATGCCCCTCTCCGTGATCTGCTCGCCGAGCCACATTATAAAGGAGGTGCCGGCGGTAAGGGTTATCATCGTCATGACTCTGAATGACCAGCCGGGATCGAGCACGACGGGATCCCCGAAGGGGCTCTGCATCTGCTCCAGGCCGAAGCTTATGGCAAAACCCTGAAAGGCGGAGAGGACCACCGTCCCGTATCTTGTATACTGAGTGATCTTCTTTCGCCCCTCCTCCCCCTCTTTCGACAGCCTCTCGAGATACGGGATAACCACCGTCAAGAGCTGGAGGATAATGGAGGCGCTGATGTAGGGCATAATCCCCAGAGCGAAGACCGAGAGGTTTCTCAATCCCCCTCCCGAGAACATGTCAAAGAATCCAAATAGGGTCCCCGAGGCACTGTCGAAAAACGAGGACAGCGCGGCCGCATCAATACCCGGAGTCGGTATGTGGATACCAACCCTGTAGACCGCCAAGAGCGCAAAGGTTATTAAAATCCTGTTTTTGAGCTCGGGGATCTTAAATATATTCTGGAATCCTGACGTCACTTAGATCACCTCCACCTTTCCGCCGCCCGCCTCTATTTTTTCCTTCGCGGACTTTGAAAACTTGTGGGCCTTGACGGTAAGCGCCTTTTTGACCTCCCCCACACCCAAGACCTTGACGCCGTTCTTCGCCTTGTTTATCTTCTTCTCCTTCATCAATTCGACAGCGTCCACAACGCCCTTAACCTCGAGCCTGCTCAAATCTCTCAGATTTATTATAGAGTAATCCTTTTTGAAAAGGTTTTTAAATCCCCTCTTGGGAAGCCTTCTCGCCAGCGGCATCTGCCCTCCCTCGAATCCGGGTCTTACCCCTCCCCCGGAGCGGGAATTCTGCCCCTTGTGGCCCCGTCCCGCCGTCTTTCCGCCCTTCCCGGCCTCTCCCCTGCCCACCCTCTTTCTCTTTTTTGTCGCTCCTTCTATTGGCTTCAGGTTGGAAAGATCCATCTCCTACTCCTTTACCTCGACGAGGTGAATGACCTTTTTTATCATCCCCCGGCTCTCCGGGGTGTCGGGAAGCTCGACGGTCCTGTGCATCTTGCCGAGACCCATTCCCTTCAAAACCCTTCTGTGCTTCTCGGGCCTTCCGATGCCGCTCCTGATCTGAGTAACGCTAATAGTTTTTGTGCCTTTCTTTGCCATTAGTCTCCCATCCCCCCGCCAATTAACTTTAACTATAACTGTTATCTATTACTTCTTTTCGACGCCCAAGTTCTCGACGGATTTACCGCGAATCCTGGCTATATCCTCAGGGCTTCTAAGCTGGGCCAGGCCGTCGATGGTGGCCTTGACGAGGTTGTGTGGATTGTGGGAGCCAAGACACTTGGTGAGGATGTTTTTTATCCCCGCCGTTTCGACCACGGCCCTAACGGCCCCGCCTGCTATGATCCCTGTTCCCTCCGAGGCGGATTTCAACAGGACCTTTCCGGCACCGTATTTCCCTATTACATCGTAGGGTATGGTCGATTTCAAGAGGGGTACCGTTATCATGTTCTTCTTCGCCTTCTCGATCCCCTTCCTTATCGCCTCCGGGACCTCCTGGGCTTTACCCATACCGTATCCCACCTGGCCGTTTCCGTCGCCCACCACAACCATGGCGGAAAAGGAAAAGCGCCTGCCTCCCTTTACGACCTTCGCCACACGGTTGATATGAACTACCTTGTCTATGAACTCATTTTCGTCAGGAAAAAACGACATGATTTAAACTCCACAATATATCATGGGCCCTAAAATTCCAGTCCCCCTTCTCTCGCGGCGTCGGCCAGCGCCTTTACCCTTCCGTGGTAGAGATAGCCTCCCCGGTCGAAAACGACCTTCTTTATTCCCTTCGCCCCGGCCTTTTCTGCGAGGTTTTTGCCCACTATCTTGGCGGCCTCTATGTTACCCCCGCCGCCCTTTCCAAGCTTTTTTAAGACTTCCTTACCAACGCTTGACGAACTGGCCAGAGTCACCCCGAGACCGTCGTCTATGATCTGAGCGTAAATGTGCCTTGCGCTCCTGAAAACGGAGAGCCTCGGCTTGACCGAAGTTCCCTTTATCTTCAGCTTTATCCGCTTTTTTCTTCTCAGTCTTCCGTAAACCCTTTTTGATAGCTTCTTCACGGGACTACTCCTTAAACGCCGGTCTTCCCGGCCTTCCTCCTGATCCTCTCATCAACGTATTTAATTCCCTTTCCCTTGTAGGGCTCGGGCTTTCTCAAGCTCCTTATATCCGCTGCCACCTGACCAACCAGCTGCTTGTCAAAACCCTGAATTGTTATCAAGGTATTTTTTTCGACGCTTGCCTTTATCCCATCGGGAAGCCCAAACCTGACCGGCTTGGAATAACCTATGTTCAACACAAGCTCTTTCCCCTCTACATCGGCCCTGTATCCCAATCCGTTTATCTCCAGGGACTTTTCGATTCCCTTGGAAACTCCGGTGACCATGTTTTCTATCAAAGCCCTGCAGAGCCCCTGAAACGATCTGGATCTCCTCAAATGGTTATCCGAGGTCACGATTATATTATCACCCTCCACCTTGACGGCGACCTCCGGGGGTATTGTTTGCTTCAAGCTCCCCTTGGGACCTTTTACCGCAATCTCACCGTCCTTGACAACGACCTCGACGCCTGACGGTATTGGAACGGGCTTTTTGCCTATCCTTGACATCTTCTACTATTCAACCCCTATTTATAATTATGAGAAATAGCGTCAACTGCCGGGCCCAAGCCCGAATAACATAAAAAAGATATTATTAATAATGCCTGTCGCTTAATAATGCTCTCCGCCCTCTTGCTCCCCTCCCCTTATTGATCCCCCCTAATCCCATCTCCAAACACAAAATCCCGTCCCCCTTTTTCGGCCCAAAATCACCAGACCTTGACGAGGACCTCCCCGCCTACCTTCTCCTTTCTCGCCCTTTGATCCGTCATAACCCCCTTCGAGGTGGATAATATTGATATGCCGTAACCCCTCAGGACTTGCGGGATCTCCTTGCTGTTAACGTAGACCCGTCGGCCGGGCCTCGACACCCTCTCGATCTTCTTTATCACCAGATCACCGTCGTCAATATATTTCAGGCGAATCCTAATAATCTTGTGTTTATTGTCCTGAAGCTCCTTATAATCCAATATATACCCTTCTTCCTTCAATATTTTCGCTATAGCCAATTTCATCTTGGACGAAGATATATCTACGCTCTCGTGTTTGGCCATCTGGGCGTTTCTTATACGTGTGAGCATATCGGCAATGGGATCGGTCATTGTCATTGTATGTTTCTCCTCGCTACCAGCTGGACTTAATCATTCCTGGGATATCTCCCCGGGAAGCCAGTTGCCTTAGACAAATCCTGCACATATCGAATTTTCGATAGTACCCTCTGGGCCTTCCGCAGATGGGGCAGCGGTTGTACTCCCTCACCTTGAACTTTTTCTTCCTTTTTGCCTTGGCAATTATAGACTTCTTTGCCACTCAAAACTCCTTTTTGCTAATCGGCAGCATAAATTAACCACTAAAGGGCATACCAAAATATGCCAGCAACGCCTTTCCCTCCTCGTCGGTATTGGCGGTGGTTACGATCGTTATGTTCATCCCCTTGATCTTATCGATCTTGTCGTAGCTGATTTCGGGAAAGATGATCTGTTCTTTTATACCCAGCGTATAGTTTCCCCTTCCGTCAAAACCCTTGGGACTCACGCCCCTGAAATCCCTGACCCTCGCCAGTGCGATGTTGACGAGACGGTCGAGAAACTCGTACATCTTCTCCCTTCTCAGCGTAACCATCGAGCCTATGGGGTTTCCATCCCTAAGCTTGAAGGACGCGATGGACTTTTTCGCCCGGGTGACCACGGGCCTCTGTCCCGCTATCGAGGCGATCTCGTCGGATGCGCTCTCCAGTACCTTTATATTCTGGAGCGCCTCTCCAAGCCCCATGTTCACAACTATCTTCGTAATCTTGGGGACCTGCATAACGTTAGCGTACCCGAAATCCTTCTGGAGCTGGGGTACTATCTCTTTTTTATAATATTCCTTTAAACGAGCCATGATCCAACACTATCTATCCAAAATTTCATCACAATTTTTACAGGATCTCACCTTCGTACCGTCTTCCAATATCTTTTTCCCAACCTTTACGGGAACGTTGCATTTGGGACAGACGATCATCACGTTCGATATCTGAATGGGTCCCTCCTTTTCAACGATTCCCCCCTGTCTGTGGGCCGAGCTCGGCTTTACATGCCTCTTGATGAAGTTCACCTTCTCTATAATAACTTGTCCCTTTTCCGGATTCACCCTCAAGACTTTACCCTTCTCGTCCTTGTGCTTTCCCGAAATCACCTGAACCGTGTCGTTCTTTCTTATTTTTGTCTTTAGTCTGGACATTAACTCTTCCCCTTTCACACCTCTACAGGACTTCCGGAGCGAGAGAGACGATCTTCATGAATCTCTTGGCACGAAGCTCCCTTGCGACGGGCCCAAAAATTCGGGTTCCAATAGGCTCCCCCTGGGCATTTATCAAGACCGCGGAGTTGTCGTCGAATTTGATGTAAGTTCCGTCCGGCCTGCGCACCTCCTTTTTCGTCCTTACCACAACGGCCCGAACCACGTCCCCCTTCTTCACCTTGGAATTCGGGATCGCCTCCCTGATCGAGACGGTTACGATATCGCCGAGGGAGGCGTATTTGACCCTTGATCCCCCGAGCACCTTTATGGTGAAAAGCTTTTTGGCGCCGGTGTTGTCGGCCACGTTCAAAATCGACTGCATCTGAATCATAACGGTCAACCTCTATTTCGGCCTATTCGGCCTTTTCGAGGACCTCCCTTAGAACCCAACGTTTTTTTCTGCTCAACGGCCTGCTTTCGAGGATAATCACCTTATCGCCGATCCCACACTGGTTTTCGGAATCGTGGGCCATGTATTTCTTGCGCCTTTTGATATATTTTTTATAAACGGGGTGCATAAGCGTCCTCTGAACCTCCACAACGATGGTCTTGTCCATCTTGTCGCTTACCACCGTTCCCGTTAACGTGCGTCTTTTACCGCGAGTCGCCATCTACCTTATTCCTCTCTTCTTCGAGCAACTTTTCGTTTATTACCGTCAGCACCCTGGCCCTGTCCCTCTTGGTTATCCTTATCTTCATCTTGTCTTCGAGCTGATTGGCCGCCCTCTGAAACCTCAAGTTAAAAAGGTCCTGGGAGAGGGTCTCCTCACGATCTCTCAGCTCTTCTATCGAGAGCTCTCTCAGATCACTAGCCTTCATTTTCCGAACTCCTTGAGACGAACTTCGTCTTTATCGAGAGCTTGTGGGAAGCGAGCCTAAAGGCCTCTCTGGCCTGTTCTTCATCTACTCCCTCCATCTCATATAGGATCCTTCCCGGCCTCACCACGGCCACCCATCCCTCGACGTTTCCCTTGCCCTTGCCCATTCTGGTCTCGGCGGGCTTTTTGGTTATGGGCTTGTCGGGAAATATCCTGATCCAGATCTTCCCGCCTCTCTTGACGTACCTCGTCATGGCGATACGGGCGGCCTCGATCTGCCTTGCGGTCATCCAGCCGGAAGTAACCGCCTGGAGCCCATAGTCGCCGAAGTTAAGCCTGGAGCCGCTTATTCGGACGCCCTTCATTCTCCCCTTTTGCCTCTTTCTGTATTTTACCTTTTTAGGACTTAACATCGTTATCCGCTCCGCTACCTGTTCTTAGAGGGAGGTGGGTGACTCGCCCGGCATTACCTCGCCGTTAAATACCCAGACCTTTATCCCGATTATTCCATATGTGGTTTTAGAGACGGCGGTCCCGTAATCGATATCCGCCCTCAACGTATGAAGGGGAACCCGCCCCTCCCTGTACCACTCCCTTCTGGCCATCTCCGCCCCACCGAGCCTGCCGGCGCAAGATATCCTCACTCCCTCGACGCCGAGCTTCATGGCGGTAAAGACTGCCTTCTTCATCGCCCGTCTAAAAGAGACCCGCCTCTCAAGTTGCGTGGCGACGTTTTCCGCGATGAGCTGTGCGTTAGCCTCGGGTTTTCTCACCTCTTTGATATTTATCGCCACATCGGTTCCGGTAATCTTCATCAGATCCCGCCTGATGTTTTCTATCTCCGCCCCTTTTCTGCCTATTATGATTCCCGGACGGGCCGTATATATATTTACCGAGGCCTTGCCCGCCGCCCTCTCTATCTCTATCTTGGCGATGCCGGCGTGATAAAACTTCTCCTTGATGCTCTTCCTTATCGCCAGATCGTTGTGGAGGTTCTCCTGATAATCCTTCTGGGCGAACCACTTGGAATTCCAATCCTTGATTATCCCGAGCCTAAGGCCTATGGGATTTACCTTTTGTCCCACTTTTTCCTCCCGTTGATCATTTATTTCCTACCCCCTACCAACTTTACCCTGTCCACTCACCCTCCAATCCCCCCACTTCTCCTGCCCCCCTTTTGTCCCGACCCCCTACCGACCGGCCACGACCGGTTCGATCACCTCTCGTCCAAGATGACCGTGATATGGCACGTCCTCTTGAATATCCTGGTGTACCTACCCATCGCCCTGGGCCTGAACCTCTTCCACGTGGGCCCCTCGTCAACGAAGATCTTTCCTATATAGAGGGTATCCACATCGATGTCTTCCCTTAGGCCGGCATTAGCCACGGCACTGTCGATCAGCTTTTCGACTACGCTCGACGCCTTTTTATGCGTCAGGGAGAGGATCTCCTTTGCCTCGCCTACGTCTTTGCCCCTGACAAGGTCCGCCACCGGCCGCACCTTGAAGGGCGAGATCCTTATATATCTGGCCCTGGCTTTCATTTCCACCTCATAAACTCCCGTTACTGTTACCTGCCTCTGATCTTCGATTTCCTATCAGCAGCGTGGCCGTAAAAGGTTCTCGTGGGAGAAAACTCCCCGAGCTTATATCCCACCATATTTTCGGTTATAAAGACCGGAATAAATTTCTTGCCGCCGTGAACCGCTATGGTCATTCCCACCATCTCTGGGATTATGGTGGACCTCCTCGACCATGTTTTGATGACCTGACGATCCCCCTCCTGTTGTGCCCTTTCGACCTTTTTCAAAAGATGATCGTCAATGAACGGTCCCTTTTTCAGCGATCTTGGCATAACTACTTTCTCCTCTTGACAATGAATTGATCGGTCGTTTTGTTCTTTCTCGTCTTATGCCCCTTCGTAGGCACTCCCCAGGGCGTTACCGGGTGTCTTCCCCCGGAGGATTTTCCCTCACCTCCGCCGTGGGGGTGGTCGACGGGGTTCATCGCGACTCCCCTGACCTTGGGCCTTCTGCCCAGCCACCTCGATCTACCAGCCTTTCCTATGCTGATGTTGCTGTGCTCCTGATTTCCCACCTCGCCTATTGTGGCGAGACAATCCTCCAGGAACATTCTGACCTCCCCGGAGGGGAGCTTGAGCTGTATGTACTTGCCCTCTTTTGCCATCAACTGGGCTGCCCCCCCCGCGGAGCGAACCACCTGTCCCCCCTTTCCCGGCTTCATCTCTATGTTGTGGATCTGAGTTCCGAGGGGAATATCCTTTAAGGGGAGGGTGTTTCCCGGCTTTATCTCGGCTGTCTTGGATGTCTTTATCATGTCCCCAACGTTAAGCCCCAGGGGGGCGATTATATATCTCTTTTCACCGTCAACGTAATGCAGCAGCGCTATTCTGGCGGAGCGGTTCGGATCGTACTCGATGGTGGCGACCTTAGCGGGGATCTCCCACTTGTTTCGCTTGAAATCGATTATCCTGTAGCGCCTCTTGTGACCGCCGCCGCGGCGCCTCATGGTTATCCTGCCCTTGTTGTTCCTTCCCCCGGTGCTCTTCTTCGGGGCGAGAAGCGACTTTTCGGGACTCCTCTCGGTTATATCGGAGAAGTCGGACACCTCCTGAAATCTCCTCCCGGGAGAGGTGGGATTATATTTTTTTATCGCCATCTGTTATACTCCCTCAAAGAACTCGATATATTCCCCCGGTTTCAGCTTCACTATCGCCTTTTTCCAATCGGCCCTCTTGCCCTGAGATCTCCCGAACTGCTTGACCTTCCCCTTCATCATAACGGTGCGAACGTTTACAACTTTCTTGTTGAAGACCTTCTCAACGGCTTCTCTGACCTGTATCTTGGATGCCCAGACCGGAACCTTGAATGTAACCTGCTGGGCGATCTCCTTCTGAACGTTGCTCTTCTCGGTTATTATCGGCTCCAGAAGTATGTCATAATACTCTTTCATAACAGCGCCTTTTCTATCAGCTCCACGGCCGGACGGGTAACCACAACGGTATCGTATTTCAGCACATCAAAGACGTTAAGCCCCTTGACGGGGAGCAGTTTGACTTCCTTGATGTTTCTCGAGGAGAGCTCGAGGTTTTTATCCCGCTCGGGGACGACTATAAGGGTCATACCGCTGTTGCACTCGAGCTTCTTCAATATCTCCATGAAGAGCTTAGTCTTGATTTCCGGGACATCGAGCCCGTCTATGATCATAATCTTCCCTTCTTTGAGCTTCTTTGTGAGGGCACCCTTCAGGGCGGCCTTCCTTACCTTCTTCGACACCTTGTAGGAATAATCGCGGGGCTTCGGCCCGAAGATAACGCCGCCGCCTACCCACAGGGGCGACCTTGTTGAGCCGGCCCTGGAGCGTCCCGTACCCTTCTGCCTGTAAGGCTTCTTTCCACCGCCCCTCACCTCCGCTCTCCCCTTCGTCGAGGCGGTCCCGCTCCTGCGATTTGCCAGCTGCATCTTGACCACATCGTAAAGGAGGTGATCCTTAACATCGGTATCGAATATCTCCTCCTTAAGGGTGATCTTGTCGATGACTTCCTTATTGGTATTATATATATCCACGCTGGGCATTTATCAGCTCCGCACCTATGATATTCCTTTGACTATAACTATACCGTTTTTGGCCCCCGGGATCGCTCCCTTGACCAGTATCAGGTTTCTATCCTTTTTGACGTCAATCACTATAAGGTTTTTAACGGTAATCCTCTCATTTCCCTTGTGGCCCGGCAGCTTCTGTCCCTTCAACGTTTTGGCCGGCCACGCACACATACCTATCGATCCGGGCGCCCTGTGAAAGCGTGACCCGTGGGTCTTCCTGCCTCCGGCAAAACCCCATCTCTTCATAACTCCGGTAAAACCCTTCCCCCTCGAGCGGCCGGTTACGTTAACTACATCGCCGATCTTAAAAATATCGGCGGTAATAATTTGTCCGAGTTTATAATTTTCCAATTCTTCTTTGGGGACACGAAACTCCCTGATTACCCTGTACGCAACCTCCCCCGCCTTTTCGAAGAATCCCCTTTTCGGCTTATTAGCGCTGTTGATATCCCTCTGGCCGAAACCCAAAGCCACGGACGCATAACCGTTCTTCTTGGGCGTCCTGATATCCAAGACGGCGCATGGACCGGTCTCTATAACGGTCACGGGAACGGAATTTCCCGACTCGTCAAATATTTGGGTCATACCCAGCTTTTTTCCAATCATGCCGCCCGGCATCTATCTCTCCTTTAGAACTAAAACCCTTTATACAAATTCAAAAGATTCACTGCCCACACAAAATCTCCCCCCCCCTTAACCAAACAACAAACACCCCCAACCCCAACTTCCCCCACCTCTCCCCCCCACTCACCCCCCACCAACCCACCCCCCCACACCCCCA
>Ga0180431_10008504_pt1 | contig 11752 bp, 13 predicted proteins | sample SS_ome_11_FD_132459 | JGI IMG/M metagenome (GOLD analysis project Ga0180431, IMG submission 132459) | Hypersaline lake sediment archaeal communities from the Salton Sea, California, USA - SS_1_MS_1 metaG | ecosystem: Environmental > Aquatic > Non-marine Saline and Alkaline > Hypersaline >...
CGCCGCGCCATCAGCGTCGGTCACGCAGATCGGATATGTCGATCACCTCGGCGGGTTCGAGCCGCTGTACGAGGTTGCGGGGATCGAGCTGATCCGGATGGCATCCGAAGAGGCCGCCACCGAAGCGCTGACGGGTGGCACCATCGACGAGTACTTCGTCATCCCCGCCGACTACGTCGCGACTGGCACCGTCGCCCGCTATACGCTGGAGAAGGAGCTCACGCCGCCACCGGCCGTCGAGTCGACCATCGAAGGGTTCCTCGACAGCAACCTGCTAGCGAGTGAAGTGCCCCCCGAACTGATCGGCCGGGTGCTTACACCGGTGCACATTGCCACGACCACACTCACGGTGGAAGGCACGGTCGCCGAAGACCAGGGCGGCTTGACCAACTTCATCATCCCCGCCCTGTTCGGGGCACTGATGGCGATCGCGCTCAATGTCTCGGCGAACTACGTGTTGCAGAGCCTTGGGGAAGAGAAAGAGAACCGGCTGATGGAAATCCTCCTCTCGACCGTCTCGCCCAAGCAGCTGCTCACCGGGAAGCTGTTGGGCCGCGGGGCAGCCGGCTTGCTTCAGGTGCTCTTCTGGGCGATCTCGATTCCGCTCCTGCTCCGGCTCGCGTCCGCGACCATCGGCGGGTTCCTGAGCACCATCGAACTGACACCGGGCCTTCTGATCCTGGGCGTGGTCTATTTCGTCCTGGGGTATCTCTTGTTCGCTGTCGTCGCACTGGCCATCGCCGCTATCTGCTCGACTGTTAGAGAGGCTCAGGGCATCGCGCCGCTGTTCACCCTCGCCGCCGTCGCGCCGTTCTGGTTCATCTCGCTGCTCATGTTTTTCCCGAACAGCCCGATCTGGGTCGTGCTCAGCTTCGTCCCGTTCACCGCACCCGTCCTGGTGATGCTCCGGCTCGGCATCACCGGTGTCCCAGTCTGGCAACTGGTCGCGAGCATGGCCGTCCTCGTCGCCTCCGTCCTCGGCGGCCTGTGGATCGCCGCGAAGCTGCTCCGCATCTACCTCCTCATGTACGGCAAACGCCCGCGCCTCCGCGAGATCGTGCGAGCGCTCCGGGCGGGGTAGGGGCGCAAGAAGAAGCCGGCCTCTCCTGTCATCGATTCATCTCCCTCGCTAGCGGTTGAAAATCGTCCACGGCGTGGTTGAAAATCATCCACTGAATGGCTAGAATGCAACATGGCTCTTCTCCAGAGACATCTCACAGACCGAGTGCTGGAAGCGCTGTTCGATACGCCGGTCGTTCTCCTGCATGGCGCGAGACAGACCGGCAAGAGCACATTGGTGCAGCAGATATCGCAGAGCGCTCACCCAGCGACCTATTTCACGTTCGATGATGCAACCACGATGGCTGCGGCCGCGCGAGATCCGCTGGGATTCCTCGATGCACAAGACGGTCCAGTCGTGCTGGACGAGGTCCAGCGAGTGCCGGATGTGCTGCTAGCGATCAAGACGCTCGTGGATCGCCAGCGAATCCCCGGTCGATTCCTGTTGACGGGTTCGGCCAACGTGCTCCTGCTTCCCAAGATCAGCGAGTCGCTCGCCGGGCGGATGGAGGTTCTCACGCTCTGGCCTTTCTCGCAGGGCGAGATCGGGTCCCGCTGCGAAGCGTTCGTCGATTCCGTGTTTGCATCCCGCATGCACGTCACGCCGTCCGACAAGTCCGTGACTCGGCAAGACTTGCCCCAACGCGTCCTACTCGGTGGCTACCCGGAAGCCCTCCAGCGCAAGACTCGGTCGCGACGCTCGGCCTGGTTTGAGGCATACATCACCACAGTGATCCACCGCGAGCTGCGGGACCTGGCGAATCTGGAGTATCTGACCGAGCTTCCGCGGCTGCTCCGTCTTCTTGCGTTGCGGGTGGGGACGCAGCTCAACTACGCAGAACTCGCCGGCGCCGTTGGGATCCCGCAGACCACGTTGAAGCGATACCTCACGCTGCTGCAGGCAATCCATCTATTCATCCCACTTCCTGCCTGGGCGTCGAATCGCGCCAAGCGGCTGGTGAAGAGACCGAAGATCCTGCTCGCCGATTCGGGGCTCATTGCACACCTGATCGATCTGGACGAGGCACAGATCAAGAAGGATGCGACAGCGTACGGGCATCTGCTGGAGTGCTTCGTTGCGATGGAGTTGCGGAAGCAGATCACATGGAGCCGGCTGCGGCCATCGATGTTCCACTTCCGAACACATAGCCATGCTGAGGTCGATCTCGTCTTGGAGAGCCCCTCAGGCGACATTGTCGGAATCGAGGTGAAGGCGGCCTCGCGTGTTCGAGGCGAGGATCTCCGCGGGCTTGAACTCCTCAAGGACATCGCAGGAGATCGATTCCGGCGAGGTGTTGTCCTCTACACCGGAAGCGACTCGGTTCCGCTGGGTGACGACTTGCACGCCATGCCGATAAGTGTACTTTGGCAGACCGTCCGAGAGTAAAACCATAGAAGTCGCCGCTGTCGCGCCGTTCTAGTTTATCTCGCTCCTGATGTTCTTCCCGAACAGCCCGATCTGGGTCGTGCTCAGCTTCGTCCCGTTCACCGCACCCGTCCTGGTCATGCTGCGACTCGGCATCACCGGTGTGCCGGTCTGGCAACGGATCGCAACCATGGCCGTTCTGGTCGCCTCCGTCCTCGGCGGCCTCTGGATCGCCGCGAAGCTGCTCCGGATCTACTTGTTGATGTACGGCAAGCGCCCACGGATCCGTGAGATCGTGCGACCCTTGCGGGCTGGGTAGGCGTGCTGCCCTAGCGGCGCGGCATCAACGGACCGGAACAGCAAGCCAGGAATCGGAATAGGGAATGTGGGCCCCGATCTCCCGCAACAGCAAGCAAGAATCGGAATAGGGTGTGTATCCCCCGATTCCCCTGATCAGAGACTGCGGCCGCGAATCGCTGATTTGCATACACCCTGTCGCGTCTCGAATTGGTTCGATGCTTGATCGCAGGACCTCACCCTTCCACTGCAATGAGCCGGATCACCTGCTCCATTCGAGTTCCCAAGCAACTAGAGTGGGTCAGTTCGAGACCAAGGTCTGCTGCAGCGCTTCGCTACTGTCGTCACGACCGTACTTCACATATGCTGGATGGTCTGCCGGATCATGAGATCCAAGTACCCGATAGCAACATTGAGGCTCGGTTTGTAGAGCGTTGGATGTGCACACTGGTTGCGCTCCGAGAGCTGGCCTTGATACTTGCGAAGGTTCCCTTTGCCGATGAACCCCACATCCTTGGCTACATCCAGCAACTGGGCTTCTGGAAAGGATTCCCTTAGCTCTTCTACTGATCCGAACCTCCATTTCTTCCGCTTGCCTCGGATGTCGGCTTCATACTGAAGGTACAACTTCGCTGAGAAGACACTGAAGAAGCCAGCCCAAGAGAACACGACTGGTGCTCTTCTCATGCCGAGCTGCAAGCAGTCAAGCGCCTCAGTGAAGTAATCCTGTATGTCTAATGGAAGGGAGTCTAGGGTCTTGGTCAGATCTTCCAGGAGAACAGCTCGAGAACCGGCGCCTTCTACAACAGACAGGACTCTGTGAGCCTCCCGCAGTGCTACCTCAGTACGCTCCCGATAGTCGGCAATTAGATCGAGATTCACCGACTATCCCTCCTTGGGTCAAGTAGATTCTCACGCAACGCACGAAAGAAGTTGTTATAGACAGCTTCGCTCTCCGTCGCTGGAATCTCCAGCTGAATGTTGATCACGACACTTGGACCCACTGTGCTGGAAGCAGCTGTGATCTGCTCGGCTGGTGTGGTGGGCAACGCCGGCGCTCCTGACGTCGTAGCTCCGTCTGGCAGAGAATCCTGCCCCGCTTCCTCCTGCAAAGGCAAGACTGCTCTCTCCCTTGAGGCGGCGACCTCGAGCTTCCCATCCGCCTCAGCAATGAGCCCCGATCCCAGCATGACCTCGACAAGCGTTCTCGCTCCCGTTTCGTGTCTCTTCTCCTTTCCAAGTTTTGCGGCGTACAAGATGTGGGCCGTCAGCTCGTCTTGCGTCATTCCTCTCTTCAGGCGCACGGTTGCTATCAGATCCGAGAGGAACTGGGTGTTCTCCGTAATCTCTTGCCATGCCCTGCGCACATCCTCCTGTTGGTTGTGCTCAAGTGCGCGCCCCAATCGGGCACCGATGGGCGTCGACTTCTTCACCTTGCCACCCTCAATGACCCCAACCGATGCGAGGAATCCGTTATTGCTGCTAACACGCGTCCGGTGGATCCCAGTAATCCTTGCCACGTCATCCAACGTCACGTTGTCGCCGAGATGCGCATAGGCCGTGATGATCTTGTCCAGCTCACCTTTGGAGGATACCGGAACTCGGAATGAGTCGCTGCGCTTTGCCATCGCTGGATACTCCTTTCGTTCCGCCATCGGGCAATCGGCGCGTTTGCGCCCAAACCCTGGCGTCGTTCGCTCATGCTCCGTAATGTCAGTATTGTATCCCACCATAGAGTGCTTTCTCGCCTCCTGCTTCCAAAGATTCGATCCTGGACTTCCGGAGACACAGGACCTATCTCCGTTTCGACATCGCGGAACTGGAGTTCTATGCCCCGATCCCCGGGCTAGTGCGCTTCAGCTATTCACCCCTCTTCGCCACTCGTGCCTCCGTCGCTTCGCGCTGCGTTCTCAACGAGCCGGGCTGCACTTCCATCTGGTTCCGCACTTGCCTTCAAAGGAGAACAGAGAGCAGGGTCTACCATTGGATTGTGTACGGAGACGGGAGCGCCCCCGTTGATATGTAGACAGGCTACTCAGCTATGCTGAGTAGTTGGGGAGTTGTTTCGCAACTCCTGGTCTGTGGTAGGTCTGAGTAGCGGGGGTGAGGCGGGCACGGGTAGACCGAGTGTCGGTGAATTGACCGCCAAGCGAAGTCGATGTACGCTGAAAGCATGGAGGCTCTGTCATGACCAACGAATTCACTGCGGTGATCGAGCACGACGGCGAGTGGTATATCGGCTATTCCCCGGAGATTCCTGGGGCCAACGGACAAGGGAAGAGCCAAGAGGAGTGCCTGAAGAGCCTCGCCCAGGCCATCGAATTGATCCTCCAAGACCGCCGGGAAGAGGGGCTCCGCGGTGTGCCTGCGGATGCTGTTCGCACGATTCTCAAGGTCGGATGAAGCGTAGCGAGCTGCTGAGGCATCTGCGCCGCTACGGGTGCACACTGAAGCGCGAGGGCGTGTCTCACTCCCTGTGGAAGAACTCCTCGACCGGGCAGGTCGAGGCAATACCGCGCCACACGGAGATCCCAAACCTGCTCGCAAGGAAGATCTGTCGCGGTCTGTCTGTTCCCGAGGCCTAGGTAGTTTGGGATTCCGGGATGGGATTCCGGGGACACAGCACCTAGCTCCGTTTCACCATCGCGGAATTGAGTACTGTGTCCCCCGGACCCCTCCTGTTGGTGAACCGTGTGCGGCTACTCCTCATAGGCTGGCATTGGCCACTGCTTGGTCATCCCTTCTAGCCCAATATCGCTGAGCTCATCGCTTGTCAATCCGTGTCTCCCAGCCAGTGCGTTCTTGTAGATCGCCTTGAGCCGCTCTTGCTCATCCATTTGCCTGTCGATCTGCGCCCAGAATGCAGCGTCAGAGTAGCCCGGATCCGAGCGCAGCAGGTCTGGGAAGCGTTCCATGGATTCTCGCAAGGCACGGTCCTCGATTCGAACGATCTCCTTGAAGATCTCCTTCCGCTGATCTTCAGCCAGACCAAAGCGGTTCTCCGGTGCGGCCGGACTCGTGTATAGCTCCAGTCGAGCTTCGTCAACCGTGATGTTGGGGGCTGGATCACCAGAGTTCTTATCAAGCATGGCCACCCACTGGTACCCACTGGCTGCGTACTCCTCGGACGTGAATAGATAGACGTACACATTCGTGACACGATCGTGGTACCGAAGAAAGTCCGTCTCTCTAGCTGCCCGACCGTATAGCTCTTGAAGTAGAACTCTCAGGCCAGCAACTGTGACTTCCTCACTAACGATGGCCCTGACTACGACCTGCGCCTTGATTAGGCTATCGTGCTTCTCCTCGCCGAGGATCCTGAATTCGGGCATCTGAGGCGAGGAGCCTTCGGCCAAGGCTGACGGTGACTCAACGGCAGCCAGCGCGGCTAGCGGCGCATCAGATGGAGGCTCTCCTTGAGGATCTGACTCTGCTTCTGGGCTGGATGCCTCGGCAGCTGTCGCGGCCGTATCCTGATCCCCTCGATAATCTGCGTTGTTGGCCGTGCATCCCGACAACGCCAGGCACACCATCAGCACAACCCAAATCCACATCGCTGCTCTGAATCTACGCATCCGTGACCTCCCTGCACGCACGCTCGACGGAGTTCCGGCGGAGTTCCGGGGACACAGTACCTAGCTCCGTTTCGGCATCGCGGGATTGAGTACTGTGTCCCCTGCCCCCCCGCTACACCGGCTTCGAACCACGCTGCGGGGCCAATTGCCCCGCGGAATCGGAAATGCTGCCCAGTGATCAGGGCAGTAGACTGTTCGAAGTCCCCACATCCGAGAGGATCTCTCCAAACGCTCGCTGTCTGGACACCCTCTTGTCTGTCGGCGGATGTGTGTCCCAAAGGCGGTCAATCCAGGTGGGGTTCCTTGGCTGGACCTGCCAACGGTCCGCATTCGGCAACTTCGCGAGTTCCTCAGCGACAAGCTGATCATTGAGCGTGCCGATTGTCTCAAGAGCGCTAGCCATAGCAATGCCGTCCACAAGTTCTGCTGCCGTATCATCGGCTGCATACTCGCGGACACGCCCGAGATGGAATCCCAGAGTCGATGCCAGTTTTGCGAGCAACTTCAGAACGGTGCCGACGATGTACATGAACCATCCGTAGAACGCGAACATGAGAGCGAAGCCCCCTGAGATGTTGCGCTCCTCTTCCGACTTGCTTACCTCGGCAGTCTCGCTCAGTGAGACACCCCACCCTGCTAACCGAGAACCCAATCGCACGTACTCGCCACCAGCGCAATCGAAGAAGCTGACCCATGACAATGCAAGGTTGCTTCTGAGAATGTCGTGGTGTGCAAGATGTCCGATCTCATGGCCGATAATAGCTTGAAGCTCTTGCCCTGGGAGGCGCCCTTCATCATGAGCGTCAACTAGACCGCGAGTGAGGCAGACGCCGCCACCCACTAGACTTGGGTATGCGTAGGCATTGATCTCCGGCGTCTCAGCGATTCTCAACGTTGGGCATCGGCGGAGGCTTGCAGACTCCGCGAAGCTACGCAGCATTTCCAGGATTGGCTCGGGTGCGTCTTCGAAGATCTTCATCTTCCTTGCAGCGAAAGGTGCGAGAACGTAGGTTGAGAATGCAGCCATCACCGCGCCCAGCACGAAAACCAACGGAAGAAGGAACGGGACAAAAACGTATACAGGCCATAGCAAGACTACGGTAACTGCAGCAAAGATGCCCACCGTATACAGCCAACTGAGTATCTCTCTGCGCGTGCGATCGCTTCGGACCCTGGACGCGAAGAACTCGTCCCACGTGAGTTCTCCCTGTCGTTTTGCTGACATCCTTGCGCGCAGGACTGACAGCAGTCTCTGGGTTTCTTCGCTGACTGGGATCGGGTGGTTGCTCATCGTTCCTCCGATGTCTCGTTGCCGTCTCCGAGCAGGTGTCCTCGGTTTGGATTGCTGCACTAGCCCTCGCGATTCCGAATGATCGTGGCTTGGAGGACTGCATCGCCGACGTCATCAGGAATCCCAAGAACTCCCACGATTTCGCCCAGGAAGTCCCGTTCCTCGTTTCCGACAATCCCATCTGCCAGGATCATGTCGCTCGCAAACGCGAATGCTGTCTCTCGCAGCTCCTGGCTAGGGAATTCTGATGCTTGCACAATAGCCTCTCTGCCGAGTTGGCTGTTGGCGTTGCTGACGAACCGTATGACCTCCAGATCTTCATCAGCTGTGTTACGCGAGAAGATCGGACTCAGCGCGCACATCGCACGAACCCGGGCTACTTCTTGGTCCGAGATATCTCCATCTGCCATCACGGCTGCCAGAGCCACGGCCATCACGCTCTCTGAGTGTCGAGTGTGAGGTCCCCACGTTCTTGAGTCGATCCAGGAGACTCACTCTGACCTCCTTGGCAAGACCGCTAGCCGACCTCGCCGGTACCATTGCAATTTGGGCAGGTGTGTTCACCCAAGCCATTGCAGCGCGAGCAGTCGGAGTAACCAATGACTACGTTCCCTGTCTTCCCCGATCCCTTGCAGCTCTTGCACGTGATCGTTCCGCTTCCACTGCACGTCGGACACCGCTTCTTCGCCATCGAGCCCCTCCCGATTCAGTATGCCGCGCGAGTTGCGGCTCTTGCTTCGACTAGGAATACACTCCTTTCGATGCTGAGTCAAACTACTGGACTTGTAGATGATCACAAATAGCGTGCCGGAGGCCCTTTTCTCCTCTACAGGCTTGACGAATCATAAATCCAGTCATGCTGACGAACGTGAGAGGCTCTCATCAAGACGGTGGCTTGGCTACTCCTTGGAGCGACTCTTGCAGCTTGGGTAATCCTCGGCTAGTCCCAACCGACAGGAGTTCCGGGGACATCTCTGAGCGCGCGCAGTTTATCAAGGGGTAGCAGGCAGGGAGTTCCGGGGACACAGTACTTATCTCAGGAGTTCTGGGGACACAGTACTTATCTCAAGAGGACCAGGACACACAACCCGCAATGCCGAGACTGACAGGAGTTCTGTGCACCTTGACTCCCTACGTGAACAGCGTGCGGTGTTTATAGAGATACCAGCACGCCCAGAGCGAGATGAGGCTGAATCGTGACCTCACGTTGTGGGTGTTCGATGGATCCTGGCTGGGATCAAACGATCGCAAGCTCCAACCCGGCACCCCCACCCCAGCCCTCCCCCATCATGAAGGGGGAGGGGACAGGGAAGATCGGGGGACGCAATACCCAGCTCCCGTGCCCCTCATCGAGGCGTAGCGAGACCTCTCAGTGCATCGACGAGCACCCGTGTCGCTCGACAGTCGTCTTCGTTGTAGGCGAGGATCCTCCGGCGGATCGTGTCGTCGCTGGTTTCGACCCACTGGTGGAACCACTGGATCGAGCCGGCGCCGGAGGGATCGGTGTCTCGCCATGAGAAGCCAAGGAACATCGCGAGCGTCTTCAGGGAGAGGGAGTACGTCGGCCAAACCATCTTCGGCTTGACGATGTCGGAGTAGAGATCGATGAACCGGTCCTCCTCGAACAGCGCGACGACCTCGCCCTCGGTTGCGATTTTGGGATAGCGGCGGGCGAGCTGCTTCCAGATCGTCCGTTCGTAGTGCGAGTAGTAGTAGACGACCGCATCGCGGTGCTCTTGGATGTACGCCCACGCTCGCGCGAACGCGTCTCGCTCGTCTTCGGGGATCGCTTCCTCGGCGAAGAACGCGACATACGTCTCGGTCCCTGAGTCCCCACGCTCGACGAAGCCGTGCAGGTAGCAGAGGCCGCGGAACGGGTCGGTCTCGATGTCGAAGAACAGATCCGTGTCGCTGGTCGGCAACCGGACATCCTCCGTGAAGTACGGCGCGGGCTTCTCCTGCTTCTGGAGCACAGCCCGGGCGTGGTACTTCTGGAGCGTCTTGGCTCCGATCCCGGGGATTGTGCTCTTGCTGCCTACGATCAGGCCCGACAGGTCTGCGCCCGCCAGGTCCGCAACTGTGGCAATGCCCGGGGGGAACTTCTCTCGCGTGCTTAGGCCAAGCTCGGAGATCAGCGTCAGGTCGTCGGCGCCAACAATCTCGCGGCGGCAGTGCGATCGCCAGTGACAGAGTGCGCAAGCACTGATTAGGCCGGGGGTTGTCTGGAGATGTCGACCGGCGATCTCTTCCACACGGGCGAGCACCTCACCATACTCGTCCCACATCGAGACCTTCCCCGTCTTCGTGCGGGGACGTGCGAAGTCGTAGGGGACCTCGTCGCCGTGGATGTCCCACACGAACGCGTCCTTCGATTGCGCAATCCCCTTCTGCTGAAGGATGTCCGAGTACAGCGCCAGCTGGACGGCGTAGTGTCGCTTCGGTTTCCCGTCGGAGTCCTCAGTCGCTCCTTCGACACCTGCACCGCTCTTGATGTCGCCCGCGATGTAGCCGGACTCCGTTCGACGCAGGAGGTCGGGCTCGCCGAGCAGCCGCCCGTGCGAGATGCGGCCGCCGTAGATGAGATCCTCTCCCGCCTGCATCGCCCGCAGCGTCAGTTCCTCTCGTTGCTCGCGCGGGACACCGCGAAGGTTGAGGAACGGAATACCAAGCGCCTCGATCGTCTCCCGCTCGAACGCATGCCCGCGCTCCCAGAGCAGCTCGACGAATGGACTGACCTCGTCCCGATCGGCCGGATCGCCGAAGCAATCCAGCGTCACACGGTGCGGGCACGTCGTGTAGCTGTACAGCATTGAAGCAGTTATTGACCCCATGCTTTGGTCTTCTCCTGAGAATGCTGAGACAGTTCTCGATACTCGATTCTACATAGTCGTGTCTAGATCGACCCAATCCACGCAGGTCTGGGGAATCGAGTGGTTTGCCGCGGTGTACCAGTCGCCATCTCTCACCGTGACAGGTCCCAGCTCATCAATGAACATGCATCGCCAGTTCTCGCTTGACCCTGGCTGGATTGCACCAGAACTGCTTTGCCCTCCGAACTGATAGAAGAGCGCCTTCTCCTGTCCATTCTTCGTGCCAATGGAGTGCGGACACATCTCCCGGAGGAAACCGCCGTATGTAGTCAGGATCTGTTTGCGATCTCGAATTGCCCCTTTGATCGTTTCGTAGGCAGCTGAACGCATGATTCCTCCTCTTACTTCCTTATGATGTTATGACCACAGTGTATCTATAGACGTATACGTATACAACTGAGTATACGACAAATCCGAGAAGGAACCGGAGGACACCCTCCCAATTAAGGCCAGAGCACGATAAGTTTCGTGTTGTGTGCCCAGAACTCTCCTGTCACATGGTCCCGGCTTTCACACCGAATGAAGTCTTGTGGAAGTACGACCAGAACAGGATCAGAAAACGTAGTGTGGCATGCTTCCTTAGCGTCAGCAGGATCGGCCACAGGCGGGAGTCCTGCAGCTCTTCAAGTCGCTCGGGAGAGTATCTCACGACATTGGAGAGCCAGAAGAACAAAAGCCACAAGGGTATCTCCTCGGGAACAGCGAAGCCTCTCTGCGCGGGAGTTGACGTCACCATACCTGCGAAGAAGGGTGCCGGACGATAGTAAAGCAGCTCACGTCGAACACCGCCTAGAAGATTCGACATGGCTTCGTCGACTGAGAGCCCTCCAGCAGAGGTCCGACGTAGGTTCTGCGAGAAGGAGTAGTGGCCTCTTGCACCAGCTCGGATCCATCAAGTACGGCAAGGTCACCTGCCGCCGAAGCTATGCCGTGTCTTGTGAAGATGCTAATCCTCAGCTTGTATCCCCCACCAGAGGCCTCTTCAATATCGATGCTCAGGTTGCAGAGGCTGGTTGCTCCCTCGAGGGCTATCTTGAGCTCGGACTCAAGGCAGGGAACGAGAGGAAGAAGCTCGCCTACGCTGATAGTCTCCCAGATGGGCTCCGTGCCCGTCAGCGCACGATAGAACATCGGGAAGACGCCATCAGGCCAGATGGAGATCCTACTATCAAGGGACTCGCTATTCTGATCTGCCGAGAAGCTGGCTCCGTGGCGACGTCCTGTGCCGTCTCCATCCTTCCCGAAGTGGCAGAGAATGTAGATCTTCGACAGCGACAGCAAAGCGTAGTAGATA
>Ga0180431_10008505_pt1 | contig 11751 bp, 9 predicted proteins | sample SS_ome_11_FD_132459 | JGI IMG/M metagenome (GOLD analysis project Ga0180431, IMG submission 132459) | Hypersaline lake sediment archaeal communities from the Salton Sea, California, USA - SS_1_MS_1 metaG | ecosystem: Environmental > Aquatic > Non-marine Saline and Alkaline > Hypersaline >...
GCCGCCGCCTCCGGCTCGGCCGCCGCCCAGCGGCCGATCTCGAAGGCGCGCTTGTTGCCCTCCACCGCGGCGCCGTTCAGTTCGATCGCCCGCAGGATCGCGTCGCGCGGCAACGGCACCAGGCCGCGCTGCCAGGCCGCGCCCAGCACCATCATGTTCGAGTAGATCGAATCGCCCATCAGCCGCCGCGCAAGGTCGGACGCGTCGAAGAACTGCACGCCGTCCTTCAACCGCGCCTCAAGCGCCAGCCGCAACCTGTCGGCCGGCAAGTGAAAATCCCGGTTCCGGGTGAATTCCCCGGTGACGATCTCGTGCGCGTTCACCACCGCGCCGGTGCGCCCCGTGGCCATCAGCCCCAGCGTCTTCGCCCCGGCGGTGACCACCAGGTCGCCGCCGATCACGCAATCGGCCTCGCCCACCGCGACGCGGATCGCGCTGATCGCCGCCGGCGTCTCGGCCAGCCGCAGGTGGATGTGCACCGCGCCGCCCTTCTGCGCGAGGCCGGCCATCTCCATCATCCCCGCGCCCTTGCCGGCGAGATGGGCGGCCATCGCCAGCACCGCGCCCACCGTCACCACGCCGGTGCCGCCGACACCGGTGACGATCACGTTGTAGGTGCCGGCGATCGCGGCCAGATGCGGTTCGGGCAGGTCGGGCAGGTCCAGCGCCTGGACCGGCGCCTTTTTCGGCTGCGCCCCCTCCAGCGTCACGAAGGACGGGCAAAACCCCTTCAGACAGGAAAAATCCTTGTTGCAGGAGGATTGGTCGATCGCCCGCTTGCGGCCGAATTCCGTCTCCACCGGCACGATCGACACGCAGTTCGACTGCACGCCGCAATCGCCGCAGCCCTCGCAGACGTCGGTGTTGATGAACACCCGGCGGTCCGGGTCGGGAAACTGGCCCCGCTTGCGCCGGCGGCGTTTCTCGGCGGCGCAGGTCTGCACGTAGACGATGGCCGACACGCCCTTGATCCCGCGCAGCCTTTCCTGCACCGCGGGCAACTCGTCACGCGGATGTTTCGCGATCTCGGACGGGAAGGCGCGCAGGTCGATTTCCTCTTTCGGATCATAGACCAGGACAACGTCCTTCACCCCCATTGCCAGGAGTTCCCGGCAGATCCTGTCGGCCGTCAGCCCGCCGTCGTTCCGCTGCCCGCCGGTCATCGCCACGGCGTCGTTGTAGAGGATCTTGTAGGTGATGTTGGTGCCCTGGGCGAGCGCGGCGCGGATCGCCTGCACCCCGGAATGGTTGTAGGTACCGTCGCCGAGGTTCTGGAACACGTGGTCCCGACCGGAAAACGGCGCCTCGCCGATCCAGTTCGCGCCCTCGCCGCCCATGTGGGTGAACCCGATCGTCTCGCGATCCATCCACTGCACCATGTAGTGGCACCCGATCCCGGCATAGGCGCGGCTTCCCTCGGGCACCTTGGTCGAGGAATTGTGCGGGCAGCCCGAACAGAAATACGGCACCCGCGCCGCGATCTCGGGCGCGTTGTCGGCCGTCGCGGCGGCGTCCAGCCGGTCCAGCCCGGCGCGCACCGCCTCGGTGCCGCGGCCTTCGTCGATCAGGATACGGGCCAGCTTGCGCGCGATCGTCACCGGATCGAGGGCGAATCGCGTGGGGAACAGTTCCTCCCCCGCCCCGCCCTTGCGCCAGCCCCAGACCCGGCGGCCGCGGCGATCGTCGAAGATCGCCTCCTTGACCTGCACCTCGATCAGCTTGCGCTTCTCCTCCACCACCACGATCAGGTCGAGCCCCTCGGCCCAGTCGGTGAAGGTGACCATGTCCAGCGGCCAGACCTGGCCGACCTTGTAGGTGGTGATCCCGAGCCTGTCCGCCTCGGCCGCGTCGATGCCCAGAAGCGACAGGGCGTGCACGAGGTCCAGCCAGTTCTTGCCGGCCGCGACGAAGCCGATCTTCGCGCCGGGCCGGCCCCAGACCCGCCGATCCATCCGGTTGGCGCGGGAAAACGCCTCGGCCGCGAAACGCTTGTGGTCGATCATCCGCGCTTCCTGCGCCACCGGCGTGTCGACCAGCCGGATGTTCAGCCCGCCCTCGGGCAGCGTGAGATCGGGCCGGGTGAAGGACATGCGGAACGGGTCGCCATCGACGACGGCGGTGGCCTCCACCGTGTCCTTCATCACCTTCAGCCCGGTCCAGACGCCGGCGAACCGGCTCAGCGCCCAGCCGTAAAGCCCGTAGTCGAGGATTTCCTGCACCCCGGCGGGCGACACCACCGGGATGTAGGCATCGACCATCGCCCAGTCGGACTGGTGCAGCGTGGTGGAGGATTCGCCGGTGTGGTCGTCGCCCATCGCCATCACGACGCCGCCATTGGGCGACGACCCGGCCATGTTCGCATGCCGCATCACGTCACCCGAACGGTCCACCCCCGGCCCCTTGCCGTACCAAAGCCCGAAAACGCCGTCGAACCGCCCCTCGCCGCGCAGTTCCGCCTGCTGCGCGCCCCACAGCGCGGTCGCGGCGAGGTCTTCGTTCAGGCCGGGCTGGAACAGCACGTCCGAGGCGGAAAGCTCGGTCTTCGCCCGCGCCATCCACATGTCGACCGCGCCCAGCGGCGAGCCGCGATAACCGGTAACCAGACCCGCCGTGTTCAGCCCCGCGGCCCGGTCGCGCGCCTTCTGCATCAGCATCAGCCGCACCAGCGCCTGCGTGCCGTTCAAAAGCACCGGCGACTTGTCCAGGTCGAACCGGTCGGACAGGGATATGTCTTGCCTGCTCATCGCGCACCTCCCCTGCGAGACGGGCCCCGGCGCACCGGGTTCGCCCCATGATAGGTCAAAAAGCCTGACCTACAAAATGGAAAATCCGGGAAATACTTTTTTGTTACGAGGCACTGCCTATGTAACCTCGGACCGCGGCGGAACCGGCAGCGTTTGGATGGTTGCAGATGGATTGGGACAAGTTAAGGATTTTTCACGCGGTCGCGGATGCCGGCAGCCTGACCCACGCGGGGGAAACCCTGCACCTGTCGCAATCCGCCGTCAGCCGGCAGATACGCGCGCTCGAGGACAGCCTGAACACCACGCTGTTTCACCGCCACGCGCGCGGCCTGATCCTGACCGAGCAGGGCGAGTTGCTGTTCGACGCCACCACGGCGATGATGAAGCGCCTCGATGCCGCCGCCGCGCGAATCCGCGACAGCGAGGAAGAGGTCTTCGGCGAGTTGCGGGTGACCACGACGACGGGCTTCGGCACGCTCTGGCTGGCGCCGCGGCTGCCGAAATTCTACGAACGCTACCCGGAGTTGAAGATCGATCTGCTGCTCGAGGAACGGGTGCTCGACCTGCCGATGCGCGAGGCCGATGTGGCGATCCGCATGAAGGAACCCAGCCAGGCCGACCTGATCCGCAAGCGGCTGATGCATATCCGCATGCGGCTTTACGCCAGCCCCGAATACATCGCGGCCCATGGCAAGCCCGAACGGCTCGAGGATCTGTCGAAACACCGGCTTGTCTGCCAGCAGGCCGGCGCCGCACAGGTCAGCGCCGGGGCGATCCTCGTGCAGACCCTTCTGGCCTACGACATCCCGTCGACCCTGACGGTCAACAACTATTTCGGCGTGTTGCAGGGCGTGATCAATCACCTCGGGATCGGCGTGCTGCCGGATTACCTGACCGAGGATTTCCCGAACCTCGTGCGCGTCATGCCCGAGATAGAATCCGCCGAAGTCCCTGTTTTCCTTGCCTATCCCGAGGAGTTGCGGCAATCCAAGCGGGTCGCTGCCTTCCGCGATTTCGTGACCGAGGAGATCCTCGCCTACCGCAAGCGCCGGGTCGAGGAGGGCGCAATCACCGGTTGAGGTGAGGTATGTGCGCAACGCATGTCGGCCATGTTGCAGCCAGCGCCCGATTTTCCTTGAACGGTTCGCATACTGCCCATAAATCCGGCAGTGAGGGTCGTTGGCGGGGCAACCCGCCGATCCTCATACCTCCCTGTTGGACTTGGCCGAGCTTGTCTCGGCCTTTTTTTTGCCCATCCGCGCTGCGAAGGACGCCAACTCATCGCGCTTGTCCTGCAACAGCCGGGCATCGGCCGGCGACGGCGCCAGCGCGATCGCCGTGTCATAGGTGCCCAGCGCCTCGTCGATCGCGCCGGATCGCGCCAGCAGGTCGGCGCGGGCGGCATGGAACGGGCAATACCGCGACAACGACTCTTCCAGCCCCGCAAGCGCGGCAAGTCCCGCACAAGGGCCCTCGATCTCCGCCATCGCAACGATCCGGTTGAGTTCGATCACCGGCGTCGGCATCCGCTCGTACAGAAGATCGTAAAGCGCCAGAACCGTCCGCCAATGCGTGCCGCCGGGGCCGTTGCGCAGGTGCTCGGCGTTGATCCGCGCCTGAAGCGCGAAGGCGCCGTTTTCCCGCGGCGAACGCAGGCCAGGAACAAGCTCGAACCCCGCCGCGATCTTGTCGCCGTCCCACAGCGCCTCGTCCTGCTTCGCGAGGGAAATCGCCTTGCCGTCCGGTGCCACACGCGCCGCGCGCCGGCTGTCGATGAACAGAAGCAACGCCAGAAGCCCGCGCACCTCGTCTTCCTCCGGCAACATCCCGAACAGCAGTTTCGACAGATAGATCGCCTCGTCGCACAGGTCGGCGCTGCGACGGTCGGCCGGGCCGGGTTGATTGTAGCAAGCGGTGTAGACTTGCCAGATGACGGCAAGCACGGCGCTCAGCCGCGCGCACCACTCCTCCGGCCCCGGCACCTCGAAACCGGCCTCCGCCTGCCGCAGCTTCGCCTTTGCCCGGCTCAGGCGTTGCCCCATCGCGACATCGGTATCCAGAAACGCCCGCGCGACCTCTTCGGTCGACAGGCCGCAGACCGTTCGCAAGGTCAGCGCGATCTGCGACTTCTGGCTGAGCAGCGGATGGCAACAGGCAAAGATCAGCGCCAGCCGCGTGTCCGGGATCTCCGGCTGCTCGCCGCAGGCCGTCTCCTGGTCGGCCTGCGCCAGAAGCTCGAGGTCCGGCAGCCTTTCGGCGAAACGGCCCTGCCGCCGGATCCGGTCGATCGCCTTGCGCCGCGCGACGCTGATCAGCCAGGCGCGCGGACGGTCCGGCGGGCCGTTGCGCGCCCAGTCGACCAGCGCGGATTCGATGGCCTCTGCCAGCGACTCCTCGGCGAGGTCGAAATCCCTGAGATTTCCCACGAGAGCGGACAGGATGCGGCCCTGGTCGTGCCGCATCACGTCCGCGATGCGTTTTCGGGCGTCGTCCATGGCTAGCCGGCGGCGGCCCGCTTCGCGCGTGCCTCGGCCACCAGGGCCGGCACCATGTCACGTGTCACGATCGGGCGCAGTTCGATGGTGCCGTTGCGCGCCGAGGGGATCATCGCCGCATAGTGGACCGCGGTATCGAGATCGGGGCAGTCGAGCACGTAGACCCCGCCCAGAAACTCCTTGGTCTCGGCGAACGGGCCGTCCATCGTTTCGGTCACCCCGTCGCGCAGCCGCACGCTGGTGGCGGTTTCCGCGCCCATCAGCGGTTCGCCCGCGACGAACACGCCCTCTGCCTTCATCTTCTCGGTGGTCTGCCGGTATTCCTCGATGAATTCGGGCCAACCGGGTTCTCCGGGGGCGGGTTCGCTGCCCGGTGCGGCATAAATCAACGCCATGTATTGCACTTCCTCACTCCCTCACTCGCCAAAGACCGAGAGAGCCGGATCGACCCTCAAAGACCCATTGCGACTCGCACAGTCACGACAACCGCGACGATCATCGAAGTATACGTGAAAACCATACCGAGAAAACGCGACAAAGTGATCAGCGCCGAGGCGCGCAATCCCAGCGGGTGCAGCACCCGGCCCAGAACCAGCAGACCGCCGGCCAGATGGATCGCGCCCGCCGGGGCCCCGGCCAGTTCCGCCAGCACGATCAGCAAGAGCGCCATCGGCGCCCATTCCGCGAAATTGCCGAAGGCGCGCACCCGCTCCAGCAACACGGTATCGTCCCCGACGCCCAGCGACACGCCCGACCGCCGGCGGGCGAAGCTGATGCGGAAGGACAGCACGATCATCATCACCGCCAGCACGGCGGCATAGGGCAACACGGTCAGAACCGGCATCACGGTCTCCGGATGGTGGCACTCGTCAACACGACACTCCCAACGAGGACGCCCGCGCCCGGCCGATTTCGACATGGCCGGGCAATCCGGCCGCCCGCGCCGCGCGGCGGGCTTTTCCTGCTCTCGCCGATCGCCTAAGACACCCGCGACACGCGCCGCGAGCCGGGAGGGCTGGGACCATGGCAGAACCCGAGATCACCGAAGACCTGATCGCCGCGCACGGCCTCAAGCCCGAGGAATACGCGCGCATCCTGCAGATCCTGAACCGGGAACCCAGCTTCACCGAACTCGGCATCTTCTCGGCGATGTGGAACGAGCATTGTTCCTACAAGTCCTCGAAGAAGTGGCTGCGCACCCTGCCCACCGAGGGGCCGCAGGTGATCTGCGGGCCGGGCGAGAATGCCGGCGTCGTCGATATCGGCGACGGGCTGGCGGTGATCTTCAAGATGGAAAGCCACAACCATCCCTCCTACATCGAGCCGCACCAGGGCGCGGCGACCGGCGTGGGCGGCATCCTGCGCGATGTCTTCACGATGGGCGCGCGGCCCGTGGCGGCGATGAACGCGCTGTCGTTCGGCGAACCGGGGCATCCGAAGACCGCGCATCTGGTGAAGGGCGTGGTCGAGGGGATCGGCGGCTACGGCAACGCCTTCGGCGTGCCCACGGTGGGCGGCGAGGTCCGGTTCCACCGCGCCTACAACGGCAACTGCCTGGTCAACGCCTTCGCCGCCGGCATCGCCGAGGCCGACGCGATCTTCTATTCGGCCGCCTCGGGCGTCGGCATGTTGGTGGTCTACCTCGGCGCCAAGACCGGCCGCGACGGCGTCGGCGGCGCGACGATGGCCAGCGCGGAATTCGACGACACGATCGAGGAAAAGCGCCCCACCGTGCAGGTCGGCGACCCGTTCACCGAGAAGCGGCTTCTGGAGGCCTGCCTCGAACTCATGGCCTCGGGCGCGGTGATCTCGATCCAGGACATGGGCGCGGCGGGGCTGACCTGTTCGGCCGTCGAGATGGGCGACAAGGGCAGGCTCGGCATCCGGCTTACCCTCGACGCGGTGCCGCAGCGCGAGGCGGCGATGACGGCCTACGAAATGATGCTGTCGGAAAGCCAGGAGCGGATGCTCATGGTGCTCAAGCCCGAGATGGAGGATGCGGCCCGCGCGATCTTCGACAAGTGGGATCTCGATTTCGCGATCGTCGGCGAGACGATTCCCGAAGACCGGTTCCTGATCGTCCACGGCAACGAGGTGAAGGCCGACCTGCCGCTGTCGCAACTGTCCAGCCAGGCCCCGGAATACGATCGGCCCTGGATCGAACCGCCCCGCCCCGCCCCGCTGACCGAACCGGTGGAGATCGACCCGGTCGCCGGGCTTCGGACGCTGATCGCCGCGCCCAGCTACGCCCACAAGGCCTGGGTCTGGGAACAGTACGACACGATGGTGATGGGCGACACGGTGCGCAGCCCCGGCCTTGGCGCCGGCGTGGTGCGGGTGCACGGCACCGGCAAGGCGCTGGCCTTCACCTCGGACGTGACGCCGCGCTACGTCAAGGCAAACCCCGTGGAGGGCGGCCGCCAGGCGGTGGCCGAGGCCTGGCGCAACCTCGTCGCGGTCGGCGCCCGGCCGCTGGCGGCGACCGACAACCTGAATTTCGGCAATCCCGAGAAGCCCGAGATCATGGGCCAGTTCGTCGGTGCGATCAAAGGCATCGGCGAGGCCTGTCGCGCCCTCGACATGCCGATCGTTTCCGGCAACGTCAGCCTTTACAACGAAACCGATGGCCAGGCGATCCTGCCGACCCCGACCATCGGCGCGGTCGGCCTGCTCGACAGCCTCGACGACCTGATCGGCGGCCTGCCCGCCGAGGCCGACACGGCGCTGGTGATCGGCGCCTCGGCGGGGCACCTGGGCCAGTCCGCGCTCTTGGCCGAAGCGTTCGGGATCGAGGCCGGCGACGCGCCGCCGGTGGACCTGGCCGCCGAACGCCGCAACGGCACGTTCGTTCTGGACAACCGCGCGCATCTTCGCGCCGCGACCGACCTGTCGGACGGCGGGCTTGCGCTGGCGGCCTTCGAGATGGCCGAGGCCGCGGGGATCGGCGTGGCGCTCGACAGCGGCGATCTCGGGCACCTCTTTGGCGAGGACCAGGCCCGCTACCTCGTCGCCTGCGACGCGGCCGGGGCGGCGGCGCTGATCGCCGCCGGGGCCGCGGCCGGGGTGCCGGTGGCCGCCGTCGGCCGCTTCGGCGGCGACCGGGTGCGGCTGGGCGAGAGCGAGGCGGCGCTGGACGAGCTTTCCTCGGTCTACCGCGCCGCCTTCGCCGCCGCGGTGGCCTGAGCCGGCCTCTTGCGGGCCGGGCGCTTCGGTTCTACCTGTTGTCGGGAACAGGACCGGAGACGCCGATGCCCATCACCGCCGGAGAGATCGAACACCTGATCCGCGAAAGCTTCCCGGATGCGAAAATCGTGGTTCAGGGCGACGACGGCCAGCATTTCGCCGCCATGGTCGAGGACGAAAGCTTCCGCGGCCTCAACCGCGTCCAGCAGCAGCGCGCGGTCTACGCGGCGCTGAAGGGCAAGATGGACGGACCCGCGGGCGAGTTGCACGCGCTGGCCCTGACGACAAAGGCGCCGGACTGAACCGACCGGGCGGTTGCGCCGCCGCTTGGCGCGGTGTTCCGGTCTGGATCGGACGATCGGGGCGCGACCCGGCCAGCCCGCCCCGGCATTTCACGAAACGACACGCATCTGACGGGCTTGGAAAGGAACGCAAGGATGACCGACACGAAAGCGCTGATCGAAGACACGGTGACCTCGAACGACGTCGTGCTTTACATGAAGGGCACCAAGATGATGCCGCAATGCGGTTTTTCCTCGCGCGTGGCCGGGGTGCTGAACTTCATGGGCGTCGACTTCGTCGACGTGAACGTGCTGGCCGACGAGGCGGTGCGCCAGGGCATCAAGGACTATTCCGACTGGCCGACGATCCCGCAGCTTTATGTGAAGGGCGAATTCGTCGGCGGCTGCGACATCATCACCGAGATGACGCTGTCGGGCGAGCTCGACCAGCTGTTCGACGCCAAGGGCGTGGCCTACAACAAGGATGCCGCCGAACAGATCCGCGCCGCGAACGCCTGATCCGCGATCAGCCCGCCGCAGCCTCGAGCCGCGCGGCCAGCACCTCGGCCCGCGCGGCGAGTTCCACGATCCGGCCCGGCGCGGCCTGCGGCCGGGCGGCCGGTGCCGCGGCGGCCTCGGCCGGCCGGTCGGCCTCCAGCGCCTTGACCCGGCCCTCCGCCGCGCGCAGCTGATCCTCCAGCGCGGCGGTCTTGTCGGCCAGCATCAGCGCCGACATCAGCAGCATACGCGCTTCCGGCAGCCGCCCGATCTGGGACACCAGCGTCTGCGCCTCGGCATCGAGCAACGCCGCGGCGGCATGCAGGAAATGCTCTTCTCCCTCCTGGCAGGCGACGTCGAACTGGCGCCCGCCGATGGTGATCTTCACGTCAGGCATCCGCCCCCTCCCCGATCAGTCGCCGCACCTCGCCCAGCACGGTCTCGATCTCGGCCCGCTCCGCCGCGCGCAACGCGTCCAGCGCCTCAAGATCGGCCTCCATCGCGCGGTTGATCCCGGCCCCGTCGGCGATGCCCGCCATCGCGGCCTCGCGCAGGGTCCGGTTCGTCTCGGTCAGTTGCGTCACAAGGGCGGTCTGCCGCGCCAGATCGGTGGCCGCGCGGTCAAGCTGATCGGTCAGCTGCGCGACCCGGCGCTCCAGCCCGGCGACGACGGTTTCCTGCTTGTCGCGCAGCGCGCTGACCCGCTCGATCAGTTGCGCCTTGGCCGCGCGTTCGGTCTCCAGCGCGGCGCGCAGCTTCGCAACATCCCCGGCCTCGGGCGCGACCGCACCGTCCGGTCCCGTCTCCACCCGGCTGACGGCATCCTCGATCCTGTCCAAGGCGGCGGCAAGCCGCGCCTCATGCTCGGCGATTTCTGTCATCCGGCCTATCCCTGTTTCCCCCGGGGACGGGCCCGGCCCTGCCCCGCACCCGCACGAATCGGTTTTTCCATAAACACGGCACGATCTTACACCAACAGGCTCGCGTGACACGCCCGGTTTTTCCCGGCCCGCGACAGGTCCGGCCGCGCTTGATCTCGGCCCGTGGCCTGCTATCAAGCCGCAACGCCACCCTCCGGGGCCCGCCGCCGCCCCGACCCAGCCGAAGGATCACCGCCTTGGACATCGCCACGCTTCGCACCGCCCATCCCGATCACTGGGCGCTTGCCACGGCCATCCGCGCCCTCGCCATGGACGCCGTGCAGGCCGCCAATTCCGGCCATCCGGGGATGCCGATGGGCATGGCCGATGTCGCCACGGTGCTGTTCCGCAATCACCTGAAGTTCGATGCCGCGGCGCCCGACTGGCCCGATCGCGACCGGTTCATCCTGTCGGCGGGCCACGGATCGATGCTTCTCTACGCGCTGCTGCACCTCACCGGCTACGAGGACATGACGCTCGACCAGATCAAGGCCTTCCGGCAGTGGGGCTCGATCACCGCGGGCCATCCCGAATACGGCCATGCCAAGGGGATCGAGACCACGACCGGCCCGCTGGGCCAGGGGCTGGCCAACGCCGTCGGCTTCGCCATCGCGGAAGAGGCTTTGCGCGCGCGGTTCGGCAAGCGGCTGGTTGATCACCGGACCTGGGTCATCGCGGGCGACGGCTGCCTGATGGAAGGCATCAGCCAGGAGGCGATCGGCCTGGCCGGGATGCAGAGGCTGCAGAACCTGATCGTTCTGTGGGACAACAACGACATCTCGATCGATGGCCGGATCGGCCTGTCCGACATCACCGACCAGCACGCGCGCTTCGCCGCCTCGGGCTGGACGGTGCTGTCCTGCGACGGCCACGATCCCGAGGATATCGACCGCGCGCTGACCGCCGCGAAGGCCGCCGACGGCCCGGTTCTGGTGGATTGCAAGACCCATATCGGCTTCGGCAGCCCGAAGAAGCAGGACACCGCCGGGGCGCATGGCTCGCCGCTGGGCCCCGACGAGATCGCGGCCACCCGCGCCGTCTACGGCTGGAGCCACGGCCCCTTCGATATTCCCGCCGAGATCAAGGCGCGCTGGGAGGAGATCGGCCGCCAGGGCGCCGCCGCCCGCGCCGAGTGGGAGGCGCGGCTGGCCGCGCTGACCGGCGCGCGGCGCGCCGAATTCGACCGGCGGATCGCCGGCGAGGCGCCGCGGCGGCTGGCCTCGACGATCCGGGCGCTGAAGAAACAGGCCAGCGAGGCGAAGCACAAGGTCGCCACCCGCAAGGCCAGCGAACTGGTGCTGGAGGTCGTCAACCCGATCATGCCGGAAACGATCGGCGGCTCGGCCGACCTGACCGGGTCGAACAACACCAAGACCGCCGATCTCGGCATCTTCAACCCCGACAACCGCAAGGGCCGCTACATCCATTTCGGCATCCGCGAACACGGCATGGCCGCCGCGATGAACGGCATGGCGCTGCACGGCGGCATCCGGCCCTATGGCGGCACCTTCCTGTGTTTTACCGACTACGCCCGCGGCGCGATGCGGCTGTCGGCGCTGATGGGCGTGCCCGCGGTCTACGTGATGACGCATGACTCGATCGGGCTGGGCGAGGACGGGCCGACGCACCA
>Ga0180431_10008506_pt1 | contig 11750 bp, 11 predicted proteins | sample SS_ome_11_FD_132459 | JGI IMG/M metagenome (GOLD analysis project Ga0180431, IMG submission 132459) | Hypersaline lake sediment archaeal communities from the Salton Sea, California, USA - SS_1_MS_1 metaG | ecosystem: Environmental > Aquatic > Non-marine Saline and Alkaline > Hypersaline >...
TACCTGTTTTATTAGAGACCGTTTGAGGAGAACCCCAATGCTAACCTACACCATCCCCCTGGTCCCCGGCCCGACCCGCGTGCCTGAGTCCGTGCGCCGGGCCTACCTGATCGACTACGCCTCCGCCGACCTGGAACCCGAGTACAGCCAGCTATACGCCACCGTGCAGGAACAACTCCGCGCCATCCTGAACACCGGGAACCAGTTCGCGATCATGACCGGCGAGGGCATGATCGCCCTCTGGGGCGCGCTCAAGAGCTGCATCCGGCCGGGTGAGCGCGTCCTCGCCGTCAGCACCGGCGTCTTCGGCCACGGCATCGGCGAGATGGCCGCCGCCATCGGGGCCCAGGTCCGCTGGGTCGATTTCGGCTACGACGAGATCATCCAGCCCGAGCCCGTCGAGGCGGCCATCCGCGACTTCCAGCCCAGGATGGTGACCGCCGTTCACTGCGAGACCCCCTCGGGCACGCTGAACCCCGTCGGCCCGGTCGGCGAATTGGTGCACCAATACGGCGTTCCCCTCTACTACGTGGACGCCGTCGCCAGCGCCGCCGGCACCCCCGTCCTGACCGACGAATGGCACATCGACCTGTGCCTGATCGGATCGCAAAAAGCCCTCTCCGCCTTCCCCGACCTGGCCGCAGTGGCCGTCAGCGAGCGCGCCTGGGAGACCATCGCCCGGGTGGACTACCCTGGCTACGACGCCCTCCTCCCCTACCGCGACGCGCTGGAAAAGCGCTGGTTCCCCTATACCCCCGCCTGGGCCAGCCTGGCCGCCCTCCACGAGGCCTGCCGGCTGGTCCTCGACGAGGGCCTGCCGCACGTCTACGCCCGCCACGTCGAAGCAGCCCACCACTGCCGCACCCGGGCCCGGGCCATGGGCCTGTCCCTCTACCCCGTCGACGAGGCCGCCTGCTCCCCCACCGTCACCGCCCTCAAAGTCCCCAAATCCCTGGGATGGGACGAACTGAACCGCCGCCTGCGGGCGCGCGGCATGGGCATCGCCGGATCTCTGGGACCGCTGTCCGGCCAGGTCTTTCGCATCGGCCACATGGGCACCCAGGCCAACATACCCCTGGTCAACCAGGGCATGGACACCCTGGCCGACATACTCCCATAACCCACCAATCGCCCAGTCCCACCCATCCGTTTATCCGTTTCCCATCCGTTGACACCCCCAATCACCCAGTCACCTTGTTACCTTGTCCCCCCGTCCCCTTGTCCCTCCCCCTGTCCCTATTTGCGCTGCCCAACAGGCCATGCTACAATATCTATTCTTCAATCAATCAGGTGAAATTATGAATATCTTCGATCGCATACTGTGGGGAAACCCATTGAAAGACTGGCTTCTGGCTCTGATCATCGCGCTGGGCGCCTTTCTGGTCCTGAACGCCTTGAAGCGCATCCTGTCCCGTCGCATACGCGCCTGGGTCAAGAAGACCGAGACGGACCTGGACGACCTGGTCGTTGACCTGATCAACCGCACCTGGTACCTGTTCCTGGCCATGGCCTCGATATATGCCGGGTCCCTCATCCTGGCGATACCCAAGCTCGAATCCGGGTTGCGTACCGTGCTGATCATTCTGTTCTGGGTCCAGGCCGCGCTGTGGGGCACCGGTGTCGTCGATTACCTGGTCTCTCGACACGTGAAACAGCAACGCCAAGAGAAAGACGCCGAGACCGAGACGGCGATGAACGCGCTCAGATTCATCGGCAAGGTCGCCCTCTGGACCGTGGCAGTGCTCCTGGCCCTGGACAACATCCCCAGCATCCAGGTGGACACGTTGATCACCAGCCTGGGGATCAGCGGTATCGCCGTCGCGCTGGCTGTGCAGAACATCCTGGGCGACCTGTTCGCGTCCCTTTCCATCATCCTCGACAAGCCCTTCATCATCGACGACTTCATCGCTGTCGGGGACTTCAGTGGAACGGTGGAACACATCGGCCTCAAGAGCACCCGCGTTCGCAGCCTGACCGGCGAGCAGCTCGTCTTCTCCAACTCCGACCTGCTCAACAGCCGCATCCGCAACTACAAGCGCATGGACCAGCGCCGTGTATCTTTCACCCTGGGCGTGCTGGGGGAGACCTCCCACGAAAAGCTGGGCCAGATCCCCGGGATTCTGCAGCAGATCATCGAATCCCAGCCTCAGGCGCGCTTCGACCGCGCACACTTCCGGGAATTCGGGGACTTCGCCCTCAACTTTGAGGTCGTGTACTACATGCTCACCTCCGATTTCCGGGTCTTCGTGGACACCCAGCACGCCATCAACATGGAGATCCTCAAACGTTTTGCGGAACAGGGGATCGAGTTTGCCTACCCCACCCAGACCATCCTCCTGGCCAAGTAGCCATGTCGCCGGTGATGATGAACAGAGATGACCAGACAACCCCTATTGGACATCTCAGACGTATTGGCCCACATCTCCCCGGGCGAACGGGCCGGCGACGCCCGGGCCCTCATCGAACGCGCATACGCCATCGCTGAACAGGCCCACGCCAGCCAGACGCGCAAGTCCGGCGAACCCTACATCCAGCACCCCCTGGCCGTGGCTTTCCTCCTGGCCGACATCGGTATGGACCCTGACACCATCGCTGCTGGCCTGCTGCACGACGTGGTCGAGGACACGGACGTTGACCTGGAAAGGCTGAGACAGGAATTCGGCCCGGATGTCGCAAACCTGGTAGATGGCGTGACCAAGCTGGAGCAGATCGAGCAGCGCCAGATCGACCGATTCAGCCACAGGAGTGAGGACCTGCGCGATGAACAGGAAGCTGAGAGCCTGCGCAAGATGTTCATTGCCATGGCGGAGGACATCCGCGTCGTGGTCATCAAGCTGGCCGATCGCCTGCACAACATGCGCACGCTCCAACCACTCCCCCCCGAACGTCGCAAGACCTACGCCCACGAGACACTGGACATCTTCGCCCCGCTCGCCAACCGGCTGGGCGTATGGCAATGGAAATGGCAGCTAGAGGACCTGAGTCTCCACCACATCGACCCTGCCACCTACGCCGAGATCGCATCCCTCATCAAGGAGCGCCGCCCACAACGTGAGGCCAGCATCGGGCGACACATCGAAATTCTCAAGCGAAAACTGGCTGAAGAGGGCATCGAGGCGGAGTGCACGGGGCGGCCCAAGCACATCTACAGCATCTACCGCAAGATGTATCGTAAAGGCGTGCCTTTCAGCCAGGTCTACGACGTCCGAGGCATCCGTGTGATCACGCAGACCATCCCCGACTGCTACCGGATCCTGGGTATCGTGCACGGGCTGTGGCAACCAATCCCCGGTGAGTTCGACGACTACATCGCCACACCCAAGGACAACCTGTACCAGAGCCTCCACACCGCCATCGTCGGCGAAGACGGCCGGACGTTGGAGGTCCAGATCCGTACCTGGGAGATGCATCGCCTCGCCGAATATGGGGTCGCCGCCCACTGGCGCTACAAGGAGGGGGGCAAACGGGACGAGGCCTTCGAATCCAAAATCGCCTGGCTGCGTTCACTGATCGAGTGGCGGCAGGAGGCCATCGACGCAAACGAATTCGTAGACGCGATGAAAACCGACGTCTTCCAGGATCGGGTCTACGCCTTCACCCCCAAAGGCAAGCTCATTGACCTGCCAGTCGGCGCGACGCCGATCGACTTCGCCTACCACGTGCACACCGAGATCGGCCACCACTACCGGGGCGCTAAGGTCAACGACAAATGGGTCTCGCTCGACTATCGCCTCCGCACCGGTGACCGGGTCGAAATCGTCACCGGCAAGCGGGCCGCCCCCAGCCGGGACTGGCTCAATCCGGCCCTGAGCTACGTCAAGACCAGCCGGGCGCGCAGCAAAATCCGCCAGTGGTTCCGTCGTCAGGATCGGGAACAGAACATCACTCAGGGGCGCGAAATCGTTGAACGCGAGTTGAAGCGCCTGGGGCTGGAACATCTCAGCCACGAGACCGTCGCCAAGCTCCTGGACTACAAAAAGCTGAGTGACTTCCACGCCGCCGTCGGCTTTGGGGACATCAACACCCAGCAAATCGCCGGCAGGATCGCCGAAACCCGCTCTCGCGCCGTCGAGGAGTTGCCTCCCACACCCCCTCCTCCCCCGCAGACCATCGAGGGCCTCCAGGTACAGGGCACGGGGGGGCTGTTAACCCGGCTGGCCCGCTGCTGCAATCCGCTGCCAGGGGACCAGATCATCGGCTACGTCACCCGGGGGCGCGGCGTCACCATCCATCGCCGCGACTGTCCCAACGTCCTGCGCTTGACAGAAGACACAGAACGGCTGATAGAGGTCGGTTGGGGCACCAGGCAACAGACCGTGCCTGTGACCGTCGTCATCACGGCCTACGATCGCACCAGGCTCCTGCACGAGATATCGGGCGTCATCGGCGCTGAGGACATCAACATGACCGCCGTCAACATGCCGTCCGAAAGAGGCGGACGCAAGAACATCATCACGCTGTACATCACGCTCGAGATCAGCCACATCGCTCAACTCAGCCGCATCCTGACCAAAATCGAACGGTTGCCCAACGTGATCGAAGCCCGCCGGCACACGGGATAAAAGCCCCCCTCTAACTCCCCCCGTCGGAACGGGGGGAGAACCAGACCCCCTCCCCCGTTCCGATGGGGGAGGGCCGGGGTGGGGGCTAGCCTATGGCTCCAACGGCACCCGGTCCTGATAATCCTTACGCTCTACCAGAACCTCCTGCGCCTCCAGCCATTCCTGAAACGCCTTGCTGCCGAGTTGCTGGCGGAAGTACTCATCCAGCTCGCGTGTCTCGCGACCCACGATCCCGATGACGGTGTACTGCGTGCCATTTTCATCGGGCACCGGCGAACTGCGCTCACCGACCTCCAGACTGAACGCCAGGTCCGCCAACTCCGCGCCCAGACGGTCTTCCAGCAGACTCTTGGGATACCAATCCAGCTCCCTGCCGTAGGAGACACCGCTCTCATCCTCGGCCAACTCGTCCACTAGCGTCTGAAAATCCTCCCCGGCATCCAACCGGGCCACGAACTCGTTCGCCTGTTCTTCGCTCTCCGCCGTCAGCAGCCACAGCTCGACCTGCTCGACCATCTCGGGAACTTCGGCCACCATCTGCTCCTGCAGCTCCTCCAGCAGCAATGACACCTCGACCCAGGAGCGGTACTCCTGCTCCGAGATACCCAACGGCTTCAGTGTTTGCCCGAGATACGTGTCGTACCGCTCACGAAAGGCCGCCTCGGTCATCGGCGTGGCCGTCGGAAGCGGCGTCAGCGTCGGTGTAGGCGTGAGCACCTCCGTCGGCGTCAAGGGAGGTGTGGCCGTCGGTGCTGGCGTGGGTGTGGCCGGATCCCGATCATATCCGAAAAATAGCTCGATCTCCTGCTGGAGCTCCTCCGGCGCTACGACGATGCCACGTCGCTCGGCCTCCTGGCGCACCAACGCCTCCTGGATCAACTGGTCCAGCACCTGCTCGCCCAGCGTCATGGCGTTCTCTGTAGCCAACTGGGCCTGCAGGTCACGAACAGCCCCCTGGGCATATTCCAGGTAGGGCTGCATGTCCGAGTCCGTGGGGTCGATAGCCTGTTGCTCGAAAAGCCAACGCTGGAGCTCCTGCTGGATCTGTGCGCGCGTGAAACGCACCCGCCCCTGAAACTCGGCCGTCCTGATCGGCACGTCATTCACGATGGCGACCGGCTCGCGCTCCTTGATGATCTTCTCGATCACAAAGCCATACACCAGAACGCCCACGATCACAACACCCACGGCGGTCACACTCCAGAGAAGAATCTTCTCCATCCGCCTTTCCCGCTCCAGGCGGGAACGCTGCTTGCGTGTTAATTCCTTTGCCGCACGTTTCTTAGGCTTCTTCGCCATTACGTTATCTCACATCGCACCTACCGCGAGCGCCCGGACTCAACGACGAACGGCAACAACGCCAGATGGCGCGCGCGTTTTATCGCTATCGAGAGCTGGCGTTGGTGCTTGGCACACGCACCGGTCTGCCGCCGGGGCCTGATCTTCCCACGATCGGTCAGATAATCGCGCAGCATCTGCGTCTGCTTGTAATCAATGTGCTTGACTTTGCCCTCGCAGAAAGCGCACGTCTTGCGCCGCCGGCCAAACCGACGACCAGCAGCATCACCGCCACCGCCGTCACTACGACGAGGGCGCGAGCTCCGTCGCCGCTGTCCCCCTGTTGAAGATCCCGCTTGCGTACCCCGATTCCCTTGCCTTGCCAACGCTTTTACCTCCCTAGCTGGGCGCCTGGCGATCGGTCTTCCCCCCCGCCAGTGCCCCAACTACCATCGTTCAATTAGAATGGGAACTCACCCGCGTGCTCGCTGGCGGCCTCGACAGCCTCCACAGCCACACGGTGGTCCCCCAAGATGATCAGCTCGTTAGCCACCAACTCCGTGCGGAAGAACCGCTTCCCCTCACGATCCTCCCAGCTGCGTGTCTGCAAGCGTCCCTCAACGTACACTTGCTGTCCCTTGCGAAAGTGCTGCTTGCAGATCTCGGCCAGATTGCCCCACGCTACGACGTTGAACCACTCGGTTTCCTCGCATCGTTCGCCCTCCGAGTTGGTCCAACTGCGGGAAGTGGCGACGCTGAACGAAGTCACCGGCTTCCCATTTGGCATATAGCGCATCTCGGGATCGCGTCCAACCTGGCCAATCACCATCACCTTGTTCAGACCCCTCGACATAGCGCCCTCACTCCCTACAACGTACGATTACCTACAATGTGGCAACGAATTCAAGTGGCCTAATCCTCCCAGTCAACGCGCACGACCAGGTGACGCATGACTGGCTCAGTCAACAACAGGCCGCGCTCCAACTCAGCCACACCCTGGGGTTCCAGCTCTACTCGCATTAACACATACTGGCCTTCCCATTGATTGCGAATGGGATAGGCCAGCCGGCGCAAGCCCCAATTGTCGACTCTCGTGACCTCACCACTACTACGCTTGACCAATCCTTCGACGGTCTCGACCACAGTGGTCAGGCCATCCTCATCCATCTCTGGGTGAACGATGAAGACTAACTCATAACTGCGCATCCGACGGTACACCTCCTTTCCACGGGATTGCCCCCAGCCCCATTGCTGAGAGCGGAAAGCCGCCTACGGGCGCAACGCGCGGTATCATAACACAAGGATGTGGATTTGGCAAGTGAATTCTCAAAGGCCTTGTTCATACCGTGCGATCGCCGCGGCGACGAAGTCTTTGAACAGCGGATGGGGTCGGGTGGCACGGGACTTGAACTCTGGATGGAACTGGCTCCCCACCATGAAGGGATGATCGGCCAACTCGACGATCTCGACCAGCTCCCCACCGGGCGAAAGCCCGCTGCACACCAGCCCCGCCTCCTCCAACAGGCCACGAAAGGCGTTATTCACCTCGAAACGGTGGCGATGCCGCTCCTCGACGTCCGGCACGCCGTAGGCAGCCGCCGCCTTCGTCCCGGGCACCAACCGGCACGGATATGCCCCCAGCCGCATCGTGCCGCCCAATCCCACGATCGTACGCTGCTCAGCCATCAGGTCGATCACCGGATACCGGGTGCGCGGGTCAAACTCGGTGCTGTTCGGCTCCTCGCTGCCCGTGGCGTGACGCGCCAAATCGATGATCAGCACCTGCAAACCCAGGCATAACCCCAAATACGGCACCCGGCCCTCCCGCGCCCAGCGTGCGGCGGCGATCTTTCCCTCAATGCCCCGCTCTCCAAAACCCCCTGGCACCACCACGCCGACGACTTGCTCCAATTCGTCCCAGCCCCGGCCGCGCTCCAGTGCTTCGGAACTGACGTAACGCACGTCCACGTCCCACCCATGCGCCAGCGCGGCGTGATGCAGCGCCTCGCGCACGCTGATGTAAGCATCGTGCAGCTCGACGTATTTGCCAACGATGGCGATGGGCAGAGCCGGCCTGGGCGCTCGAAGGCGCTCCACGAGTTCGCGCCATTCGCGCCAGTCAGGAGGCTTCACGTCCAGCCCCAACCGCTCGACGATGAAATCGCCCAGGCCGACATTCTCCAGAACCAATGGAATCTCGTACAACAGTGGCATCGTCACCAGCGGGACGACGGCCCGCCGCTCGACGTCGCAGAAAAGCGCAATCTTGTCACACAACGCGTCATCCACCGGATAGTCAGCGCGGGCAATGATGACGTCGGGCTGAATGCCGATAGAACGTAGTTCGCGCACACTGTGCTGGGTGGGCTTGGTTTTCAGCTCTCCGGTAGCGCCGACGTGGGGCATGAACGTGACGTGGATGTAGAGCGTGTTCCCTGGTCCCACGTCCCAGCGCATCTGCCGCAACGCCTCCAGAAAGGGCAATCCCTCGATGTCACCGACCGTGCCTCCGACCTCGACAATCACCACGTCCGAATTGCTCTGCTTGCCGACCAGCGCGATGCGCCGCTTGATCTCATTGGTGATGTGCGGGATCACCTGGATCGTCCCACCCAGGAAGTCACCCCGGCGCTCGCGCACAATCACCTCTGCGTAAACCTGGCCCGTGGTGACGTTGCTGGCGTGGGTCAGGCTCTCATCGATGAAGCGTTCGTAGTGCCCCAGGTCCAGGTCGGTCTCGGCCCCATCGTCGGTGACGAACACCTCGCCGTGTTGATATGGGGACATCGTCCCTGGGTCAACGTTGATGTAGGGATCGAGCTTCTGAATGGAGACCCGCAGTCCGCGCGCCTTCAACACGCGCCCGATGGAGGCTGCCGCTACCCCCTTGCCCACACTGCTGATCACCCCGCCGGTGCAGAAAATGTACTTACACATACCCTCCACCCGGTATTAAAGAGAAGTGGGGAGGGTCGTCTGAGGGCGATCCTCCCCACACCAGAGTAAACAGACTAATGACGCCGGTACCAACCCGCGTCTCGCCTCAAGTATCCTATAGAAGTGCGCTCAAACCCTCAGCGGCACGTCCCATATCCAGGAAAATGAGGCCCAGCTTGGCCTCTTTACGGGCCAACACCGTGAGCACAGCCTCCTCGCCCACTGACATCAGAAGAACGTAGCCGTTGTTGCCCTTGATGTACACCTGGTTCAGCAAACCACGCCCTAACTCACTGGCGATGCGCTCACCCAGGGAGAGCATTGCGGCCGACATCGCGGACACCCGATCCTCCTCCACGTTCGTTGGAAGAGCGGAGGCCATGATCAGCCCATCCACACTGACGACGGCCGAGGCCTCAATATCGGACGTGCTGGCCTGCAGGTCCCTCAGCCGATCTACCATGAGCTCCGCGCGTGACTTTGCCATCCACCGCTCCTTGTCATTGATGTTGCATCTGCCTAAACCAGCCCCTGAGGACGTCTATATTCTACTCCAACTTGCCCACCCGTGCAAGTCCCAACATCAGACAAAAAAAACCGCACGGCCTGCGGAGTAGCCGTGCGGTTTGTGATCGCAGCTAGGAGGGGCTAGAAGCGCCTGCGCCCTCCTCCTCCTCCTCCTCCGAACCCTCGATCTCCACGGGGTTGTCGCGGACGCGCCTCCGCCACTTTGATCTCACGCTGACCCAGCGTCTTGCCGTTGAGTTCGTCGATAGCTTTCTGAGCAGCGCCTGCCTCCGCCATCTCGACGAAGGCGAAGCCTCGGGAGCGACCCGTCATGCGGTCTGTGATCAGACTCACGGAGACAACCTCTCCCACCTCCGAGAAGAGGTCGGACAGGTTGCCCTCGGTTGTCGAGTAATCCAGATTCCCTACGTACAATTTCGTGGACATATCTTTTTAGTCCTTTGTATAGAGGCAGCACGCGGCTGTCTACAGTCGGCTAGATGGTTCTCACGTGGACGGCCTGCAGACCCTTTGGCCCCTGCTCGACCGCGAACTCGACCCGCTCGTTCTCACGCAACGTGCGGAATCCATCCCCTTCAACGGCCGAGTAATGGACGAAAACGTCCTCTCCGGCATCGCGGGAGATGAAGCCATATCCCTTGGCATCATTGAACCACTTGACGGTTCCCGTTTCTCTCTCAGTCACTTTATGCTACTCCTTAAATTGTGTGAAACTTGCATTCTGCTAAACCTGGTGGTCTCGACGAAACGGCGTGACCTGAATACAAAAAAGACCCCCCAGTCTCCGCAAGCCTGGACGGTCTTAAGTACACAGCCAGAGCCTACTTCGCTCCACCAACCATATACTACCACACTTGCCGCGAAAAGTCAAATGACGTAACATCTCCGGACACGCTGCCACGCCGCCCGGATCACCGTCACCTCCTCCGACCTTTCCGGTACCTCCCCATAATGCACGGCGATGTAGGCATCGGTGATCCGCGCCACCTCGTCCCGGCTGTCGGGGAAGGCCTGCACCAGCGCTGGCATATACTCGTAGGGAGTCTCGTGCGGTGCACGGGGGTAGCCCCGCTCCGCCGCCAGCGCAGCCAGGTGGGCGTAGATCCGACGGATGGTTAGCGCAGCCAGGAACCGATTCAAACTGACGCGGCTCAGTGCAGCGGCCGCCGCGTCCAACCGACGGCGTCCCTGCCGCCACAGATCCCACAGGCCAAGCCGCAGGTCCACCTCTTCCCACACCGATTCCCGCGCCTCCCGCCGTCGTCTCCCCGCCCGCGCGCGCAGCCGGCGCAGCGACAAAGCCACCAATACCAGCGCCAGCAACACGCCGATGACGATGCCCGCTGCCCTCGCGCGTGCCAGTTGTTCAACCGTGAAAGTTGAAGCCTGGGGCTGTGTTGGCACTGCCGGTGGATTCTGGACCAGCAGACGCTCGAATCGCTCCCAATCGAACTCCCCGAAAACGGCAAGAAAGAGCTGGGACACGCCGTACGTTACCCAGCTAATCACGTAAACCAGGATACCGACCACGAACTGCTCCAGCGCCAACGCTGGCGCTATCAACCGGCTGACGTTCTCGCCCGTCAACAGTGTCGCCACGCCGGCCGCCAATAGCAGCACGACCAGGCCGACGCCCACCACCATCGCCAGCCAGCGAAAATCGAACGGTGACTGGCTGCCTCCGTACTGCTGTCCCACCTCCTCCGCCCGCGCCAACGCGATCCCCATCAGGCTGACGAAAAAGAAGACGAACACGAACTGATGCGGCGGCCAGGGCAGGACGAACCCACCTGCGACCGTCGTGATTGCCAACATCACCACCCCGACCCGAAAATGGAGCACGACGGCCCGGCTTTCCAGTCGGCGTTGGGCCAGCACCATCCCCCGCCACCACAGGAATAGCACCAACAGGAATAGCACCACATCTTGTGACAATTCCTCGTGCTGAAGACTCCAGAAGACGTTCCCCAGCCAGGCGAGATCCCAGAGCGACGTTTCGGCGTGCAGGTACCCGTGGACGACCAGCAACCCGCTCGCCAGCATCCCCAGCCCCAGCAAACCCGAACGCAGAGATGGATGAAGCTGCAGTCGCAACCCCGCACGGACCAGGTAGTGTACCGCCAAAACAACCCCGAGGAAGATACCCGTGACGGGCAATGGCCGGACGGGCACGATTCGGGACAGGAATGCCGCCAGGAGCGGTGTGGTGACGCACACCTCCATCGTCCCCAGCGCCAGGAACACCAACTCGCGACGGGCGCAGGCGCGGAACCTATCCACCCCCCACCTCTCCACCTCCCGAATCCAAGTCTCTCACTCCGAAGCCAAGCCCCTCACGCAGTCAAGCCCCTCACGCAGTCAAGCCCCTCACCTGTCAAGCCCCTCACCTGTCAAGCCCCTCACGCAGTCAAGCCCCTCACGAAGTGAGGGGTTCCGTGACAGCCA
>Ga0180431_10008508_pt1 | contig 11750 bp, 10 predicted proteins | sample SS_ome_11_FD_132459 | JGI IMG/M metagenome (GOLD analysis project Ga0180431, IMG submission 132459) | Hypersaline lake sediment archaeal communities from the Salton Sea, California, USA - SS_1_MS_1 metaG | ecosystem: Environmental > Aquatic > Non-marine Saline and Alkaline > Hypersaline >...
CCGGCGGGGGCATTGGTCCAAATCTGGGAAATGGGGATACTGATTCGGTAGTAACCATTTTTCGGCCTTCACCATGCCAGAGGATTCACGATTCGATTAAGGTTAACGTGGGAATTAGCGGCGGTACTGCCATCGACGTAATTTATATCACCATTGATGAAGTTGTATATGCGGTTTTGGAAGAGGCGCCTTATGGCACCACTATACCGAGTGAGATATTGCCTTCGGACGGAACACACATCCTCAAGGCGATTGCCGTGGATAGCATAGGCAGCACTGTAAGCTCCGAGGTCAAAATATACATCGACTTCGTCGATCCCTTCTACAAGAATCTCCTCGTTGTGGACGCCGACGCCGATCCGTTGGAGCTTGGAGGGCAACCGGGCGCGGTTTTCCGGATTAACACCGACCCCGGTAGCGGGACTATCTGCACGCTTGCCTCGAGTTCTTCATTCGTGGATCCGGCGGGTATTGCCGTGGATTCTCTTGGACACATATTTGTGAGCGATCTCAATGCGGACATGGACGGTACCGGCCCCGGCGTCGGAACGATCTTCCGCATATTGCCGGACAGGTTCAACGACGTAGAGCCGCTGGCGGTCAGCGGCTTTTTCCAGGCGCCGATGGGGCTCGAGATCGAGCCTGGCGGTTCCATGTATGTCGCGGATTATAACGCCAGTCCGACAGGGATCGAGGTGGGGTCGGACGGCACTCCTCCAGGGGCGATTTTCGCCGTAGATCGTAATACCGGAATAGTCACTACCGTACTGACGGACGCCAGGCTTGACGGTCCGGTGGGGGTTACCGTAGATATACCTACCGGAGATCTGTGGGTGGTGGATAATCGAGCGAACCCATACTACGGCCAGCATCGCGGCAGCGTATGGAAATACGATGTTTCCACAGGAGGGCTTGTCGATACCCCTGTCGCAGCTTCCGTGGAGTTTATCAATCCTTTTGAGATACGGCCGGACGGCGCCGGGAATCTTGTGCTTACCGACAGCGGCGATTATAAGAACGGCCACCTCGGCAAGATGTTTGTTATCGATCCGAATGTCGCGGATCCTAAAACCTCGGCGGTATTGATGAAAAGCGGCTCGCCGTTCAGGATGCCATCCGGGTTCATACGCCGCTCCCAGGGGGATTACCTGATTGCGGACAGGGAGGCCGATCCGTTTGACGACAGCTATCGTGGGGCGATATTGCGTTATGATCCCGGCACTGATGTATTAGATTTCCTCTACACCAGCGATCTTTTTGTAACGCCGATCGATGTCGTCGAGTCGCCCGATTGATATACATACGAACGAGGAATTTAAATCCCTTGTCTAATTCCGGTCAGAATATCGGGTTTTTGAATCCCACCACTTTTTCAAACAGGACGCTTATCCATTGCCACAGAAAAACCCGCCTGAGCGGCCATACCGGTGAATGGCATTTTTCCAGCGGCAATTTGCCCGTCCATAACTCGCTTAACGACTCGGTGCAATGCCAAGCAAGGGTTTCGACTATTTCTTTGCCGATTTCGGCGGAACTTATCCCGGGCTTGCCCGAGTAGCTCTCGACTTCAAAGTATTTCAAAGCCGCCTTAAAGCCGCGAATAAGTTCGAATGCGGACGATCTCCCCGGTTTGTGAGCTCTGGGCGGTTTGCCTTCGGCGACGAGTTTCAAGTCAACGGTCATCTGTTTCAGTTCCTTGAAGCACGGGTCTACACATTCTCCCAAGAGATATAGCATCATGGATGTTTCGACCGCCCCGGCGTGAGTGTCGCCGTCCAGGTCTTCCGGCGTGAGGCCCTTGATATGCCCCAGGATGTTTGAGAGCTGTGGCGTACCTTCAGTGAGACGATTGACAAGCAACGAAAATAGCGACACCATGCGCGCGCCGTATTTTTTATTCGTGTTGTGAGCCGCCTGCTCGATAGCTACAAAATGACGCGGCCCGCCGTGAAAACTGGAAACCCAGATGTGCTTGAATCCCTGCCTGGCAAGTGTGCGGCCAAGGTCGGAAAGGACCCGAACGATAGTGGAACTCCTGAACATCAATGAACCGGTTTGGGGCAACACGTCGGCGGCAACGTATATGGTGGGTAACCTTAAAAACAGTATTTCCGGATGGCGTTCGCCCATCATCTCGATGGCTCGAGTCGTAAGCCCTTCGGACTCGAAATTGTCGGCAATTACCGGCAAGTGCGGGCCGTGAACCTCAAGAGGCGAGCAGGTTACCACCACCACCGTCTTCGTTTTGTCCAGTTGCTTGAATTCCTGACCGTTAAGATATTGCCAGTACCTGACGTTCCCGGTTCCCTTGATGCTTTCGTCAGCCATTTTATTTTCCTTTCAATCCTTTAGATTGTATTTTCCGCACATTTTGGATGAGACGTTTGGTGTTAAAGTTAATTTATCCTCGATAGTCTTGCTATCATATCCGCAGTGTCTGTGAGTGTCAAACGGGATTGTTTGGATTTATGGTAGGAGCGTAAGTCGGTGCTTCTCCAGCACCCTTGTTTTTAGGCGATATGGCGGATTTGCCGGGACGGTTCGGAAGTTTGATTGCGGTGGGTTACTATATATTGTATAAAATACGTTGTAACTGAGGAAATTATGGCCGGCAATGTATTCATGCAGAATATTGACGTGAAGGGTTGGACGAATCTGTTGAGCCTTATGGACCGCAATACCTTGCGCCGACTGGCGGGCGAGGTTGAAGGATTGCGACCGGAACGGACACGATTAGTGATACTTTTCGAGGGAGATCGGCTACTCGGGGCGCATCACTCCGAGAAGGGTTCGGTGCTCGAGAGCTTTACGTGGAACGGTCCGACCGGTATCGAGGCCATAGCACAACGCGAGGGGGTCGACGAGGTGTCGGCTATCGAAAGAGACGCTCCGGAGCGTCTTTATTCGCGATTTAAAAACAAGCTCAACCTCAGAGGCGATTATATCAAGCAAGCGCTCGAAATATACGAATTGATAAGACTTGAAGCCGTGTCAGGACTGTATTTTTATCCACCCCCCCGGATGAAGCGGATCGACCATAACAAACTACCGAAAGGTTTCAATTTCGGCATCGGCGACAACAGTACTATGTTATTCTATCTGTTCGATGGAGATGATGTATGGGCTTCGCTGATTGTTGTTGTTAAAGGTGGTAACATAGACTTCGTAAGCAGCCATAACGCTCTGGTGGAGCAAGGCGTTAATATCGGTAAATGGAGAAAGGATTACAAGAAGATTATCTCCGCATCGGGACGCGTATTCCGCAAACCGTCCATAGGTGTTTTTTGCGACATTGCTGCTTTCGCTCGCATACTGAGATCGAAAAAGACTCTCAAGGCTTTTGGAGAGGCGAGGAAAAAGAAGGACATTATTCTCGAACCGTTGCCCCTGCGACTGAAAACCGTGCTGGGCGCCGGGAAGCTGTTCGGAATGTAAAAATATAAAATAGAAAGAAGGAGGTTCAGATATGGCCCGTTCCATTCGAGTGAAAAACAGCGTCGGCATTTGGGGATTTGGCCCCAACGCGACAAGGTTTATGCCGGGAGGGTACCACCCGCGGTGCGTTAAGGAAGATAGTGTAATTTGGACGAGACGCGCGGTTAATGGACTGGGAGAGCTGCTCGACGGCCTCGAGTACCATTACCCCGGTGAGATAAATGAGAATAATTACGATAAGGTGCTTCGAGCTTGCGGAAAGCACGTGGATGTTTATTGTTTTGCGCTCGGGCTGTTCTCAAATCCTCGTTATGCGCTCGGGAGCTTTATAAACCCAAAGCGCTCGCTTCGGAAGGAAACCGTTCGCATCGCCAAACAAGGCATCGATCTGGCGGCCCAACTCGGATCGAAATTTATTATCTGGCCCGGTGGAGAAGGGTACAACTACCCATTTCAGACGAATTCGTCGCAGTCGTGGAACTGGTTTATCGATGGTATCGCCGAGTGCGCCGAGCACTGCGGCAAAAAAGGCGTGACTTTACTGCTCGAACACAAAAACTCCGAGCCCGCCATGCGCATCCTGATGCGCAACATCGGTATGACACTCTTTCTCATACGCAAAATAGAAGACCGTGGCGTCGACACGTCTTGCGTGAAAATCAACATGGATTGGCAGCACCTTATAATGAACGGTGAGCCATTGGCCGAATACGCGGCGTTGCTGATGAGCGAAGGTTGCCTCGGCCATAATCACGCCAACTCCGGCTGGGGCACATTCGACGACGATAACATGGTCGGCGCGATGTGCTTCATGCAAACCCTGGCGATTGCAAAGGAATTGCAGCTCGGCGGCTACGGTTCGGGCGGTGAGCGCGTCGGATTCGATTTATTCCCGTACACCGAGGATCAAGTCGAAGCTGTACGCCGCAGTATACTCCAATGGGAGTTCATCAATGAAATCGCCCGGAACATCGATAGCGAAACGCTCAAGCGCGCGCAGAACGAGAGCGACGCCGTCGGGGCCTATACAGAGGTCTTTCGCGCAATGGGGCTGAACGGCGCGTTCGTTAACAAACTGATCGGGAAACGTAAAGCCGAGCGAAAAAGAGCCGTCGGGCGGAAAAAATCGAAGAAAAGGATGAAATAACCGATGAAAAAAGTCGTCATAGTGTTTTCAGCTCTGCTAATAACCATGGCCTTCCTTTTGGCTGCATGCCCTCGGACCACGCCGAAGGTGGGCTTGCGTAAGGACAACCGCGCCGAACGTATGGATTCTTACGTTGCCGAAGAACTCGACCCTTCGCGTGGCGAGTGGCAGGCGCCGGAGCGTGTTATCGAGGCCGTCGGCGTGCGGCCGGGCGATAAAGTCGCAGTGGCGTGGGCCGGAGCGGGATATTTCATCGAGCCGCTTTCTAAGGCCGTTGGGCCGGAAGGTGTCGTCTACGCTTCCGATCCCGACGAAGCGATGATCGAAAAACTTAAACAAGAGGTTAAGAAAAAGGGCCTGACCAACGTTAAAATCATCAAGTCCAGGCTCGAAGACGCTCAACTGCCATACGGCGGAGTGGATATCGCCTTTGTGGTAAATTCCCAGGTTTATATCGATTTGCCGTACGCTTTTTTCGACACCCTGCGAAGGGGCGTTAAAACCGGCGGAAAACTGGTGGTCATTGATTGGCGCAGGCGATCCAGGAAAGGCCCTGATAAAAAATTGCGTCGCAAGAAAAAAGATATGATTGAAATACTTGAAGGTATGGAATTAGAGCTTATGAGCGACCATGATTTTCTACCTTACCAGTACTTTTTGATTTTTCGAGTTGTCGAACGCTATGGGGAGGCGAGTTCAAGTTGCGGTACCTGATGGGAGTGGATGTCGGGACGACTTCAACGCGGGCCATATTGATAAGTTCCACGGGGGGTAAGCCGGTTGCGGAAGGCGTTTCTCCGTATCCGATGTATACTCCCCGGCCGGCGTGGGCGGAGCAGAATCCGGCGGATTGGGTACGCGGCGCCTCGAAGGCTATACGCAGCGCGATTAAAAAGGCGGACGCGAAAAATACGGACATCGAAGCCGTCGGCCTGACCGGCCAGATGCACTCTTCGGTTTTTCTCGATGCAAAGGGCAAGGTCATCCGGCCGGCTATTTTATGGTGCGACGGTCGCACCGCCGCCGAGTGCGACGAACTGACTCGACGGGTGCGCAAGAAACGATTGCTCGATATAGCCCGTAACATAGCCCTGCCGGGGTTTACTGCGCCGAAAATACTTTGGCTGGCGCGGCACGAACCCGCCGCATACCGCCGAGTCGCAAAGCTGTTGGTGACGAAGGATTACATCCGGTACATAATGACCGGGGTGTTTGCCGGCGAGGTGAGCGACGCTTCGGGCATGTTGTTGCTGGATGTGTCTAAAAGGCGATGGTCGCCCGAGATATTAAAAGCGCTGAAAATACCCGAAGAATGGCTGCCGCTGGTGTTCGAGTCGCCGGAGATCACCGGCAAGGTATCGCGCGACGGCGCGCGAACTTTCGGCCTGGCGGAAGGTACCCCGGTGGTCGGAGGCGGCGGCGACCAGGCCGCCGGCGCGGTGGGCAACGGCATAATAAGGCAAGGCGACGTTACCGTCAGCCTCGGTACCAGCGGCGTGGTATTTGCGCCGAGCCGTAAGCCGCCCGTGGCCGGCGGCAGTACCGTGCATGCCTTCTGTCACGCAGTGCCGAAAATGTGGCACACTATGGGCGTTATGCTTGCGGCGGGTGGCAGTATGCAATGGTTCCGAAACACACTCCGGTTTGCGAAAAACCAATCGTTGTCATACAAGCGGATAAACTCTCTGGCGGCCAAATCTCCCGCCGGCGGCGACGGGCTGACATTTCTTCCATACCTTAGCGGGGAAAGAACGCCTTACAATGACCCGCAGGCGCGAGGGGCTTTCGTGGGACTGACGCTCGGTCATGACATGACGCACATGGCCCGTGCGGTCATGGAAGGAGTGGCGTTCGGTATAAAGGACTGCGCCGCGCTCATGCGGGATGCGGGTACGACGATGAGAAACGTGTACGTCTCAGGCGGCGGCGCGACAAGCGACTTATGGTGCTCGATAATCGCCGGTGTGATCGAGAGGCCGGTCAAGCGTCTTGAAGTGGATCAAGGCCCGGCGATGGGAGCGGCGCTTCTGGCGGGTGTCGGCTCAGGTGTCTGGCCCGACGTTAAAAGCGCCACCGCAAAAACACTCAAGGTGCGGGACGAAATTCAGCCCGTAAAAAAAGACCGTAAAGTATACCGCGAGGCGTATCGGCGTTATAGGGCGTTATACCCCGCGCTTGCTCCATATTTCCAATCAGGAGGAAAAAGCCGATGACCGAAAAACTGGATGAGCTCAAGCAGTTGGTTGTTACAGGCGACCGCGAGAAGAAAGCCCCGGATATGGTGCGGGAACTTTTGGACGAGGGAGAAAAAGTCGATAAAATACTCAACGATGCGCTCATCCCGGCGATGGAGCTTGCGGGCCAAAGGTTCGAGGAGAAGGAATTCTTCGTGCCCGAGTTGATAATCGCCGCTCGAGCGATGGATCGCAGTATCGAGGTCATACGGCCTTTACTTGAAAAAAGCGGCATATCGAAGCGCGGAACATTGGTGTTGGGTACGGTGAAGGGGGATCAGCACGATATCGGCAAGAACCTCGCCAAGATGATGTTCAAAGGCGCGGGGTTCGAGGTAATAGATTTGGGACATGACGTTTCGGTCGAGAAGTTCGTTGATGCGGTGATGGAAAACAGTGCGGACGTTGTGGGTATGAGCGCGCTTTTGACCACCACTATGATACAAATGGGCGATGTGGTCAAAAGGCTCGATGAGGTCGGGTGGCGAGATAAAACCATTGTTATTATCGGCGGCGCGCCCGTCAGCCGGGAATATGCCGATAAGATCGGGGCCGATATTTACGCCGCTACCGCGCCCGGCGGGGTCGAGTTGGTGAAGGAGAGGTTGAAAGCGTCGTGAAGCCGGAACGTGGCATTCACGTTATTAAAAATTTCCCCATACAGGTAAACCTTCGGGCAACGCTGCGGCATTTGGGCTACAAACCCAGTTCGAAAATCGACGACCGTATTAAAGGTATGATTGACAACGCCATCGAGCGGGCGGTCGAACTGGCCGAGCCGGTGGGTATTTATTTTATCGATAAGATCGTCGATCATACGGCAGACGAAGTTGCCCTCGAATGCGGATTCCGTATCGAATCTAAACAGGTATCGAGGTTGTTGAACGCCTGCGTCGAAGTGGTGGTGTTTGCGGCGACCATCGGGCCTGCCGCTGAGAGCAAAGCGGCGGAGATGATGCACGATAAACCCGCCGAGGCGGTAATACTCGATAGTGCCGCAGGAGAAACTGCCGAGGGCGCGGTCGATTACCTCCACAGATCGATCCAGGCCGACGCGCATCGCCGTGGGTTACATCTCACCCCAAGGTTCAGCCCCGGTTACGGCGACTGGCCGCTCGAAGCGCAACGAGACATCTTCGCATCTCTGAAACCCGGAGACATAGGAATAACTCTTACCGAAAGCTGTATGATGATCCCCCGCAAAAGCGTCTCGGGCATTGTAGGCCTCGGCCCATTGCCCGGCATACGCACCGGCGCCTCACCTTGCAAAGAGTGCTCGAAAAACATCTATATAAAATAAGGAAGAGGTGAGCATCCCGAGTGGCATTAATTTAAGTTCCCAAGGGACGGAACTGTTGATTTTCAAGGCCGCGTTCCTGAGGAGGGCGTAGGCCCGTCTCGAAGGGCGCGGGCGGGTGGCCCGTACGGGTGCCGAAGGCACAGGAGGCTGGAGAACGTAGTTGGTTGTAAACCGATATTTTCTCTTTTCACGAACGTGATTGCATTCGCCTCTTGTCTTGCGACCCAGACATCAAAGATGTCTGGGCCACCCGGCGTTTTGGAATGCGGTGATTTATCACCGCTTTGCTTTGGGCCAATTTATTGGCCGTATATACAGCAATGAATTGCTGCATTTGAAAGCGGCGCTGAATGCGCCGCACTCAATAAGTTGCAATTGAACGGGTAGTGCACCTTGACCGAAAGGTCTAGGTGTGCGACGAATCGGAACGAAGTGGAGACCCGTATGGGTTCGCAGGAGAAATGGCACAGTCCTTCACGTATCTCCTGGCGGCACAAGGGGTATCCGGTAATAATTAAAAAGAAAGGGAATTTTATAATGAATAGGCAAACACAGAAAATCCGCGACCGCCTAATTCAAAGATCAAAGATGTTAATGGCAAAAGAGAAAGACGATTGGGATTTCACAGGTAACCCCCAAGCTGACAAGTTCATTAGTAGTATTGAACGATACCCACACGCTTATGTTATTGGGTGTATTATGGATAGACAGATGCCTGCTGAAAGAGCATGGATTATTCCCTATGAGTTGAAGGGAAGATTGGGATATTTCGATTTCAAACGATTGAACGCAACTAGATTAAGTACGTTTAAGAGAGTGATGCGTAATCCTACATCTTTACATCGTTTTCCAAATCAAATGGCAAAAAACATAAAATCCGCTATTGAACTTATCGAAGAAAAGTATAAAGGCAATGCATCCAACATCTGGTCTGATAAGCCTTCAAGCGCCTCTATCGTAAAGAGGTTTCTGGAATTTGACGGAGTGGGACAGAAAATCGCTACTATGGCGTGTAATATACTCGTGAGAGATTTTCAGATTGAGGTAAGTGATCGTCATTGGGTGGATGTATCTCTTGATGTTCATATCCGACGTATGTTTCGTAGATTGGGATTTGTTTATAAAGACGCTTCGGATGAATACATTGTCTACACCGCAAGAGAATTACATCCTGAATATCCAGGCATATTTGATTATGTCCTATGGGAATTAGGTCGAGAGTTGTGCAGACCAAGATACAGGGATTGTAGCAACTGTTTTATGGAAGATTTGTGCCCATCTGCTGAACATGAATATTAAATGACATGCAAGAAAAAAATCATCGAAGTGGAGTTATCATTCGATGTGATCCAAATGATAGCAAAAGAAAAAAATTTGCTTTGTTAAAGGGATACTTCCGTAAAAAAAGCACCAAGTAACACAGACAACTCGTTATCTGTGCCCTTGATCTATTCGATTTTATTTCCGCAATTGGGGCAGAATTTTGCGCCGGGCGCCAGCTCGGCGTTGCATTTGGGGCAATTTGGCGCCGATCCCAATTTATTCCCGCAATTCGGGCAGAACTTGGCGTTTTGAGGAGCGTCCCCGTTGCATTTCGGGCACTTGACGGTCAATACCATGGGGCTTCCGCAATTCGAGCAGAACTTTGCGCCGGGCGGGTTGGGGGTGTTGCACTTAGGGCAAGGGACGCCCTGCGGAGCTTGAGCGCCCGCGCCTGGGGCCTGCTGAGGCGCGGCGCCGCCTTGCTGCTGCGTCAGCATTTGCGGTACTATCATGCCGACGCCCAGTCCGGCGCCCATGCCCATACCGGCCATAGCGCCGCCAGCCGCGCCGCCGGGGTTTTCGGCTGCGGATTCGAGCGCATTCATCGCCTTGTACTTCATGTACTGGGTCATCTGGTCGCGGTCGACGCCGCCCATCACTCCCATAGCGGTACGCTCATCGAGCATCTTCTGCACTTCCTCGGGCGGAGTAATGGCCTGTATGAAAAAGTCCACAAGCTCCATACCGTACTTGGTGAACTGGTCGCCGATGCGTACCTTGGCCGCGCTTGCCAACTCGTCGTACATCGCGGCCAGGTCGAGGAGGGTGTCGAGATTTTCGCCCAACAGGTCCACGAGTCTGGCGACGATGGCGTCTCGCAAGTATTCCTCCACCTCATCGGTGGTGTAAGCGCCCTGAGTACCTACCATGGTGTTTATAAACACGAGCGGGTTGTTGACGCGCATGGTGTGGCTGCCGAAAGCGCGCAATCGTATAGGCCCGAATTCCTTATCGCGATAAAGGATGGGTTCCTTGGTGCCCCATTTCAGGTCGGTGAACAGTTTCATGTTGACGAAGTACACCTCGGCCTTGAAAGGGCTCTCGAAATTAAACGGCAGGCTTAGCGCTTTTGTGATCAGAGGGAGGTTCATGGTGGTCAGCGTATGCCGGCCGGGGCCGAGCCCGTCGAGAGCCTTGCCGTCCCGGAAAAATACCGCCACCTGGTTCTCGCGGACAATGCACTGGGCGCCCATCTTGATTTCGCCGCTTCCTTCAGGCGGAATACGCTGAACGATGGTTTCGCCGGTTTCGTCAAACCATTCGATAACTTCCAAAAATTGAGACATCTCTACCTCCCCAACGTTAGAAAAATATTCCAAAAATCTTCACTTTAGCCGATATAAAGAATAGCATAAAAACGTCCGTAATGGAAGCGAATCGGTATCTGGAATCCGAACAACTCGCGAAAGCCCGGGTACCTGTTCAACTGCTATCGGATTTTGCCTTTTCCAATTCTTTGAGGGAGTAAAACCCCTGTTTTTTGAACATACTGGAGTATACTTCTTCTGGAAGATTCCTTCCTGCTTGTTTTGCTTGTAAAACATTAGCATAATACAACTCTAAAGTTCTATCTGAATAAGTTTCAAGCTCTGCTTCTAAATATGTAACTCCCGTCCCCACTTTATCATGGCTCATCAAGTGAGGATATTTTCTTCTAACTTGTTCTTGAGACTCCTTCTCAATTTCTACAATCTTGCCAATGAGAGGATTGTTATTCAAACATTCTATCTGATTGCCCATACGTGCATATTTTAGTGTCATAAGATTTCTTTTTTCTCGGACTGCTATTTTCAAATCCTCAAAATAAGATTCTAAGGCCTCGTGTGACCAGACTTCAAACCCACTACCACGTACGAGCCTGAACGCACCAAGATTCTCCCGGCATTTTGTCGGTTCATCCGTAGGAACATTAACAAACATGTCCAATTCAACATCCAGTATTCTTTCAATTAAATCTTCTTTTTCAGACTTGTTTGTTTTTCCCTCCCCCATTCTTTTTATCCTCCGTTAGTTTCTTAATTTCCTCGATAGTTTTTTCTGCAACCGTTTTCTCTTTATTAAAATGTTTTATCATTCTTTTAAGAAAGGCTTCCTTTTCTTTTTCAGTTTCGAAATTTTCCATAAGCTTTTTGGTTTCCTCTAAATTTTTCTCTATTTCTTGTGGAATCCTTTCACTGTCATGCCTCACCGCTTCTTGAGGACAAACATCATGGCATTTACCACATCTTATACATCCATCCATATCAATTTCCGCTTTTTCTTCTTTCATGATAATGACATCATCAACCGGACATTCACTAACACAAATCTC
>Ga0180431_10008509_pt1 | contig 11749 bp, 12 predicted proteins | sample SS_ome_11_FD_132459 | JGI IMG/M metagenome (GOLD analysis project Ga0180431, IMG submission 132459) | Hypersaline lake sediment archaeal communities from the Salton Sea, California, USA - SS_1_MS_1 metaG | ecosystem: Environmental > Aquatic > Non-marine Saline and Alkaline > Hypersaline >...
ACCATTCTGGTCCCGCCAGGCATTGGCGACATCTATTGGTCACTGACTCGGGTCCGCGCGTTTGCTGAAGCACATAACCTCGGTATGGTCGACGTTCTGATCTCCTCCCCGGGTGAGAAGAATGACAGGGATCGTTCCATTGAGTACGTGCGTCGCTGTCCGTTCGTCAACGCTGTTGGTTACAAGAACCACCAGACCAGAGGTAACGACATTTGGAAGGAAGCATACCTCTGGAGCGGACGCACTATATTCGAGGGCGTTGAGGACTGTGACTATTTCATTGCTTACAACGGCATCCTGCGACATGGTCAGGCGTTGGAAGACGTCGACGGTGACCTTCCAGTCGATTGGTTGTTCCCGATGTTCGAGAGCCTCGAGGAGAAGTGGTATGGGGAAGAGCTCAAGGAACGTGTTGGTGACTACATCGTTGGTTACTTCATGCCGCACGGAATGTATGCACAATGGCTTGAAGAGTTCCCGGTCGAGAAGATCCGCGCAACGCTGCGCATAGTTGCAGAGCAGTCGGGGTGCAAGATCGTATTGATCGGAGCGAAGTGGGACAAGACCGACCTGATGCGCGAAATCGTGGACGGTAACGAGGACATCATTGTAAACCTGACCGGGGAGACCACGCTGGAAGAAGTGTTCGGTGTGCTGAAGTCTGCGCGTGCGGTGCTTGGATTCCCCAGTGGTATTACGATTATGTCCACAGTGTTCAAGAAACCCACGGTCATTCTCTGGAATAAGTACTTCCACAAGAAGTTCTATTGGTACGCATGCCCTCCGCAGGCGCGGGAGAATTGGTATGACGTCGTCGATACCGAGGATGCTACTCCGGAAGACATTAACGAGCGCATCGGGATTGTAGCAGGGTATGTCCCACAGCGCGTTGTCAAGCCCACGAAAGCTCCGAAGGGTCCAGTAGTGACCGTTGCTTGCGTGCTCAAGAGCGGAGGTGACTTCGATCAGGATTACGTGCAGCGACTTCAGGCGTCAGTAGCAAGGCACTTGAAGATTCCTCATCGCTTTGTATGCTTGTCTGACATGAGCATTTCATGTTGCGAGAAGATCGAGCTGCTCAAGGGATGGCCCGGGTGGTGGAGTAAGCTGGAGCTGTTCCGACGCGACCTGTTCAAGGGGCGTGTATTGTACTTCGATTTGGACACCGTCATCGTCGGCAACTTGAAGCAGCTTGCGTCGGCGAAGGAGCCTTTCATGATGCTGCGTGGGTTCAGGCATCCCGAGCGCAGGGCGTCAGGTGTCATGGCGTGGGAAGGTGACTACTCTGGATTGTACGATGCGTTCTGCAAGGAGAACGGGAAGATACTGAACGCTATCGGACGACCTCCGTGGGATCAGGAGTTCATTCACCAACGACTGTGGACATTGTATGAGCAGCAGCCTCATATCGTTCAGAGAGTGATCAACGTAGCGTCGTACAAGAATCATTGCCTGGGCAAGCAACCCGATAACGCTCCTCCGGAGTCAACATCAATTGTCTGCTTCCATGGCAATCCCCGACCAGTCGAAGTCGACGATCAATGGGTAAGGGAGAACTGGCGATGAGAGACCCTATCCTTCTTACAGGTTGCGCGAGAAGCGGGACGAGCATGACCGCCGGCATCATTAACATGTGTGGTGCGTTCGGTGGAAGCATGAGCGGACCGAACCGCTTCAATAAGAAGGGTATGTTCGAGAACGCAGAGATACGCAACAAGATCGTCAAGCCTTACCTTGCGAGCATCGAGTGTGATCCGCTGGGGCAGAACCCTTTGCCCGATACGGATTGCTTGATGGAGATCCCCGACTTGCGCGAACAGGTCGAGTGGGCTTTCAAGTGGCAGGGTTACCGACGTGGTCCCTGGTTCTACAAGGGTGCGAAACTCTGCTTGATCTGGCCGCTGTGGCACAAGGCGTTCCCAAACGCGAAGTGGATTATCGTTCGTCGCGCTGACGAGGATATCATCTACTCCTGTCTGCGTACGACATTCATGCGAGCGTACGATGACGTAGTGGGCTGGCAGTTCTGGATTGACCAGCACAAGAAGCGTTTCCAGGAAATGCACGATGCTGGTTTGGACATACGCGAAGTATGGCCGACCAAGTTCGTCGAGGGAGACTTCAGCGAGATGCAGCAAGTCGTTGAGGAGCTGGGCTTGCAATGGGACGACCGCGCTGCACGAGAATTTGTGAACCCTGAATGGTGGAGAACACGTCATGGCAGCTAGAGTAACAGCGGACGAAGTCAAGGCGATTATCGAGGTCGATAGTTCCGTAGATGACCTGACGCCTTTCATCCATGTCGCGAACAAGATCGTGTCAAGCGAATGCACGGACTCGAGTCTGGATTCAGACGACAAGAAGGAAATCGAGCGTTGGCTTGCTGCGCACTTCGTGGCAATCCGCGATATGCGCAAGGCGTCAGAGAAAGCAGGTCCAGTCGCTGACAGCAATCAGTACAAGTTGGGTCTGAACCTGCAGGTGACCATGTACGGGCAGCAGGCAATGATCGTCGATACGTCCGGCGCGCTCGCTCGCTTGAACAAGCAGGCGCAGGACGGGGTTCGTCACGCCAGCTTGTATACGATTGATCCGGAGGACGCATGAGCATCATTACCAGAATGCGGAAGCAGAAAGCTGTTTACTGGGCGACTCCCGTTCCGGATGGTCACGCTGGATTTACGTGGACTGCTCCCGTTGAGATCTCCTGCAGGTGGGACGACGAACAGAAGATCTTCGTTGACCCGTCCGGAGAAGAGAAGCTGTCGACCGCGATCATCTATCCAGATCGCGTGCTGACCTTGGAAGGTTATCTATGGGAAGGGACTCTGGTTGATTTGGAAGAGGATAATGCGGTGACGACCGACCCGCGCAACATAGATGGAGCGCGTCAGATCAAGCAGTTGGCGAAGACACCAAATCTGAGAAACACGGAGACGCTGTATACGGCGTATGTAATCTGATGGCGATGGTAGGTGCAAAGGTTGAAGGTCTCGAGGCAGTGCTGGGTGCGCTGAACCTTGAGATTCGTCGCATCAAGAACAAGACGAAAGCTGGGATGATTAAAGGAGGCTTTCGGATCTTGCGACGTGCGCAGGAACTTACCCCCATCAACACGGGCAACCTTCGGAGCAGCGGCTTCATAACATGGGGCCGGTCAAGCGGGAAGTACGCAAAGGATTACAAAGGTCCTGCAGCGGAGGAAATCAAGCAGGGTGTCGAGCAGACGGTGGACGAAGCGCGGCAGATAGTCGGAGACGCCAACATGTTCAAGGGAGAGCCCACTGTGATGATCGGGTTCGGAGCGTTCTATGCCATCTACGTGCATGAGGATTTGGATGTTGAGCATAATGTCGGGCAGGCCAAGTTCCTGCAGCAAGCCGTTGAGGATATGCGCGAGGCAGTGCTGAACGACATTGTGAGTGAAGCGAGCACCGGTGGTAGCCCAGGAGACATGCCATGAATCCGGTAACAGAAGATGTGAAAGATCAATTGGTCAGCGAGAACAGCATGACCTTCGCAGGGACGGGCGACTGGGCGATCTATATTGCGCGGATGCCCGACGTTGGTGACGTGTCTGATCGTATTGTGCTGCTTCGGGACACCATCGCACCAGAACCACTCCGCTTCCAGAACCGCTCGATCGAGTCGTTGCACATGGAGCAGATTCAAATACAGGTGCGGGGTAAGACGTATCTCGAAACCAAGAGCAAGATCGATGACATTGCTGGTTACATCAAAGGGTGGGGCCGGTTCACCACTGGAGATGGCGTAAACTACAAGGGTATCTTCGCGGTAAGCGATGCGATGTTTTTGAAGCAGGACGAAAATCTGCGCTTTCATTGGGTGCAGAATTTTCAAGCATATAGAGAACAGAAGTAGAAAGGAGCAGGAAATGGATATAGGCACAGGTACTACGATCACTTTCGAGAGCGGGTTCCTGGCGGAGATTCTGGACGTCTCCCCGCCGAACGCCTCACGGGAGCCGATCCCCACCAGTCACATGGGTACAGCGAACAACGCGCATACCTTCACGCCGGCCAAGCTGGTCGACTGGGGTGAGCTGAATTGCCAGATCGGGTTTGCACCGGGGACATCTCCACCGATAACCTCGGCAGCTTCGGAGATCGTGATTACGTTCCCGAATAGCGGAGCATCGACCTGGACGTTCAACGGGTTCCTGACGAGTTACGAACCGACTGATCCGCTGGAGAACCGCATGGAAGCAGCGGTCACCATCAAGGTCACCGGTCCCGTCACGATCTCGGCGTAAGTAGAAGGAAAGGAGACTAACCATGTCTACAAAGAAAGAAGAGAAGGTAGTGCTCGCAAGACTGACCAAGGAACAGATCCTCGCGCTGGATGATAGCAAGTTCGAGGACGTCGAAGTACCGGAATGGAAGTGCCTCGTTCGACTCAAGAGATTGAGCGGAGATGAGCGCGACCAGTTCGAGCAGATCTGCACTTCCCGTCGCATGGGTAAGGATGGTAGTCAGGTCAATGTGCGCGGCTTGAAGGTCGCGCTGTTGCAGAAGTGCATCGTCGATGAGGGTGGCGAGCTGATGTTCACCACCGAGGACGTCAAGGCGCTGAACGAGAAGTCCGGCAAGGTGCTGGATGATCTGTTCGAAGCAGCACGGCAGCTCAATGGTATCGGCGAAGGTGAGATCGAGGACGCGGCAAAAAACTAGAGAAGCTTCCCGACGGGAAGTTCTGGTTTCGTCTTGCCAGGCAGCTCGGGATGTCAGTCGCACGAGCACAACGCGAAATTGATAGCAGGGAATTCGTAGAATGGATGGCGTTCGACATAGTAGAGCCGGGAGAGCCTCGCAGGATGGATCTCCACTTTGCTCGGTTGATGGCTTTGCTTGCCAATATCAACCGCGACTCGAAAAAGCAGCGACGCCCCTTCCAGGTAAACGAGTTCCTGCTGAAGTTCGCGAACCCCTTCGTGAAGAAAGCGCGAAAGACGCAATCGCAGATCAAGAACGTCTTCCTCATGTGGAAGAAGGTGTGGGACGAGCAGGAAGAGGAACGGCAGAAGAAGACAAGGAAGAAAGATGCCAATACGTAACATAGGCTCGATCGGCGTTCTTCTGAATGCAAAGACTGCGGCATTCAACGCGAGCATGACCGGTGCACAAGGGGCGGTCATGGGCGTTGGTGCTGCAGCGGACGTCACAAGCGCCAAGCTGGCGGGCATGGGTATGATGATGACCACAGCAGTCACTCTCCCATTGCTCGCTGCCGGTGGTGTTGGGGTGAAGTTCTTCGCAGACTTCGAGAAGGGTATGCGGAACGTCAACGTCATCGCCAGGCAGAACGAGGAAGACTTTCGCGCTACCTCTGAAGCTGCACTCGACCTCGCCACTACCCTCGGTAAGAGTCCGACGGAGCTCGCTGACGCGCTGTACAATATCAATTCCGCCAGCTTCAAAGCGACGCAGGGTCTTGAGGTGCTTGAGGCAGCTACCGTCGCAGGACGCGCAGGACTTGCGTCGACCGCGGACGCAGCGAAGGCTATCACTGCCGTACTCAACGCGTACGGCAAATCAGCAGCGGAAGCGGGTGACGTGTCGGACATCCTGTTCAAAACCGTAGAAAAGGGTGTTCTGACGTTCGGGGAGCTGGCCACCCAGCTTGGTGCCGTCGTCGCGAGTGGTGCTGCAGCAAACATCGAGTTTGACGAGATCGCTGCCGGCATAGCCACCATGACCAGGGGAGGTATCCAGTCGGCAGAAGCTTTCACGGCGATGAACCGCATGATACAGCGGATGATTAAGGGAACCGCGGAGCTCGACGCACTATTTCAAAAGTACGGCTTTGATTCTGCGTTCGCTGCATTGAGTACGATTGGTCTGGGCAAGACAATGGCTATCCTGTCCAAGGAGACCAAGGGAGGTGCAAAGAATTTGGTGAACTTGGGATTCCGCATCAGGGATTTGAAAGCTGCCCTGTCGCTGACTCGAGATGAGGGACGTGCATTCGCTGGTGACTTGGAAGAGATCGCGAAGAAGTCTGCGCGTGCGGGTTCAACGATGGACGCGTTCGAGGAGCAGACCAAGTCACTCACATTCCAGATCGAGCGTCTTGTTACGATCATCAAGGTGAACTGGATACGAACGACTGAGCTGTTCGCTTCTAACTTGAAGTCCGTCGTCGATGTCCTGCAGCGCGTCGCCACTTGGTTTGGTAGTTTGGACGATACGACAAAGAAGTGGCTCGTTTCTATTCTTGCTTTGGTCGCCGCGATTGGTCCCGTGATGCTAATTATGTCTGGCTTGCTGAAGATCGTTGGTATTCTTACTGCGCTGATCTCAACAGGTTTTATTCCTGCGTTAGCACTTCTGATCGTCAGTATGGTCGTTCTTGGTCGATCTATGGCGGATACGTTCGGGAAGGGAGAGACGCGAACGGAACGCTTCATTGATATGTTGAAGCAGCTTGGTGCATGGCTCAAGAAAACTTGGCAGACAGTTGTTAAGGTGGGGAGGATCATTGTTGTCGTATGGCAGGCCGCGTGGGAACAGGTCAGCATGGCTATTGATATTGTGTATGGAAACATACTCACCTTCTTAGATACGCTGAAAGAGAACTTTAAGCGGGTCGTTGGGTTCCTCAAGGACAATTGGCGTGCAGCATTGAATGAAATGCTTTTCAATGCAGGAGTGCTGTCGAAGAACTTGATGATGGATTTCGCCGTGTTGATTGGATGGCTGGCGCGATCATGGCTGGAGGTCTGGAAGAACATCGCAAAGAATGCAATGATAATCTTCAACAACATGATTCCAAACATCGCAACCCTCTTCCAAGCACTGTTTACCGCATTGACTACTCGAGACTTCTCGAAGGTCATGAAGGTCATGGGAATGCAGATTGAGAAGGCGTTTCAAGGAACTGTTGCTCTTAAAATTTCAGCACCTTCCCTTACTCCGCTGACAGAGGGTATGAAGAATGAGGTTTTCGGTGCACTGGAGTTGATTGAAGGTTCGTATCGGTCCCTGAGCAAGGAATCTGGTGATCTGTGGGGACGCGCTGCGGAGAAGATCAAGGCGATCTGGGAAGAGACAGCCAAGGAGACCAAAAGCGTCTTGAAGGATACTGAGGCTGCATCGAAGATCGTTGAGGATACGGATACAGATATTCCCGATCTTGCGAAGAAAGCCGTCACGGTGCAGGCCAAGTTCGCCGGTGCTGCAGAGAAGGGATCAGTGGAAGCACATCGTGCTGAGCTGGGCAATATGCGCTGGCAGGATAAGTCTTTGAAAGCGCAGGAGAAGGGTAACCAAACTTTGGAAAGCATCAACGAGACGCTTGCCTCGATGGCGAGAGCTCCCCAACCGGAGACGGTGAGCATATGAGCGTAGTAAGTACTAACGAGAAACGAACCCCTCGCGGATCGCGCGAGAGCCTAGAGGGACGCGAGTACGACCGCCCTTTCCATGTCATTACCGATGACGTTACGGATGGGGCCTATGTCGTTGCGTATACCAACTCGGACATTCCGAACATTGGTGACGAGCACCCCGATGACGAGTCCTGCGTTGTCGAGAGCATTGATCCTGTTATTGATACCACTGATGATGATGGTACTCATTGGATTGTCACGGTTCATTACGGAACCCGCAAAGATTGGGAAGAGACGACCTACCCGTGGGAGAAGCCTGACGAAATTCAGTATGGTTGGGCGGGTTATCAAACAGTGATGGATCATGCGTACGCTGGTGGCGACGCGCACGGAGACCCAACCGATCCGATTGAGAATAGCGCAGGGGACCCGTTCGACCCTCCAGTGATGGAAGATATGTACAATCTTGTGCTTACCATAACGCGCACGGAAAAGGATTCAGTGTTCTCCCCGCAGGAGTACGCGAAGTTCAAGAACACGATCAATTCGAAGCGTCTTACGGTTGGGGGTGTGCAGATGGCTCCGTACGAAGGAAGGATACGCGAGCTGACAATGCAGCCTCGAGAGATCACAATTCGCGAAGGGTCCGTCGACGAGTACTATGCCTACTGGGAGATTGTGATCACTCTTGAAGTTCGGTGGGAGGGTTGGATCAAGAAGATACTCGACCAGGGTTTCCGCGAGTTGCGTGCAGGAGAGCCTCATCAGATCATGATGGCGGATATTGCGACGCTGGGTGCAGGGGAGAAGAACACCGAGATCAAGACGCCCGTGAAGTTGAAGAATGGTGTTATCAGCTTGGCGGACCCCGACTATCTCGAGTTTCAAACGTTGTTCGCGAAGGATTGGGAATGGCTCCGGTTGCCTCCTGACTCGCGACGGGAGTATCGGCAATAATGGCAAGAGACGATCACAAGCCAGTAAACTTTGACAAAGCGTCAGCACGACGTATCGCCAAAGTCGTCAGAGCCAAGGAAGCGGAAGGGCTGAGGACGCGAAGCATACAGCAACGTCCCTCGAAGTCCATCCCATCTGACGAGCTTCCCGCGAGCGACGCGGATTACAAAGTCGTGCAATGGGATAACACGAACAGGTACTTCATAGTTGATTGGGTAAGGTTCCACGCATGAGCACGCCATTTACAGCTGTTGGTAGCGGTACGGGATATGATCCGCTGCATATTGATACAGTGAACGAGCTCATCACTGCGTTCAATGAGCACATGGACATTTCCAGTCGGAGTCATTTGAAGATCGCCCTGCGCGTTGCAGGGGACGACGCACACAAGCGGGACTCCGCAGACACGGACTCACCATTCTATGCAATGCAGGTCTGGATGGAGAACGCCTTCAACAGTTGGGCGGATTGGACGCAGACGGACACGGGTGATCGCACAGGCAACTTCAACAATCAAGCGAGCATACCTAACTTCGCCTCGCTCGCTGCGTTTCGAACCGCTGCAGGTCTTCCGAATGGGTTTCGCCGCGCTACCAGTTGGGATCTGAGCACTGACGACTGGACCGACTATAATGATGGGATGTTCTCGTACGGGCATATCCAAGTTGGTGATATTCTAGGTCCGTGGATCTACGAGGACTTGCAGGCTATCATGTCCGCTGCGTCGTGGACACAAAAGACAAGCGGGATTACGGCCACGAACGACGAGCAGCGGACCATCCCGACCCAACAGGTGCTTACCAATTGTACTGACGTTCGTAACGCAAGCCTTGCTGCCTGGACAGCCTCCTCTTGGGTTGGTGGTGGAGGGACCTTCTATAGAGCCTTCGCATCAATTCTCAACCCTGCTCCATATTGGGAATCTGATCAGCTTCGTATGAGAGCTGCAGGCACGGGGACAGTTAGTACTCTTCTTCCCGTAGCGATCGATGTATACGCGCAGATGACGACCTACATCTTAGACTACTACGACATAGATAGCCTCGGCATCACTGAAGACTATTGGTACTACTTCGAGACATTGGTTGCAGCGCAGACCGCCACGCGAACGACCTCTGTAATGGACATCTCCAGCGCAGCGCCCCTACTCGGTGCAAACATCACTTGCCCGATAGCGTCAGATACTTTCAGGTCAATAGAAGCAACCGATATGAAATGGGTGCTGAAATGGGATTGGACGTATGAGAACCCGTGATGAGAGGGATGAGCAATGGCAAAGCGCATAATTGATATTTACTTCAACGTGCTGACGAAGCGACACCAGAACTCGAGTGGCGAGGCGCTTGCAGAAGCAGACTATCCTTCAATACAATACACGGAGAAGCCTCTCGTACGTTGCAACCTGGTAATCGACAATAGCAATACACCGTTCACCGATCTGGCAGGTACGGAGACGTTCAGCGCAGCGATTGACAATGACTTCAGCCATGCTGACGATCCGATGTGTAAGACGCTGAATGCCAACATCAATGTTGGGGGTGATTGGTCCGCAGGAGGTACCGCAGATCCAACACAGGGGCAAGTCAGCGTCCGACTCGATGCGGACAACACAGCGTACCAAACTGCGATTGCTTCTTCCAAGCGCCTGCGTGGTTGCTGGTTCGAGATCAAGGCGTTAGAAGCAGGAACGGGAGATTTGATCGCGTCGTTCCTGATGCCTTTCAAGTGCTATAACATTCTTGACGACGCAGGCTCCGTACCTCCTGCACCAACAGAGGACTACTATACGAAGACAGAGTCAGATGCGCGGTTCGCCGCTGCAGGAGAAGGGTTTGATTTCATAACGGACGACGTTGGCAACAAGGGTGTGGCATTAGTAAACAGCGATGGGGTTCAGGTAGCAGAGTTCTGGCCCGCAGGAGTATAACCAATGAAGAAGCGAAAGACCTTGATCGGTTTGGTAGTAGCAACGGCCTTTGTGACAGGGCTGATGTTTTACGCAAATGCCGGAAGCCTGTATGGCAAGACTCGTTTTTATGGTGACATAACAGTTGAAGACTATGCACCAATGTGGGGTATTCATGGCAACGGTACTTGGGCTGCTGGTGGGACGTACACAAACGGGACGTATACAAACTACTATCGGCTGTGGGCAACAAATCTTCTGGGTCGGTTTCCTGTAACAAATTTCACATTTACATTTACCGGTAACACAAATGCCTATCTAGCAGGTGGAACGAACGCCTGTGCGTTGCATTGGCCTAGGCAAGGCGGAGCGGCCGGATATGTAATAGAAAAATCATGGGACACGAATGCGACTTGGACAAACTACTTACTTGTTGCTGCAAGTTTAACAAACTTCACGGATGCTGGAACCAATGTATGGAATGCTGGAAATCTAACCAGTTCGTACAGTATTATTTCAACACCAACTACTCCGTGGGCTTCCTCAAATGCCCCATTAACGAATGCTAGTTGGAGCGCAAGTAATACATTTAGTGCATCTATAAGTGGGCAGGATTTAGATTTGAGTTATCCGACAAACGTTACTTTTTTCTGGACCGTTGATTTAAGTAATGCATGGGAAGCTGCCTGGCAAGCTGATGATACAGACAATAGTAATGGGACCATGGGAGCACTTAGTGATGTAGTTAATACTCAAGCAGCCCTGCAAGTCACCGCGGATGCGCTCGTGACAACGCAAGCGGCAATCAAGGCCACGGTTGACGCCGTAGTTAGCACGCAGGCCACATTAAGGGCGGACGCTGACAGCCTTATCGGCGGCGTATTGTGGCTGGTAAGTAACAACACAGCAAGCGCGGGCACAACGCAGACCTTCGACCAGACCTATGCTTCCAATTCCTACCGGGCGTCAACAAACGGATACCAGACCGATGAATACGTGACCTATGGCACTGCTGTCGGGTTGGCTGAAAACCTGCGCTCAGTGACGCTGTACGGCTGGAGCAACGCACATCCTGTGATCACGTCTGCGGGTAGTATGAGGGCAAACACATTGCCCGGTACGGTGTGGACAAACACAACGGCGTTGAGCGAAGGCACCAATGTGGTCGGGCAATACTACAACACCAACGCCGTCAACGTGTTTGTACCAGAGGGCGGCTACGACTTGTATTACTGGGCGTACTATGATGGTGTGGGTGGCCCTGACGTGACATTCATCGTCCGGTTGATTGTGTCGGACGGGACCACGACCAACGTGCTGGCAACGAGTGATGCGGTTGTGCTTGATACTGCCATATCGGAGCACGACGCGCACGCGAGCCTATGCTGCGCGAGCACAAACGATAGCTCCTACTATCTTGGTGTCGAGGTGTTGGCTGTGCGCAGCGGTGGCGTGTCGGCCAACCTATACATCGAGGGTGGTACCGCGGCTAGGCCAACGCGCATGAGCACGCCCAACCTCAGCCCGGCAGACACGGC
>Ga0180431_10008513_pt1 | contig 11748 bp, 8 predicted proteins | sample SS_ome_11_FD_132459 | JGI IMG/M metagenome (GOLD analysis project Ga0180431, IMG submission 132459) | Hypersaline lake sediment archaeal communities from the Salton Sea, California, USA - SS_1_MS_1 metaG | ecosystem: Environmental > Aquatic > Non-marine Saline and Alkaline > Hypersaline >...
GGCGGAGGAGCAGGAGTTCGTCGACGGGATCATCGAAGACATGCGCTGGCTCGGCGTCGACTGGGAGGACCGGCTCCTCTTCGCGTCCGACTACTTCGAGCAGCTCTACGAGTGGGCCGAGCATATGATCCGACAGGGAGACGCGTACGTTTGCGACCTGTCTGCCGAGGAGATCAGCGAGTACCGCGGAACCGCGACGACCGATGGAGACCGAGTCGTCACGCCGCCCGGACGGGAGAGCCCGAACCGGAATCGAACCGTCGAGGAGAATCTGGACCTATTCAGAAGGATGCGGGCCGGCGAGTTCGCCGACGGGTCGCGGACGCTGCGGGCGAAGATCGACATGGCCCATCCGAACCTGAACATGCGCGACCCGGTGATGTATCGCATCCTCCGCGCGACGCACCACCGGCAGAAGGACGCCTGGTGTATCTACCCGACCTACGACTGGACGCATGGGCAGTCCGACGCGATCGAGGGGATCACGCATTCGACGTGCAGCCTCGAGTTCGAGAACCATCGTCCGCTTTACGACTGGTTCCTCGATCACCTCCCGATTCCGTCGCGACCCCGCCAGATCGAGTACGGCCGCCTGAACCTCGCTTACTCGGTGATGAGCAAGCGGAAGCTGCGGCAGTTGGTCGAAGGGGGACACGTGGCCGGATGGGACGACCCGCGCATGCCGACGCTCCGCGGGATGCGGCGACGCGGGTACACGCCCGAGGCGATCCGAACCTTCATCGACGAGGTCGGCGTGACCAAGTCGGAGGGTTTCATCGACGCGGCGTTCCTCGAGTACTGCGTACGCCAAGACCTGAACAGGACGTCGCCGCGCGTCATGGCGGTCCTCGACCCGCTGAAGGTCGTGATCACCAACTATCCGGAGGACAAGGTGGAGACGCTCGACGCGATCAACAATCCCGAGGATCCGGATGCGGGCTCTCGCGGCGTGCCCTTCTCGCGCGAACTGTACGTCGAGCGCGAGGACTTCATGATCGATCCGCCAAAGCGGTTCTATCGACTGGCCCCGGGCCGCGAGGTCCGTCTGCGCTACGCGTACTTCGTTCGCTGCGAGGACGTCGTGCGGGATTCGAGTGGGGAGATCGTCGAGATCCGCTGCACGTACGATCCGGAAACCAGAGGCGGGGACGCGCCCGACGGCAGGAAGGTCAAGGCGACGCTTCACTGGGTCTCCGCGCGGCACGCGGTCGACGCCGAGGTGAGGTTGTACGACCGGCTGTTCACCGAGGAGGATCCGACGGACGTGTCGGAGGGCGGGACGTGGCTCGACAACTTGAATCCGGATTCGCTCGTCGTTGCGAACGAGTGCAAGCTCGAGCCGAGCCTCGCGAAAGCGCGGTCCGGGGAGCGGTTCCAGTTCGAGCGGAAAGGCTACTTCTGCGTCGATTCCGACTCGAGGGAGGGGCAACCCGTGTTCAATCGAACGGCGACCCTGCGGGATACGTGGGCCAAGGAAAAGCGGCGTCTCGACGCGTCTTAGGAGAGGCGGGCTCGGCGCGGCCTTGACGCCGCACGACGACCCGGGGTACGATGGCTTCCCGATGGCCCAACGGGCCGGAGGGGGAGCCGGGTGGGAAGAGAACCGAATGCACAGCAGGCGGCGGCCCAGAAGGGGTCGCCGTTTTCTTGGGCCGCGGCCCGTCTGATCCGAAGAAGGGAGTCCGCGCGCTACGCGCGCGTTGTCCTGAAGGGTGCGAGCTGTTCGGCCGCGATCGGCGCCGGCCAGTTCGTGCTCGTGCGGTACGGCGAGGATCCCTGTCTTCCGAGGGCCTTCTCGGTAATGTCCGCCGGGGACGGGTACTTGGAGCTGTTCGTCAAGTCGGAAGGCCGGGTCCGGGAGAAGCTGTCGAGCTGCCCGATCGGGACTCCGTTCGAGGTGCGCGGGCCGTACGGGGTTCCCTACGTCTCCACGATCTCGCTTCACCGCTCGTACGTGCTCGTCGCGGGAGGAAGCGGCATCGCGCCGATGCTCTACTTCGCGGAACAGCACCCCGAGCTGTCCGTCACCGGCGTCTACGGCTTTCGGACTGCGGACGCGTGTGACCTTCTTCCCAACGTCCCGCTCGTGATCGAAGAGGTGACGGGAAAGAGGGCGACCGATCGCCTCCGGGCGGTGTGGAAACCTGGAGACGGGATCCTCGCCTGCGGCCCGGAGACGATGCTCCGTATCCTGGCGAGGGAATACGGAAACGAGCCGGACGTGTACGTGTCGCTTGAGGCGCGCGTCGGATGCGGGATCGGCACGTGCCTCGGATGCCGGATCGCCACGAGTCGCGGCCCGATGCGGATTTGCACGGAGGGCCCGCTGTTTGCCTTGAAGGAGCTTCCGTGGCTGACGTGACCGTCGAGCGATGGGGAATCCGGTTCTCGTCGCCCGTCGTCCTTGCGTCGGGACCGGCTGGCTTCGGGGTCGAACTGGCGGGACACGTCGATCTCACGAGGGTGGGCGCGCTGACGGCGAAGACGGTGACTCCGGAACCGCGTGCCGGGAACCCGCAACCGCGCCTCGTCGACTGCCCGGCCGGGGCGCTCAACTCGATCGGGCTCGACAACCCGGGGCTCGAGCTCTTCCGGGAGTCCGTCCTCCCGAAGCTGGATCAGCTCGCGACGCAGGTCATCGTCAGCGTCACGGCCCCGTCGCCCGACGGGCTGGCGCGGGCTGTCGGCTCCCTCGCGGAGGTGAAGGCCGTTCGGTTGATCGAGCTAAACCTCTCCTGCCCGAACGTCGAAGGAGGCCTCATCGGCGCGGACGAAAGGGCGGTTCGTGGATTCGTTCGGGCGGCGAGGAACGCATTTCGAGGCGTCCTTCTTGCGAAGCTCCCGGGCGATGCGGGGGACCTGCTCTCCTCGACGGGCGCGGCGCTCGAGAGCGGGGCGGACGGGATTACGCTGATCAATTCCCTTCGCGGGATGCGGGTCGATCGAAGCACCGGGCGACCGTTTCTGAAGAACGTGTTTGGCGGGCTGAGCGGCCCGGCGATCCTTCCGATCGCTCTTGCGAGGGTCTACGACGTTCGCCGTGCGTTTCCGGAAGCGGTGATCGTCGGTACCGGCGGCGTGGTCGAGATCGGCGGGGTGGTGGAGATGCTGATGGCGGGTGCCGACTTGGTAGGGATCGGATTTGGGTTGATGGCGGATCCGCAAGTCGGACCGCGATTGACGGGGGAGCTCGCGAGGTGGCTCGACGAGCGCGGGATGCAATCCGTAAGCGAGATCTTCGCGACGGCGCTGAGAGGAGACCTGGGTGTTCCTGGAACTGCTTGACCGCGGGGTATCGGACTCGGGAGGGACACTCTGCGTGGGGTTGGACCCGCACGCGGAGCTTGTCGCCCGGCGGTTCGGCCCCTCGGCGGACGACGTGGGCCGGTTCTTGCGCTGGGCGATCGGGGAGACGCTGCCGCACGCCTGCGTCTACAAGCCGAACGCGGCCTTCTACGAGGCGCTCGGAGCACGGGGCCTCGCCGTTCTGCAAGAGACGACGGCCACGCTCCACGACGCGGGACGCGCCGTGATCCTCGACGCGAAGCGCGGTGACATCGCCACGTCGGCGGCCGAGTACGCGAAGTCAGCGGCGGACGTGATCGGGGCCGACGCGATTACGGTCGTTCCGTACATGGGAGAAGACGCGGTCCGACCGTTCCTGGAGAGGGGGCTGTTCGCGTTCCTTCTCGCTCTGCCGTCCAACCCGTCCGCCGAGGCGATTGCCTGTCACGGCGAGCCTCCGGTGTGTCTGCAGATCGCGGCGATCGGCGCGGAGCTGGCGGCCGAGTATCCGGGGCAAGTCGGCCTCGTCGTCGCGGCGACGAGGCCGGAGTGGGCGGCCGCGATTCACGAGGCGGGCCCGGACCTTGCGTGGCTCGTTCCGGGCGTCGGGGCGCAGGGGGGCGATCTGGACGCGTTTCTCGGCGCGGCCGGAGGACACGCGCGGGTTCTTGTCAACGCGTCTCGATCGATCATCGGAAGCGACGACCCACGGGAGGCGGCCAGGACGCTCAAGGAGAGGTTGGGAGGTTCGGGAAGGTGAGCGATCGCGATCGGTGGCTTCGGCTTCTGGAAGAGACGGGAGCGCTTGAGAAGGGGCACTTCCTGCTCTCCTCGGGACTTCACTCGTCAGGGTACGTCCAGTGCGCGAGGGTTCTCGAGGATCCGCACAACGCGGAACTCGTGGGGCGCGAGCTCGCGCGGCGGCTGGCGGATGCCAAAGCAGATCTGGTGTTCTCACCGCCCCTCGGGGGCATCGTCATCGGCTACGAGGTCGCCCGACAGCTGGGGGTCCGGTTCGTCTTCCCGGAACGGGGCGACGACGGCGCGTTCCGGCTGCGACGTGGATTCTCGGTTGAGCGCGGTCAGCGGGCGGCCGTGGTCGAAGACGTCATCACGACGGGGCGAACCACACGGGAGCTGATCGAGGTGCTGCGCTCGCATGGGGCGAATCCGGTCGCCGTGGGGGCGATCGTCGATCGGTCCGGGTCAGGTCGGGTCGACGAGTTCTCGATCGAATCGGTCATCGAGCTCTCGATCCGCGCCTACGAGCCGGAGGTCTGCCCGATGTGCGGCCGCGGCCTGGTGATCGTGAAGCCGGGAAGCCGGAGGCAAGTCGGAGGTTCTACATGATGCGGGTCCGCGTGATCGAGGAGCACGGATACGAAGCGACTCTTCTCGGGCTATCGCTGTCGTACGGGCGAGATCCAGAGCGGATGGAGGCGGTCGCCCGGCGCCTGCGATTTCGGGGTGACGGGCACAACAAGTTCCTCGAGTCGATCGTCGTCTGGCTCGACATCGACGCGCCGCGGTACTTCTGGCAGCAGTACGACACGTATCGCGTCGGGGTCACCAAGCAGAGCGAATCGACGATGCACACGATGACCGCGCGCCCACTCACGCAGGACGACTTCGCCCACCCGATTCCCTCCGAGCACCTGCTGCATCTGAACCGCCTGGTTGAGCGAGAGGATTGGGAGGCGGCGAAGCGGGATTTGCCAGAGTCATTCCTCCAGCGGCGGATCGTCTGCCAGAACTACATGTCGCTCCAGCGAATGATCCGCCAGCGGCGCGAGCACAGGCTGTCGGAGTGGCCGCTCTTCGTGGAGCAAATCCTGCGCCAGGTGGCGCATCCGGAGCTGCTGAGCGAGAAGGAGGTCGACGGATGCCCGGAGGAATCCTGAGCGATCGCGAGATTCGGACGCTCTGTGCGGGGGACGATCCGATGCTGTCCCCGTTCGTCGGGCGGCAAGAAGGGAGGCCCTCGTACGGACTGGGAAGCTACGGGTACGACTTGCGGCTGGGAGAGCGTTTCCTCGTTCCGCTCGGTGGCGTCAACGTCGTCCTCGATCCGATAGACTTCCCCGAAGGCCACTTCCGCGCGATCAGGGTTGTCGGCGCGTTCGAGCTTTCGCCCGGATCGCAGGTCCTCGCGGAGTCGGTAGAGCGGTTCGCAATGCCCAACGACGTGTGCGGGGTCTGCTGGGGAAAGAGCTCGTACGCCCGTTGCGGGTTGCTCGTCAACGTGACCCCCCTCGAGCCCGGGTGGCGCGGAATCTTGACGATCGAACTCGCCAACGTTTCGCCGCTTCCGATCCGGCTGCACGTCGGCCAGGGAATCGCCCAGGTCGTCTTCTTTCGCGGAGAGCGACCGGAGCGGACGTACGCAGAGAAGGAGGCCGGGGGCGGGTATCAGAATCAGCCGGGGGTCACGCTCCCGCGGTAGGTGCGCCGTATAATCGGTCGAGCACGGGCGGGAACCTGGAGAGCAGACCCGCCCGGAGACGGAGGAGGAGATCATGAGAGCGACTTCGAGGGGGGTAGCCGCTGCTGTCGCCCTGCTCCTGGGCTTCGGGACGGCGGCCGTCGCAGCCAACGGGCTCTACGTCGACGTCGAGATCGAGGTCTTTCAGGCGTGGGGCTTCCTCGGGTTGGGAAGCTGGCACGTGCTCGATTCGTCCCTCGTGTCCGTTCGCGTCGATCCGCTGCCGGCCGAAGACGCGGACCGGCTCGGCGAGATTCGCGCGGCGTGCGGGCGTGGAGAGGGGGATCCGCTGACGTGCGAGCTCCTCTCGGAAGTTCGTTACGGACTGGTCCGAAGCTACGGGATCACGCCGAACCTCGACGACGCTTACCGTGTCGTCCTGACGAACCGAACGGAGAGTCTTCTCGGTGTCGTGTTGGAGATCGACGGGCTGAACACGAACGGAAGCGAGGAGGTCGCGGGCACGGCCCAGGACAAGAAGTGGATCCTCCTTCCCGGGCAGACGGTTCGCGTCTCCGGGTGGCAGGTGACGACCGAGGAGGCGCTCGCGTTCCGATTCTCGACGCCGAGTCAATCCCACTCGCCGTTCGCGGCGCGCCGCGGCGCGATCCGTATCTACGCGTATCTCCCTTCGCCGATGAGCGAAGGACTCGCGCGGGGGACCGAGGCGGCGGAAGTGATCGACCAGCCGACGGTTCGGATCCCGTTCCAGGCGGCGACTGAGTTCCCCTCCGAGCGGATCGACTTCAGTTACGCACGCGGCGAGGTCGGCCTCGGCTTCTTGTGCGAGGAGACCTCCGGAGCCGGAGTCAGAATCTCCGACGTAGTGGCGGGGACGATTGCCGAGCTGAAGGGGCTCAAGGCAGGAGACGTCATCACCTACATCAACGCCGTCCCGATCAACTCGTGCGCCGACCTGGCGCGGTTCCTGGCGTCGAAGGCCCCCGGAAACCGCGTTGTCTTGAAGGTGCATCGCGAGGGGCGCGCGTTCCTGCTGACGCTCGAGATCGAGGAATAGCCGGACGTTAGGGAAGCTGCGTAGCGGGGAAGACGACGTCTCCGATCACGAGCGCCGCGTCCCCATCGAGGAGCCGACAGGCGGACGCGTCCGCGTCGAGGAGTTCAACGACCTCGATCGTCGCGGTGACAACCTCGTTCCGATGGACCTCGAAGCGATCGGCGAGGGCGACCCCGTTTCGGCTGCCGAGGGAGATGACCCAGAGTCCGTCAGAGCTTCCTGCGATGCGGCCCGTGGGGGCGACCTCGACTTCCGAGACCGTCTCCGAGACGTCCCCGGTCGGGCCGACGACGCGGAGAGAGACGCGGTGTGCCCCGTCCTCGACGAACGTGTGCGTCGGATCCCGCTCGGTTGACCGCGCCTCGTCGTCGAACGTCCACTCGCGGGAGGCGACCTCGCCGCCGGTCTCATCTCGGAAGCGTACGGCTCCGCCTGCGAACGGGACCGTCGGCGCGTAGGAGAACGCGGGCGACAGGGAGCGCGGCTCGCGCGAGACGACGACTCGCACGTCCCCTTCGCCGACGATCTGTGGGATTTGCTCGGCCCCGCGCTCGTCGCGGACGAACGATGGAACCTCGGCGAGGACGTACTCGTAGATCTCCCAAGCGGTGACGTGGTCGTCTCCATTCAAGTCGGCCTTTCCGCGGAGGCCCTCGAGGACGAAGTACGTGAAGACGCCGTGGCCGAGCGCCTGGGACTCGAACGCGTCCTGCGACTCAGAGCTGGCGGAGAAGACGAGGCGTCCCTCGAGGGAGAAGTCGCTGAAGAGGTCAGCAGCGCCCGGGGCCGGCCGGTGACCGCTCGGAAGGCTTCTCGCTAGCCCGCCCGAGTAGCAGCCGTCGAAGAAGACGAGGACGTGCTCGGACGGAAGTCGATCGAGGAAGCGTCCGAACTCGTCGTCGCGAAGGCCTGTGTCGTCGATGGCGCCGTCGCGCGTGTCGAACAGGACGAAGAACTCGTCGATCCCGTCGCGCTCGTCCGCTCCGTCATCAAGTCCCTGGTACCCGTGGCCGGAGAACGAGATCAGAGCCAAATCGTCCGGCCGCGCGACCCGCCGGAGCCAGCCGAGGCCCTCGCGAACGTTGACCAGGGTCGCTCGGTGGGTTTCGAGACCCCCGAGTTCGGGAAGCGTGGCGTCCTGATCGGTGAGGAGGCGGACGTGGTCTGGGGGGACCCCCTCGTTGAGCGCCCAGCGGGCGACGGCGACGGCGTCGTCCCGTCCGAACTCGAGGTCGAGGACGCTCTCGTAGTCCGTGATCCCGATCGCGAGGACCCAGACTTCGTCGACCGGCGTGACCTCCGGGACGCGAACGACCTGGACGGTCCGTTCCTCCGAGCCGGCCAACCCGTCATCGTCAACGACAGTCAGCGTCACGACGTAGTCGCCCGGTGACGAGAACTGGTGCGTCGGCTGCCGGGCGCGCGAAGCGTGGCCGTCTCCGAATCGCCATTCCCAGGAAACGATCTCTCCATCGGCGTCCGAAGACTGGTCGGTGAACCGGATCGGGTCGAGCACCGATGGGGAGGCTGGGGCGATCGAGAAAGCAGCTCGGGGCGGCTTTGGCTCCGCGACGACGACGGCGTGCATCACCGCGTCGGTCCGTCCGTCGGCGTTCACGACGCGAAGGGTGATCGGGTGCGTTCCTGCGTCGACCGGAGGCGCGAGGACGATCGGCTCCGGCGCGACCACGTCGAACGCTCCGTCGGAGTCGAGATCCCAGTGGTATTCCAGCGGCCGATCGGTCGGATCGTAGGAGGACGACGCGTCGAGACGCAGGAGGTCCCCGGAACGCGGAGAGCGTGGAAGGCGGGTTCCTCCATCGCTGATCGGCTCCCAGGAGAAGGCGGCGACGGGCGCGGTGTCCGGCTCCCAGATGACGACCGATCGGACGACGGCTACGGTCCCTCCGCCGTCGTCGGCGACCGTCAGTGTGACGTCGTAGCCTCCGGGCTCCCGGTAGGTGTGAACGACGCGCTCGCCGAGGTCGACGCCGCCGTCTCCGAAGTCCCACCAGTACTCGACGATCTCCCCGTCCGGATCCTGCGAGCCGGTCGCGTCGAAGGAGACGGGCTCCTCGGCTGCGACCCCGTCCGGGGAGACGACGAACGCCGGGCTTGGGAGGAGATTCGGGGATGGCGCGAAGAGTGCGCCGAGGTCAGCCGCGACGACGAGAGCGGCGCGGCTCCCACCGGCCCCGTCGAGGCCGAGGCGAGCGGTGAAGCGGGCGCGTGGGAACCCTTTCTCGAGGGAGACCGAGCCGTCATCGAACCGGTAGTCATCGAGTCGGGCGTGGAGCTTCACCGCGAAGTCGGAGGCCTTCTCGTCGAGGGCGAACGAGGCCGACGCGCTCCCCGGGCTGTCGAGGTACGTCGAGACGGTCGCAGACGCGGCGCGCAGGCGACCGGCCCAGTGCACCGTGACGGAGGCGATCGTGTCCGGGCCGAAGCCGAGCTCGCCGGTTGCGGCGAACGCGCCCTCGCCGATCGGGACGTCGAAGGCGAGGCGGATCGCGAGCGAACGGGGGGAGAGGTCGACGGTCTCGGCGGAGAGACCGATTTGGAAGGTTCTCCCGAGCGTGAGATCCGCTTCTTGGGTCCACCCGCTCGACGGCCAGGTGCGCCAGATGGACGAGATGAACGTGTAGGACGAGCCGGAGACGCTCCCGCTCACCGAGAAGGAGGCCCACGACGCGGAGCCGTCGAGGACTCCGGAGCCATCGATCTCTCCTGTCAGCGTGCCGAACGGGAGGGTGAGACCGCTCGGCGCGAGGGAGAGGTGTGCCGTGGTGCGCGTCCCCCAGGCTCCGGCGACCGACGAGACGACGGAGAGCGAAGCGAAGGGCGCGTCGTAGCCCACGCCGATCTCGGCCGTCTCGAGGGTGAACGATGAGGCCTCGAAGCGAACGCGCGCCGACAGGTCGAGGCCGAGGGCGACGCGGCGAAGAGTTGGGGAAAGCTCGAAGGTCGTTCCCGGTTCGGCGGAGGGGTCGGGATGTGCGCCGATCGTCTCGCCCAGAACGCCGCGGCCGATGCACGGGGAATCCGGGCGGAGCGTGAGGTCGTCTCCGTCCAGGTCGGCGAACTCGGGCGACTCGGAGATGTCGCTCGCCCTTCGCGCGACCCCGGCGTAGCTCCCGTCGCCGTTCGCCCAGACGTTGTTGTGGGAGAGAACGATCTCCCCCGGGTCCGCGGCCGGGCGGTCGACTTCAACGCCGAGCCCCCCGTTGTAGGCGAGGATCGTGTTGGAGACGGAGACGTCGTCCCCCCGGATCACGAGTCCCGAACCGGCGTTTCGGACGATACCTCCTCGATCGATCGAGCACGGAGCGCTCGAGGAGAGGACGGCGCCGTCCGAGCCGGAGCCGACGATCTCGGAGCGGAGGAAGGTGCCAACCGCGTCGTCGAAGACATTCAGGCCGACGTCGATGGCGTCTCGGATCGACGAATCCTCGATCCGAAGGGCCGACCGATCCTCGGCGGTCGCTCCGCTCGGGCTGGTCGAGAAGATCGACCCGGTAACGGTCGCCTCCGCGTCGTCCAGGAGCCGGAGCCCTCCCGAGCCGTTCTGCGCGAGGCTGCAGTCGTTGAGGGAGACGTTCGTCTCGTCGCGCAGTTCGATTCCCCAGTCGCCGTTTCCTCGAATTTCGCACTCGTCGATGGAGGTCGCGGATGCGTTCGCGAGCGCGATCCCGTGGACGGCGTTCTCCGCGACGTCGGTCCGGGCGAGTGTCGCCTGGCTCTCGTCGCTGACGAGAAGTCCGTTCCCTCCATTCCGGCGGATCTCGCAGTCGACGAGGCGAGCGCCCGCGCCGCCGTGGAGCCAGACCCCATGGCCTCCGTTCTCGGAGACGACCGTCCGCTCGATCGTCGGGTTCGACGTAGAGTCGGCGACCTCGATGCCGCTCTGCTGGGCTCCGGTGACCGTGACGTCGGCGATTGTGATGGATGCAGACACGAGGAGGACGGCCGGAGCGGAGAGGACGGTTCCGGTCCGCTCGATCGTGAACCCCTCGATCCGGCCGGCGCTGGCGTGGCTTGCCTGGAGAACCGGATCGAACCCGTACCCGTATCGGATCGTGGTTACGGCGGCACCGGAGCCGATCAGGGTGACGCCGTTCTTGAACACGACGCCCTCTTCGTAGACGCCCGGCGCGACGCGGATCACGTCCCCGTAGGCTGCCGCGTTGATCGCGCCCTGGATCGTCGTGAAGCCTCCCGAGCCGTCCTGCGAGACGAGGAGTTGAGCGCCGAGGAGGGCCGGCGCGCCAGCGACGGCGAGCATGAGAAAGATGGCGACCACCCGGACTCTGCGACGCATGGGTCCATTGTAGCCGGACGAGGGCGAGCGCGGGTGAGGGGCCGTCGAGTCGATTCGGGGAAACGGAGTATCATCCCCGTCGGAGGAGGATCGATGCGCGCGTTCTTCTGCGTCACGCTCGACGAGAGGTGTCAGTCCACGATCGGCGCGATCGCCGAGCGACTCCGAAGTGAGACGAGGATGCGCGCGTCGTGGGTCCGACGGGGGAACTACCACCTGACGGTCCGTTTCCTCGGCGAGATCGACCCGATGCTGACGGTCGATCTCGACCGGGTTTGCCGGGACGTGGTGCGGGGGATGGATCCGGTCGCGATCGCGCTCGAGCGCCTCGGAGCGTTCCCGAGCGCCGAGGGGGCACGGGTTCTCTGGATCGGCGGGAACACGCCGGTAGCGTACGTCGAGCTCGTGGAACGGCTGAACGGGGAGCTCCGCGGGCTCGGATTCGGGGAGGAGCGCAAGCGGCCGGTCGCCCACGTCACCTTGGCTCGGGTCAAGGGGCGCCCGGATCCGGCGCTCGGAAGCCTCCTGGAGAAGGTGGGATCGTTCTCGCCGGAGTCGGCCCGCGTCGATCGCGTCACCCTGATGGAGAGCAGACTAACGCCGAGCGGAGCCGTCTACACGCCGCTCTTCGAAGCGCGTCTCGGA
>Ga0180431_10008515_pt1 | contig 11747 bp, 12 predicted proteins | sample SS_ome_11_FD_132459 | JGI IMG/M metagenome (GOLD analysis project Ga0180431, IMG submission 132459) | Hypersaline lake sediment archaeal communities from the Salton Sea, California, USA - SS_1_MS_1 metaG | ecosystem: Environmental > Aquatic > Non-marine Saline and Alkaline > Hypersaline >...
TATGCAGAAAGCACGTCTAATTGAGTTATCTTACGTTACTCCACTGACCAACGGGACTGTTGATCCGGGCGTAATAACTCACTTTATAAAACCCAATACAGCCTTGATTTGTATAGAGTATGTTAATGAGGTTACGGGGGTTATAAATAATATCGAAACCATTGGGGCAGCCGCGCATGACAAAGATATCCCTCTGCATTGTGATATTACCAATATCTTTGGTATAGCTAGATTAAATCTTGGACGCAAACACATCGACAGCTGCACCATGTGCATCAATAATATGGGTTGTGTGGTAGTTAGGCGAGAACTAATTGATGGATATAAATTACAGTTACCAAATGAACCTATAAATGAGGCTTGGCAGAATATGTTCACAGAAGAGCTCAAAAAACTGACTAAATTGCGATCTTCTCGGTCTGGGTTATTAATCCGAATGCGCAAAGGGGTGACTGATAATATCTTGAAGAAGTGTGTCAATGGTGATGCCAATGCTTATTTACGAGGTAGGAAACCCAAGCCAAAACCACAAGGAACAATGGTGCTGTTATCCAGCGGAGTTACTGTAGTACCGCATTTATTAGCATTATCTATTATTAAACCCGGCTTCTCATCCCGCAAATTAGATATACCCAATATTGTTTGTTTGGCAGATTCACCTACTTTACACAAAATGGGATTTAACAAACAACTAACTGAGGGTGCTTTCTGTATTAAGATAGCATATGATTTGAAAATTGAAGGATTTCGCAAGATGGTAAAAGAGCTAATTATTGCTATTGGATAATGTCCGCTTGTTGGTGTCCTCTTTGCTTTCCCGAATCATATACCCTGATTATTGAAGAATAATAACCGAATAACTTAATATTTTTTGTTATTCACAAATGCAAAAAATAATGATGTATTTGAAGAGGACATCTAATGAGCACGACGGCGGCGTCTGGCAGGGCGGTTCTGCGTATTATTAGCATCTCCAGGGGCCGGCGCTTCTACAATTGGTGCAGTTGCAGTTGCAGTTGCAGTTGCAGGCGTCTTAACTTTCTCCACAGAGGCGGGAACAGGTGCGTCAGCCTCAGGAGCTGCAACATCTCGTGCGGCTTTGGCTTCCTTCTTGACCTTCTCAGATTCGCGATATACGGCCATCTTGTTATCGATGAAAGCAAACAGATCGGCAAGAATGTCTTCAGAATTGTCAATGACTGCCATCATCTCCAAGATATCCTTGATAACATCCTCAGTCACGGTCTTGATTTTACGGCAACGTAAACTGATCTCGATCAGTGGGTTGACCTTCTCAAGGAAATCCATAACCAGGTTACTGGCAAAGGTCTTGAAGTCTTGGCCGAACTTGATGTTCTTACAATCAGCCCTGTAAGCAGCGTTGGGCTTCTCAGCGGTTGGTTCGCGACGCAACTCCTTGAAGATCTTCTCAGCATAGTGAGAGAAAGTCATCTTAGTGTTGGCACCATAAGTTGGAACATATGCCGTAATTTCTGGTTCAGCGAGAATTTGGTCCTTGTACTTGGGCAACTCCTTGGCTTCCTTCCAGGCAATTCCCTCCGCTTTCGCTTGGGCTTTCAATTCTTTAACTTTAGCGTTCTTTTCATACTCCCAATCCTCATGATTGAAGAATCTTTCACGAGCATCGTTCCATGATCCCAGTCGGTCAATGAAGCAAGAATACTTCAAAGTTGCGACCCTATCAGTGGCAAAGCACACGTGTGGGTGAATAATCTTTGACCCGCTTTTCTTGGCCTCGGTAACTGCAAAGTCACGCAGATCCTCTATGATTTTTTGCAAACAGCAGCCTAGAGCAACAGAAGCTTCTTTCGAGATTCTAGTCTTATGTTGGGTTTGGGTTTGAATGTCGATCAGAATCTGAGTTCCTGGGGTTGCTGCCAAAGCAGCATTCTCAGTCTCCAAAGCTGTAATGGTAGCTTCGTCCGCCTTTTTCATGGAATCATTGTTAGCCTTCCACTGCTTGAATGCAGCTTCTGCAGCCTTGTAGGCTTCGCTCTCAAATTTGGCGTAATCTTCCGATTCAGGCACCTTGCCTCGTTTGCGCAACTCTTTCTTGGCTTCTTTAAGCCTATATAATTCCACTTGCTCTTCATGATTCAAACCTTGTTGATCCATGATCCCCTTAATCCTAGTTAAGGGCATTAGCAGACCAACAATTTCATTAAGCGAATTACGTGAAGTTTGCGTTTCCATTGCGTTTGCTATTCTGTGCTGTTTTCTTTAAATCGTTTTTCATTTTTCTTATTTAGAGTCTTGATCTATGAACTTGTTTAGTTCTTCTATGTCTTCTTCTTCAATCGCAGATGTTGGTGGTGATGGAGTAGCCGGCGGAGGTGATGTTGGGAGCGATTCAGGAGCTGGTCCTGGAGGTGGTACACTAGTAGCCGGTGGGTTATTAGGATTAGCGGGTTGCTGAGCTGCTCCAGTCGGCGGCGGTCTAGCTCCTGGAGCTGAAGCTGGAGCTGGAGCTGAAGCTGGAGCTGAAGCTGGAGCTGAAGCTGGAGGCCGCGGCGGCGGTGGAGGTCTCATTCCCGGCGGTACCCATCCCGGAGGTGGAGCACCCCATCCTGGAGGAGGTCCGCCTGGTGGCATTCCCGGAGGACGAGTTTGTTGACCAGGATTCTTCTCTTTGGTCATATACCATATAATTAAGACAACTATTAGAACAACTACAATGGCAATAATAATAACCAGAAACTTGTTACTGCCTAACAAGTCCATTAATCCCTTTTTAGGTGGAGCAACTGCAGGGCCTCTCTGAGGGAACTGTCCACCCGGTGGAAATTGTCCACCGGCGGGTGGATATGGACCGCTTGGTTGGAATTGCCCCCCGGAAGGAGAATAGTGATGACCTGTCTTTTTCAACATTTCCTCATCTGTAACATTGGGGGTGACAACTCGGGACATTTTTAAATATACCTCATATATTAAGTATGCTTAATATATTAAGGATGCTTGGTCACTGGCAAGAGGAAGTAACGAATGTAGCTTCGGCGTTAGAGTTATATACTGATAAATTGGAACAATTTAACTTCAGCGGAGTCAATCCTAGTGAGTATGATTTAGTAAGTCAAGGTGTCAAGGCTCTGAGTGAGTTAAAACTACCTAAACCCACTACTTTGAATAGTGCAGTAATGGCTTGGTCAGCGCTTTCACGTTCCAGTCGCTTGGTTGGGGATATTTTAGCTATTTATAACAAGTATGATGTTGCAACTGATTTTATGTCTTCGAGCATTTCATCAGATTTAGTAATTGAAAGAACACGCGAAACTTTGTCTTTGGCTAATGTGCGTGGGCAAGCATTTCAAGATCATTGGGCAGCCGGATCCCGTTTACTAGCGTTAGATTTGTTAAGCCCTTTAAAGGTGACATTTAATGATGTCGAAAAAATAGCACCTTCTATTGACAACATCGGTATTTGGTCTATTCTAGCTAAACAGTTCATATCCGAACCCGAAGTTCAAATTAGACTAGAATGTATTAAAGATGAACTCATGACCGGGGCGGCTCCGCGCAAGAAAGCTCCTAATGTAGTCCAAGCCCGCATCCAAACATCTAGACTAGTTCCAACGTCCATAAGTAAACCCCTAAAAGATATACTTAAAATGTTAGATCCGTCAGCTAGTTCCCTTGAAAAACTATGTCGAATCAAAACTGACGTATATAAGTTCGGTTATATAGTCATTCATAATCTGCTAAAACGTCCTTTGGAAATGAATCCCTGGGCTTTGAGAGATTCTGTTAATGTTAACATGGGGGTTAATAAAAAAATACTGGAACGTTTTACAACCATTGTTCCATTATTGGATTGTGCAAAGAAAGATAAGATAGTTGTATGGAGGGATTTATTTGGGCCAGATCGAAATCTAAATTTCTTTTACATACTGGAAACGTTGGACGGACTAAATTATCGCATTTTATATTCAAATTTCCACCTTGAGGGCCATCCTTATGCGGTACCTTTTGCATTAGTGGATTCCATAGATGATCATTCTAAAACCCCCTCGCGCCGTATTGAATCTCTTAATCAGCTGATTGAAGAACAAATATTAGCACATGTCGGGCCACCGATTATAAGTGTAGCTAAATCTGAAGAAGCCGCTCAACGCCGCCGCAATGAGTTTAAATGGGATTCTTTCCGTCGCAAAGTATTGGGTCTGATGGTTCAGTCCGCGGTTGACTCCGGGAAGTCTCCCAAAGAGTATTTGGTATCTAAAAATGCTCGTCAGGATTTAAGTAATAGTATTCTGGTATTGTTAGCGGGTGAGCGGGGGGCTTTGTTAGAAAAAATGACTCCCGAAGCTAGGCGGGAAATACAGTTAGCTTATCAATCAGATTTGAATAAATTGTTAAATAATTTTCGCCTTCTAGCTGAAGATATAGCCCAGAAGGAAAAAATCAAACTAGAACCCGCCCTGGAGGAGATTCTAGGTGCAGTTATTAATAAGCGCCGAGATAATATATATCAACTAATGATACATAAAGCTGAAATAGTTAGTAAAACGTTTGATATTTAACTATCTTCATGATATATTATTTCTTCCCGACTAGATCCTAAGAAATCAACGAATGCTACCACAGCGCCGGATATTACTCCCCAAACCATTCTTTCTTTTTTGGTTAAATAGTTTGAATTTAGGGGGTTTTCAAAATTGCTATTTAAAACCTAAATGTATTAGGAAAAAATGAGTACACCCAAACGCAAAGTAGGACGGCCAAAAAAGAACCCGCGTAAGGAGCCGCGGCCCAGAGAGGGAGTAATAGCTGAGCTAAAAAATAACTTCCCACCACCGAATCAAATAGTGATGTCTATTATGTATGACAATCCTATGCGATGGAAACGGGTTTTTGACTTGTTTAAGTCTATGTCGGCCAGTGGACTTCACATGAAGTTCTCGGGGACAGATCTCACCATAACTACTCAGGATCATGTTAAGAGAAACAAGGTCATGGTACAGTTCCACGGGGCTAGGCAACATCATTATTATTGTCCGCAAGAGTTTGAGGCAAATATCTTGCAGCAAAAAATAGATGATCATCTTCAAACCGTTGATGCCAACTTTGACTTAATTAGGATATACAGTCGTGCTATTAAGAGGCGCTCGTTTTTATACATGCAACTTAACCATGCAGCCAAACCTCGATTTACGGACCTACAAGAGCTTGAGCTAATGGACAGTGATAAGTGTGAAAGAGTTTCCGGTATTGAAGAGGCTTTGGCCGCCGAAAAAGACTATCCAATCAAATTCCGACTAGAAGCCAAGGTATTCAAAAAATACATTAATAACGTAATTAAGAAAACCAAAGAGCTTACCATCCAAAAGAAAGGTAACGACCCTCTCAAATTTCAATATGTTCCTAATAAAGGGAAAGGAATAAAAGAACGTCGTTTCAATCATGCTGAGGATATTCAACTAGAATCTAACGTAGCTGAGGATGATATCTTTGCAGTTACTGCTTATGCAAGTGATATCAAGCCCATGACTTGCTCTTGCATTGATGATTATATCTATGTGAGCGCAGACAAGAATCGCCCGCTCATATTCTCGGCCTATTTGGATTGTGAAATAGATGGTGGAAAGCTCAAGTTGGGCACTCAGGCAGTTACTATCAAAGTAATTACCAACATAGTTACAGCGTCATAAATGTAAAAAATCAAGACTCTGTAAAATTATGTTTTTTTGGAGTCTTTATAAATATATCTTCCAGCCATGAAGAAATCTACCGACAATGAGCCCATCATTAGCCAAAGCAATCGTTTTGGATGACCGTCGTGTCTTAGATCCTCATATAACGCATATGCTGGAAATGCATAGAAACACGTTGGTGGCGACGGCAACACGTGTGATGCAAAAGATCCAAACACCCCCATCCCGGCGAATATTATGGAATCCATTTTCGTCAACAAAAGTTCCTTTTTATATATCAGGGTTTCAATTTTGGAGTTGTTCTTGCAATAACTTGCGGAAGGTTTCTACCTGTATTTCGTCATTTTCCACAAGATCCGAGGCTTTGTATTCAGACCATCTCTTAACTTGCTCTATCATTGGTCGCATGTCCAATGATTGGTATCTCTCCCATAATTTACCTATTTTTGCAGCTGTCTGAGCATAATCCATTTCCACAGATTCCAACCAGGGATATAGCTTCTTTTCTAATTTAATCACGTCATCTGCTTCGCGTAGTGTAGCAACAACCGCGGGCGGCTTATGGCAACAACAAGGTATATCTGATTGTGGCAGTGTTAATATTGGTGGATCAGCCCGTACAACAATACCATCATCAGATTCAAGAGTTTCCACAGCGCATTTGCAAGACATTGTGCCAATGTCCACAAGTCTATCTCTAAGCCAATTTACCCAGTCCGCAAGCATTACAGTCAGCTCACCCGGAGTTGTGGCGGGAGAGGTTTTCCAAGCAGGGCATCCGGAATATTCAGATTCAAACATTTTATTGTGATGTGCGCGGAGCTGATTATACTGATCGCGAACTACATTAGCTTGTTTAGTCAACAGTTGGTGCATGGGACATTGTTTAAGTTGCTTCCGCATACTATCATCAAGTTTGTATTCTTTAATCAGTGCCATAGCATACTTTTGAGGGTCATCTGGGATAACAATATCCATCCCGTGTATTTTGCGTAGAATTTTGTCTTGCAATCCGAACTTCGCAGCACCGCCGGCTTTGTAGTGAACATCACTGCCACCCATTTTTACTGATTTAGACCTGGCTGTAACGTTGAGTTTGCCCTTTGGAGGCTTCGCTTGGGGCGGCTGTCCGGCTAGAATTTGATCTAATAACTTCAAAACATCTTGGATATCCTTTATCCTAGCATCACTATCCGAAAGCTTCTTTTCATAATCAGTTTCGCAACACTTACATCCGAAGAATTTGATGTATTGTTTAATTGAGCGTATTTGCTCTAGCGAGTCTTTATGCAACGATACAAAGCGAGTCTTGAGTGACTCAATAGATCGATTTTCCGCAGCATATCTTTGCATCTTTTTACGAAGATAGTTCAAAGTATGAGATGCTCCGACTAGTACTGTATGGCCTCCCCACAATGTATTGAGATTTCGCAATACCTCATCGTTGAACTTATCTCGTTCTATCTTGGAACGACATTTCTCGTAAATAACCGGAAGCATTTCATTAACTACCAATACCGCCACATCAACCTGTTGCGTTTGAGGCTTGTATTTTTCGCGGATCTTCTTAACTTTATCCATTCTTCCCTATACTCCAAGATTCTTTAATTCTTGAGTCCAAAAAAAATTTACAATATATCTGCAATCTTGAGCAAGCTGGTTTAATCCACTAAAAAATACTTGGATATTTACGATTTATAGTTTTCCAACTCCCTGGCAGATGGATCCTCCGTCTTAGTGAAGGGGTGTCTCCAGAAAGCAGGAATGGTAATCGCCCGTCCGGGATAGGCTTCTTCGAATATTTGACGATACCACAATGATTCACGATCATATGGCGGGCAATGTTTGTATTTTTTGATCTCCGCCGCGAGTTGTTCGTCGGTCCATTTGTCCTGGACATGTTTTTGTATGATAGTATGCCAGCTGAGCTCGGTCGCAGATACCCCATCACTGAAGGCTTCCTTGGGTCGCTCCCTAATCTCTTCCGGGAGCATATCCGCAAAGGCTTTGCGCAGTATTGTTTTGCCCTGACCAGACCTGAATCTCTTGAGGTTGGGATGAATGGACATTACAGTATCTATGAAGTGAGCATCTGCAAAAGGCACTCTGGCTTCTAGTCCAGCCCCGCTGATGCTCTTATCACTGCGAAGTAGATCATACAAGTGAACACGTTTCACGAGTTTAATGTTCTCAGTGTAGAACTGACGATCATTGGGAGCTAATTCCATCCCACGGTAGCCTCCAAAGACCTCATCAGACATATCCCCGCAAAATATGACCTTGTCATCAGAATGTTTGGCAATCCATTTTGCTAGTAGGAAGTTACCAACACTAGCCCGCACTGTGGTGGTGCAGTAACTTTCTATTTGTCTCACTGTATCCGGAATGGCTTCCAACATCTCCTCTTTGGTAACCAAAACTTCATGATGGTTTGATTCCAAATGATCTGCCATTATCTTCGCAAACTTGATATCAGGACTACCCTTCAGTCCAATAGAATATGTATTGACTTTGTGGTCAGACATTTCTTGAACCAGTGCAGCGATGACGGAACTATCCAAGCCGCCCGATAAAAGCGCTCCTATGGAGCGATCGGACATCATTCGCAAACTAGTCGCTTCAGTGAGGGTGGAGCGAATTGTTGAAATGGCAATTTCCTCTTCAGTAATTCCCCTAGGATAGAAGAACTTATAATACCTCTCGAAGCCCATCTTGTTATGCCAATACGCACCTGGTGGAACTTGATCAACTACTTTACAGAAGTCCAATGCTTTGAGTTCACTAGCGAATGCTATCCCCATGGCCCCAACACATCCATAGTACATAGAACGCACTCCGATAGGATCTCGTGCTGCAAATATACCAGCATCTGGGTCAAATAGCACTAATGCAAAAACTCCCCTAATTTTGGAAAGCATTCCCTCAAACCCTATCTTGTGATATAGGTGTAGAATAACCTCACAATCAGATCCGGTTTTGGGTTCCAACCCGTATTCGTCAATCAATTCCTTGTAGTTGTAAATTTCTCCATTGCAGATCAGCAACACATTGTTAACGCAAAGGGGTTGGTCGGCTGATTCCTTGGGATCCATTATGCGCAAACGAGTGAATCCCAAATGTCCTACTCCTTTAATATTACGCAATCTAGCTGATTCCGGCCCGCGAGCCTTGAGTCGCATAACTCTAGCTTCAGCCTCTTTTACAGGTAGTTCACATCCAAATAAGGCAAATATACCACACATTCCGACAAAACAAAGTTTTTCAGGGTTATTGGTAATAGATGATCAATTTTCTAACATTTGTAATTTACAAATTTGAAAAAACGATATTTTGACATGCGGTTCCATGTTGTCAATCTTTAAGTACTGAAGCAATGATTCTAATGTGCGATCCTTGCCAAACTTTTCAGATAGAATCTCAGCATATTTTCCATCTACAATAGAGTGAAATTGATCCCACATCTCTTCTGTATTATTAGCGCGATACGCGCTTCCTATGGTCTCCTGACCATGAACTGATTTAACTGCTTCTTTTTTCATATAATAAAATTTGATTATGATTCTGATATAATGGCGTGCCTTTGCGACCCAGTAATAACCAAAATCCAAATTGGGGATATTATTAATGAACATAGACCCTTGCAGCCTTGTGTACCTATAGGGTGTATTATTGATGATTTGATCGGGATATATCTAGAAGGTCGCGCGGATCTCTTGACTGGTGTTACGGTCATGAACTCTACAGAAGCATATGAAATTCCAGAAGATCACTACTGGATTACTCGGTTGAAAGATCTGATGGTTGAAGGGGATATTCCTGATATTGTCTTATATATGGGAGAAGGTTCCGATTTTGGAGTTCGCCTCGAAGAATGGATTTGTGCTTACCGTATGCAAGTGGTGATGAGTGAAGATGAATATTCGGAAGAAGAGATTGTCGAAGAAGATGAAGGAATGCCCGCTCTGGAGGGTGTGGTGATTGGATTAAGGCCATTGGGAGCGCTCATAGCCGCAGGAGCATTAGTAAGGGCGGTCCGAGGAGAATATGAAGAATTAGTTAACTTGGAGAATGTATCCACTCCGTTGGAGAACAAATCATTGTTGAAAAAAATAGCTAAAACTGAGGAGAATTGTGCTATTTGCTTAGACCCACCGGAGGGAGAGTGTTATAAAACACCTTGTAGCCATTATTATTGCATCAAATGCTTAGATACATGGTTGGAAACATCTAAACTATGCCCAATTTGTCGTCATGAATTGGATATGATTAAAAATGTTTCGTAGATTGTTATAATCTAAGTCAGACAATTCTAATATCTACGCAGAGATTCAATTTGACGAGCCAACTGTGCTGTTTTTTCATCCGCGGGAGATCTTTCAATATACCTTCCGTGATGCAGCGGCGGAGCATCTGTCTTGGCATATTCCTGTAAATATTCTCCGAAATCCAGCTCTTCTAAGCGAGGTGATTCTAACTGCACTACATCGTGATCAATGCCCGGTATATGAACGCCATGATGTGATTCTTCCACATGCTGGTAATCTACCCAAGAATTACCCACTAGCTTGGCCCCTGGAGGTATTGGCGGGGCTACACAACCATATTTAGGTTCTTGCAACCACTTGCGGCATCGGGGACATCGCATAGCCGCCAAAGCACCCATTGCCGAGCCTTTAACAAACTTACCCTCGTGACCAAGCCTGCAATATGAACAAATAATTCTCATTTTATGTTTTTGAAATAAAAATTTAGTATCTACCTGACAATGGATGAATGCTGTGCTGAAATAATTGACAAAGTGAATGTGATAATAGCAACTATTGGCTTGGCATTGGAAGTCCATTCCAAAAACTTAGCAAAATATAGCCGAAATTTTGTTCATAAATTGAACCACTCAGTTGACTTGTATGACAGTTCTATACAATCCCGTAATCCATTTGAATCTATTAAAGAAGTTCAAGATCATGTATTCAGAGTAATTGTTCGAAACAGGTGGGTGATCAATGATATTATCAGAAAGAGGAATAGATATGATTATCCTGATGACTATGATGATATGGTCAATCGAGTCTGGACCATCCTTGACGCATGGGAGTGGTGGAATTGAAATCTTTTTTCTATATATGGAACTACAAGATAAAATTATGCGAGTAATTGAATTGCGTGAGTTTGTTTAAGATCTCATACTATTTGCCAAAAGTATGTGGGAAGATCGTCCTGGATATAAGTTTAATTATGATTGGAAATCATAAGAAGACTTTAAAAAATCTTGTGAGAAATCCTTGATGCAAGGTGCTGATCCCTTTAAACAAGACTATGAACTTAGATGGTATGATTTGGACCAGTTTTAATTACTGAAACTGATGAAAAAGTTCTGCGAAGTCGGGCAATTTGACTAAAGCCTAATCGTAAGCAACGTTAGACGCTTTATAAATGGTTTGACTTGTATAGATGGACATATACCGAAGCTATTGCATATGTAAAATTTGGAGCCCCAAAAAAGCTTCTATAAACTCCGGAAGATGTTCTTTGATGAGCTGACTCCCAAACAGCTTTCTATGATTAAAAAGTCTAAAGTCCCTCGACATACTCTGGATAATACTATCCATGACGTAATAAAAGCTTACAAGTCTGGTTTTGCAAATTTAGCTGCGAGGAATATAACTTACTTTAGAGTTAGAAAGAAAAAATCCCACTGTCCTCAAGAGACTATTGTTCTGGAGTCAACAGCTTTCTCCAAAAAACATAACACCTTTGCTCCAAGAGCTTTGGGTAATAGGATAAATTCCAGTCAGCCTATCAGAGGAATTAAGAATAATTGTAGACTAACTTGGAATAAACGAACCGGTCATCTAACTTTATATAAGCCTGAGGGAGTTCAAAATAGAAAACGAGTCTGTTCATTAGATCCTGGGATTCGGGCCTTCCAGACTATATATTCCCCTAATGGCTGTAAGGAATATGATAAAGGGAGTGCTAATCTCCCACCCATTATAAAAAATAATGGAGAAGGAAAAAGAGTATTGATTCATAGAGTCAATGGTAGGAGTTTCTGAAAGAATGAGTCTTCTTATTTGA
>Ga0180431_10008516_pt1 | contig 11746 bp, 28 predicted proteins | sample SS_ome_11_FD_132459 | JGI IMG/M metagenome (GOLD analysis project Ga0180431, IMG submission 132459) | Hypersaline lake sediment archaeal communities from the Salton Sea, California, USA - SS_1_MS_1 metaG | ecosystem: Environmental > Aquatic > Non-marine Saline and Alkaline > Hypersaline >...
TCCAGAGGCTAGAGACCTAACAATGGAAGATGTTTGGGGTGCCCATGAAATGGAATCAGAGCACATACCAAAAATTCCAATTAAATGGATACACCATGGTATGTTAGTTGCAACAAGTCATGACGATGGTATGCCAAATGTTTGTCCTGTTTGGGGTGACAAGTTACAATATAAATCAGTGACCGTAATTTGCCGACCTTGTTTTGAAGACCAAGTTAGATATTGGCTTGAATATGTTCATGGTGGCGGTTCAGTAACACGTAGAAAAGTTATTAGTAAGAATGAAGTTGCTTTAAGAAGCGATTATCAATGCTGGTGATTATTTGAATAACTGGTTTGAAGTAGACCGAAAAGGCTTGGCACAACTACAGGCTGGCAAGCCTAAAACCTTTATTGTCAATGAGCTTGTCCAGAATGCTTGGGATGAAGATATCACTTTATGTGGTATTCGTTTTAAATATGATTTAGATAATAAATTATTAACAATTACTGTACAAGATGATAGTCCTGAAGGTTTTAAAAATATAACACATGCTTACACACTTTATGCAGATACATACAAAAGAAGAGACCCAACAAAAAGAGGCAGATTTAATTTGGGTGAAAAACAAGTTATTGCTTTGTGTGATGTTGCTATTGTGGAAACAACAAAAGGAACAATTAGATTTGATGAAGATGGTAGACACGAAACAAATATTAAAACAGATAAAGGTAGTAAAATTACAATAAAAATAAAAGCAACCCAAGATGAATACAATGAGTTAAGAGAACATGCCAAGAAACTTTTAGTACCAAATGATATTCTTTATACTGTTGATGGGGTTGAAGTAAAACCCAAAAAAGTTTTTAAAACTTTTAAAGCAAAATTACTTACTGATATATTGAATGGGGAAACATTTAAAGTGCAAACAAGAGAAACAAATATTAATCTTATTGAATCAAAAGGTCAATCATATATTTATGAAATGGGAATACCAATTTTAAAGACCGACTGTCCGTGGCATATTGATGTGCAACAGAAAGTGCAACTTAATATTGACAGGGATAATATTTTGCCATCGTATCTCCAAGACCTATATGCAGAGGTTCTCAATAATACATATAATGATATTGAAGAGCCTTCTGCATTATGGGTCCGAACAGCAATGAAAGATAAGAGAGCAACACCTGAAGCAGTTAAAGGTATTATGAATAAAAGATTTGGAGACAAATTTTGTATTGCAAACCCGCTTGATAAGAAATCAATGGAAGAAGCAATAAGCAAAGGTTACAATACAATCTTTGGTGGCGAGATGTCAAAGGAAGAATGGTCAATTATTAAAGATAAGATTGATATTGAATCATCAACTCAATTATTTGGTCATAATGCATTAGCTGAAGCAGAAGTTATAAACCCCTCAAATCGCATGACACAAACGGCACTATACACTAAAAACATTGCAAGCCGAATATTAGATATTAAGGTAGATGTAAAATTTGTTAGAGCACCTGGTACTAATGTTGTAGCTGACTATTCCCGTACAGAAAGGATATTGAGGTTTAACGTGGCAAATTTAAAAAATGAATTTTTTGAAAACCCAATTAGTTCACAAACAACTGAATTAATTATCCATGAATTGGCTCATGAGGATGGAGGACATATTGATTATAGTTATCAAGAGAAATGTTGTGAGATTGGTTCCAAATTAGCAATGCTTGCATTAAAGGAACCAAAATTCTTTGAGGTGAATTAAATGGAACCAAAATATTCTGATGTTGAAGAAATGAGGGATGATGAATTTCTTAGTAAAGTAGAGGAAGAAAGAAAAATAAGAGATAGAAAAACATATGGTAGAGATGGAACATTTCGTGTTTGGCAAAAAACATATGAATATAGAGGAATTAAATATAATATTTTAATGATGAGATATTATATTATAGATGTACCTTTAGAGCAAATGAAAGGAATGAATAAATATGGTAAATGGTTTTTACTTGAGCATCCTGAAGAAACAAAAAAGATGGCTGAATTGTCATATGAAGGAGAATTTCTTTATGCTGACACCCTTCATATTTATAATGAGAACCAAACTCTTGTAGAAATGTTTTATGAAATGGTCGATAGAGCAAAACGGGATATAGATGAATTGTTAGATGAAACACCAAATAAGAAAAGACAAGATATCAAAAAAATACAAAAAGATATTTTGGTTTTAGAATCTCATAGAAAAAAATATCCAAAGGTGAGTTAAATGGGAATAATAGATAATACTAAAAAATGTTTTGGAGAAGGAATTTTTGATGCAAGAAATAACAATTAAAGGAAAGTTTACAATTAAAACAGATGACCCAAATATCAATATGACATTGAAACAAACCAAGCAACCTTTAACTTATTTAAAATTTCATGTTGAATTATTTCAACCTCATTTAAAAATTGAAGAACTTTCAGCAGAGGTTAAAAAATGAAAGACCCAAAATGTAAATGTGGAGAATATGCTTTATATTCAATTGCTATTACTTCTATAAGAACAGGATATACAGCTACAATAGATTATTGTAGAAAATGTATACCAGCAAGTTTGATGGAGGAAGTGAAAAGAAAATGAACATAACTAAAATAAAATTATTGTATTACATAAGTTTAAGTTTAATTTTTTCAGGGGCATTACTTATAACAGTAGGTTTACATGTTAAAAGAGGAGCAGGATATGGTCTGATAATGTTTGCTTTTGGATGTATTTTAACTGTAATAGCAGGTAATTTAGAATGACCGATTACAAATATTACACATTAATAAGAGTCACAAGAAAAACAAAAGACAAGTTGCTAAAACTTGGACACAAAGGCCAGACATATGATGATGTTATTAATATGTTAATAGATACTTCAACAAAGGTTTGGTAGAGATGATTAACAAAAGAAGAAGTGAATTAGAAATTATAAGTGATATACTTTTTACAACACAACAAAACATTAACAAAACAACAATTCTTTTTAAATGTAACTTAAGTTATACTTTGTTAGAAAAATATCTTAAATTTCTTATAGAGAGAAATGCTATTGAAAAGAGTAATGATACTGGTAATACTAAATATAAAATAACAAGCCATGGAAGTAAAATGTTAAAAGATATAAATACAACATTGTCTTACTTTGGATGATAAAATGTCTTGGCAAAGAATGTATGCAATGGGTTACATAGCCTCATACGAAAACAAAGAAAGGAATGAAATAATACTTGTTGGTAATATTAATAATAAAATTAAAGTTACAAAGAATCATCAGGTTCTTGGAGAATTTGATAGTCAACCAGAAGCAAAGGAAATTGTTATGGCTTACATAAAGGAGAACCCTTAATGAAAAAGAAAAAAAGAGAATTAAAACTAATAATAAATCAACTTGGCATTAGACTAATGTTTGCTATTACAATCAATTTTTATATTATACTATTTGTGGCAATGTTTAATGAGCACGCAGTTACTGTTCTCTTTAATCACTTTAATGAAGCATTAATTGAATATGTTATTTACATAGCAATCTTACCAATTATTGTTTATTCAGTTATCTATGAAGTCATAGAAACACGCAATCGGGGAAAAGGAAATAAATAAAGGAGTTATGCACCCATATATCTCTTCCCTTCCTTTCCCCGTTCCCAGTTACCCACCATCATACATATCTGGGAGACGCCTTGGGTAACAAGGTAATTACCTTTCTTTTGAAGGCGTCTTCCTTTCTATTAAAAAGAAAACAAACTTTAAATATCCAAAAAAGAATATGATATCATGGAAGAAGTAAAACTTTACAAATGGCAACAGGAAGCAATTGATGCCTACGATGGTAAAGGTATTATTAAAGCTGTCACTGCTGCTGGTAAATCACTTGTTGGGAGAAAGATTGCTGAAAAGATAGGAGGCAATATAATTGTTTCAGCACACAGAATTCCAATCTTATCTCAATGGATAAAAACCATGGATGGTATTCCTAACGTTCAATTTTTAACCTTCAATGTCCTTTGTAAAAATAAGTTTAATAATATTGATTTACTTATTGTTGATGAAGTGCACAGAAGCACAAGCCCTGAGTTTGTTAAACTATATGACAACGTTCAATACAAAAACGTTATTGGCTTATCAGCCACACCTAATAAGAAATCAATAGATAAATGTGGACCAATCATAACTGATGTTGGTTTTGATAAAGCAAAGGTTTCTCCTTTTTTTGTTGTCTTTAAAGGTATTGACCTTAATCCTTATGAGACTAACAAATATAGACAACTTTCTTTTAAAATAGCAAAGATGGCTAGTATAGAAAACCCATCAAAAGAAGAAAAAAGAATGCTCAATAACATCATTATGAAACGAAGAGATGTTGTTTACAGAGCACAAAGTAGAATTCCTTTCGCTATTAATCTTATTATGAGGCATTGGGCTGAGGGAAACAAAATTCTTGTAATGTGCCAGCGTATTGAACAAGTAGAAGAAATATCAAAAAGATTACATGTCATTCCACACATACAATATCATTCAAAGAAAAAGGAAGACTTAAATAAATACAAATCTGGTGAAGTTAACCTTTGTCTTTCTGTTGGTATGCTTCGTGAAGGATTTGACGACCCATCAACTGATGTTGGTATTGTAGTATCTACCAGCATAACAGAATCATATAACATACAATCAATAGGAAGAATTATTAGATATAAAGAAGGCAAGGATGCAAAGATATATATTCTTGTTGCCAACAAAACAACAGACACAAGAATCATAGATATAGCAAAAGATAAAGCATATGAATATGATACAGATAGAGTCATTATGCCCGAGAAGCTTGAATTTCAAGAAGAATACTATAGAGGCAAAAGATATGGATTTAGTATGGGCAAAGTGTGGAAGCAAACAAAAGATGGTAGACAATTTATGATGCATCACAATATCATTAAGAAGTTGCAAAAGATTAAACCTGCTGGTGGTAGTTTTAGAGTTTCTAAAGATGGTGTTTATACAAAGGTTGATAATAGAATCATTAAAGTGTCAGATGAAGAAATTAAATTTGTACCTGTTAAAGATAAAATAGAATTGGATGTTGAAGATTTATTTGACCTCTAAAACTATTAAAAGATTCAAAATCCTTATATATTAAAAAAAGAATATAGTTATGGTGATAAAGTGCCAAAAGAAGAAGTAAAAAATGTTAAAAAAGAATTGGTATTGGATGATGTAAAGAAAATACCAAAGGTAGATGAAGTTCCTTTGATAGCACATGAAAGGGACACAGGCTGCAAAGCAATTGTTGATTTGTCAACAATGGAAACAATATGTGTTGTAAAAAAAGACAACCAAATAATACAACACCAGCAAGTTTATAATGAAGTGTCAAAGTTGGAAAATTATGTTATAAAGCGAACATTGTTTATGAATGGCGGTCAAAAGATGATGATTGAAGTCACCGAGAGAACGCCAAAAAAGATTGAACTTTTGCCAAATGATTTTTTAGAATGTGGTGCAAGAATTTTTAATGATTATGGTAAATCAAGAGGACTTTCAGTAGCTGGGTATGGGATGAGACTTATTTGTGAGAATGGAGTCGTCGCCCCAAAAGTAGGAAGAAAGATGCAAATATTTGCGTATGGAACATCTGAGTTTGCAAAGGAACTTGAAGAACAAATAGCAGCAAGTATTGCAGTTTGGCAAGACACAACAGAAATTATGGAAAGAGCAAATGAAACAACTGTTCATGTGAAAGATATTTTAGAAGATATTGATTTCTTGCCTAAAAAATATATGAAAATAGTTACTGATAAACTCAAGGATGAAGAAACCCTTTACAATATTTGGAATGAATATACAAGAGTTATTACTCATGAGATAGGACCTAAAGTAAAAACTCAAGGTCTTCTTAGTTTACAGAAGATGGCAAATAAGATATTGACAATACAAATTGAAGAATAAACAAACCAAAATTATTTAAAGGTATAAATGTATTATAATATAAAGGTGAATCAAAATGAAAGATTATGTAACAGGAGAAGATGTTGAGTTTGTAGAAAAGAAAATTAAATCTCTTAACTACTATCCAACACCAAATGAATTGTGGAAAGAAATGAAAGGCAGATTTAGAGCTAAAAACGAACTTGGGAGTATTTTAGAATATTTTATGAACGAAAGAAAAATTATTTTAGATAAAATAGATGGAAAAATCATATGGATAGATAATCCTAGATTAACAAATAGAATTTTAAGAAATCCAAGGTTAATGATATTATGATTAAAGAAAGTTATTTTGTGCACTATTATGATAATTCAGTAATGAAAAAAGTTAAAAAAATAATTAAGAAAAATAATTTACAGAGAGAATTTGATATTGCAACTAACAATTTGAAAAGAAATCCTGAATATGGAAATAAAATACAAAAAAGACTTTGGCCTGAAAAATATAAGAAAAATAAAAGTATAGATAATTTATGGAGATATGAACTTTCTAGAAAATCACCAGGATGGAGAATGATTTATACTATAGTTAGAAAAGGCACAAAAAAAGAAATTAAAATTTTATCAGTTCTTCTAGATGTTTTAAATCATCATAAATATGATAGACTGTTTCATTACTGAGGTTATAAAATGGAAGATAAAAAGTCAATTCTGTTTCAAGTTCCTTCAGATGAATATTATGAATTGTTAAAACTTAAAGGAACTAAAACTTCATGGTATAAGTTTTTTATTCCTGAAAAACTTAAGTAAAACAAGGAAGGATAGATATGAAAGAAAAACTAATGACACCAAAAGAAATAGATGAAGAAATAAAATATGAAGATAGTTGTATGGTTAATACTTTACTTCAGAATTTATTATATTTTCAATCTCAAAACAAAGTTGTTGACGTCTTTAGAACTTTTAATAATAAAGGTGAAATAACAGGTTATACAATAAGAGATAAAGAAACAGGGGAAGATGTTCAATTATGATTTTATATTTTGTTTATAATGAATATGAAGATAACTGGTGTGATATGCAAGCAATATTTGATAACAAAGAAAAAGCACAACAATTTAATGAAGAAAAGAATGGTGGTTATGGAACTATATCAATATTTGAATTAAATAAACCTGGAGAGATATTTGAATGAAAGAAGTAACATTAAAAATAAAACATCATTTTGATGCTGCTCATAAACTAACAAAATATAAAGGTAAATGCGCAAACCTACATGGACACAGATGGAATGTGGAAGTTTATGCAAGAGGTATTCCCAACAACAATGGTATGCTTGTTGATTTTACAAAAATAAAAGGGGAAATAGATAAACTTGACCATCAATGTTTGAATGAAGTTTTGGAATTTAATCCTACTGCAGAGAACATAGCAATATATCTTTTAGCCAAATTTGAAGTTGCATATCCAAGTATTGATTTCAAAGTTAGACTTTATGAATCACCAAATACATCTGTAGAAACACAAAGTGATGATTTTGTAAACTATTAAAAAATAAATAAACCTTATATATATCTAATCTATATAGATTATGGGATTTAAATGGTAAGAGTTAATCTTGTAAATCCAAAGGTCTTGGCTGACCAGCATTTAATTGCCGAATATAGAGAAATACTTCTTTTGTTTGGTATTTATAGAAAAAGAAATGGAAATAAAATAAGTAAGTCTGATAATAATCTTATGCATCCTGTTCAATTTTACCAAGATAAACTTTTATATTTAAAACATCGGCATGAAGACATTAAAGAAGAAATGAAAAAAAGAAATTTTAAACCAAAGAAAACTATTGATATTAATGACTTTAATTTTGAAAGATTAAATGATTGGAATCCAAAAAAAGAACACATAGATAAAATCAAGGAGAGAATAACACAAAGGTTAAATGAAAAACCAAGTTGGTATAGATATTATGGTGAATATAAGACACCAAAATTCTTTGAGGAGTTAATGAAATGAGGGTGAGTGAGTTAAAAGAAAAATTGTTAAAAAAAGAAATAACAACACAACAATATTTAAAAAAAATTAGAAACAAAATTGATTTTGGAGGAGATTAAATGTTTTTAAGCAAAAGATTAAAAATTTTGCTTCTAATACTAGCAGTAATGTTGCTTATGTTAGTATGGTTAGTTCAGACAGCAGATGCAGAAAGTATAGGTGAATGTAGATTAGTTACATCAAGTTCAGCACCCAATGTAGGTGATTCTTTTACTATAACTTTATACATAAATACTAATTATAATACTACAGGATTTACAATGCGTCAGATGACTTGGGATGCAAGTTTAGCTGAATTACAAAACACTGAATTTAGTACAGTTTGGTTTGACTCTGTTTTTAATGACCCAGGAAAATTAAAAAATCCTGGTAACTTAACATATCTTATGGCAAATAAACTTGATGGGGTTATAGGAGATAACCCTGCAGTTATTTTTACATTCAAAGCATTAGCAGAGGGAACAGTTAATTTCAATATACCTCAATATATCTGGAGCGGACAACAAGGTTTAGTTGTTGATTTATCCGATACAACAACATGGTCAAATGCTGCAGTAACTATACAATCATCTGGGGGAGGAAATGGGGGTAATGGTGGAGGAGATAATGGTGGAGGGGGAAGCTCGCCTCCTCCGCCTCCAGTTAACCAAAATCCTATTGGTATTATAAATGGACCATTTACAATTTATGTGAATGAATCAATTACATTAGATGGCTCAAATAGTTATGATGAAGATGGAACAATTTTTTCATATCATTGGGAATATGGAGATGGTTTAGCTGATGTTTGTAATTGTCCAATAATTGAACATACATATACAACAGCAGGTAACAAAACTATTTTACTTTTAGTTATGGATAATGAAGATGCAACAAATACTGCTATGACATATGTCAATGTATTAGAACATGATATTCCTGATGAGCCAGACCAGCCTGACGAACCAGATGAGCCCATCATTCCAGACCAACCTGATGAACCTGATGAGCCTGAGCCAAATGAAACTAATGAAACTAATATAACAGAAATAAAAAACAAGCCCAAAGAATCATTTAATGTTTTATATGCCTTAATAATTATTATAATCATACTTATTATTATTACAATATTTGTAAGATGGGCAAGGAAAGAAGAATGACGTGTTGGGAATATATAAGGAAGAAGAATGAACAAAAAAGCATTTCCATATTGGCAAAAAACTTGTGTAATGATAACAAGACGTTGCAATCTAAAATGTAGAGGTTGTAATGTAATTAATTACCAATCAGCATATGAACTTACAACAGAAGAATGGTATAAAGCATTTGATATTATGAAATCATATGGATGTGGCTTTGTAGTATTATTTGGTGGAGAACCAACCCTGCGAGAAGACCTTCCTGAAATGATTCAACATCTCAATAAAATAAATATGCCGCATACAATCATCACTAATAGTATTCGTCTACTCAAAGATAGGGACTATTATGATAGATTGATAGAAGCCAAACCTTTTGGCATAAGTTGCTCTTTAAATGAAATATCACATGATAAGATTGAATTTGGAGATGAGGTTAAAAGTGCACGAGGCTACCAGTTGATTCAAAATGTGAGGAGAGATTTACCCAATTGTGACTGTGTAGCCAACATGGCTGTTACTCGTGATAATATACTTAGGCTCCCTGAAATAGTTCAATGGCTTACAGATAATAAGATTTGGGTTATTATGACATTCATACATTTATGTGACCCACATGAATCTTCTTATTGGTGGTATAGGGGCCCTAGTGACGAATCAAATATAAAGTTGAAACTTACAGAAAAAGACATACCTGATATTAGAAAGACTGCCAATTGGTTTAAGAAGCATTATAATGATTTACTATTGCATAATGAGAAATCATATTTTGATAGATGGGATAATGAATGTTTATATCAGAATTGGAAATGTCATAATTTTGTAAATCCAAATATAAATCCTGATGGTATTATCATGGCTTGTATTGATAGACCTTTAACTACAGCTATTAATATTTTAGATTTACCTGAAAGAGAAAAAGAGTTATTAGATAGTTTTTATGATTCAATAAAATATTGTACATGCGCTTGGGACCACATGATTTCTTGTAACCTATATGCCAAGCAAGGAAAACCTGATTTTGGTAAAAAAGTATTTGCACACAAACAGAGAAGTTGTTAAAATGAATAAACGACCATGGTTTGGAAGAATAAGATTAGAGCGACATTATGAATGTAAACATTGTAATCACAAAACTATAAAGGTAAGCAAAGCAATTTTCTTTTTTAAAATAATTATTACAATTCCATTTACAACTAAAGTTTCACATATGAGAATGTTAGAAGAAGGATATTATTAGTTAACTATAAAACTATTAAACAAACATAAACCTTTATATATTATGATTGTGTTCCAAATCTATAAGGTGGAAAGTTATGAAGAGAGAAGAAACAGTTGTAATATGTGAAAGATGCGGGAAGGAAGTAACACTAAGGTCTAGTAGAATTTTGGTGTTTAGAAAGTCGGCACCATATCCAAAGAATTGGGCGAAGATTTGGAACAAGAAAAGAGTGTGTCAACATTGTCATAAAGACTTTAATGAAATGTGGCAAAAGTATATGAATGCTGGTATTGTTTCACATAAAATAAAAGTAAAAAATTAAAAATCTAAAAGGGTGGCTACGTCACCCCTATTCTTTCTATTAAAGTTTACATAAAATTTATATATAAAGACTAATTATATAAATTTGTGAATAAAAATGGATTATGATAAAAGGAAATTTAATTTTTATCAAATACCAGGAACATTTGAAGTTATTTATGTTAAAAAGGAAACTATTAAATAAATACAAACCTTTAAATATTTATAATACCATTTTAGTTTAGAAAAAGAAGGAATTTGAATGAACAAAGAAAAAGAAATGATGTCAAAGGGATATTTAACTTCTGAAGAAAATGCAAAAAAGATAGAAGAAATAATCCAAAGACATAAAAAAAGAATAGAAAGAATTTACTAGGAATCATTATGGAAAATTGTCCTGTTTGTGGTAAACCATTAACTACATGGTATGGTTTAGGAGGGGTAGTTTATTTTGGTTGTTCTGATATTAAATGTACTTATAAGAGGGAGATAAAAAATGAATAGTAAAGGAGAATTTTTAGATGCGTTTCAAACAGATGTTGATGCTCTAATAGAATTTTTAACTAAACATGGAATTAATGGAATAGATGCTTATAAACTTTTAGCACAACAACAAATATATTTTGAAATGATTGAGTTAAGGGAATATATGGAGGAATAAAAAATGAACCCAAACTTTATTGAGAAAGATACAGTAGAAGAGGCTAATGAAGTTGACCTAACAAAATATAGATGGTCAGAAAGAATGAGTGCAAGGACAGGCAAATATGTATTTGTCTTGAGACAAAGGAAAGTAAGCGAATGAGTTGCGAAGTGTGTGGTTGTAAATTGAAACCAAAAGAAGAAAATGAAGGTATTTGTAGAAAATGCCAAAGCATACTTTCTATGATTATAGATGATTCTATTGATGAAATGATGGCGAGTTAAATGCAACCAATATTAATTGGAATAAGAATCAAAAACAAAAGCGAAATACTACCTTTATGCTTACAATCTTTAGCCTTTCAAACAAACAAACTTTTTGATATCTTTATTTATGATGAATCTGATGTTCCAGTTACAGACCATTATCCTGTGAGACTAGCAATGGATTTATTACAAATACATAACAATATAGATATTCATCATATGCGTAGAATAGA
>Ga0180431_10008518_pt1 | contig 11744 bp, 10 predicted proteins | sample SS_ome_11_FD_132459 | JGI IMG/M metagenome (GOLD analysis project Ga0180431, IMG submission 132459) | Hypersaline lake sediment archaeal communities from the Salton Sea, California, USA - SS_1_MS_1 metaG | ecosystem: Environmental > Aquatic > Non-marine Saline and Alkaline > Hypersaline >...
ATTCCGTCCAATCCCTGTGGTACCGGAGCTCCGATGAGTTCCAGCAGCGTGGGAATCCAATCGACGTTGTTAACCGGCTCATCGATCACGCACCCTTCAGCCACATGACCCGGCCAGCGCACAATCATGGGTACCCTTTGACCGCCCTCGTAGGTGTAGCCCTTGCCGGCGCGAAACGGCGTATTGTGCGTGATTCTTTCATGGGGTCCCTCGGGCACATGGAGTCCCCCGTTATCCGAGGTGAAAACGAAAATGGTGTTCTCGGCCAATTGCAGTTCGTCGAGCTTGGCCGTCAGCAGACCGATCGTGTCGTCCAGCGTCTCTATGAGGGCCGCATACACCGGTTCAAAAGCATCTCGGTTCTTGTCGATAAGACGTTGACGCGCCGTGTAAGGTATGTGCGGCGTGTAATGGCCGAGGTAAGCCACAAATGGCCTTTCCTTATTTGCCGTGATGAACTTCATGGTCTCGTGGGTTAACTCATATTCCGCCTTTCCGCCCTCTGTCTCCGAAGGTACCGTATTCCTGCCGTCACCCGGGTGATAGACGAAGTCGAAGCCATGCTCCGCGGGACCGGGCTTCTTGCCGATATGCCACTTGCCTATGAATCCTGTGACGTAGCCCGCTTCCTTGAAATACCGGGGGAACGTTTTCGCCGTTGTCGGGACATGCATCATGATTTCCGGATGCAGTACGCGCTGCGACGGCGCATCAGGACGGCCGGGCAGGAACGTGGTCAGGTGCAGTCGCGCCGGATTCAAACCGGTAAGCAGGCCGGCACGCGATGCCGAGCAGATAGGCTGCGAAACATACGCCGACGTAAAACGTGCCCCCTGAGCAGCCAAGCGGTCCAGGTGCGGCGTATTGTGATCCTCACGCCCATAACAGTTCAGATCATTGATTCCCAGATCGTCGCACAGAACGAACACGATATTCGGTTGCCTCAAAGCCATCGGGAGTTACCTCTTCGTTCGTTTACGCTTCTTGCGAAAACAGCCAACGTCGGCGCTCGGCCGCGCGTTCTACCGCGTCGCATCAAGTCCCCCATTATCCATTCTTGTTTCCACCGGTCAACCCCTACCCGGCGCCATCTCTTGCGGTTGTAACGCTCCTTTGCCACTCTGCGAAGTAGTCTTCGCTACGTAGCACGAGTCGGGAACCACCCACAACGACCTCCGCTGTGCCTGCCCGCCGAAGCCTTGGCGCAGGCAGGTTTCTATCTGCTGTATACCTACCCGCCGGAAGCCTGCCTTGTCGTAGCTTCCAGCGGAGACAGGTTCGAAATGACGGGTTGGAGGGGGGCAGATTACAAAGCGTCCTTGACACGACCGGCGGAACCCGGTAGTATTACGATTTTCCAATTCGTGTTACGATATAATGTCGGCCGAATCGGATACGTGGCTGATGTCGGTCGGGTTGCCGACGGACAAGGCACGCCGCCCGCGAAATGAGCGCGGGAAGTCGAGAGCGAGGAGAGATGCTGGAGGTTTTCGTCAAGGGCGGTTGGGTGATGTACGGCATCCTAGCCACGTCGGTCGTGGCCGTGGCGATAATCGTGGAGAGGTTGCTCTATTTCGCCCGGATTCGCAATGACGACGCGGGACTCGTTCGTGCCGTAGAACAGGGCTTGAAGCGCACGGACCTGGACAAGGCCCTGTCCATATGCAGGCGACACCGAGGTCCCGTTCGTAAAGTTGTGGAGAGTTGTCTCAATGAATGGGAAGCTGGGTGCGAGAGAATGGAGGATGCCGTCAGCTACGAGGGAAACCGCGCCCTCGATGACATGGAGAAGCACCTTCGCGGCCTGTCCATCATCGCTCAGGGCGCGCCATTGTTGGGTCTGCTCGGAACGGTGATGGGCATGATACGGGCTTTCATGAGGATCGAGACCTTGGGCGGGCAGGTGAACGTCTCCGCCCTTGCGGGCGGCATCTGGGAAGCGCTCTTGACTACAGCGTTCGGTCTGAGCGTGGCGATCCCTGCCCTTTTTGCCTACCACTACTTCGACAGCAAAGTGGGCCGTTACGAAAGCCTCATGCGAGATATTGGCGAGCGCCTCGTGGCTCTGCGAAGGAGCCAAGATTCATGATTGATATGGGCCGGCGGCACCAGACTCGGCCGGAGATAAGCATCGCCCCGCTGGTGGACTGCGTTTTCTTGCTTCTCATCTTCTTTCTTCTGACCTCGAGCTTCTCGAGAAATCGGGCCATCGACATCACGCTGCCGGCCTCCAACACGGCCACTGAACAGACAGAAGAGATCGTCGAGATCGCAGTCTCGCACAAGGGAGAGATAGAGTTCGAGGGAAAGATGGTCGGTCTGGAGGGTCTGACGTCCGCGCTGAAGCGTGTCGTGCATCAGCGAGGTAAGCAGCCGGTGCTCCTCGTAGCGGACAGGCGGGTGCCGCTGGAAATGCTGACGGATCTCATCGACTGCATCCGCGAGGCGGACTTGGAAAGTGTTGCGATCGCGACGCGGCCGGAACAGGCCGGCAAGTGGGTTGCGGAGGAAGCAACAGAATGAAAGGAGAGTTCCATATCGCGCTTCTGCTTTCTCTCGTTGCGCACGGCGCCCTGATCGCAGTTTGCCCCGTCCCTTCGCCTGTGGAGAGCGGCCAGGCCGGAAAGAAGCAACCGATCACGGTACTGGGGGTAGTGCAAGTGTCCGCTGCCCCTGAGAAGGCAGAAGAGTCCCAGCCGGCTTCCGCGGCGTCGGTGAAAAGTCCGGCAATGCCGGAACCGGACGAGCCTCCAGAAGTATTGGAAGCCAAACCACCCGAGCAGAAGGCCTCGCAAAAGGAACCTGAGCAGGAAACTCCGGATTCCCGAACGCCCGAGAAGAAAGCTCAACCAGAACCACCGCCTGCCGAAGAAGCACAGGCCGAGGTCCCGGAGCCCGACCCAGAGAAGGCGACCAGCGTTCAGCCCGCTAATGTGGCGGCACCGGAGCAAAGCCTCAAGGAGGCGAACGTATGGCTGCGGGACAGAATGGAGAGGCTGGCGAAAGACTGGGAAGATGCCGTGGCCCAGCCGCGCCGTTTCCTGGATCAGCAAGTGAGGCCGAAGGCGGAGAAGAACGGGGCTGACCCCGATGGCAGCGGGAGGGAAAAGTCCGAAGAGCAAACACCGGAGGTCAGCAATCCGCTGAAGAAACGCAAGCGGGAAGATGATAGGAAACAGGAGCCAGTAGTCAGCAAGCCGAGCGCGCCCCGGGCCCCAGCCCTCGCTGAGAATCCATCCCAGGGCGTGAAGGGAAGCCCCGGCAGCGTGGGCGACGCCCGCAAAGGAGGGGAGGACGCTCGCCTTCGCTACCTGACGGAAGTGTTCCGCAAGTTGCACGAGGAAAAGACATATCCTCCACTGGCGCGTCGGCGAGAGATCGAAGGCAAGGTGAGGCTTGAGCTCGTGATTGAGGGGGATGGGCGGCTACGGCATGTCCGTGTCCTCGCTTCCAGCGGGCATGCCGTGCTTGACGATGCGGCGCAAGAGATGGTCAGGAGGTGCGGTCTTTTTGAGCCCCTGCCCGGAGAACTTGGCATAGAAAGTCTGAAAATCGTCGTGCCGGTGAGCTACGCGCTGGAATAGACAGAGGGCAGGCCGTGCCGTCGCCAATCGCTACTGGGTTTCGCTCGGTCAGTTTCCGGCACAGTGGGAATGAGACCGGTTTTTGGAGGTGGAGAAACATGCGATTCATCGGATCGCTGTCGGCTGTGGTAGCGATAGTGATGGCCTGTTCTGTCGCGCTGGCAGAAGATGAGACACGAAAGCCGGCTCCCGACAAGGAAGACCGACCGGCCGTGACAGGCAAAGCGGAGCTTCCTGAAGTTGTAGTGTCGGCGTCGCGCTCGGAGATGTCGACGTTCGACGTTCCCGCAAGCGTAACGGTCCTGACTCGCAAAGAGATCGAGGAGTCGCCCTTCGAGCGAGTGGAAGACATCGTGCGCAGCGTGCCGGGGCTTTACAATTTCCGTCACTATGGCCTGCAGACGAACGGGATCGTAAGTCCGCTCAGCATGCGGGGCGTGGGAAAGAACAGGGTCCTGTTGCTGGTGGACGGCGTTCCTCAAAACGACAATTTCAACAACGCCATCTCCTGGGTGGCCTGGGGACACATCCCCAAAGAGACCATCGAGCGCATCGAAATCGTTCGGGGACCGATATCGGCGTTGTACGGGTCCGAGGGTCTCGGCGGCGTCATCAACATCATCACCAAGAACCCGAAGCCCGATAGGGAGACTTCCGTTCGTGCGGAGGGAGGCACGGCACACACATATGCCGGCCATGGTTTTCACAGTCAGCAGTTTGGCGATTTCGGCCTCCTGTTGGGCGGCGGATACGAAGAGAGCGACGGCTTCTACATGGTGGAGGACCCGCAAAGCTACGAGATCAAACGCCACCGCGAGGTCGGCAAGATTTTCGGCAAGCTGACCTATGCCTTGAGTCCGTCTTCGGATCTTTCCTTTGCCGCTCTGGCCTACGATCATGAAACCGGGAAGGGCCGGAAGTACTTCTACGACGAACTAACTCTCGATCAGTATTGGATGAACTGCCGCCACAGGGGAGAGTTGCTCGACCTGAAAGGGCTTATTTACCTGAACCGCGCCGACAAGAAAGCGTTCCAGGACACGGCCAACGACAACTATGCATCGCTGCTGCGCGTCGAGGAGATGCCATCCCTTACGTGGGGCGCCGATCTTCAGGGGACCATGCCGCTCGCATCGTGGGCGGGCCTCACGTTGGGCGGAGCCTACAAAGCGGTCGGATGGGACTTCGACAACGAATACGAGGGCAGCGCGCGGGACGCGGGCGCGAAGGGCAGGCAGCAGTTCATCTCGCCGTTCGCCAGTCTCGATCTTCGGTTTCTCGAAGAGGACCTCATTGTCAATCTTGGCGCGCGCTATGACTGGATCGAAACCTCGGACGGAGTCGCATGGGACAGTCAGGGCAGTGCCGGGCGCCCCGCGTATGACGACAAGTACGACTCCACGCGGGACGGCAGTTTCTCCCCCAAGCTTGGCGTTGCCTGGCACCCGGATGACAAGACTACCTTGCGGGCCTCGGGCGGAAAAGGATTCAGAGCGCCAAGCCTGTTCGAACTGTATAAGGTTCATGTGCGTCAGGGAGGCGCCTATTACCGTGAGGCCAATCCGGACCTGGAACCGGAGGAAATCTGGTCTTACGACATCGGAGTGGAGCGCTTCGTGACGGACCGTCTATGGAGCCGAGTCACCTTCTACCAGTCCTTCGCGAAGGACTACATCGGCGACCGTTTGATCGGTACGGGCACGTTCGGTGGCGGCAAGACCCGATATGAGTACAAGCTCGACAATATCAGCGAAGTGGACATCTATGGAATCGAAACGGAGCTGCAATGGTATCTCATGAAGGACGTGACCCTCTTCGGTAGTTACACCTACAACATCTCCAAGGTCGAAAAGGACGAGAACAACCCCGCCCTGGAAGGGAATTATCTGGAGCACGATCCGCGCCATAAGGTTCATGCCGGACTCACCTATCGAAACCCCAAAGTGGCCAATGCCTCGCTCATCGGGAATTACTACGGCGACATCTACTTCGATGGCGAGAACACACTGCATGAGAGCGGCTATTTCACAGTTGATGTTTCCGTGTCGCGCCCATTCGCCAACGGCATCACCGCCTATGTCAACGTGGAGAACATCTTGAATGAGAAATATCCCATACTCCGCAGCCGTTCTGCCAGCGACACAATCGCGCCGGGCGCCATTGTCTCGGCCGGATTGCAGTGGAGGTTTTGACCGCCATGTGTGACAGGCCAAGGGTCTTCACGGGACGCGCGCGGAAGATGCTCACGATGCTTGCCGGTGTCGTCTTTGTGGCGACCGCGGCGGTGCTGGTCGTGCGGCACGAAACCGCTCCGGCGCCGGAAGGCGGCATCCGCGAATGGGCCGACCGAACTTTGGAGATTCCCGCCAGGGTTGATAAGGTAATCTGTTCAGGCGCCGGATGTTTGCGGCTTCTTACCTACCTGGAAGCACAGGACCGGATCGTCGCCGTGGACAGCATCGAGCGGCGGGGCTCGCCTATTGACGCCCGGCCGTATGCCATCGCCAACCCGCAGTTCAAGACGTATCCCGTGTTCGGTGAATTCCGGGGATGGGACAACGCGGAGCTTATTGCCAGTTTGCGCCCGGCGCCACAGGTCATCTTCAAGACCTTCGCGGGGCGAGGGCAGGATCCTGCCCTCCTACAGGCGAAAACGGGCATCCCTGTGATCGTACTCGATTATGGGAATCTTACGTACGGCAGGGAACGCTTGAACGGCGCATTGCGCCTGATGGGGACGGTGCTGGGGAAGTCCGAGGGTGCCGAAGAAGTGATCGCGTATTTCGAAGCCCTGGAACAGGATCTGATGGAACGCACACGAGATATAAGCCGAGACAGACGCCCCTCGTGTTATATCGGCGGCCTCGGTCAGAGTGGGCCGCACGGACTGCGGTCCACAGACCCGTCTTTCGCTCCATTCCTGTTCACACATGCCCGGAATGTCGCGGCCGAGTCCCTGAGCGACAAGCTGTCCCATGCCACGGTAGCGAAGGAACAGATCGTTATGTGGGACCCCGAGTTCATTTTTCTGGATGTCTCCACATTGCGACTAAAAGCAGGCGCCAATGCGCTGGACGAGTTGCGCAACGACCCGGTCTACCAATCTCTTTCCGCCGTGCGCAAGGGACACGTGTACGGGTTGTTCCCGTCGAATTCGTACGACGAGAACTTCGACGCCATATTCGCGAATGCCTATTACGTGGGCACAGTGCTTTACCCTGGGAGGTTCGCGGACGTGGACCCGCTCGCCAAGGCCGAAGAAATATCGAGCTTTTTGAATGGCGGACCGGCTTTCGCAACACTGAACGATGAGTTTGGCGGTCTGGCTTTCAACCGGATAAAGGTAAGATAGCCCCATGATGCCGTACGCGGACGATGCCGCAATTCCCGACGAATATGTAGCCTACGTCGGACGAAAGGTCTTGTTCATCGTGGGCCTTGCGATCGCCGCGTCAGTCTTGTTGGTCATGGCCATCTCCTTGGGCGCGGTGCGCGTGCCGCTCCTGGAAGTGCTGCGCGCCCTCTTCGGCATGGAGACGGATGACCGATGGCGTATCATCGTCCACGACATCCGCCTGCCGCATGCGATGGCTGCGCTTCTGGCAGGGGCAGGACTGGCGGCCGCCGGGGCGGCCATGCAGTCAATCCTCCGCAATCCGCTGGGATCGCCGTTTACCCTGGGGCTGAGCCAAGCCGGCGCCTTCGGCGCGGCCTTTGCCGTCATGCTCCTGGGGACGGGCGTAATGCAATCTACCCAGGTGGGCGCGGTGACCATTGCCAATCCCTATTGGACCACAGTTTCCGCCTTCATCGCGTGCATGGTAACTTCCATGCTCATCGTCGCCATCGCGCGCGTGCGTGGGGCCACGCCTGAGATAATGGTTTTGAGCGGCGTCGCCATGGGGTCGCTGTTTTCAGCGGGCACCATGTTCTTGCAGTACTTTGCCGACGACGTGCAACTGGCGGCCATGGTGTTTTGGACGTTTGGAGATGTGGGCCGGGCCGGATGGCGGGAAGTGTGGTATATGGCTGCGGTCGTCATCTGCGGTCTGTTTTTTTTCGCTGCAAACCGGTGGAACTACAATGCCATGGAAGCCGGCGACGATACCGCCAGGGGCCTGGGCGTCTCCGTGGAACGAGTGCGCATGCTGGGCATGATGGCAGCGTCGCTCATTACTGCGGTTATCGTATCCTTCCTTGGCGTTATCGGCTTCGTGGGGTTGGTTTGCCCGCATATCGTGCGACGCTTCATCGGCGACGACTACCGCTTCGTGCTGCCGGCATCCTGCCTGACAGGGAGTGTTTTGCTTCTGGCTGCCGACACCGCAGCGCGGCTCCTCTTGGCGCCCCATGTCCTGCCTGTCGCCATATTGACCGCCTTCCTGGGCGCGCCCACCTTTCTCTACCTTCTGATATGGCAGCGGAGGCGGTGATGCTAAGGGTCGAGAATATCCGTGTCGGCTACAGGGACGGGCAGATCGTCCTGACAGACCTGAGATTCTCCCTGGCGGCCGGACAGATACTGGCCATCCTTGGGCCGAATGGAGCGGGCAAGACAACCCTGTTGCGCTGCATCAACGCCATAATCAAACCACGCAAGGGCATAGTGCTTGTCGAGAATGCGGACGTCTTCCGTATGAGCCCCGGAGACATTGCCCGACGTCTCGGCTACGTGGCCCAGCGCAACGAGGTCGGACGCACGACGGTCTTTGACGCGGTGCTGCTGGGACGCAAACCCCATGTGCGTTGGAAGGCAACGAAGGACGACCTGACGAAGGCGAGCGGCGCCTTGAACCAACTCGGATTGCAGCATCTCTCACTGCGTTACCTCAATGAACTCAGCGGCGGTGAACTTCAGAAGGTGTGCATCGCCCGGGCTCTGGCGCAGGAACCGAAGGTTTTCCTCCTCGACGAACCTACGGCCAGCCTCGACCTGCGCAACCAGATGGAGGTCCTCCGTACAGTCCGCTCGCTGGTGGTTGCTCGGCCGATGGGGGCGATCATGACGATGCACGATGTCAGCCTAGCACTGCGCTTTGCCGACGCCTTCCTGCTCCTGAAGGATGGGGCAGTCGCTCACCAGGGGCGGCGCGAAGAACTTACGGCAGAGATGGTCGAGCGCGTCTATGGAATTGCCGTCGAGTTGCTTTGGCACAGGCAATACCCACTGATCGTGCCGATCCATGAACCACGCGGAGAGGAGTCAAAATGACGAATACTTGCCCGGTAGCGAGGGAAGACGAAGTCAGTCTGGCCGAAACGGTCCGTTTTCATGGACACCTGTGTCGGCTTCCTTCTGCCAATGAACTCTCAGGTCCGACGGGGCGGTCTCTTCTCGGAAACACCGGGGTATGCGCTGCCCTCGAACAAGATTCCATGCCCGATCCCACGACACCCAACGCTGTTTCGGCCCACAGAGCGCATTCCTTTGTGGCCCCGACGCTATACGTCTGCTTCGTCCAGAGCCTGGCCCTGCCTCGCGTAGTCAAAAGAGTTCGAAACTGCTGCCTTTAGGGTGCAAATCGAACGCGGTTGTTAACCCGGAGAGGGGTGTAAACCAGAGAATTTGAGAGTTTTGGCGCGATTTTTTGGGGTGCGGGAGCAACCATGATGGTTGCTTTCGCGCCCCAGGCTCTCGGACTCGAACCGGAGCCGCCTTCGCCACAAGGGCTACGGCGGACATGCCCACAACGACCTCCGCTGTGCCGGTCCGCCGAGGCTTCGGCGGACAGGTCGGTCGTGTACATGGGCACGCTCCTTTGCTACTCTGCGAAGTAGCCTTCGCTACGTAGCACAAGTCAGGAAATGCCCACAACAACCTCCGCCGTGCGGCCAGCGCGTTGTCCGGCAGGTTCTTCTCCCTGCTGTATACCTACCCGCGGGAAGTTCGAAATGACGGACTGGGGTTGCGGATTGGACGCGGTTGTTAACTCGCGTCTTGATGACGGTAGGGAGTAGATCAAGAACCAGGAAATCTAATGGCTTCGCAAATCATCCGCTGGCAGAGCCAGCGGCCGCACGGGCAAGTCAGGCGGCTCGTGTTGAAACACTTCAGGCGTCCGTTCTCGGATACAATCGATGAAGTAGCGAAGGGCGCACGGCCAGAGCAGGGCGGCGTTTGTCGGGCTGGCAGGTGGCGCCTTCCAGTGCCCAGTAAGCTTGCCGTTTGACACGCTGCCGTCGAGGTACAGAAACTCATAGATGGGTTCGTCCCGATCCATGTCCGTGATGCTGAAGTCATTTCGGTCGATTGACGTCGGGTCGGCATCTACGAAGAGGCCACTGAGGCAAAGAAGGACGGGAGTCCATCCTGACGCCGAATGACCCCACACATCGAGAACTTCGTACAGCGACAGGTTCGTCTTATGCTGCTTGGGCTTGAGATCAATCAGCAGTGTCGAGCCGCGGTACTCTGTGGCGTCCAGGGCTGCTTGAATCGGGATATGCCACTTGTATGGCTCGCCCTGGGAGATCGGGGTCCGCTTTCCCAAGAGCCAGGGTATATAACCCTTGTTACACCCGAAGAGCGAGCACTGCTCGGCGAACCGGTACGAGCTACGCCCGTCGCCCCGAGTCTTGTGATAGCGTGCGTACATTTGCTCTTCTCCAATGACTACCTAGCAGTGTTTCGACTCATCCACTTGACACACCGAACACCATTTGCGGCACCGTACAGGGCACTCGCCAGGGCAGGGACGGTTCGGGTTTGACCCTTGCCTTTCCAATCAACACCATAGGAATTGCCAGCTCCCTGTGTAAGAGCTTGCCCTGACCGACTTCCGCTGCGAAGGCGCCGCGCCGGACAACTTAATTTGGTGGTTGGCCGCTCTCTTCCGTTCCCGAATCTTGTTCGTCATAGCCCTCGTCTTGCTGGTAAATGAAATCCTCAACTGCTGTCCGCCATTCCGTCCAGTTCTCAACCAATTTGGCGTGCCTCTCAAGGCTTTCAAGACTGGCATTCGCAGCAAAGGCGTCGTGGAGGAGTTGGAGTGCCATCCCTTCGTCAAGGTAACTCAGTCTATTCCTGAGGATGCCACGGATGTAGTAGAGTCTTTTCTCGTAGGGATTCTCCTTATCTCGTCGTCTGATGGCGCAGATGCCGCCTACCTTTTTCCAGGCAAGTTCAGCTGATTCCCTGGTTGGCTGCCCGTCAGCATATTCAAGATATTGTTCCGCGGCGATCTTCATGGCCGTCATGATCTCGTCCAGTTCAAACTCCCTCTTGAGTCTCTTGAGCCCCTTGATCCCGTTCTCGTTGAGGCTGAATCCGGGAACTTGCTCCGACCAGTAATTTGACAATTGAGTGATCAGGTGGTCTTCGAGAGCAAGCAGTCCCTTGTGCCACTGGAACATCATTTCGATCTGCTCTTTACGCTCTTGGAGTTCCTCTAGTTGCTGACGTTGTTTATCCAGCACCGTATGGTCTGCCAACCGTCGGTCAGACTTCCCCAAATTGCAGTCCCTGCATGCGGTGATAAGGTTGAGGATGTGGTTTGTTCCTCCCTTAGACACGGGCTCCATGTGGTCGACAACGAGGAGGACGTCTGGAGCCTTCCGGCCGCAGAATTGGCAAGTGAAGGAATCTCGTTTGAAGACTTCGAATCTGGTCTTCTTTGGGATGGACTTGCGTTTCGCCATTTCCTTCGGAGTCCGACTACAGTCTATTCGGCCTCAGGATAAATGCCACGTCTACCGGGAGCGCTAGATCTCTGACAGCGGGTTGCTTTCGGGCTTGCGGTCAATACGCGGTTGTTAACCCAGAGAGGGGTGTGAACCAGAGAATTTGAGAGTTTTGGCGCGATTTTTTGGGGTGCGGACGCAACCATGATGGTTGCTTTCGGACCCCAGACTCTCGGACTCGAACCAGAGAGTTCCACCCGTCCGGTCTCCTTGCGCCTAACCCTTCCGCCTTCGCGAGAGGGACGAAGCCGCTTCGGCGGAGTCCCTTGCCCCCCGTATCTTACGGCGATAACGCCGGCCCGCAAGTCCCCAGCGCTCTCCGTTAACCATCTCGCCCTGGATATTCCGCGTTTTTGGACTGGCTCCTCAGGTAGGACTCGAACCTACAACCTAACGGTTAACAGCCGCTCGCTCTACCAATTGAGCTACTGAGGAATACTTTGTGCAATACCCTATTCTACGCGAAGATGGAAAATCGTC
>Ga0180431_10008520_pt1 | contig 11743 bp, 8 predicted proteins | sample SS_ome_11_FD_132459 | JGI IMG/M metagenome (GOLD analysis project Ga0180431, IMG submission 132459) | Hypersaline lake sediment archaeal communities from the Salton Sea, California, USA - SS_1_MS_1 metaG | ecosystem: Environmental > Aquatic > Non-marine Saline and Alkaline > Hypersaline >...
CAGTGTTTGTCTATGCCGCGATCGACGATAGCGTTGAGATCGATCTCCGTGATGATGACATTGAAATGGAAGTATTCCGTGCTTCTGGTGCAGGTGGCCAACATGTGAACAAGACTTCCTCCGCGGTGCGACTGCGGCACTTGCCCTCAGGCATCGTGGTGTCATGCCAGCAGGAACGAAGTCAGTTCAAGAACAGGGCAACGGCGCTCAAGATGTTGAAGGCCGCACTCTACCAAAAAGCCGTGGAGGAGCAGGAAAAAAAGAAGGCTGAACTGGATGCATCCAAAACGGAAATCAGTTGGGGCAACCAGATTCGTTCATACGTATTTCAGCCGTATACGATGGTCAATGACCATCGGACCGATCTGAAAGTTACAGACGTCAGAGCCGTTATGGATGGCGATATCAGCGCTTTCATCGAGATGTATCTGAAGAAGTTTGGGGGCAGGGCTGCATGAGCGAACCACCGCAGTCTTACGTGAAAGAGGCACGTCGCGGAAAGCTGAACGCACTGCGAGAGCTTGGCATAGAACCGTTCGCGTACGGGTACATGAGAACCCACACTGCCGTGGAGGCGTTGAAGGAGTATGACCCGGAGCAAGAAGTGGCAGTAAGCGCGGCGGGACGAATCGTGGCATTGAGACCGCACGGCAAGACGACATTCGGGCACATTCAGGACCATACGGGTTCTTTGCAGTTCTACGTACGGCGTGACGAACTGGGTGACGACGCATACGAACTGGTCAAGCTTCTGGATCTCGGCGATCATGTCGGACTAGAGGGTTTCATGTTTCGAACCAGGACTGGCGAGACCACGGTGCATGTGCGAGGAATCACTCTCCTGGCGAAGGCACTGCGGCCACTTCCTATAGGAAAACAGGAAGCGGATGGTACCCAGCATGGAGATCTCACTGACACCGAGACTCGTTATAGAGAGCGGTATGCCGACCTCGCAATCCATGCCGATGTGAGAGACCGGTTCCGACTCCGCTCCAGGGTGGTGAAGTACCTGCGGAAGTTCCTCGACGATCGTGGCTACGTCGAAGTGGAGACCCCTGTCCTTCAGCCGCTCTACGGCGGTGCTATGGCGCGACCGTTCGTCACCCACTACCACGCACTCGACTCACAGTTCTATCTCCGGATTGCAACCGAGCTATATCTGAAGCGATGCATCGTTGGCGGTCTGGATAGGGTTTATGAGATTGGCAAGGACTTCAGGAATGAAGGCATAGATCGTGAGCACAATCCGGAGTTCACGATGCTCGAATTCTATGAGGCGTATGCTGATTACGAAGACATCATGTGTCTCGTGGAGGAGATGCTCTGCGGAGTCGTGTTGGAAATCGACGGTGCAGCCAAAGTGGAACGGTTCGGCGTCAAATTGGATTTCAATCCACCGTTTGAGCGAGTAAGCTACGCTGCCGCAGTGCGCGAACATGCAGGTATAGACATTCTCACCGCGGAAGACGCAACTATGAGAGCTGCGCTCGCCAACCGCGAGATCGAAGGACTCGACAGCATGCCACGCACTAAGTTGATTGATCAGCTGTTCGGGGAATTCGTGGAGCCCAAGTTGCAGCAACCAACGTTCGTCGTTGACTTCCCAATCGAGATTTCGCCGCTCGCAAAGCCAAAACGCGGGGATCCCACACTCGCCGAGCGGTTCGAGCTGTTCATACGAGGCAAAGAACTCGCAAATGCATTCAGCGAACTGAACGATCCCGACGATCAACGTAAGAGGTTTGAGGCCCAAGGTGAGGCGCGTGCTGCAGGGGATGCCGAGGCCCAGCACCTCGACGAAGACTACATTAGGGCCCTGGAGTATGGCATGCCGCCGACCGGTGGCTGTGGTATCGGTATCGACCGTCTGGTCATGCTTTTGGCGGAAGAAGTATCGATTCGTGACGTCGTTCTGTATCCGATGCTGAGGCCCGAAGTATGACTCGGCTCGACCTGAAGTTGGCGGGACGTTATCTGAGAAGCAGGCGATCCTCCAGGCTGTTTTCACTGATTACACTCATTGCTACAGGCGGTGTCACAGTTGGAGTGATGGCCCTGATTGTGGTGATGGGAGTCATGAACGGGTTACAAGAGGACCTTAGGGAGAAGATTCTCGGGCCAACACCACATTTGCGCATACTGACATACGGTATGGGGCTTCGTATGGACAATTGGGAGGTGACGCGCGACTCAGTGCTGACACATCCCGGTGTCTTGGCCGCGGAGCCGTTTGTGTTCACACGCGGTATTATCACTGCGGGGTACGATTTTGCTGAAGGACCGTTTGTAATCGGCATTTCGCCCGACACGGGCTCAGTTGCTGTGACTGCTCTACCGCGTCAATTAATTGAAGGCGACATGACGTTCACAACGACTCGAGACAGCGTGCAGGGCGGGATAGTCCTGGGTCGAGAACTGGCGGTACGCTTGTCTGCCTACCCTGGTGACCGGGTAACAATGGTGTCGCCTGCTGGCAGCAACTTCAACCCTGCAGTCGGGGGATTCGTGCCGAAGTGGTGGGCGTTCGAAGTGACCGGCCATTTCGAGACGGAGATGTATGAGTACGACAATAACTACGTCGTTTTGCCATTGGATGTGGCTCAGGAATTCGCCGGTTTGGACGATGCCGTATCAGGCATAGAAGTAAGGTTGGCAGATCCATGGGAGGCGCCCAGAGTGGGCGCTGAGCTGGAAGAGAAACTCGGATATCCATTTCGCGCCGTGGATTGGCAAAGTCAGAATGCCAGTCTTTTTTCTGCGCTGGAGTTAGAGAAGCTAGCGATGGGCACCATCCTGTTGCTCATAGTCATTGTGGCGGCATTCAACATCGTCAGTACTCTAACCATGGTGGTCAGAGACAAGACGCGTGAGATCGGAATTCTCCGTGCGATGGGCCTTCCGGCGAGAGTGGTCCGCCAGGCCTTTATCCTCCAGGGTGCGTTCATCGGCGCGGTTGGCACAACGCTGGGAACCGGTTTGGGGCTCGTGGTCGCATGGTTTGTGGATTCCCGACAGATCATCGATCTCAACCCATCGGTCTACTTCATAGATCATCTGCCGGTTAGGGTGGACCCACTCGATCTGGCGATAATCGTCTTTGCGAGTATTACTGTCGCCACGCTGGCCACCATCTATCCTGCGAGACAGGCTGCGACTCTCCACCCTGTTGAAGCGATCAGATACGAATGAGCGCCATACTCGAGGCCCGAGGGGTCAAGAAACAATTCCCGAGTGGCGGCGACACTGTACTCGAGGTGCTCAGCGACGTCAACCTAACTGTTGGCTTGGGTGAAGTGGTCGCGGTGGTGGGTGCAAGCGGCACCGGAAAGAGCACGCTGCTTCACCTCTTGGGTGCGCTAGATGTTCCAACCGCCGGCGAAATCCTTGTAGACGGGCGATCGTATTCCGCGTTGGACGACCTCGAAAAAGACGTTCTACGCAACGAGAAGATTGGATTTGTCTTTCAGTTCCATCACCTCCTGCGTGAGTTCTCGGCACTGGAAAACGTCATGATGCCTCTCCTGATTGGTGGAGTACCGGAGCAGAGGGCACGCAGTAGGGCCGAGAAGCTCCTTGCCGATGTTGGATTGGCAGGCCGAATGACACATCGCCCGGCCACGCTGTCTGGTGGAGAACAGCAGCGTTGTGCTGTCGCACGTGCGCTTGCGCGAGAGCCGTCGGTCGTGCTTGCAGACGAGCCAAGCGGGAATCTGGACAATCAAAACAGCGAGCGGCTGCATGACATTCTTTTCGATCTGGCGAGAAATCACGAGACCGCTCTCGTGGTTGTCACGCATAACAACGCGCTTGCCGAGCGTTGCGATAGAGTGCTTTTGCTCGAGGACGGTAGACTGCGCTCGGCCGATCGTGTGGGAGTGTTACCCTGATGCTCTGCGATAACTGTAAGGAACGCGAGGCTTCGATACACCTACAGCAGGTGAAAGGCAACACTGTGACCTCTCTCCACCTGTGCCAACAATGCGCGGCTGAGAAGGGGATAGAGACAGGTGCAGGGACCGCGAAGTATCCATTGTCGGATTTTCTGGCGTCGATGGGGAAGGGACCTGCCATTCAAGGTGCCGAGGGAGCCGACAAGGCCTGTGCATCATGTGGGGCGACCCTCAAGGATTTCCAAGACACAGGTCGCCTCGGGTGTCCGCGTTGCTACGATACGTTCGAGAAACAACTGCGTGATTTGTTGCGACGGTTGCACGGCTCGAGTCATCATGTTGGAGAGGCGTATTTGTCCACAGGGTCCAGAGAGGTAGACGAGAAGCAGGTGGAGGTAACAAACCTCAGGAACAAGTTGAAGCAGGCGATAGAGACAGAGAATTTCGAGTTGGCGGCAGAGCTCCGCGATCAGCTGAGGACGCTCGAATGACATTCGACCTGAGTCTCTTGAAAGACGGTGGGATATCGTGGCTCGATGCGAGTGGGCCGGAGAGTGCCGTAGTGCTTTCGACACGTGTGCGCCTGGCTAGAAATCTCCAAGGGTTCGCGTTTGCGGTGCGGACAACAGAGGAAGACCGCGCGGCAATTCTATCTCAAATCCTGGATGCGACTCGGCAGTCGAATCAGCTGGAGGAAGCCACCACATTCCGGCTTGCGGACTTGGACAATGCCGATAGGCAGCTGCTTCACGAGCGCCATTTGATCTCGAAAGAGCTTGCGGGGCTCGAGGCCGGCAAATCGCTGCGTTCGGACGCGGCTCTCGTAACCGATGGGCATATCGGTGTGATGGTCAACGAAGAGGATCACATACGCCTGCAGGTTTTGCGATCCGGCTTCTCCCTGAATGAGGCCTATTCCGACCTGGAACGGTTGGATGCGGATTTGGGGTCGCGACTATCGTTCGCGTTTCACCCGGAGTTCGGTTACTTGACTTCATGTCCCACGAATGCTGGCACAGGCCTCCGCGCATCTGTGCTGATTCACCTGCCTGGTCTGGTGCTGACCAAAGAAATCGCAAAGGTGCTCCAGGGTCTGTCTCAGGTAGGTCTCACCTTCAGGGGTCTATACGGTGAGGGAAGTGAAGTAGTGGGTAACTTCTTCCAGCTATCGAACCAGACTACCTTGGGGAAATCGGAAGAGGAACTGCTTGACCACCTGGCCAAAATAGTACGCCAGGTTGTTGCATATGAGCGTGAAGCTCGAGAGGTACTTCAGCGAGACGCTGCAGGCGTAATCGCAGACAAGGTCTGGCGTGCATACGGCCTGCTGAGATATGCGCGGAGCCTCTCGTTCGATGAAACAATGAACTTGCTGAGTGGTGTCCGACTCGGGGTGGGTCTGAACCTGGTTCCGAATTTGAGTGTATACACTTTGAACAAGCTATTGATCTTCACTCAATCGGCTCACTTGGCGAGCGCCGAAGGTCGGTCCTTGCCCGAACAGGACTATTCGATCCCACGGGCAACGTACGTCCGAGAACAACTCGAAGCCGATGACGCACGATTGTCCTCGTGATTCGTACAATCTCCTAGCGTATTGCGAAAGCCGGAAAACCTCATGAACGGATACAACTTCACTGACAGGGTTAGAAAAGTTCTTCAGATGGCGCGGGAGGAAGCGGCACGTCTTCATCATGAGTACGTTGGGACCGAGCACATCTTGCTCGGGCTCATTCGTGAGGGAGAAGGGGTCGCGGCTGCGGTGCTGACTAATTTGAGCGTCGATCTCGACGAGATCCAACAGCGGATCGAAGAGACGGTCAAGAAAGGGAAAGCACCTGCCCCGGATGGTCCTGACCTGCCGTACACGTCGCGAGCCAAGAAGGTGCTCGAGTTGGCAATGAGCGAAGCGAGGGAACTCAATCATTCATATGTCGGCACGGAACACCTGCTGTTGGGTTTGCTGCGTGAAGAGAAGGGTATTGCGGCGCAGGTACTGAACGATTCTGAGGTAACTCTGGAACAAGCCAGAGCCGAGACATTGCGACTGCTGGGCAGCGAGATGCCTGCACCACAGAAGGGTGGGCAGGAGAGTGCGGGGGCTGCGCGTTCGGAGAAGAAGTCGAAAACTCCGGCGCTCGACCATTTCTGTCGGGACTTGACGATATTGGCCGGTGAGGGGCAACTCGACCCCACGATCGGAAGACACAAAGAGATCGAGCGCGTGATCGAGGTTCTCTCTCGCCGCAAGAAGAACAACCCGGTACTGATCGGTGAGCCTGGTGTTGGTAAGACTGCCATCGTAGAGGGACTCGCGCAGTTAATCGCATCGGGTGCTGCACCAGAATCGCTCAATGGCCACCGGGTGTTGGCGTTGGACATGGCTGCGGTGATTGCAGGTACCAAGTACCGCGGTCAGTTCGAGGAGCGACTCAAGGCAGTTATGAACGAGATTGCGCAGGCCAAGAACGTGGTTTTGTTCATCGACGAATTGCATACACTAGTGGGCGCCGGAGCGGCCGAGGGTGCAATAGACGCCTCCAACATGTTGAAACCTGCATTGGCGCGTGGAGAGCTACAATGTGTCGGCGCCTCGACGCTGAACGAATATCGCAAATACATCGAGAAGGATGGAGCGTTGGAGCGCAGATTCCAATCCGTTGTCGTGGATCCGCCGTCGATCGAGGAGACATTCGAGATCCTAAAGGGTCTCAGGCCTCGCTATGAGGAACACCACAAGGTGTCGATACCTGACGCTACTCTGGATGTAGCCGCGAAGTTGGCAGACCGGTATATCACCGATCGGTTCTTGCCTGATAAGGCGATTGACGTAATTGACGAGGCGTCGGCACGGGCGCGCCTTGCGGCGCAGGTACCCCCGCCGGAGGTTGGATCGCTGAAGGATGATCTGGAAAAGATCAGTCGGGAGAAGGAAGAGGCAGTTCGCGATCAGATGTTCGAAACAGCCGCGGCGCTCAGAGACCAAGAGCGTGAATTACAGTCGGAAATCAGAAAACGGCAGGAAGAGTGGGACAAGGAGCGCCAGACCCATCGACCAACGATCGGTGAAGAGGAGATAGCGTTCATAGTCTCCCGCTGGACCGGAATCCCCGTGACCCGTTTACAGGAGGCAGAGACTCAGAGGCTGCTCCGCATGGAGGAGGAAATACACAAATTCGTGGTTGGTCAGGAACAAGCGATCGAGGCCATTGCGAAGGCGATACGGCGGTCGCGCGCCGGCCTTAAAGACCCGCATCGGCCGATTGGTACCTTTATTTTCTCCGGACCCACCGGAGTCGGAAAAACGGAACTCGCGCGAGCACTCGCCCGGTTCTTATTCGCTGACGACCAGGCGCTGATTCGTGTCGATATGTCGGAGTATATGGAGAAGTTCAGCGTTAGCCGCCTGATAGGTGCACCTCCTGGCTACGTGGGCTATGAAGATTCCGGTGCTCTCACGAAAGCAGTGCGGCGCAAGCCTTACTCAGTGGTTCTGCTCGACGAAATCGAGAAAGCGCATCCCGACGTATTCAATATCTTGTTGCAGGTGCTCGATGAGGGACACCTAACCGACAACTACGGGCGCGTGATCGATTTCAAGAATACCGTCGTCATCATGACGTCCAATGTCGGCGGGCGCGACATCACAAAGGGTAAAGCCCTCGGGTTTGAGCAGCCCGACTCGAAAGCCAGTTTCGAGAGGATGTCAGAGAAAGTGAAGGACGAAATCAACCGTGTGTTCAACCCCGAATTCCTGAACCGGCTTGATGACGTCATCGTGTTCCACGCCCTCAGCCGGGAACACATTGCCCAGATTGTGGATATACTCTTTAGAGAGCTGGATGAGCGGTTGGCCGATGAAGGGATGTCTGTTGTGCGGACAGATGCCGCGACGGATTTCCTCGTGGACCATGGCTACGATGAGCGCTTTGGCGCCCGGCCGCTGAAGCGCGCGATTCAGCGCTACATAGAAGATCCTCTCTCCGACCGGATTCTCATGGGAGATTTCACGTCCGGGACCGAGATAGAGGTTGATGCTGACCCCGACGGTGAGCAGCTGAGTTTCAGGGCTGTTACGCCGAGTGAGGCTTGATGTGAAGTCTGTCACAGCAATTGCTGCGCTGCTTCTTGTAACGACCGTGTCTGCCAACGCACAGCAGGACGCATGTGCGGTTGTCGATAGTGTCGTGATAGAAGGTGCTGTGCGCCTCGACGATCGGACGATTCTGTCCCGAGCGGGGATCGCCCCAGGTGAATTGATCTGCCGCACCGACAACCAGCGGGCCATCGAAAGCATATACGGCACCGGCCAGGTATCTGATGTACGGGTGTTCCAGAGCAACATCAATGGTCGTTCGGTACTGATATTCGAGGTGGATGAGCGTCCAATGCTCGCCCGTTGGGAGGTTCGGGGACCTGAGAAACTGAGCGAACGATCGGTCCGTGGCCGGGTCCGTCTGCTCGAGGGTCGCCCCTACGATCCAGCCGCCGCGGCCAGATCTCGAGCTTCTATCGATTCTCTGTACAAAGATGAGGGCTATTACTTCTCAGAGATCGACGTCAGGGTGGAGCCGCGAGACGACGGTAGCGTGGTTGCCGTATTTGACATCGCCGAAGGTCGACGAATAGCACTCAGTCAGGTGATTGTGGACGGCAATGAGGAGTTCTCGGACGGAGATGTCGTCGGAAGAATGAGCACGGGACCCGAGGGTTTCTGGTGGTGGAACAACGGTGAGTACAACGACGACGTCGTAGACAGGGATCTGCGTGAAAGATTGCCCGACTATTACGGTTCGGAGGGTTTCATCGATTTCCGGGTGCTGAGAGATACTCTCGTAGTGAACGAAGAAACAGGGAAGGGCTCGCTGCTCCTAAATGTCGATGAAGGCAGGCAATATTCCGTGGGGACCTTCGATATCGTTGGGAACCGCCACTTCTCGACCGAACAGCTCCAGACGCTATATCCCTTTGGGCGTCGCCAGTCCGGGTTCTTGGGACTCGGAGGGATGAGAACGGGACCGGCTACGTTCGACCATGGTGCGTGGAGAGATGCGGTCGATCAGCTGAACCAACTATATGCCAACAACGGCTACATATATGCTCGCGTGACGCCTCAAGTTATTCGGCGCAGCGATGATGATTCTGCGCGGACTGTGGACCTCCGGTGGGAGATTGCCGAGGGCGCGCCTGCCATCGTAAACAAGGTGGTAATCAGCGGCAACAACGTCACGCACGAGAATGTAATTCGCAGAGCGATATCTGTGGTCCCGGGCGATGTATTCAGGCAGGACGCTCTCGTTCAATCATACCAGTCAATTTCCAACCTCGGGTATTTTGAGCAACCTCTGCCGGTGCCCAGGACCGAGCAGGCCAACCAACAGGGCGACATCGACATAATTTTTCAGGTACAGGAACGGCACACGGGCAGTGTGCAATTCGGTGCGTCCGTCGGCCAGGGAGTTGGAGTCGGGGGCTTCATTGGCTTTGAAGATCCGAACATGTTTGGTCGTGGAAAACAGGTGAATCTGAACTGGCAGTTCGGTCGTAGGATCAACGACCTCCGGCTTTCGTACACCGACCCTGCTCTGCGTGGCAGCCTGATTTCAGGCACCATATCTCTGCACAACTCGAGGCTGCGTTACACTGTCGCCGATCTCGGCCGAATCAACACTCGAGGGGGCTCACTCCAATTTGGCTTCCCGGTGATGGGGTCCAGGTACACCAGAGTCATGACCACGTATTCGCTGGAGCAGAGTGAGTACGATTCGCCAACGCTTTCCTCACGCTATTTCTGCAGGAACTGCATACTGTCGAGCATAGGATTGTCGCTCGTGAGGGATACGCGAATCGGGTTACCGTTCGCAACTGCCGGAACCATGCACCAGTTATCCGTCACCCAAAACGGTGGTCCGCTGGGAGGTACGGGGAACTTTCGCCGGGCCACCTTCGAGGGAAGATGGTATGCTCCGCTGGGGCAGATTGGCGGAAGTGCCGACTTAGGTTCCCAGGGCATTCAGATCGTCTTGGGACTCACGGCAAAGAGCGGGTTCGTGTGGGGCGACGTTGGGCCGCACTTCAGGCAGTTGTTCTCAATGGGTGGTACTCAGTTCGGGATTCCACTCCGCGGCTACGATGAGTTCTCGATAACCCCAGGCGGATTTGATGCTCGAGCGAGCGGCTACTATGCTAGCACAGTCGACGCGTTCGGAGCGGCGTACCAAACCTTCACCGGCGAAATAGGTGCGCGGATTTCGCAAGCGCTCTATTTTAGCACCTTCATAGACGCAGGTAATGTTTGGCAAAGTCCTGGTGAGTTCAATCCGACTCGGCTGTTCAGAGGTGCTGGAGTTGGGGTCAGCTTGCTGTCTCCACTCGGTCCGATTGGAATTGACTATGCGTATGGCTTCGATCGCCGGGACCTGCTCGGCAATCGTGACCCGGGGTGGAAGTTCCACTTCAAGCTGGGCATGATGCAGTAGCCGGCAACTGTCGAAGACAGTTGCCGGAAGCAATTGTCTTCGACAATTGCACGAGACAATAAGTACGACAAGTTGGGATTGAATCATTTAGATAGGAAACCACATGTACTTGGAGCGAAAAATGGCTCGTTGGGGAATTGCAGTCTTTATGGGGATCTTGGCCATTGGGCTTGGAGCGACTCCGATGAATGTCAGCGCGCAATCGACTGGCGGCATCGGATTCGTAAACACCGAACTGATCCTACGGCAGACGCCCGGTTATGAGCAGGCCGATTCTACGCTCGCTGCCGAACGGGCGCAGTACCAGGCAGAGGCTAATGCACTTCAGGGGCAGCTCGACTCGGCTATGGCGGCATTCGATCAACAGCAGTTGGTATTGAGCCCACAGGCTCGTGAAGAGAAGGTCACCGAGCTTCGTGCCCTGAACGAACGTATCCAAGGTCGAATGGAGGAACTCAACAACCAAGATATGGAACGCCAGCGAGAGTTGGTTTCACCACTCGAGGCACGCATCCAGACCGTGATTGATGGCATCAGGGCCGAACGTAACCTCGCGGTGGTATTCGATGTTGCAAATCCCAATACCACGATCATCTCCGCGGACATGACACTGGACCTCACCGCACTTGTGATTAGTCGGCTGCAGGCAGCAGGAACGCCTTAGCAGGCGCGGAGGTATCCGTTTTGAGCCTCACGTCCGGGCAGATTGCTGATGTTGTAAACGGTCGCCTGGTCGGTCGCGAGGATGTTAAAATCGCCGGGGTCGCGCCGTTGGAATCGGCGGGGTCCGGCGATCTCTCCTTTCTGGCCTCGACCCGCCATCTGTCGGAATTTCGGAGTTGCGTTGCCGGAGCGGTGCTGATTGCCGAAGAATATGCGGACGTCGAAGATGGTCCGGCTGCCCGCATCATCGTTACCGATATTCGCCTGGCTTTGACACGCGCGGTTTCGGCGATATACCCGGATCGTGTTGCAGTTTGGGGAATCAGTCCGCGAGCCCGCGTCGGCAGGGGTGCGCATTGGAACGGTCGCGTGGCAATCGGGAGCGGCGCGACATTGGGCCGGGGTGTGAAGTTGGGGCGCGACTGCATCGTCAAGCGGAATGCGGTTGTCGATGACGGGGCGGTTCTGGGGGATGAGTGCGTTGTGGGAGAGCATGCGGTTGTAGGCCCGGGTGCCGAACTGGGCAACAGGGTAGTAGTTCGCCCGGGGGCGCGGGTTGGTGGTGTCGGGTTTGCTTATGCTGCTTCACCAGACGGCCATATGGCGCTCAAACACGTGGGGCGGTGTATCGTCGAAGATGATGTTGAAGTAGGAGCGAACACGACAATCGACCGCGGGAGCATCGGTGATACACTCGTCGGGGCGGGCACC
>Ga0180431_10008521_pt1 | contig 11743 bp, 10 predicted proteins | sample SS_ome_11_FD_132459 | JGI IMG/M metagenome (GOLD analysis project Ga0180431, IMG submission 132459) | Hypersaline lake sediment archaeal communities from the Salton Sea, California, USA - SS_1_MS_1 metaG | ecosystem: Environmental > Aquatic > Non-marine Saline and Alkaline > Hypersaline >...
TCCCAAATCGTAAATCGAAGATCGACAATAGCAAATCTCCCTCGCCCCTCGCCCCTCACCCCTCCGGATTCCCTAATTGCCAATTACCAAACTAAATCCTGTTATCCTGATTTTCTGGTTTCCTACTCCCTAATCCCCTGATAACCTGCTCTCCTGGTTTCCTACCCCCTGCTCCCCTGATTCCCTGCTCCCCTTTTCCTATTTCCTTCGTGTCTTTCTGCCTTAGTGGCAATAAAAAATATAGACTGGGTCATTCTGAGTCCACCGTAGGCGGGCGAAGAATCTCAACAAAATCATCAATTATCAATCATCGATAATCAATGATTATGCCTGCGCAAATCGTTCGAATCGAACACGCAGGTATGCCGAAAAAAAGTGCGCATTTTTTGCAATTTTTGCCAATTTTTAGCCATTTTTCACAATTTGCTCAGAATGAGCTAACTCCATTATTGTAAAGGAGTTAAAAAATTTTTCAAAAAAATCCTAAAAACTAAATGTCCAAACACCCTCATAATTTCAGACATATCCTATCCACTAACAGGTGTGGTAAATAGCGCGTTTTTGGGGTTGGTGGGGTGGTTATTTGATTAGTCAAGCCAGAGCCCTAAAGCAATAAAAAAGGTCGTTAAAACAACAAGAACGATGATAACCTCCCAAAAAGGATGCTCTTTTGAAAATTTCCTCGTTCTCATTATCAGGCCATAGCTCTCGGGCTTATGCATATGACACCGCCATTCTTTTATTTCCGGCTTTACCTGCATTTTCCAGTCTTTTCGCCAAAAAACACTCATCAAAAATCAAATCAATCTCTATTTATATACGGCTATTTTGAGGATTCAGGTTAATTTTTTTGCGATTAAATATTCGCCTGCCTGTCAGTTTGGCGTATTGGGTTTGCGAAAAGTTGCCAAAATTGGCATAATCGGCAGTTGAAAATGGTGGTCTGAGCCGGGTGAGGTGTAATTTATGCAAGTTACAACCACCTATAATAAAAGCATTTAGGAGAAACGAAGCTTAAATCGGCCAGTGCGGGGCTAAAAGCTGGTATCTGATTTGCATATCTGGTATAAATTACGGGAAAAACACAAAGAAAAAGGCAGGACACAAAGATTTAAGAAAAAGAGTCGGTGTTTAATTAACAGGAAATTAGCAAATGAACCCTATTTAAGGAGAGCATAAATTATGGCAGTTAAAGAATTAGCATTTGAATCCGAGGCAAGGGCGGGTCTGCTTGCGGGCGTTGAAAAACTATCGGCAGCAGTCAAATCAACCCTCGGACCGAGAGGTCGAAACGCAATTATCGATAAAAGCTGGGGTGGGCCTACCGTAACCAAAGACGGTGTAACGGTAGCGGAAGAAATCGACCTTGTCGATAAAAACGAAAATCTTGGCGCAAAACTGGTACGAGAAGCGGCGAGCAAGACGTCAAAAATCGCCGGCGACGGCACAACAACGGCTACAGTGCTTACCGAAGCGATGTTCAAAGAAGCATATCGAAACCTTGCAGCGGGCGCAGATGCTATGGCACTTGCGCGTGGGATGCATAGGGCCGCCAAAACGGTAACCGACAATCTTGCCAAACTGGCAAAACCGGTGGATATCACCAAGGCCGACGACATAATCAACATCGCTGCGGTATCAGCCAACAATGACAGAGAAGTCGGCAAGATTATGGCTGACGCCTTTCAGCGTGTCGGCAAAGACGGCGTGATTACCATCGAAGAAGGCAAAAGCCTTGATACAACAGTTGATTTTGTCGAAGGGATGCAGTTCGACCGCGGGTATTTATCGCCACATTTCATAACCGATGTGGACAATATGGTCTGCGAACTGGAAAAGCCGTATATACTGGTTTATGAGGAGAAAATCAGTAACGTTGCCAAGTTTGTGCCGCTGCTGGAAAAAGTTGCAAAAAGCAAACGGTCTTTACTGGTTATCGCCGAAGATGTCGAAAGCGAAGTGCTGGCGACACTGGTGGTCAATAAGCTAAAAGGCATCATCGCAGTCGCAGCGGTAAAGGCACCGGGCTATGGCGACCGCAGAAAAGCGATGCTGGCCGACATCGCCACTCTGACGGGAGCAGAGCCGATTTTCAAGGACCTCGGTATCGAACTGGAAAATATCAGCACTGACCAGCTTGGACAAGCTAAAAAAGTAACCATCGACAATGATACGACGATTATTGTCGAAGGGGCCGGCAGCAGCAAAGCTATCAGCGGCAGAATCAAACAAATCCAAAGCGAAATTGAAACCACAACCAGCGATTACGACCGGGAGAAACTTCAGGAACGATTGGCCAAACTTACCGGCGGTGTGGCTCAAATCAACGTCGGGGCTGCAAGTGAAGCTGAAATGAAAGAGAAAAAGGCGCGGATTGAAGACGCCCTGCACTCTACCAGAGCAGCAATTGAAGAAGGTATCGTGCCGGGCGGCGGTGTGGCACTAATCCGCTGTATCGATGCAGCCAAGAAATTAAAACTTTCCGGTGATGAGCAAACAGGAGCTGATATCGTTGCCAAGGCACTTACAATGCCCTGCTATTACATTGCCGACAACGCCGGAGCGACGGCGAACCTCGTGGTCAATAAAGTTGTGCAAGGCAAAGGTGGCTTCGGCTATAACGCCGACACAGACAAATATGAAGACCTGCTGGAGGCAGGCGTGAGCGACCCGGTCAAGGTAACACGAATCGCTCTGCAAAACGCTGTAAGTATAGCGGCTCTTCTTTTGACCACCGATTGTCTTGTTACCGAAAAGCCCAAGGAAAAAGAAGAAGGCCCAAGCGGTATGGGCGGCGGTATGGGCGGCGGTATGGGCGGTATGGGCGGTATGGGCGGCGGAATGGGCGGTATGGGCGGCGGAATGGGCGGTATGGGCGGTATGAATATGATGTAAAACCGTTCTAATCAGCAAAAGCTAATTAAAGCTGAAGGAGTTTTTAATGGCACTATCAAAAAAGATGTTAAAACCTGTAGTTTTGCTGGTATTGGGCTTTATTATTGCGTTTGGGGCCACCCCGTGCACCACTATTATGGCCATAAATAAAGAGCAGGGACAAGGTTATCTGGACGCTGACGGCAACTGGATAGAGACCGAGCAGCAGAAAGATGCGCGAATGGCGTGGTGGCGCCAGGCAAGGTTCGGGATGTTCATCCACTGGGGGATTTATGCGGTTCCGGCGGGTGAATGGAAAGGCCAGCAGGATAAAGGATTAGGTGAATGGATTCAGCTCCATTTTAAGATTCCGGTAAAAGAATATGAAAAGCTTGCGGAACAGTTCAATCCGGTCAAGTACGATGCGGAAGAATGGGTGAAACTTGCCAAGGCTGCGGGGATGAAATACATTGTAATTACCTCGAAGCACCACGACGGTTTTGCGATGTATCATTCCAAGGTGAGCAAGTTCAACGTAGTAGATGCCACGCCATTCGGGCGGGATGTAATAGCAGAATTGGCCCAGGCCTGTAAGAAACACGACATTCGTCTTGGCTTCTACTACAGCCAATCGCAGGACTGGCATGAGCCGGACGCATATATGAACTACTGGGACTTTCCTGACAACCTTGACAAGTCGCCCGAGAAATATCAAAAAACCGAGAAAGGTAAAAGGCGCAGCTGGATAAGGACGACTTTTCCAAACTATATGAAGAGGAAGGGCCTGCCGCAGGTTCGTGAGATATTGACGCAGTACGGTCCGATTTGTTTGATATGGTACGACACGCCGCGGGCGATAACAAAGGAGCAGAGTATGGAATTTGTTAATCAGGTGCGTCGATTACAGCCTGACTGTCTGATAAGTAGTCGCGTGGGTCACGGTTTAGGCGATTATGGCTCGACGGGTGACAACAAAATTCCAGGTTCGCGAAGGATTGGCGACTGGGAAACACCAGCAACAATAAACAAGACGTGGGGCTATAAGAAAAACGATACGAACTGGAAGAGCGCCAAACAAATAACGCATAATCTTGTTGATATCGCAAGTAAGGGGGGAAATTATCTTCTAAATGTCGGGCCTACGGCTGAGGGAGTTATCCCTGAGGCATCGGTGAATATCCTGCGAGAGGTTGGCAGTTGGATGGACAAAAACAGCGATAGCATTTACGGGACAGTTGCCAGTCCGTTAGGGAAACTTCCCTGGGGTCGATGCACCACCAAGACCGGCAAGGTCTATCTGCATGTTTTCGACTGGCCAACGGATGGTAAACTGGAAGTAGTCGGGCTGACAAATAAACTTAAAAAGGCTTATCTGCTTGCCGATGAAACTAAACTGCCGGCTACACAGCAAGGTGATAAAATTGTTGTGAACCTACCCAAAAAATGCCCGGACAGTATTGACACAGTGGTTGTTCTGGCAATTGACGGCGATGCGAAAATCAGCAAGACTGAGCAAGTCGGCAATACCGATATACTGCGGGCGGGTAAATATGCGCTATCGATTGAACCGGATGCGAGAGTCAAGACTTCGGCGATAAATTTAAAGTCGGTAAAACTTTGGCCAATGTAAAAATAAACAAGGTGATTTCGACATTCGTTTGAAATGAAGAGTTAAGAAGTAAAAGCAAAGTGGATAAAGGAGACAGTTATGAAACTAAGACCTTTAGATGACGGCGTAGTAATAAAACAATTGGAAGCAGAAGAAAAAACGTCCGGAGGGATAATTCTCCCCGACACGGCCAAAGAAAAACCACAAATCGGCAAAGTAGTCGCCACCGGGCCCGGCAAACTGCTCGAAGAGGGCAAACGCAGCAAAATGAGTGTAAAGAAAAACGACGAGGTCATCTACGCAAAATACATAGGAAGTGACGTTGAAATCGAAGGCGAAAAATATGTGATTCTCAAGGAAAGTGACATCCTTGGAGTTGTTGAAAAGTAAGCAGTCTGAAAACTACAAATTAAAAGGTGATAACTAAAAACTTAAAGAGGTAAGAAAAAAATGGCAAAACAATTAATGTTTGACGATACGGCACGAGTACAACTTAAAGACGGTTTGTCGCAACTGGCTGATGCGGTCAAAGTCACCCTCGGCCCGACCGGCAAAAACGTTATCTTGCACAAGAGCTGGGGCTCACCAAAAGTAACCAAAGACGGCGTTTCGGTCAGCAAGGAAATAGAGCTGCCTGAGCCGTTCAAAAATATGGGCGCCAAGATGGTCAACGAGGTTGCCAGCAAGACCAGCGACGTTGTGGGTGACGGCACAACGACATCAACAGTACTTGCTGAAGCGATTTATACCGAAGGGCTACGGCACGTCACAGCCGGCTCAAATCCGATGGCCATTCAACGGGGCATCAACAAAGCCGCTGAAGCTGTTACGAAATTTATCGATTCGGTCAGTGTTCCTGTAAAAGGCCATAGTGACATTGCAAAGGTCGCAACCATCAGCGCAAACAACAACCCTGAGGTCGGTGAAATCCTGGCAAAGGCGATGGATAAGGTCGGCAGAGAAGGTGTCATCGAAATTGAAGAAGGCAAAGGGATGGAAAATGAACTGACCGTTGTCAAAGGTATGCAGTTCGACAGGGGATATATATCGCCCTATTTTATGACCAATCCCGAGACGCTCGATGCGGTTCTTGAAGATGCCTATATTCTGCTGCACGAAAAGAAGATAAGCAATGTTCGTGAGCTTATCGGACTGCTTGAGAAAACAGCCCAGGTAGCCAGGCCTTTGTTGATTATTGCCGAAGACGTCGAGGGCGAAGCGCTGGCGGCATTGGTAATCAATCGTCTGCAGGGAGTATTGAAGGTCTGTGCCGTGAAAGCTCCGGGTTTTGGCGACCGGAGAAAAGCTATGCTCGCTGACATAGCGGTATTGACCGGCGGACAGGTAATCAGCGAAGATTTAGGCATCAAGCTGGAAAAAGTCGAGCTTTCGCAGTTAGGCCAAGCCAAAAAAATCGTTATCAGTAAGGAAACAACGACAATAATTGAAGGGGCCGGGAAAAAGAAAGATATCGACGGCCGGTGCGGGCAAATACGCAGCCAAATTGAAAAGACAACGAGCGATTACGACCGTGAGAAGCTGCAGGAGAGACTTGCAAAACTTACCGGCGGAGTGGCCCGTTTAAAAGCGGGTGCGGCAACGGAGACGGAAATGAAGGAACGCAAAGACCTTCTGGAAGATGCGCTGCACGCAACGCGAGCGGCGACTGAAGAAGGTATCGTTATCGGCGGCGGAGTCGTATTTCTGCGAGCCATCAGCCAAGTTGAAAAGGCCAAAGCAAAAGCCAAAGGCGACGAAAAAATCGGTTTTGATATTGTAAGCAGAGCCCTTAAAGCGCCGACTATGCAAATCGCAAACAACTCAGGCGACCAGGGTGACGTTGTCGTCGCCGAACTTCTCGAGAAACTGCAGCAAGATAAGAACATCGGTTACGACGCCAATACGGGTAAGTTCGTCAATATGTTCAAGGCCGGCATTATCGACCCGGCAAAAGTGGCGAGAACCGCACTGGAAATGGCGGCTTCGGTGGCAGGATTAATGTTAACCACCAGCGTGTTAGTAACCGAACTAAAAGATAAGGACGAAGAGCCGATACCAGGCGCAGTAAGATAAATTGGATATCAGAGTATCAGGGAATCAGGGTGTGGGATACCAGGAATCAGGATATCAGGTTAGACAAGTAAAAGAGCCGCGACCGTAAGAGCAGACAATTTGAATTTATACAAGAGACTATGGCTAAACGGGATTATTACGAAGTTCTGGGAGTAGGCAAGAGCGCCTCGGCCGATGATATAAAACGTGCGTACCGGCGAATGGCGATGAAGTATCATCCCGACAAGAACCCGGACGATAAAGATGCCGAGACCAGGTTCAAGGAATGTGCCGAGGCGTACGAGGTCCTAAGCGACCCTGAAAAGCGGCGGCGTTACGACCAGTTCGGGCACGAAGGTCTTCGCGGAATGGGTATGCGCGATTATAGTCATATGAGGTGGCAGGATATCGGCAGTATTTTCGAAGACATTTTCGGGTTCGGTGACTTTGCCGATTTGTTTGGTATGGGAGGACGCAGGCGAACAAGACGTACGGGGCCCACACGCGGGTACGATTTGGAGACCTCGGTTGAACTTACGCTAAACGACATCGCCAAAGGGGCTGAAAAGACCATTGAGTTTACACGTCAGGATTTATGCGAGGAATGCAGAGGCAGCGGCTGTGCCAAAGGCTCAACGCCCGGCAAATGTCCCTCCTGCAACGGAAGCGGCCAAGTATCAAGGGGCGGCGGCCTTTTCCAGATGATTTCGACCTGTCCACAATGCAGAGGCAGTGGGCAGGTTGTTACGAACCCCTGTAAAAAATGTAAAGGTACCGGAAGAGTTCCGAAAAAAAGAATCGTCAGTGTCAAGATTCCGCCGGGCGTTCACGAAGGCCAGGGCATCAGGGTCGGGGGCGAGGGCGAACCAGGCCGAGGCGGAGGGCACAGAGGTGACCTCTACTGCTACGTCAGGATAAGGCCGCACGAATTCCTGCAGCGTGACGGCAACGACCTTATTGCCGTTGTTCCGGTAAGTTTTACGCAGGCGGCTTTGGGCGCTACGATTGACGTTCCGAGTCTGGATGGTATGAAACAATTAAAAGTTCCGCCGGGCACACAATATGGAAATATATTCAGAATAAAGGGACAGGGCCTGCCTGATATGCGAACACGGCGAACCGGCGACCAACTCGTGCAAATCATTATCGAGACTCCCACGAAATTAAATACAAAACAACAGGAGCTGCTTCGGGAATTCGCAAAAACCGAGAACAAAAGAGTTTCACCAAAAGTTAAAAGTTTCTTTGAGAAGCTAAAGAAAAATTTCGGCAACAGTCAATGAAAGACAAGAAAAAAGAAAAACCAAAAGTGCAAAAGACAGCCCAGTCGAACGACAAAGCCGGCGAAGGGCTTCGGGGGCTAATAGAAGATTTGCAAAAAGAAAAAGACGAGCTTTTCGGACAACTGCAGCGAGTCAGCGCCGACTATGCAAATTTCCAAAAACGTGCTTCAAAACAAAATGCCGATGCGATTACTTACGAAAAGGAAAGAATAATAAAGACGCTGCTTCCGGCGCTGGACAATTTTGAACATACTCTGCAAAATGCGCACACGGCTGAGAATGTCGATGTCCTTATCAAAGGTGTTCAAATTGTTTATGACCAGTTGGTCGATATCCTAAAATCTCATGATGTCGAACAAATAAAGGCGTTGGGCGAAAACTTTGACCCTGCGCTGCATCAGGCGATGATGCAAAGGCACGAGGCCGATAAAGAAGAAAATATTGTTCTGGAAGAGTTTCAGACTGGTTATACGCTCAACGGGCGCGTTATTCGGCCAAGCAAAGTTATCGTCAACAAACAGCCTCCGGAGCAAACGGACGAGCCGGAGCAAACAACAGATACACAGTAATTATTATGCCTACCTACGACTATATATGTGAAAATTGCGGATATGAATTCGAGCGGTTTCAGTCGATAACGGCCCGGCCGCTGCGTAAATGCCCACAGTGCGGCAGAAGAGCATTGAAAAGACTTATAGGGGCCGGTGCCGGCGTAATCTTCAAAGGCGAAGGTTTCTATGAAACCGATTACAGAAGCGAAGACTATAAGAAAAGTAAAGAAAAAGAGAAAAGCACCGCTGACACGAGCGCAGCCGAAAGCAAAGATAAAAAAAACAGCGCTCAAACCAAGCCAGGCAAGAAAGACAAGAAGAAATCAGCTTAAACTGCAACTGCTTGATAATAAAAAATGATATAGCCACAAAGGTGGCAAGACACGGAGGGAATATCGAATAGCTCTCCGTTAGTCCGCTTGGGGACGCCTGACGGCGGAGTCCATAGGACTGCCACAGGTAATGAATAACGAATATCGAATAATGAATTATGAATAAGGAGTAGCGCATAGCGTATAGCAAACAAGTTATGGCTGTGAGCAGTCAGGAGGCCAAGCGCTTTTTGACAGCAGCTTTTATTCTGTTTAAGACTTCAAGTAAGGTTTTGCGCGGGCAGCCGAAATTGAGTCTTATGAAGCCGTCGCTATGAAACTCTCTTCCATCCTACATTCCAACGCCGGCGTTTTTAAAAAGCGGCAGGGGCAGGAAGTTTTAACTTTCTTGTATCAATCCAGGCTAAAAAAGTTGCTTCTACGTGGTCCATAGAAAGAGCCGGAATTTCCTCGTTAATATACCTTGTAACGAGGTCCCTGTTTTGTCGCAGATATTCGAGCAACTCTTCTCTCCTGTCGCTGCACTGAGTATAAGCAGTAAGAGTTGCTGTAAAACCGAGGATGCCCATACGAGAGATTATTTCCGTTTTTTTTGCCAGGAACTTCCTTCTGATTTTTTCATTCGGGATTATCACATATCCACAATTAAGCCCGCCGAAATTGTACGTTTTGCAGAAAGACATAAAAGTTATCGTATTGTCTGCGACCTTGTCACTTAAAGTCGCTATCGGGATATGGTTTTTTCGTCGAGGATTAAGTCGCAGAAAATTTCGTCGGAGCAGATGATAATATTGTTTTTGAGGCAGATTTCGGCAACAGCTTCCAATTCTTCCTTTTTGTAAACCCTTCCGACAGGATTGTGCGGACTGCACAACATAACCAATTTTGTTTTCGGTGATATTGCCTGTTCAAATTTGCCAGTTAGATGATTTTTAAAAATTGTGTGTATTCTACGGTCTTTAACAGCTCAAATAACGTTACTATCGGGATTTTGAGGATTTTTGCGGCTGTGATGAGAATCCGGATGTTGTTAAATAAAGCGTTCCTGTGATTCATCAATTGGGCTAATCTTCCCGGGACGTCAACAATCACCAGAGAGCACGGTTGTATATCAAGCATATCTTATCAGTTACCTGTAACCACGATGGTCAGATGTACGTTTTTTTCATCTTCGATTTGAGCGTCTGCCTTCTTAATCGTTTTCTGGCTTGAAGTCAGGCGTGGTTTGGGTATGGCTGTCGGAGTTGTACTTTCATCCTCGAGGAGAGCCAACTCTCTGTGCGGTAACAGTCCCTCAAGTCTGTTGAGGACGGCAAAATCCTTTGCCATTTGTATTGTCGCTTCGAGACTATCCTGCTTAACGATTTCGGCAATCTGCTCTGTAGCCACTGCGTCAACTGTGATATATTCACCCTCCTGTTCGGTCTCAATCGAGAACACAGCCGAATTAAATCTGCCCCAAACAATTTTCAAATCGGCCAAAAGTGAGGCAAGTTTTTGCCGGCTGCAACTGACGGCATATATTCTTTTATCGGTCTTTTTTGCGGGGATGTTGTAAGCCGAAATGCCATTATCCTCAATAGCCCTGCTGACAACTGCATCGGCGGCAAACAAGTTATTGGTGGTCAATTCAAGCCGACAATCAAATTCGACAGGAGTAGTTTGAGGGACAGATTTATCAGCCACGGTCGCTAATGTAGGTTGCGGTTTTTCGACTTTAACATCAAGCATAGCCGGTTTTTGCCCGTAGGCAACAATCGGCTCTTTTGTAACGGTTTCTGTTGCGACAATCGAGTAAATAACCGCCGCTAAAACGGCAACCAGAGCAATCATAGCTGCGGCAGAGACAATCCTGCGAAGCAATAAATGCCTGGCACCGATGCGCCGGTCAAAATGTTCGGGCGACCCGGAGAGTGATGTTCTTCTTTCCAGCGAAGTTTTTATATCCTCGAGCATTCCAACAGGAGCTTCTTCAAAAGGCAAAGAGCTGACGAGAATTTTACATTTCTTAAGTTCTTTGAGCCTCTGGGCAACCTGCTCATTGTGCGCAACAAGGCGTTGAACCTCGGTCTGCTGCCTTTCTGTCAATTCATCATCGATGAAGCTATTGAGCAATTCGTCGATATTTTCTTTCTCTTTCATTGCAAAACCGCCTCCAAAAACTCTCTCAGACTGCTTCTGGCTCTGCTGAGTCTGCTTTTAACCGTTCCCAATTCGATATTGAGGACCTGTGCAATATGAGCATAATTCATACCTTCGACATCCCGCAGAACGATTATCGTCCTATGGTCATCATCCAGTTTCATCAGCGCTTTGAGCACTAATTCGCCAAGTTCTTTTTCCTGAAGCACCCTTTCAGGGTTAGGCGAACGAGCATCAGTCAAAAACTCCTTCAATGCTTTTTTGGCCTGCTTATTGCTTCCATTGTTTTGAGCATCCAGGCTTTTAAATGTAAGTCGAACGTTTCTTTTGCAGTAATTCAAAGTCAGATTGACGGCTATTCTAAAAGCCCAGGTGTAAAAGCTGCTTCTGCCTTCAAATTTATCTATGCTCTCTATTACTTTGACAAACGTTTCCTGCGTAAGTTCCGCGGCATCATCAACATTTGCGCAAATTTTCAAAATGGTGTTATATATGCGATTCTGATACTTAACTATGAGTCGTTCCATCGCTGCAGAATCGCCTTCGCGGCACAGCTCAACCAGCACAGTATCATCAATATTGGCCATGGACGTCTTTGACTGCACGTCTTTTCTCCTTTATTAGACCGACACCGCCTCTAAAAGTTCCTGATGAACCGGTAAAAAATGAGGCTAACCGAAGGATATAATCGCAGATTAGGCCTTTTTGGTCAATTTAATTTAAATAAGCGTGGAAATATAAGAGATAATCGTGCTTTTTGGATTAGTGCTATCTTAGCTGTACTTTCCAAGAAAATTGACGTTAGTTTAGCTCTTTAACAACTGATACGGTAAACAAAAATGGCTCATCCTTCCGATTTGTCTAATAAAAGACATTTTTGGAAAGGAGAGCCAATGTTCA
>Ga0180431_10008527_pt1 | contig 11739 bp, 9 predicted proteins | sample SS_ome_11_FD_132459 | JGI IMG/M metagenome (GOLD analysis project Ga0180431, IMG submission 132459) | Hypersaline lake sediment archaeal communities from the Salton Sea, California, USA - SS_1_MS_1 metaG | ecosystem: Environmental > Aquatic > Non-marine Saline and Alkaline > Hypersaline >...
GCTGCGATCATATCAGGAGAACCTTCATATCCTACTGAATATGTACAAATATCCTGTGAAAATTCTTTTAAGAGAGCGGCTACCACTGAAGAGTCCAGGCCTCCGCTAAGCCATACTCCCAGGTCCAGGTTTTTATTTGATATCCTGGCATCCATTGAATTCAAAAGATGTATTGACAGTCTCTCCTCAAGAGTTCCCAGATCTTCGTCCCTTATTATGGAATAATTATCAGTATCCACTATCTTTATAATATTTGGCTTTGACAGGTTTTCCATATATGAGCCCGGAGGAAACTCGATTATATCATTAGTAAGCTCGATCATCGATTTTACTTCTGAAGCAAATAGAAGCGAGCCATTTTCCTTTGAATAATAAAGCGGCTTCCTGCCCAGCATATCCCTGGCCAGATATGTATTTCCTTCACTATCGGATACCGCCATGGCAAAAGACCCCTTAAGATCCTTAAAGATATCAGCTCCCTTCTCCTGAATGAGAAGGCTTATCTTTTCAATGTCCAAAAGGCCTTGCCTTTTCACTTCAATACTATACTTTTGCAGGAGTTCATCAAGATTATAGATCCTTCCATCCAATAAGATGGTACGGCCATTTGCTTTAGCCTGATAATCATAATTGGTATTTATTCCGGCAATGCCTTCGGTCAGATCCAGCAGTTCCCTGTTTTCTCCCCTGTGGGAGATCTTGTCCAAAAGCTTATTTATTTCTTTCCTGCCGGTTTTTCCTGTTTTACCTATAATACCTGCTATACCACTCACTTTTTATCAACTCCAAAAAATTATAAATATTGTAAATTCACCAATACATACAAAATAGACAACTTACAAAGTTGCCTATTTATCTAAAAGCTCTTTTTACCCTATCAGACATATAATATTATTTCAAGCGCGCAAATATTAACAATATCTTAAACCTATCCAATTAATTGATAATACAGAGAATAGATCCCCCTGCCAGTTATGGACCATGCTGGAAAATATTCCTGGGAAAATGTATTGAGAAATTGACATAAAAGTATTAGTTATATAGGATTTTATAGCTGATATTTTAAACTGGGAGCCTGTCCGAAAAACAGGACCTAAGGCCTGCAAACTGATATTTTTATTCAGGTCAAGGCATGAAGAAGAGGCAAGGATGATATCTCTAAACAATATAGATTTGTATTTTGGCTCAAAGCCTATACTGAAAGATGTCTCTTTCCAGATAAATAAGAGGGACCGTATTGGCCTGGTGGGAAATAATGGTGCCGGAAAAACTACACTTTTAAGGCTGATACTGGGAAAACAGAGGCCTGACAGGGGCAGCATTGAAAAGCCTCCGGACCTTACAACCGGCTATCTCCCCCAGCAGATGAAGCATTCGGACAAAAGGACGCTTTTTAATGAGGTGAAGACTGCTTTTGATAAAATACTCCAGCAGCAAAAAAAGATGAGGGATATTGATGATGAGATAAATAGCAGGAATGATTATGGATCCCCTGAATATATAAAGCTTATAAGCAAGTCTTCCCAGATAAACTCTCACCTGGATATGCTGGGCATTGCAAAAATTGATGAAAGGATCGAGAAGACCCTGGCAGGGCTTGGCTTCAGGCCGGAGGACTTTTCCCGGCCTACCAGTGAATTTTCCGGGGGATGGAGGATGAGAATAGAGCTGGCAAAGATACTCCTCAAATATCCTGACATAATACTGCTGGATGAGCCTACCAATCATCTTGATATAGAATCCATCCAGTGGCTGGAGGAATTCCTGGCAGATTACAGCGGGTCAGTTATTGTGATATCCCATGACAGGACTTTCCTGGACAGGGTAACCACCAGGACCATAGAGATCTCCCTGGCAAAGATCTATGATTATAAGGCTCCATACTCTAAATACCGGGTCCAGCGGGAGGAGCTTAAGGCCCAGCAGCTGGCAGCCTATAAGAACCAGCAGAGGGAGATAGCTGCTACAGAAAGGTTTATAGAGCGTTTCCGGTATAAAAACACCAAGGCATCCCAGGTACAATCCAGGATAAAGATGCTGGAAAAGATGGAAAAGATAGAGATAGAAGAGGAAGATATCTCATCTATCCGGATAAGGTTCCCTGCTGCTCCCCGTTCCGGTGAAGTGATATTTGATGCAGCCGGCATATCAAAAAGCTATGGTTCCAACCTGGTATTGGATGATATGAGCCTGATGATAAGCAAAGGCCAGAGAATAGCCTTCGTGGGCAGGAATGGCGAGGGCAAGACCACCCTTTCCCGGATACTTGTGGGGGACCTGGATTTTGATGGCAGTTTAAAGACAGGCCACAATGTAAAGATGGGATATTTTGCCCAGAACCAGGATGAGCTCCTGGAAGAAGACCTTACGGTACTTGATACTATCGGCAGGGCGGCTTCAGGAGAGGCCGGACTCCGCAAAAGGTCCATTCTGGGCGCATTCCTTTTCCGGGAAGATGATATTGATAAAAAGGTAAAGGTCCTCTCTGGAGGGGAGAGGTCCCGCCTGGCCCTTATAAAGCTGCTGCTCCAGCCGTATAATGTACTTATCCTGGATGAGCCTACAAATCATCTGGACATGAGGTCCAAGGATATACTTAAAAAAGCTTTGGATGAATTTTCGGGTACGCTCATCCTGGTATCCCATGACAGGGAGTTCTTGTCCGGCCTGGTAGATAATGTATATGAGTTTAAGGACCATAAGATCATAAGGTATTTGGGCGGCATTGATTATTTCCTGGAAAAAAAGAGGATGGATTCCCTGCGGCAGCTTGAGAAAAAAGACAGTAAGCCTGATAAGGTAAAGACAAATAATGTGGAGGCTTCTGGAAACCAGTCCTACCGGGAGAAGAAACAGTTCCAGAAAAAGCTAAGAAAAGCAGCCAAAGATATTTCCATATGTGAAAGCGAGATAGAGCACCTGGAAAACCGTATAAAGGAAATAACTGATAAATTTCATGCTCCTGAAAAGCTGGAAGATAGCCAGGAAAGCAAGGATCTATATATAAAATATGAAGACTTGAAAAAAAGCCTTGATAAAAAACTCCTGCATTGGGAAGACCTGCATGAGGTACTCTCCGGTTTAAAGCAAAGCAAGCATTATCAGCCATCCTAGACCCTTAACCTGCAACCTCGCCCTTACTTTGCAGGGATCTTAAATCCCTGCAAAGATCTTATCTATAATATGCTACTGGAATGATACCTTATCAGCTCCCTGGACTATTGCTATCCAGGTAGCGCCTCCGGTAAAGCTAATTTGTCTTCCGCTGCCATCCCTGTAGATGAAAGGCTCAAAGACGCTTCCTCTTTGCCAGCTGCCCTGTATTGCCTGGCCATCCTGGAATATAAATGCTGTACCGCTGCCTACTGTCCTTACAGCCATATGTCCATATTGGTCCAGCGGCCCCTCGATATCAGAGACCATGGCAACAATATTCTTAACCGTTATCTGCTGGCCTGTATTATAGTCTGTATGGGGATATCCTCCCATATAGCGCAGATAGCTATTGCTTGCCCTGTCATAAATATATTTTGCATCAAAGCCGCCGGGAGCATAGGCATGGGTGGCAAAGCTTATATGTATATTTGTGATCCCGCCCCTTGCTTCTAAGGGAGGTTCTCCCTTATAGGAAAATGTCAGTCCTCCGCCTTCAAGGGGATAGCCCAGCTGTTGGGCTTTTTGCTTCAGACTGGAAATAGACATACAGGCGGTGTGCTCCTGTATGCTGCTCCTGTTCCAGTCCCTCCAGTAAGGAGCCTGGGCTGTTATGGAGCTGTGTCCTGAATGGTCTGTCATAGCGCTTAAAACATACATCCCCAGGCTTTCTACATAACCATAACACTGGGGATATGTGCCGAAAAATGCATAAATGGGATCAAATGCCCTTGCAATATCGGCATAATATGGCCTGGTACTCCTGACCGGGCCCACCACATGAGCTTCATTGGAAGAATATATGGCTACGAACCTGGTTATGCCGTATTCATCCACTACCTCATAGACCACATCGGCCAGTATCAGCCCTGACTGAGGCCTGGCAGCAAAGCTATTTTCTACCATTACAGCCACAGGTCTCGTGCCTGATCCTGCTCCCGGAAGGCTTACAGGCATAATATTTTCCATCTCAATAGCTTTTTCCGGTATAGCAGCAAGGGGCACCTGTTCTTTACTCATCACGGTAACAGCTGAACTTCTGCATCCCGAAAATGGTAAAAGTACCAGTAACAGGAAAATGATAATAAATATGATAGCAAGTCTTGAGATATTTCTTCCAACTGACATATTATTTCTCCCTGTTTTAGATAAAAAAAGGTAAAATAAAGTTTACCAAAAATGCAAATAAAAGACTATTTTCCTTTTAAATAATCATAATTCATGTTCTCAATTTGATAAAGGATAATAGGTGAACATTATGGTTTACTCTTTACCCTGGCAAAACGGCCGCAGGGTACAATGGTTACTTTTATGTCATTATTTTCTTTTATCGATGTATCCAGGTATGACTGGATATCATCCAGTTTCTTGAAGCCCATTTTCTCTGTGGTTATTTTGTCAAATTCCGAATAGAGCAATGCCTTCTTTTCCGATATCACCCTGGCAACTGCTACTGCCTTATGTCCTCCCAGAACGAAGTTTTCTTTAAGCCTTTTACTGATAAATCCGTAATCTGTGGCATCCTGCATCCATTCCTCAAATACATCGTCACCGAATCCTTCATGACATGAAGCTGCCAGGATGATAGCGCCTCCGGGATTTACCAGGTCTTTTACATTTTCCAGGGCTTTCTGGGACTGGTAGAAATTTAAGTCTTTGGGAGCTCCCCCGGCAGAAGCTATGACAATATCTGCCGTCGTATCGACTTCTATCATATAGATATCATCGTATTTTTTTATGCCTTCAAGCCAGGCTTCATTATTGGCTCCTGCCACCGCTCCCATTATCTTCTTATTGTCATCCAGGATGACATTGAAAATATAATCTATTGACGCTATCCTGCCAGCTTCTTCTATATCTTCCCTTACCGGATTACCGTCTGCCCTTCCGGCAGCTGACCTTTCATCCAGCATCAGGCAGTGATTTGCCTGGATGGACCGCCTGGTACATATTCCCGGCATCACAGCTTTGGCCCCTCCTGAATATCCGGCAAAATAATGGTATTCAATATTTCCCGTTGCTATAAGAAGATCTGCCTTTAAAGCTTCTTCAAATATCTCGACAGGCGTACCTCTTGAGGTGGTACCTATAAGTTTGCACCTCTGGGGATCTGAGTCGATTACGGCAGCATTCTCTACAGCATACTGTCCCGCAAGCTTTATCTTTTCCTCATGGGTATGGGGCCTGTGTATGCCCAATCCCAGGATAATGGTTATTTTTCCGATCCCGCCCTGTCTTAATTCATTGATGAGATATGGCAGGAATTTATATGATGGGCAGGGCCTGGTTATATCGCTTGCAAGAATGGCAGCAGATGACTTTTCTTCTGCAAGCTTACTTAACCTGGGCGAACCTATGGGATTTTCCAGGGCCTCTTCTATTATTTGCTTTTCATCTGCACTCCAGCCGGTTCCGCCGCCCTGTATGATATCCTGGATATTTTCTTGCGGGATATTAAGCTCTATTTTTTCTTTTCCATAAGGGATGTCGATTTTCATGATATAATATCTCTTTCTTATGGTAATTCTCGGTATCATCTACAAGAGCCTGTATCTCATCCTCGGTCTCCTGTATAAGCTGGTCTACATCCTCGTCCCCTTCTTCTCCTTCTTCCTCTTCCAGGGGATCTTCCTCTGCAGAACCTTCTACTTCAGCTACCTCCTCATTACTATTAGATCCAAGCGTGATCTCTTTCTGGGTACTGCACTGACTTCATAGAGCTGAGATGCTAAAAAGGCATATCACCGCCAGCAATACAATTAATAAATATAAATATCTTGTCCTCAAGACAACCTTCATACACCAAATATAGCAAATATGTGGAATATATTATATAAATAAATTAATCTGTTAATAAGCATGCTTGAAAAAAAATACCATATGGAAACAACAAAAAGGAGGCACCCGTCAAGATGCCTCATTCTCTAGACTAAAACAGATTTTGAATTTTTATTTACTTCACTTTTTGCTTAAGAGCTTTTCCGCATACGAATTTTGGAACTGTGCATGCAGCTATCTGTATCTTTTCTCCGGTTGCAGGATTAACTCCTGTCCTAGCTTTTCTTTCTGATGTCTGGAAAGTGCCGAATCCTGTAAAAGCTACTTTATCCCCGTTTACCAGCGCATCGCTTATAACATCCTGCATCACATCCAGCACACTGCCTATATCCTTTTTGGACACATCAGTGTTTTCAGCAATAGCATCGATCAGTTCTGATTTGTTCATTATTGCTCCCTTCATCACTCACTGTTTTATAATACTATTATTAAATATTTATAATAAGTTCATATCCGCACATTCCACCAGTTCTGGAATTCACGAATTCTGGTAATCCCTACTGCCCGTGGTAAAAAGACTATGTTTTATTCAAGCTCCGCAGAAATTTGAATTTCTTAATTTACAATTATACACATTTTAATTATTTTTGGTTATACTTTCTTCTAAATAATCTATTTATTGTCATTTTTATTATGAATAATCCGGAAAGAAAAGGTGAAAGCATGGCCAGGACCCTAAGATTCAGAAAACAAGACCTCATCGACTATACTGTAAAATTCATGGAAAAGCTGGGTGTGCCCGAGGCTGATGCCAAAATCGTTGGTGATGTACTTATAGAGGCAGACTTAAGAGGTGTATCTTCACACGGTCTTATCCGTCTTTCCACATATTATGGTAACCGGTTAAAAAAAGGCTATATGGAGCCTATTACCAGGACCACTGCGGCAGCCGAGACTGATACCACCATAGCTTTTGACGGGGGTAATGGGCTGGGTCAGGTAAATAGCTTCAGGGCTATGAAAGCGGCAATAGAAAAGGCTAAGAAATCAAATATTGCCATCGCTACGGTAAAAGGCTCCAATCACTTTGGTATAGCCGCCTATTATGCCATGATGGCCCTTGAAGAGGATATGATAGGAATATCCATGACAAATTCGCAGCCCCTGGTAGCCCCAACATATGGAAGGACCGCTGTACTGGGTACCAACCCCATAGCATTAGCAGCCCCTTCACAAAATAGATATCCCTATGTTCTCGATATGGCCACATCAGCTGTTGCCATAGGCAAGATAAAAGTATTTGAGAAAAAAGGCCAAAAGATACCCATAGGTTGGGGTATAGATGATAATGGCAATGTAACTGACGACCCGGTCAAAGTACAAAGCGGGGGACCGGGAGCTTTACTTCCTTTGGGGTCTACCGATATCTTAAGGTCCTATAAAGGATATGGACTGGCCCTTATGGTAGATATATTATGCGGAGCCCTTTCCGGTGCGGCCACGCTTACAGATGTGGGCTTTCCCCATGAGCCCAAAAAATCCGATGTGGGACACTTCTTTATGGCAATAAAGATCGATGCCTTCAGGCCCATAATAGACTTTAAGAAGCAGATAGATCATATGGTTAAGCTTTTAAAGGAATCTCCCAAAGCAGAAGGAGAAGAGGAGATATTTATTGCCGGGGAAAAGGAATATCTGGCTGTAGAGGAAAACAGGGTAAAGGGCGTGCCCCTACTGGATAAGATAGTGGAAGAGCTTAAGGTAAATGGGGCTGAGATAGGGGCGCCATTTGAATGTGAGGAGATAGGCTAGGGATTATTTCTCCCGGATCTGGTCCTAATATTATTTAAATATTCTTCTTCAATTAACGGGGAATAAATTTATTTGCTGTAAACATCCAGTATCTCTTTTAGAAATGCGAGTGCATCCTCTTCCGGCCGCTGGAAAGAATTCCTGCCGATTATGGAGCCGAAACCGCCGCCTTCATTTATCTGACTTATCTCTTCCAGGACTTCCTTCTTTCCCTTGGCTGGGCCCCCGGAGAAAATTACGATCCTCTTGCCGTTAAAAGCACTCTGGATCACATGCCTTACCCTGTCTGCAAGGGTCCTAATGGGAATATTATATTTATCATATACCTTTTTAGCTGCTTCCAGTTCAATACGTCCTGAAGGAGGTTTTACTTTTATTATATGGGCACCCAGCTGGGCAGCTATCTGTGCTGCATAAGCCACAATATCCACTGCAGTTTCCCCTTCTTTGGAAAGGCTGCTTCCCCTGGGATATGACCATACCACAACTGCCAGGCCTGCCATTTTTGCTTCAAGGGCCATTTCCCTGACTTCTTCATACATCTGCTTAAAATTACTGCTTCCCGGATATATGGTAAAGCCTATGGCAGCGCAGCCAAGGCGCAGGGCATCGTCTACCGATGCGGTAAGCGCCGTTATGGGGTCGGCTCCCATATCCATTGAATCATGATTATTTGCCTTAAGTATCAAGGGTATCTGTCCTGAGTATTCAGGTGCCAGTATTTCCATGGAGCCCAGCGGTGCTGCATGGGCGTTCAGTTTTGCCTTTACTGCCAGGGAGGCATGGTAGGAGGGATCATATCCCGGAGGATTAGGTGCAAAGCTCCTGGCAGGGCCGTGCTCAAATCCCTGGTCGACCGGCAGTATCACCATCTTGCCGGTACCTCCAAGCCTTCCAGTATTAAGTATTTGGTAAAGGTTCCTCAAAGTCCCCGGGTTTTCACTTTTATACCATGACAGTATTTCTTTTATCCTATTTTTCATATATCCTCATTTCATTTTTTTATGCACTAATAAATAGTGCTAATAAATATTATATGCTGTTTACGATTATTATCAAACTAATATTATGTATTTGCCTATATACATAATTATGTTTTTATCATATAATGCCTTTATTGTCATCAATAGAAGGTCCGCATGCCTGTAAGACATATAAATATTTTTTTATGCTTTTGCCTTTTAGTGTTCTTCCTTCTTCCCCGTCCCCTATTATCACGAGAACAATCACACCCCTTCATATACCCGATCGAGGGAGAGGTCATTACCGGCTTCAGGGAGGAATGTCCCGGCCCTAAAGGTATTGCCCGCAGGCATACGGGAATAGATATACAGGGGGATCCCGGAACAAAAGTGGCAGCTGCGGCAAACGGTACAGTCTCATATACCGGTATTTCCCCTACCGGAGGGCTCACTGTAGTTATAAAGCATAATCAAAGGATAAGGACTACATACCTCAATCTTGCCGGCATATATGTAAGCCGGGGGGATAAAGTCGGGCAGGGAGACCATATCGGTATTCTTGGAGCCAATGATGATATTTCAAGTGATATATGCCATCTTCATTTTGCAGTGATCTATGAAAACTCATATCTTGATCCTGTCCAGCTGCTGGAAATTGATTACAGCAGCATATCAAGGTTTTTGAAATTATTGTATTTTAAAAGGGATTTTGGGATATATTAGTACTATTTAAGATTTGAGAAATAATCCTGGATGGTCCTTATCTCCAGGTCTACCTTATTATCTATATCTTTTTCGGCTACTCCGAACTCGATTATATTAAGTGTCACCTTAATCTTTTCAAAAGTCTTCCGCAGTATTCCCTGTATGCGCGGCTCCATATCTATATCCTGGATACTGTACTGCAAATAATCCTCCCCATCAGTGGTGGATATAAACTTGATATGGCCTATCTCACGACACCCTTTTTTCTTCAGGAAATCAATAATATTCCCGGAAATCTCACCGATCTTTTTCACAAAGACTTCCTTAGTCACTGGCCTGGATGACGTGATGGTGACCTTTTTTGTAAGCGCAACTGTACCGTTTGAGTCCATTGATTTTTTTAATTAAATAGATTTATTATAAATGTATAATTTTTGTTATCGGAGCCCTAATTCTAGCACAATAACTACCGATGTCAAAAGCTTTTATGCTAGCTGAAGAAATATCGCATTCCGGTTTTTCCTGCCGGATCTACTTTTTTAATCTTTTAATATATATCTATATATGGCTTTCCCCAGTCCGGAATTATAGTTCTCATCAGTTATTATATCTGCCGCTTCCAGTATCTCCGGATATGAGTTTTTGACTGCCACCTTAAGACCTGCCACCTCAAACATGGAAAGGTCATTGGGGCTATCCCCGAATGCGGCTACTTCCTCAGGGCTGATCCCCAGCTTATAGATAATTGCCAGAAGTGCAGTTCCCTTGGTAGCTCCCTTGTTTAAGATGTCAAAGAAATACTCTCCCGACCTTATAAACTGCAGTCTGTCGGAATATTTCTTCCTTAAAGCTTTATCCAGGGGATGGGACTGAATTATAGGTAGGTATATATCAACTGTATTATTGGCAAAACGGCCGGTATCTATGCTTTCAACCTCGATGAAATCCTCGCCAATATCATCCAGGTGCTTAAGATCTGGATGATAGTCTTCTAAATATAGTTTGCCGTCATCCAGGGCAATAACCGGCGAAAAACCATTTTTCCTGATAAAGCCCACTACGTCCCTGTAGGTGCCTGGATCTATCCGGGATGCACGGATGACCTCCATCCGGGGACTTATAGTCATGCTGCCGTTCAGGGTTATCTGGGGAAGCTTAAGTTTAAGCTCTTTTACCAGGTATTCTATACTATTCATTGTCTTACCCGTGGCAAGGATTACCTCTATGCCCTTTTTCCTGCACTCCAGGAGAGCTTTGCGGTTAAGTCCGGTCATCCTGGAATCAGCATCCAGGAGGGTTCCGTCAACATCAGTTACTATAAGCTTATACAATGCATTTACTTTCCAGATGCCTTTCAGTTATTGGAAAGGCTGCTTACCTATTAATATCATGATTTATGCGTAGCCACACCAAAGCAGTCCTCAGCTGCCTCCATTACTGCCTCTGAAAGAGTGGGGTGGGAATGCACCGTAGTAGAAAGGTCATCTATAAGCATCTCGCCTTTCATGGCTACCGCTACCTCATGGACAAGGTCTGACGCCCTGGGCCCAACCATCTGGGCTCCCAGTATCTCTCCGGTACCCTTATCGGTGACTATATTTATAAAGCCTTCGGTCTCTCCGGTAATATAGGCCTTGCCGGAATTGGAAAAGGGGAAGTTTCCCACGCATACATCATATCCCTTTTGTCTGGCCTGGGCTGTATTAAGCCCCACTGTACCTATCTCGGGAGAGGTAAAGACTGCCCAGGGGATGACTGAATAATCCATGGCCTTATCCTTGCCTGCTATTACCTCTGCAGCGATCTTACCTTCTTCGCTGGCTACATGGGCAAGCTGCAGTCCCCCGGTGACATCACCTACTGCATAGATACCATCTATATTTGTCTGCATCTTTTCATTTACCTTTATATATCCTTTCTGGTCTGTAGCCACACCTACATCCTTAAGCCCTATGTCTTTTGAATTGGGCCCCCTGCCCACCGATACCAGGATATTTTCCACCTTTAGCTTTTCCCCGCCGGAAAGGGTCAGCTCAAACATTCCGGATCTCTTTTTTGACTCCTCGACCTTTGTGGAGGTATATATATCAATATCTTTTTTCCTTAAGGCCTTATATATGACCTTGGAGACTTCCTCATCTTCGGTGGTAAGTATCCTGTCAAGTAGCTCTACAATGGTAACCTTAGTGCCGAATGAGGCAAATATATTGGCAAACTCGCTTCCCACTACGCCGCCTCCCACTATAAGCAGGGACTTGGGCAGCTTCTTTAAGGACAGGATCCCCTTATTATCCATCACACCTTCTTGGGAAAGGTCAAATGGGGGGAC
>Ga0180431_10008528_pt1 | contig 11738 bp, 6 predicted proteins | sample SS_ome_11_FD_132459 | JGI IMG/M metagenome (GOLD analysis project Ga0180431, IMG submission 132459) | Hypersaline lake sediment archaeal communities from the Salton Sea, California, USA - SS_1_MS_1 metaG | ecosystem: Environmental > Aquatic > Non-marine Saline and Alkaline > Hypersaline >...
AGTTGAATTGGTAGCGGTTGACCGTCTCCTGGGCCTGCTGACGGACTTGGAAGGCCTCGAGCTCGCGGCGGGCTTCGGCCAGCTCGTTGATCAGACGGTTCCACCCTTGCGACAGCGCACCGTGGGAGTCCTCCAATTGGAGCCGCGTCAGATCGGATTCGATCTGGCTGGCGGCGGCTTGAAGGTTATCGTTGATGATGCTCAAGGGCCGCCGGCGCTTTCGGGACGAGCGAAGCGCAAGGACCCCCCCGAGCCCCAACGCAACGGGGATCAACGCATACAAGACCAACTCACCGCCGTCCGGAAGCATGATGTCCGTTCAAGGGCTCCTTGTTCAACAAAGGACCCGGGCGCGCGTCCTCAGGCGGGGCCCGGAAACGTCATACCGTCTCCGGCCCCCAGGCGGCTCACAGGACGGCGCCGCATAACCAATATCGAAGCAAGCTTTCGATGAATTAACTTAGGGATTAAGGCGCCTGGGTGCGGCCGACGGCTGCGCCGATGCCACGATCGGGGACGCCGGGGTCTGTGTGGCGGTGCGGAAATGGGCGTCTGATAAGATCGCCGTGCCGGACGCGGCGTCCCAACTTCGAGTTCCGGAGGTTCGACTACTAGAGGGTTGCCCAACAGAGGGCAGTGGATTACCCGGTGCGCCCGAGCGCCCCATAACCCCAGGTAGGCCCGGCTGGGGTGATCGCAGCCTGTGACACCCACCGAACGGCCGGCAGAGCCCGCACTACTGCGGGCGATAGAAGCGTCGCGCCCACAGTTCCAGCATTAGCAGGGCCCAAAGCTGACTTTCCAGCCATCGCCCCCGCCCGAGGTGCCGCCGCCATAGTTGCCGGACCCGGTCCGCGTCGAGCCAGTCGCGCAGGTGGGCCGTCCTCGACAGGATGGTGTCCTCGACCATGTCCCGAAGCGGCCCGCGAAACCACGCGGCCAGCGGCATCGAAAACCCCATCTTCGGTCGATCGACGATCTCGGTGCCGATCCGCGACCGCGCCGCCTGCTTGAACAGGTACTTGCCCTGTCGGCCGTTGAGCTTGAGCCGGTGCGGGATGCCAGCCATGAACTCCATGAAGACGTGGTCCAGGATCGGCACGCGGACCTCGAGGCTGACGGCCATGCTCGCCCGGTCGACCTTGCACAGGATGTCGTCGGACAGGTACGTCTTGATGTCCACGTACAGGCTCCGCGTCAACGGGTCCCGCGCGGACGTGCGCTCGTAATGATACTGAAAGACCTCGCGCGGGTCGTAGTCGGCCAGGTCCCGCCGCATGTCACCCGACAGCAGCGCCCGCGCCCCCGCGCCCTGCTCGAAGGCCATGCTCCGATAGTGGGCCTCCGCGTCGCTCATCGTCCCCAGCAACGCGAGCTTCGAGCGGAACCGCAGGAACCACGGCATCCAGTCCGGGTTGGGATACGTTCGCGCCAACGGGCCGAACACCCAACGCCGCAGCGCCGACGGCACGACCGACCGCATCCGCCGTTCCTTGGCCAAGTCGCGGTAGCGCCGATAGCCCGCCATGTTCTCGTCGCCCCCGTCGCCCGATAGGGCGACGGTCACGTTCTGCCGCGCCATCTTGCTGACGTAGTACGTCGGCACGGCGCTGTGGTCGGCGAAGGGCTCGTCGTAATGCCACGCCAGCCGCTCGACGACGTCGACCGCGTCGGGCTCGACCACGTAGCGGTGGTGTTCCGTGCCGAACCGCTCGGCCACCCGATCGGCATGGGGCAGCTCGTTGAAGCGCTGCTCGGCGAAGCCGATGCTGTTGGTGATGACGGGCCGATCCGACTGTTCCGCCATCCCCGCCACCACCGAACTGCTGTCCAGCCCGCCGCTGAGAAACGCACCCAACGGGACGTCCGACACCAGCCGCATGCCCACCGACTCGCGGAGGTGCTGCCAGAACCGCTCGCCCAGCTCGTCCTCGCCGGCGGTGGACGGCTCGGGGAATGTCAGGTCCCAGTACTCGCTCGTGCGAACGCGCCCGTCCTCGAACACCAGGACGTGCCCGGGCCGGAGCTTCTCGATGTCACGAAACATGCTCTTGGGCGCCGGCACGTAGTACAACGTCAGGTAATCCAGCAGCGCCTCGGGCCGGATCTGGCGTGGCACGTTCGGGGCGGCCAGGATGGCCTTGATCTCCGATCCGAAGACCAGCCGCTGCCCGTCGAAGTGGTAGTACAGCGGCTTGATGCCGACCCGGTCGCGCGCCAGCAACAGCCGGCGGCGCGGCTCGTCCCACATCGCCAGCGCGAACATGCCGCGGAGCCGCTCGACGCAGCTCGGACCCATCTCCTCGTACAGATGCACGATGACCTCGGTGTCGGTGTGGGTACGGAACCGGTGTCCCTTGGCCTCCAGCTCGGCCCGCAGCTCGGGGAAGTTGTAGACCTCGCCGTTGTAGCTGATCCAGACCGTGTCGTCTTCGTTGCTCAGCGGTTGGTGCCCGCCGGCCAGGTCGATGATGCTCAGTCGGGTGTGGGCCAGGACGCAATGGGTGAATGCCCGCGTGCCCCGATCGTCGGGCCCGCGATGCCGGAGCGTCTCGACCATCGCATCGATGGCCGACCGGTCCTCGTCCGTCAGCCCCCGAGCATCCGCCACACCCGCGATGCCGCACATGCGCCCACCTCGGCCATCAAGCTAGGTCGTTTGGCGGCAAACTGCAACGGTCATCTTTGGTAGCACACTTGGTCGCGCGGGACGGTGCGGCAGGCGCCTACATCGCCGTCAGTTCGCGCGGCTGCTAAGCCGGCGCGTCAGGAGCCAGATCCGCAAGGACTTCAGCACCGCACTCAGGACACCGCCCGCTGACGTTGCCGGTCAGGTCGTAGCCGCACTGTTGACAATGTCCGGGTGGAAAGCGTCGGTCGCGATGCCAAAGCACGAGGGTCGGGGTGAACAGAAGCACAAAGAGCAGCCAGAGGGGGATCACGGCCCGCCAGAACCCCCGGAGCCCTTGTGGAACCGCACCCAAGAGGCGTCGGGGGCGCAGCCGCCACCAGGATCTCCATGGAAGGTGGTCGGCGGCGATTGGCGAGAATCCGATTGCCGACCCTATGGGTCGATGGCCTCAGCGCTACTGATATTGGGCCCGAGACGAGCGGCGTGACGGCAGACGTCAACAAAAGACCTTCCAGTGCGAGTCTGCACATCAATGTGTCCGTCGAGCAAGATGATGGTGAGAATGCGATCCTCCAAGATGCCACCGGGCGTCGCATGTTGCCAAACGAAGGGCACCGTGACGCTGATGACAAACAGCAGCAGCAGTGAGACGCAGACGACCGTGCCCCCCTATTTAAGCACCCGCCGTACTCGGGAGCGCCGTCGCATACACGCCAGCCTATCCCGTCGATGAACGCGGTTCAACGGCCCTCGACTGCCCCCTGCTGTCCGTGTCTCCTCCTTGGGCCGGAGGGCTTCCCGATGATAAGGGCTCAGCGCGACGGAGCGGATCGGCGTTGCTCGGCAACCGGCGCCGTCGCCGACGTTGGGGACAAGGGGTGATGCGCGGCGGGGAGTTCTTTTCCGCGTTTCCTGAAAGAAAGCAGGGCGGCGAGCGAAGTCTCTCCATAGACCCGCGGGCCCGTTGCGCAACGTGGGCCCAAGGGGACCGGCGAAGCACAGTGACTGAAGGAGACAGTGGTACGAGTGCGCGCCGAGCGTGCGGCAGCGCGCAAGAAAACAAGGAGTGTAGCCATGTTTACAAAAGCAAGGTGGCCTTATTCGATCGCGCTCTTGGTCGTAGGGATTATGGCCTTGGGGTCAGTGGGTTGTGATCTGGATGACCTCTATGGTGGTAGCTCGTCCGGTTCGGGGGCCCGCAGTGCAGGCACGACGGGGACGCCCTCTGCGTTCTACTGGAACGGGCATTGGTACTACAGTGACGGTCACGGCCGCACGACGAGGCTTGGACCCCGTCTGGGCGGGTCCCCGGGCCTGAGACGTCCGTAACCCCGGCGAGTCCGGCCGATCAGACTCAAGCCCAACCCGAGCGCTCCCAACGCCAGGATGCCGAACCCCTGGCAGGGCACGGCCGACGTGTCCACCGGTTCGGTGCCGAGGCAGTCGGCCACGCTTGGATCAGCCAGGGCGGGGATGACCTCGCGTCGACCCGATGGCTCGGGCACGCCGCCCACGCCGACCCGCAGCTCGTAATCGCCGGAGGCCCCCAGCTCGTCCAGCGGGGGCGTGCTGGTGACGGCGAGGTAGTACCGGCCGGGGGCGTCGAACCGAAACGTCAGGAACGGATCGACGGTGCTGATGCTCCCCTCGTCAGGCGTGTCGGTGTCGTCGTTCTCGGCGAGCAGCCGGCCGTCCGCGGCGTACAGGTCGAGCCTGGCGTCGACCCACGAGGGCCCCGGCAACCCGCCGCCGTGGTCGATGTCGAAGTACCACGTCGCCCCGACGGTGTCGTCCGTCACGTCGAGGGCGTACACGTCGAGGTCGCGCGTAAGTTCGCTCTCCCCGTTCTCGGCGATCGCGATGGACCCGAGGATGATGGTGTTGGGTCCGATGGATTGGGCGTGCTCGACGGTGTCGTTGTCCTCGCGCGCGGGTAGATCCTTCTCGTACTCCTCGAAGACGTTGGCGAATCGCAGCGGGGAGGTCTCGAGGAACAGGCGTCGCGCTTCGGCGAGGATCTCGTCGGCCCCGGCGGGGTTGAGGTACCGCAGGGCAAAGGCGACGAACGCCCGGTCGCCCGGGGGGATGTCGGTGTAGTGGGCCCCCCACGGGATCGGGATTTTCATGACCGAATGGATCTCGGTCCGAAGCAGTGGCCGGCGGCGGGCGATGTGCTGACCGCACAGAAACTCGCTGGGCTGCATGCACCGCGCATCGATCCGCACCGACTCGAGCGCCAAGAAATTGAAGCTCGCGTCCCTGTGATACGCCTCCGACGGGTGCGCCATCCCCAACACGTGCCCGATCTCGTGCAACGCGACCGTGTAGATGTCGATGGCGTCGGCGTCGACGTACCGGGTGTAAGGGTGGCCGAGCGGCCGGTCCACCAGCAGCGGTTCGTCGGCCAGATCGCCGAACAGCTCCGAGCTGTCGAAGACGATCGGCAACGACATGAAGAACAACCCGAAGATCGGAATGGAGTGGGCGCCCGCCACCGAGTCGGACTGCAACTGGTCGGGGATGAACCGCTCGTAGTCGAAGGTGAGGACGCCCAGGTCGCCCATTAGGCAGATCGGCACCCGCTTGAACCGCAGGTTCAGCGGCGCCAACACGCCGTTCCACGTGTCAAAGGCCCGCACGATGGCGGCCTCGAGACGCGCGATCTGCTCGTCCGTGTAGTCCTGATTGGGTGAATTGCGCAGGCCGCGCATGTTCACGACGTAGCGCAACTCGCCGTCGCTAAACTTGAACGGGTCCACAGAGGGGTACGACTCGGGCCGATCCGAATAGAGATGTCCCATCCCCCAAGCCGGATCCGACGCCCAAGCCGCGAACGCCGTCCAGCAAACGATCAGAAATCTGCGACGCATGGCCACCTTCCCTGAGCCCGCCTCGTCGATGCACCCCAAGGGGCCGGCAAGTGCCCAACCCCCCCTATCCCGGAAGCGGCAGCGCCCGTTGACGGCGGCCGGTCGCCAACCAGGAAGACCGACTATATCATCCCAAGCAGACCGGAACAACCTGATGCCCGCGCGCAGGCCGGGACTGGCCGGCGTCTTTGATGTCGCTTTGAGTCTTCAAGGTGCCCGGCTGTCACTGACGGAGACGCCGCCAGCGGCATCCGGAGAGGAGGACCTAGCGGTGCCGTCGAGGGTTACCTGTCGGGCCAACGGCGGCGACGCACGATGGCCAGGCCCCCAAGGGCCCCCAAGACGACGGGAACCAATGGGGCCGCCCCGTCGCTGCACTTGAACTTGGCGACGACGCCATAGTCCCCATCCATCGTCAGGCACAATACGTCGTTGGTGTCCTGGGCGATGTAGTTCGCGTCGCCCGGATGGTTGGGGTCGTAGATCCGCCACTTGACGAATTGCTTGCTGCCATTGGGGATCGCCGTCAAGACGACCTGCTGACCCTCGACGTAACTTCCCTGGTTGGGATCGTTCGGGTCTGGCTGGTTGGGATCCGTCGCGACGGTCCCGTCCGTGGGTGTCTTCAGCGTCACAGTCAGCGAGTAGAAATCGTCTGTCAGGACGAGTGGGCCGTATCCGTATATGTCATCCTTGCCGGACGAACCAAGATCGGGGTTCTCTCCGCCCACCGCCAGGTAGTTCCTGACCTGGGCATTCGTGTCGTTGGGGAAGGCTTCCCAGACCAAAGCGGCCACCCCGGCAGCGTGGGGAGACGATGCGGATGTCCCCGTGAACCCGCCCGCATAGGTGACGCTGGCGGTATCGTCCGGCCCGCAGAGATCGGGCTTGGTCAGAACGGTCTGACCTGTGTAGGCCCCGTTGGTCGGACCGATGGCACTATAAGGCTCGATCGGTCCGGTCAGGTAGTTGTCTTCATCGATGGCCCCAACCGCCATGGCCGACGCGGCGTCGGCCGGGCAACCGATGCTGCCCGGGGCGGGCGTCGCAGCGTTGTCATAGCCGTAGTAGTAGACGTCGTCATACCAGGACCGGAGAACAAAACACGGGGATGTGGTGGCTGAGTACTTGACGACGATGACCCCGTAGTAACCCGGATTGGAAACGGCGTACCCGATTGCCTCGGTCGGTGGCTGTGTGCCGCTCTGCCAGTTCTCGGATCCGGTCACAATTGCCCACGAGGATCCTTTCCAACGAACGAGATACAAATCGAAGTCCTGATCCGTGGTGGGCCACGCGTTCCACGTCAGGTGCAGCACGATGACCTCTCCGGCAATCTGGTATCCGATCTCGTTGATTTCCACACCGGGGGCCCACTGCATCACGTCATCACCGTCGTCATCCACCCAGCAGGTCAACGTGTGTGCTTGCCGGTCATTCCCGGCCGAATTGGCCCATAGCACGCCGGTCGCATAGGCGTCATTGACGACGGTCACCGGCGAGGGCACCATCGAGGAGTAGGCCACGCCGTCGAAGAAGTTGAAGCCGTACCAGCCCATCGAGTGGTTGATCACGTGGATGCCGTTGGTAATGCAGTAGTCCCCCGCAGCTTCCAGATCACTGTCGTCGCCTATCTTAATGAGATAGAGCTGCGCGTCGGGTGCCATGTCGTAGACGATCTCAGCCACGCCGCAGCCATGGCTAGTCCCGGACTCCATTCCCGAACCGGTGTAGTCCACCTCGATGGCGGAGGCGGGAATCTCGTTCTCGGCCTGACGAGCGGCCAGACCGATGAAACCGCCGTCGATCACCGCGACCTTCACGCCGTCGCCCGTCAGACCGCGGGCATGCCAGTCGTCTGCGTTCGTCAAGCCCAATGCTTCGCTGATGACGGTATTGTCTAGACGGGGTTGGATGGGAAGACGCGCGTGATCGAGCAGGTCGACGTCGGTCGCCAACGTCTGTAAGAGACCCAGAGGCACATTCACCTTCACGTGGCGCTTGCCTGTCCGGAGAACGTCGCTCCCTCTCTGCGAAAGCGCGGCGGCCAGCTCACCCGGTGCTATGCCCGCTTTGGGCGCTGCAATGACGGTGATCGTTTCGCCCTTGACCGGTAGATCTTGGGCCTGGGCAAACGCCAGGGCCTGTTCCTGCCCGAAGCGAGCCCGTTGATCCATAAGTTGCAGCAGTCTGCCCCGCAGCTTCTTGACGCCCTGCGGATACCGTTGCAGCAGCGCTGCTCTCCCCGCTCTCGCTTCTGGCCCCAGACTTGGTGCCGCCATCATTTCGGGCGGGTTGGCCAAGTACCGAGGCACCGGGTCCTCGCCCGACGCAGGGCTCGACAACACCCCGAGACACACCACCAACACCACCGTGGCCGCAGTTGTCAGTCTCATCCCTTTACATCCCCATATCAGTTTCGCCTTTTACTGCCTTTATAGCAAGGTACAGGATATAGATGACCGGTCCGCCCAGTGTGTTCCCATCGCCCCCCGGGGGCAGCGGAGGCGACGGGCCCGCGAGATCCACCCCAGCTTGATGACCTGCGGCGTGTGCGGTAGGTTGCCGTGCCATGACCGATCGATGCGGGGTCAGCTTCATCATCGCCACGCGCAACCGGCGGGAGGTGCTCCTCGAGACGGTCGCGCGGGTGTACGCGTGCGGTCTGGATCGGTCGGACATGGAGATCTTCGTCGTGGACAACGCCTCGACGGACGGGACGGTGGCGGCGCTGTCCGAGCGTTTCGAGCAGGTCCGGGTCTTGGCGTTGGCCGAGAACCGCGGCAGTTGCGCCAAGGCGTTGGCCCTGCCGGACGTGCGGTTCCGGTACGTCGTTCACTTGGATGACGACTCCTGGCCGATCGACGACTCGATCCCGCGGCTGGTCGATCGGTTCGAGCGGACGCCCGGCCTGGCCGCCGCCGGCTTCATGGCTCATTTGCCCGACGGCCGGATCGAGTGCAGTGCCCTGCCCGACGTCTTCATCGGTTGTGGCGTGGGCCTGCGGACCGAGGCCTTGCGCCGGGTCGGCGGCGTCGACGCGTGGTTCTTCATGCAGGCCGAGGAATACGACCTGGCCTTTCGGCTCGCCAACGCCGGCTACGAGGTCCGCGTCTTCGACGACCTGCACGTCAGGCACCTCAAGACCCCGCATGCCCGTTATCGCGGTTCGACGGCCTACTATGACATACGCAACAACGTCGTCATCGCCTGCCGGTTCCTGACGGGCGAGTGGTTGCGTGCCTATCTGGCCGATTGGATTCAACGCTATGCGTGGCTGAGCGCGTCGTCGGACAACGGAGGCGCGTTCGCACGCGGGCTGGCCGCCGGTCTCTGGCGGGCGGCGGCGGACCAGCTTGCCGGCCGGGGCCAACCCCTGTCGCCACGCACGTTCGAGCAGTTCTTCAGACCCAGGCAGATCGAGGCGAACATGGCCCGGCTCCGCGACACCGGCGTCCGACGGGTCCTGTTGGCCGACTTCGGAAAGAACATCTTCGCCTTCTGGCGGGCTGCGAACGTGACGGGCATCGAGCCCGTTGCCATCGCCGACGACCGCCTCGCCACACCTGCCGGCCGAACCTACCGAGGCACGCCCATCCTCGCGACGACCGAAGCCCTATCCATCGACGCGGACGCCGTCGTCGTGGCCAACACGTCATACGCCCACGTCACCGAACGAGCCCAACAGCTCACCCAACGGACCGACCGCCCCATCCACAACTGGTTCGCGCGCCCTTGGCCTCCCGCGAAAAACGAAGACTGAAGGACGAGCTGGTCTGAAGGACGAGCTGGTGGGGGGGTGGGGGGTCACACCTACACTATTAAGTTTCTTGTAGCCGCAGCTTCGCCTCCACCTTCTGGAGTTCCTCTTGGAGTGGCCTGTCGCGGCGGAGCCGTTTGGCAACACGGTCGCGGGCTTGCGTCAGACCACTGACCGAAACACCGAGCTCACTGGCGAGCCCTGTGAGGCTTGATCGGTAGCGGCAGTACTTGCTCGCACAGTACATCAACATCCGACGCGCCTTACGGTGGGCGCCCTTGCGCTGCAAGAGGCGGTCGGGCACCACGCCATACAACACCGCCACCGCTGCCGTCACCTCCTCCAGACTGAAGGATGCCTGAAGATGCACCAGCGACGGCTCCTCACGCCGGTCGCTCTGGCGGCGCAACAGATACTCCCGCTTGATGTGGTCCACGAAGCTGTCGGTTCCCACAATGCTCTGCTCCGCGGCAGCAAGGAAGGGATTCTCGACCTCGCGCAACAGCCCTTCCTCCACATACCGGCGGTACCGCCGCATTTGCTCACGCCGCGTTCCGGACCACTCGGAGAGGACCCGGCCCATGTCAAGCCATTCAGGGGCCTTGCGCACCCCGATGTGGGCAGGATAGCTCGACCACCGGAATCGGCGCAGATGGTCGCGCCTTTCCCTTAGTGGGCGACGGCCGTGCCGGCGCACGCGAACCGGATTCAAGTGAATATAGCGCGACAAGACCGCATGATATGCACCGTCTTCCACCAGATGCGCCTTGAAGCGCCCCTGGAACACGTGGCCGCAGCTACCGCGGCTCCTGTTCAGCGACACGGTGAACGACGTGAGAAAGCCCTGCATGAACCGGCTGAGATTCGCCTGTTCCGTCTTGAGATACAGATGGAAATGGTTCGGCAGGCAGCAGTAGCAGAACAGGCGCACCCGAAACTGATCGGCAAACGCCGCCAGTTTGTCCAGGAACAGGTCGTACTCCTCGGGGCGACGGAATACGGTGCCCCGCTGATTGCCACGGTTCATCACGTGGTAGCAAGCGCCCGCGTACTCAATGCGAAGCGGCCGTGCCATGTGTTGGTCCTCCGTCGAAGTGCCGCTGTTGGATCCGGATGCGAGTCCTCATATTAACACACCGAGGGTAAACTTAACAGTGTAGGTGTGACCCCATCCGCTTCCAACTTCTTATTCTGGCATCCATCCGTGGAGGGTTCGGCCGTCAACGATCAATAGGGTGTCGTTGGCGAGGTAGACCTCGCGGGCGCTTTGATAGGTTCCCAGGTCGATCATTCCACCTTCAGCCGGTAGCAGGCCGCTGTCGTCGCGGCGGTCGTAGAAGTAGGCGAGGAAGGATCGTCTTGTGCGGTCGGCCTGTATGACGGTCCGCTGGTCGATAGCGACGAGGTAGGGTTGTGTGACCTGCTGGCTGGTCAGGTTCGCGCCTCGGTCGGTCGTTCCGCGCCATTTCAGTTCGAGCGTGTGGGCGTCCAGGGCTGCTACCGACCGGCCGTTCAGGACGAACAGCCGGTCGCCGCCCAGCGCGGCGACGATGCCGCCGGGTCTGGGCCCGATCAAGGAGGCCGATTCGGCCTGGACCTTGCCGGTCTGGAGCGACCGTCGGACGAGGGTCCGTCCGTTGTGTGACAGGTAGAGGCCGTCCGGTCCGGCCAGGAGCGTTGCCCGGAAGTTGGGGGAGACCATGGACGTCTCCCAGGCTTGGGTTCCGGCGTAGGGATCGAAGGCGTATAGCTGCCGGCCGGTGGCGGCCAGGAGGAGGCCTTGCTCGGAGATCTTCAGCCAGAAGGTCCGACCCAAGGTGCCGGCCTTGATCCGCCGCACGACCCGACCGGTCTCGGCGTCGAGCACGTGGATGGCGGGCGCCTGTCCGCGCGTGGCGGGCACCGGGTAGATGAGGAACTCGTCGTCGGCGACGAGCTGTCGTTCGGCCCCATCGGGCAGCCGGCCTCGCCAGATGACGCGGCCGCGATCGGCATCGACGCACAAGGTCCGGCCGTCGTCGAGCGCGGCAAACACGCGGTCCTGGGTCATGGTCCAGGCGACCCACTTGCGGAGGTTCTCCGGGTCGACCTGAGGCTGATCGGCCTCGGCCGGGTGGGCCTCCACCGACCAGGCCACCTTGCCCGAATCGATGTCCACGCCGAACAGCCGCCGCCGCGTGACCAGGACCAATCGTCCCGGGGTCATGCCGATGAGCGTCGGCTTGATCTTGCAAACCAACGGTTCGGGCCACAGGGCGCGGTTGCCCGGCGCGGTGAAGGCCTCGACCCGCCCCGCGCTGTGGGTCACGTACAGGTCCCATCGCGTGGTCGACAGGTCGGCATACTCGGGGCGCAGCACCCAGACCCAACCGGGGAACTTCCGCGACCATTGCTTGGCCAACGGAACCGCGAAGCGCGGGCGCGGCGGTAGCGCGGATCGGCTGTCGAGCACTTGCTGAGCGTACTGGGTGAACCC
>Ga0180431_10008529_pt1 | contig 11737 bp, 8 predicted proteins | sample SS_ome_11_FD_132459 | JGI IMG/M metagenome (GOLD analysis project Ga0180431, IMG submission 132459) | Hypersaline lake sediment archaeal communities from the Salton Sea, California, USA - SS_1_MS_1 metaG | ecosystem: Environmental > Aquatic > Non-marine Saline and Alkaline > Hypersaline >...
ATCCCGCAGGGATGCCAGCCATTAGCCGGTGGTTGATCGGAGCGACATCGCCGGAACCGGCGAAGCGGGGAATTCGCATCCCGCAGGGATGCCAGCCATTAGCCGGTGGTTGAGCGGAGCGACACCACCGGAACCGGCGAAGCGGGGAATTCGCATCCCGCAGGGATGCCAGCCATTAGCCGGTGGTTGAGCGGAGCGACACCACCGGAGCGGGCGAAGCGGGGAATTCGCATCCCGAAGGGATGCCAGCCAGCCTCCTTCCGCCTATGGTTTCCAGATCCCCTTCAGGTGCCAGACGTCGACGGAGGCGGCGCCATGGGAGAACACCTCGACGCCGAGGTCTTCGGGCGGGGGGTACATCACGCGGGCGGCGGTTTCCTTGCCTCCGTTGACGAAGACTTCCATGACGGACTTGTCGAGGAAGAGATGCACGGTGAGGGCCTTGTTGCCGCCTTCGGGTTTGGCGGGGAGGTGGGTGCCGAAGGCGTTGACTCCGCCGCGGTGGCAGCGGATTTCGAGGGCGCGCGAGCCGTCGTCGGACCGGCGCACCCGCAGGCCGGCGGGTCCCTTGTCGAGGTGCTTGAAGACCGCCATGATTTCGAGGGTGTCGCCCTTGATGTCGAGCACTTGCGAGCCGGTCAGGTCGTTCACGCCGGCGTGGCCGCCGCGCAGCTTGGCCAACTCGGGGACCGGTTTCTGGACCGGGCGTCCGTCCTCGCCGAGGGTGAGCACCCGCGGCAGCGCGAAGCAGTTGTTCCACCCCTTCGCCTGTTTGGTGGGGTGGATCCATGCGTAGACGATGTGTCTGCCCGTGTCATCGGTCAGGAAGCTGACGGTCTTGTATTCCTTGGAGCGGTCGAGGCGGCCGCCGCTTTCCCTTGTGAACTTCGCCGTCCCGGGATCGAACGTGCCGAGGAACCACTGGGGTGGCGGGTCCCATGTCATGATGTACATCCATTTCTCTCCGAAGGGGATCATCTGGGGGCAATCCCATGCGTAGTCGCACATGTTGCCGCGGTGCTCCCACTCGGTGAGTTGGCTGTTCTTCGCCTCGTAGACCGGTGCGACGTTCCCGCCGACGCTGTCGGTGCCCGTGATGCCCAACAGCATGAAGGTGCGGCCGCCGGCCTTGAAGAAGGCCGGGTCGCGGATGTAGTTCCTCCATTCGTATCCGTCGACGCCGTTCGGCAGGGTGGGGGAATCGACCGGGTCGGCGGTGGCCTTGCCCCATTTGATGAAGTCCTTGTCCATCGGCTTCACCATCACCTGCCCGTTGAACTTGGCGGGGACCTTGTGATCCTCGCCGGCGCCGGTGACCGAGGTGTACCACAACTGCCAGTTGCCGTCGCCGTCCTGCACGGCGCTGCCGGAGAAGCAGTGGTGTTCGCCCTTGCCGGTGTCCGGCCAGAGGGCGACCGGGAGACGCTCCCATGTGACGTTGTCGCGGCTGCGGGCGTGCCCCCAGTGCATGTGCCCCCACTCGTTGCCGTACGGGTTGAGCTGGTAGAAGACATGGAACCAGCCATCGGCGAAGAAGCAGCCGTTCGGGTCGTTCATCCAGCGGGCCTCGGGCATGAAATGGTAGACCGGACGGGTCGGATCGGCCTGCGCGGCCGGGGCTTCCTGCCTGATCGCCTTGTGGGCCTCGCGGATCGCCCCGGCGTCGTGGTGGAGACCTTCGGCGGCGGCGGCCGCCGCGGCGGCGGGCGGCAGGATGGCGGCGAGGAGAGTGGTTCTGAGGGTGGTTGTCATGGCGGGTCTGATCGAGCTCTCACACAGGTAGTATCTGGAGATGCCCGCCGGCGGAGTCCCGCGGGGGAACGGCGGCGGCGCTTTGGCGGGGCCGGGGGCGATTTGTCAAAGCGGTGTTGATCTTATTCATAGTCCCATGCGTCAACGGCCGATGCTCTCCTGCGGGCCGGCGTGCCTGGCCAGCAGCTTTGGGAGGTCCTCGGCGGGGTCGAGGCGGTAGCGATAGAAGTCCTTGGGATTGAAGAAGGCGGGGCCGCGGGTGTCCGCGCCCCACGGCCAGCCGCCCTTCGTGCAGTGGCGGAAGACACAGCCGCGTTCGACCAGCGTCCCCTTCTCGACGGTCAAGGGGTTGCTGGTCTTCTCGAAGAGGCTGTTTTCGACGATCATGTTCGTTCGTCCCCTGGCCCAGTGGCCGTATCCGCTGACGTTCTGGAGGTAGTTGTTGTAGAGATGCGCCCGGAGTGCGTTATCGATCGCCGGGTTGCGTTGTCTGGTGTTCCGGAACCAGTTGTGGTGCATGGTGAGTTGCGTCTCGACCTTGTCGGTCCATCCGCTGCCGCCGACCTTGTTATGGTCGCTGAGGATGCACCACGACACGGTGACGAAGGTCGTTCCCTTGCGCAGGTCCATAATCCCGTCGCCGTGGCGGGCGAGGTGGCAGTGGTCGATCCAGATGTGATGGGCGCTGTCGATCTGCAGGCCGTCGAAGTCCTGGGTTTTGCCCTCCGGGTCGCCCTCGACATAGGTGTCGCGGATGGTGAGGTTGCGGATGATGACGTTGTGGGTGCCGGGCGGAAGGAAGAACCCGCCGCCGATGATCTGCCCGTTCTTGCCGGCCCCGATGATGGTCTTGTCGGAGACGACGCGGATCTCGGTGCCCTTCGGCTGCATCTTGATGCGGCCTGCGACGCGGATGACGCAGGGCGCCTTCCGGGCCGCCCAGCGGGCCAGTTCCTGCTGGGTGGTCACGGTGACCCGCCTGCCGCGGGCCCCGCCGGTGGTGCCGTTCTGGCCGAGACCACGCACGGAGGCGAAGCCGGTGGGGGCGTCGGACCATGGCGCGAGGCGCGCCGGTGCCGGGACTCCAAGCGCGAGCAAAAGAGTGCAGAACGGAAGGATCCGGTGAAACGGGCGGCAGGGAAGAACTCGATTCCACATGGTGGCGTGCGGGGCTTGGTTGGAGTTGAGTCTGTTCCTGCCCCGGCGAAGCGCAGCGACGACGGGAGGGAGGAACAACCGGCCTGCCCGGAGGGGTCCGCAGGGCGAAGTCGGGCGACGGCGCTTTGGGGATGGCGGGGCGCCGTCGCTGGAGAGGCGGTTTCCGCCCGCAAAGCGGTGGCAGGCGCTCGCGACGCGCGCTCTGCCGCCGCACTCCATGCATCGCCGGGAGGCGGCGGCGGAAGGCGTTTCCGACGGCCAGCGGGATCCCTCCGGAGCGTCGGCTTAGAGGTCGTCCAGCAGGCCCCCGGCGTCGTCCTCGGCGTCCTCGGCGTCTTCGGCGTCCTCGGCGTCTTCGGCGCCCTCGGCGTCCTCGGCGTCCTCGGCGTCTTCGGCGTCGGGCGCCGGCGTCGTATCCGTTCCGAGACCGGGCTCGGGCGCGGGTTCCGGCTCGGGCGCGGGTTCCGGCTCAGGCGCGGGTTCGGGTTTGGGCTCCGGTTTGGGCTCCGGTTTGGGCGTCGGCTTGGGCGTCGGCTTGGGCGTCGGTTTGGTGGTGGTTGCGGCGCGGCTGGGCGACGCCTGCTTGCTGCTGGAGCTTCGGCTGGCGCGGGTCTTGGCGGTGGAGCCTCCGGACGGCTTTTCTTTGCTCGCGGAGGCGCTGGGTGGCGGCGCGGTAGCGGTCGGGCTGCTGGTGGTCTCGCAGGCCGAGGGCGCGAGAAAGAGGAGGGCGCCACTTGCCAGCACGGAGATTGCGGTCTTGGTTGTGCTCATATTTCGGTTTCCGTTTCGATCAGGTGGGCACGCCGCTGGCGTGCTCCGCGCCAGTGCAAGGATTTCCGCCACCGGATGCAAGGCTAATCCCAAGGATTGCCTTGGCACACTTGCGGAAAGGGGCGATCGGAATCGGTTTTTCGAGATCGACTTCATCGGACAGACGGCGAACGATCTGACGGGGCGGCTTCGCTGTTCTCGGCGAGGAGCGGGCCCTCGGGGATCGCCTTGGCGCCGCCCCGGAGCGGTAATTGGAGTGGCGGACTTCGCCATGGCCGCCCCAGAGTTCGGACATCGGCCGGTCGATGATGGCACGCAGCTTCAGGGTGTCCGCAAAACCGTCTCGCCGCGCGGCATGGATTCTGCTATATTTCGGGATCATGAAGGATGCCAAACGGTTCGAATGCCTGAGCCGGTTTGAGGAGAGGGACTTCGTGTTTCTGGTTACGGCGATAGGAGGGGCGGCCGATGGAGCGGCCCTGCGCGGCCTGTTTGTCGACCAGGAAAGTCTGCGGCATCTCCTTGACGACGAGCGCGTTTTCCGCGCCCTCCTTGAGTCGCCCTCGCTTCTGAATGTCAGTCCGTGGTTTTACTTTTACGTTCTGACGCGGCACAGCCTGAAGCGCCGGGGACTCGACGACCTGCCGCTTGCGGAGTATCTCGGATCGATCCTTGCGGAGCGGGTTCCGATGGCGCCGCACGATTCCCTGAGAGGCATTCCCGCCGGGTTTGTGCACACGGTTGATTTCCTTGCGGTGCTTGACCGGGCGAGCGGCAAGACGCGCTACGAGTTGCTGGTGGCGGCCGGGAACCAGTTTCTGGTTCTGACGGGGATCTTTCCCGGTTACATACGGCGTCGCAGCGAGCGGCGCGGGGCGCCGGGACTGGCGTATTACGAGGAATTCGCGCGGGCTTCATTTCAGGAGGCGACCCATCATCCGATGGCGAAGCGATCGGGGCTGAGCGAAGTGTTCGGGACGCTGACGGACGTCTTGCCGGAGGCGCGCCGCTCGCTCAACCGGATGGCGGATTCGCTTCTGTTTCTGGCAAGCTGAGGGCGTGGGATCACGGGTGGACGCCGGCGTCCCGGCGGCGTGGTCCGGAGGTCTTGAGTGACGGCACGAGGGACCTGTCTTCGCCAAGGCGGGAGGCCGCGCGATCGATGGGGGCGGCAGGCCGGGCGGAGCACTCCCGGCGCCGGAGGGCGGACTCAGCAGGCCCGGATGATGCGGAATTGGCGCCGCGGGCGTTCGGGCGACCATCCGTAGAGGGCGGGCGGGAGGACGTGGACCTGATCCGACGGGGGTTCGAGGCTCTGCAACCAGTCGAGGATCGCGCGGGGCCGGCAGGCGGGGTGTTTGCGGTCGGGCCGGGCGACGGTGAGATGAGGCAGGGGCGTCCGGGGGTCCGGCGGACAGCGGGCGGTTTCGAGAAGGGGGCCGCGCCATGTTTTGATGCAGTTTTCGATCTCAGCCGCCCCCGCGGCGACCTCGAAGGAGAGGGCCGAGAACCGCCGGGGCCGCGGCAGCGCCCGGAGGGGGCCGAGAGTGACGGCTCTCTCGTCAAACGCGATCCGCGCCATGATTTCGAGAAGAGCGGGGATGCGGTGCGGGTCCTCCTTGCCGAAGAAGGCGAGGGTGAGGTGCAAATCGTCCGGATGGAACCAGCGCAGGCCCGGCGGGGCGGAGCCCCGGAGAGCTTCGAGGAACGCCCCCGGGGTGCGCACCGGAAGGGCCGCGAAGTAGTTGCCTTGCACGGGCGGGGCGGGATCCTACTGCTGCCGCAGGAAGACGCGGCTTTCGCGATAGGTGATCACCGCGTCCAGTTCGCGCATGAAATCCGCGCCGAAGATTCCCACGTAGCCGAGCTTGTCGTCGTCCATGAACCGTGCGAGATCGACCGAGAGCACCTTGCGATTCGTCAAGACGGCGTCACCCATGGTCAGTTCGTCGATTTCGGTGACGGCGGCAGGGGCCTTGCCGCCGATTCCGAACACCTCGCGATCCATGGGGCCGACCCGGCAGTTGTGTTTGTTGGCGGCCCAGACGTGGAGCACGCTTGATTCCGCGCCGGTGTCGATCATGTAGGTCACGGGGTTTTTGTTCAGGGTTCCGTCGACGAAGATGTGATTTCCGCGCCGTTCGTATTGGAAGCTCTGGTAGGAGCGCAGGGTGAGCATTTTTTCGACCGAGAGGCTGCGGCAGTGCTGCATGAAGATGGCGGCCTCCTTGCTCCATTGGAAGATGTAGGTTTGGTCTTCATCGCTGAAGCGGGCCACCGAGAAGCTTCGGTCGGACCCGTCCACGAGGGTCAGGGTCACACCGGTGGAGGTCTTGCTTTTCACGCGGCCGCGCAGGGTCTTGCCGTCCTTGAGCTTGAACAACCGGAAGGTCAGCTTTTCGGATCGTTCGTCCGGGTCGTGGTCGATGTCATCGAGTTCGGTTTCGTCCGACAAGTCCGGGCGGAGGAAGATGCGCCGTTCCTTGTAGGAGATTACGGCGTCGAGTTGGTGCAGGAAATCGGCGCCGAAGATGGCGTCCTGTCCGGCCCTCACCCCGCCCGGCAGGCCGTTGGTGAGGTCGGTGGCGAGGATTCTGCGTTGTCTGAGCACCGCCTCGCCCATTTTGAGTTCCGCCACCTCGGCCCATGCGGCGGGGGCGTCTCCCGCGATGCCGTAGATGGTCTCTTCACCCATGCGGCCCACCTTGCATCCGGCGCCGGTGGCGTATTTCACGTGCAGGACGCTTGTTCCGGCGCCGGTGTCGATGAGGAAGGACCCTTTTTTCCCGTTGAGCATGCCTTCGACGAGGATCGAGTTGCGTTCGAGGGTGAAAGGGAACGACTCGTAGCCGCGCAGCTCGAGGAGTTCGCGGACCGTGAGGCCGCGGCACTTGAGGAGGAACTTGGCCTCGGCTTCGGACCAGTTTCTGACGAATTCCTTGTCTTCCTCGCTGAGTTTGTCGATGGCGACGCGGGCGCGCTTTCCATTTTCGAGGAGGAAGAGCACGTCCTTGTCGGTTTTCTCGACGACCGCGGCGCTGATCTCCGCGCCCTCGGCATTCCGGAAGACACGGTATTGGAGGTCTTCCTTCTGCGCGGGCGCGGTGACCGCCAGCAGGAGCGCCGCCCCGGCCGCCAAGGGGCGGTTCATCACAGGCATGCCAGTGAACTTCATTTACTTGAAATCTCTGCTTTCAATGAATTCGATCCAGTCCTTTTCGAGGGCTTCGACGGATTTGAAGCCGAAGATCCTTGCGATTTCGATCGAGGCCGGGATCTGGTTCGAGATCGCGGCGCGCCGGACGAGCGTGGCAAAGGCCGAGACACGCTCCGGGGTGCTCTGCATGTAGTAAGCGAAGGAGTAGATCATGACGAGCTGCTCGGGCGTCAGATTGACGGCGTTCTCGATTGCGAGGAGGGGCTCCAGCTTCGGCTCGAGTTTGCCGCGGCGGACCATTTTCCGGAGGCTGCGCGCCCATGAGGTTCCGTCCTCGAACCCGCGGGCTTGGGCGATTTCGTTGCCTTCGTAGGCGTCCGCATCGATCAGGCGCGTCTCCGTCTTGCCCGCGAGCTGAATTTCCTTGTAGTAGGCGTGTCCGGTGACGATGGCGAAGTATCCCCGCTGGCCGTAGTCGGTGATGCCGCCGATCTGGCGGGCGAGGATGCGGCCCGCGATTCCATGGGTCGGGAATGGAGCGAAGACCTTGCGATAGCGGCTGCGGTCCTTGACGTTGAAGATGGGGGCGTGATCGAACACCTTGTGTTCCTCGACCACCTCGTCGGGGAGGCGAATGGTGGTGGACTGGAGCTTGTCCCAGAGCATGCCGATCCGGTTGGCCTGCTGGTCGAAGCCGGCGTCCGCGAGGTGCTTTTTGTACCAATCCCCGACGTGCTTGAAGACATCCTCTCCGTCGACGAGCACGATCAGCATGCGCTCGTCGCCCCAGTCGACGCGGAAGTCCATGTGATGGAACGCCGAGCCGTGCCAGAGGCGTTCCGCGATTTCGGCCATGGAGTTCGGGCGCACTTTGCCGCAGTAAGCCACGAGGAAATGCTCGGTGCGCATCAGGTCGAAAACGGGATCGGTGGCCCCGGTGAGAGAGAGTTTCTTGTCGAGCCGTTCGAACGTGGCCTTGTCGATTCGCACGTCTTCCTCCGGGACTTCGAGATCTCCGGCGGTCAGGATTTTCGGGTCGGCCTTGGCGTATTCCACGAGGTGCTGGCGATCGGCGAGGCTGAGATCCGAGGCTTTGAGTTTCAGTTCCCTTGGCTTTGGCTTCAGGACGCTGAGGTAGACTTCCTCCTTTTCGGGGTCGTATCGCACGAGTTTTGCTTCCAAGGTGGTTCCCTTGACCGACATCCATGTTCGCAGTTCCGCCGCGCCGGCGGACCAGATGAATGCCATGCAACCGGCGATCAGGAGGGTCTTCATGGGCCGGAGGCGTGGTGGCCGGAAATGCCTCGGGGCGGGGGGGAGCGGGTGGTTGGTCATTTCATCGAGCATGGTTGATCTGATTCCGGGACGTGGGACGGGTCGGAAGACATCGTCGCACCCGGGCGCGGGGTGATTGCCGGGCGAGCGAGGGCGCCGCACGACGCCGGACATTATGCGCGATGGCGGGAAAGGCAAGGGCGCAAAGCCCCGCGGGGCGGATCCCGGGTTCCGCCAGAGTCCTTGAGGTGCAGGATTCGTCACAAACGAGTCAGGTTCCTGAAGAGTGGGCCGCATTCCCGCGACTTCGGGGAGTGAATACGGATGACGGGGGGAGGTGTCGCTTCACGCGATCGGCCACCGTGATCACCGCCTCCCGCTGCGGCGGGATCGACCGGTCCGAGGCCGTGCCGCGCCGGAAGATGACCGGCCGGGCGGCCTCCGCCGCGGGTCACATCCTTTCGAATCCCTCGAAGATGAGGGCTGCGCGCTGGTCCCGGTCGGTGGCGGCAAGGTCGAGGCGGAAGCAAGCTTGCCAGAACAGGGCGTGGTCCGGATCGACGAGGGTCTGGGTGAGCTGGTGAAGGCCCGGGTCGGGGCCGGTTGCGAGGTGGGTATGCCTTGCATTGCGCGCTTCCGGATCGAGAAGGAAGGGGGGGAATTCGGCGAGGTAGGGTTCGAGGGCGGCTTGCAGGCGGGGCGGATTCCATGGTTCCCCGCGGGGATCGGCGGGCTGGATGAACTCGAGGGCGCGGTCCCACTGGTGGTCGCGAAGGGCTTTCAGGAAGCCGTGGACGGCGGAGCGGACGGCCTTGTCGAATTCGGCCTTGCGGCGGGTGAGGGGGACGGCCTCGCGCTGGCGGGTTTCGGCCGCGCGCGCGCGGCGGGCATCCTCGGGGTCGTATGCGGGGTCGCGGAGCTGCTCCCATTCGTCGAGGAGGCTGGCGTCGACTCCGCGGACGATGTCCTCGAAGAACGCCTCCGCCTCGGCGACGTCCGCGGATCTGGCGGCGGGGGGGACGGTCTGGGAGAGCACCTTGTAGACCTCCGAGAGGTGGCGTAGCAGGACCCCCTCGCTCCGTTCGAGTTTGTATTTCCGGATGTAGCCGGGGAAGTCGAGGTATTCGTCGAACATCTCGCGTGCGATCGACTTCGGCCGGATGGCGTCGTCGCGAATCCATGGGTTGCGGCGCACGAATTCATTGAAGGTGTCGTAGATGAACTCCCTTCCGGGCATGGGCCACTCGACCTCCGCGAGGCGCTCCATGAGTTCGTCGTAGCCGGCTCCTTCCTCCTTGAGCTGGCGGTAGAGACGGTCGCGTTCCTGCTCGGTTTGTTTGCGGAGGATGACGTCGGGGTTTTCGAGGATGGCTTCGACAAGGGAGAGGACGTTGAGGGCGTGTCGGGGGTCGTCTTCGTCGAGCTGGGGCAGGGCGTCGAGCAGCCACAGCCCGAGGGCCTGGTTCAATGAGAACTCCTCCTGCAGTTCGACGTTCAACTTCACCTTGGCGGGTCCGGTGCGTCGGGCGGGGGGAATGATGTCCAGCACCTTTCCCTCGACGAGGCCCCGGAAGAGCTGCCGGCCGTGCCGCCTGAGCTGCTGCTTCGAGGCGGGGGATCCGTGGGAGCGTTGTATGAGCGCCTTGAGGGCCGCGCACCCGTCTTCGTGCCGGCGGCTCAGGACGTTCAGGATGATCCCGTGATTCAGTTGGAAGCTCGAGGCGAGGCGTTCGGGCGGAGAATCAATGAGCTTGCGGAAGGTCTCCTCGGTCCAGTTGACGAATCCTTTGGGGGGCGGCTTTTTCAGGACCGGCTTGCGGGCTTTCCCGCCGCCGCGGGCGCGGCGGGCGGCCTTGTCCTTGAGGCGGAGGTTTTCGATGACGTGTTCGGGGGCCTGGGCGACGACGTAACCGATCTCATCGAATCCGCGGCGTCCCGCGCGTCCGCTGATCTGCTTGAAATCGCGCACCGTGAGGATCCGGGTCGTTCGTCCGTCGTATTTGCAGAGGCCGGTGAAGGCGACGGTTCGAATCGGGACATTGACGCCGACTCCCAACGTGTCGGTGCCGCAGATGACCTTCAGCAGGCCTTGCTGGGCGAGCTTCTCGATGAGGACCCGGTATTTGGGGAGGAGGCCGGCATGGTGGACCCCGACGCCGGAGCGTGCGAATCGTGCGATCTCGCGGCCGTAGGGGCTGCTGAAGCCGGCGTTGGCGAGTTCGGTGGCGAGGGCCTGCTTTTCGGCCTTCGAGCAGAAGTTCTGCGAGAGCAGGTTTTGGGCGGTTTGGTGGCAGGAGAGTTGCGTGAAGTGCACGAGATAGACCGGGGCCCGCTCCTGCGCGACGAGTTGGCCGACCTTTTCTTCGAGGGGGATTTCGCTGTATTCGAATTCGAGGGGCACCGGCCGCCGGCCGGACTGCACGAGGGTGGTGGGGGCGCCGGTGAGGGCGGTGAGTTCCCGCTCGAAGAAGCTGGTGTCGCCGAGGGTGGCCGACATGAGGAGGAAACGGGCCCGGGGGAGCGTAAGAAGCGGGATCTGCCATGCCGCGCCCCGTTCGGGGTCCGAGTAATAGTGAAACTCGTCGATCACGACGTCCGCGATATCGGTCTGTTCCCCCTCGCGAAGGGCCCGGTTGGAAAGGATCTCCGCCGTGCAGCAGATGACGGGGGCGCCGGGGTTCACGGTGGCGTCGCCAGTGACGAGACCGACTTGATCAGGGCCGAAGGTGCGGCAGAGCGCGAGGAACTTCTCGTTGGCAAGGGCCTTGATGGGGACCGTGTAGCAGGATCTTCGTCCATGGCACAATCCGCGGAAATGCGCCGCGAGGGCCACCAGTGATTTCCCCGACCCGGTAGGCGTGTTGAGGATCACGTTTCGGTCCGCGAACCATTCGAGGATGGCTTCCTCCTGGTGCTCGTAGAGCGTGAGGCCGCTCTCCTCGACGTAGGAGAGGAAGCGCGACAGAACCTCGTCATCCGAGGGGGAGTCCTTTATGATGCCAATCAATGCTCGAGCATGGCAGGTCTCGGACCGGTTGGCGATACCGGCGACGATTGCGCGTGACGATTGGGAGGCTTTCGCACCGTCATCCGTCGTCGATCATTCGCATCTGGCGGGTTCGTGAGCGGGGACGGGGCCGGATGTGACATGGTTTTGTCTCGTTCGGAGGGGACCGGTTCTTTCATCCGATTCCGGCCGTCCGCCGTGCCCGGCAAGCCGGGCCGGAAGAGGCGGCGGTGGACGCAATCGACTTTCCGGGCGGTGATTGGGGATTGACTCTCCGCGGCGTGGGCCGTCAACTTTCGACCCCCGGGAGGCATAGCGCCCGGAGGAAGCAATCCGCAACGCCCAACAGATAACACAATCATGCCCAGCAAACCCGCACTTCACAACGCCATGTGGCCTGGTCTGGTCGGCAAGGACCCGGACACGGACCAGCCTCCGCTCGGACTTGACCGGATGCTCGAACTGACGGTTGGGGCGGAGGTGAACGGTCAAAAGTTCGACGGGATTGATCTTTTTCTGTTTCATCCGCACACCGATCCGGAAGCCAGCGACGACGAGATCCGGCGGATGGCGGACAAGATTGCCGCCATGGGGTTGAAGGTGGGCTCGCTGGTGGC
>Ga0180431_10008530_pt1 | contig 11737 bp, 11 predicted proteins | sample SS_ome_11_FD_132459 | JGI IMG/M metagenome (GOLD analysis project Ga0180431, IMG submission 132459) | Hypersaline lake sediment archaeal communities from the Salton Sea, California, USA - SS_1_MS_1 metaG | ecosystem: Environmental > Aquatic > Non-marine Saline and Alkaline > Hypersaline >...
AAGAATATAATTCCAAATTGAGATAGTTGAAATATAAACTTATCATAAGAGCTTAAGTCACTCTGTTCTATATTCTTTAATTTCTTTCTTTTACTTGTAGGTATCTGTCTTAGAGCTTTTTTAATTAGTCCTTTTGTTCCATCTTTTAGTTTTTTACCTAAATCCATTTCAAATACTTCATCTCTGAAACTTTCCATTTCTTCTTTAGTTCCATACTTAACCGCGAATCTATGATGTAGAGCTTTCTTATTTTCTTTAGGCATAGCTTTCCAATTTTCTTTTAAGCTCTTAGAAGTCTTTAGAATAAAGCCGTATATAATTTCGTCCCATATCATTCCCTGCAGTAAGTTAAGAGGTCTAAGTACGCCATCAAATGGAACTCTTTTGATCTCTATTGCTAAGTAATAATGATTCGGTTTATTAGTTGCTGTAATGTCCAAGTTAAGATTTGGTGCTATCTTGGTACTTTTTTTAGATTTTGTCGCTTCCATATTAAAATCCCTCTATAAATATACTAAATAAAAATAATTAAAGTATATTTGATTAATTTTTATTATTTAGAATTGAATATTTAAATGTTACTATAAAATATAACAAAAATTTATAAATAAGTTAAATCGTAAATCAAAATAAGTAAAACTTGTGTTTTGCTTAGCAATCAGAATGAATTTTTTGAAAGCTGACAAGAAAGATGCAATGATTACAGTAAACGAAATAATCGGTTTACTGATCGTAATCATTGTAATAGTAGCTGCTGCTATCCCGGTAGTTCTGAATATTGTTAATGACTCAACCATTAACATTACCGGAGTTACTAAGATTGTAGTTGATCTAATTCCTTTGTTCTTAGGTCTAGCTGCTTTAGTTGCAACTGCAAAGATTATGACTTAATCTTAGCACTTGCTATTGTCAAAGCCAACGAAGCGCGGGGAGTGGCATCCCGCTTTCCTTTTCAAAATGAAAAAAATATTTATTTTAATATTAATTTTATTATTAATACCCGAGTCTTTGGGTATTACAAGCATTAATATTGCAGAGGGGAATGGTACTGTTAATCTAACACATTATTTAAGAAATGATGGAGACGTTGCAACAGGGAATTATAATTTTACTGATAACCTTTACACCTCAGTTAATTCAAAATTAGGTTTTTATAATACTAATTTTTCTGGGACAGGAATTGATGTAAGTGGAAATCCATATATTAGTTTAAAAAGCGACAGTCTTGCTAGAGTTTTAGTTGATGGAACAATTCCTTTAATTGCTTTAGGGAGTAAGTCAAATGATCCTAATAATAAAATAATGGATTGGAATATTCAAAGTAACAATTTTTATGAACAATCAGTATATGATAATGGCGCGGCTCGAACTAATTGGAGAATAGTTGACATGGATGATGGAACTCAAACTTTTAATACTGATGGTTATTCAAGTATTTTAAAACTTAATAATGCAACAGGTAATGTTGAATCTACTGGTTTTTTTAAAGGAGACGGGTTAATTGGTAGTACTGGAACAATAGATTTTAATTATGTTTATCCTAACTATTATTCATTTTATTTAAATCAAACCCAATCTTTTGCCAGTGTTATCGCTCTTGATAATTGGCAAGGAGAAAGATTAATGGAAACTCAAGGAGGGAGAGGGAGATGGACTTTCAGAAATTATGCGGGGGGTGGTGCATCACCGGGATTCCATTTCTTTGATTATGGCGAAGGAGGAGACATTTTTTCAGTTGAAGGGAATCAGTCAGGTTTAGTTTTTAACATAGATGGTTCGGGAGAAGTTGAAATAGGAAACGTTACAGGAAGTAAATATATTAATAATAATGAAAGAATATATCAAGCTATAGGAAATACTGCTGTAGTTACTTGGGAGTCTTCAAATGGATTATTAGGTCTTGAAGGACAAGTTGCTATCATATATAATCCGGCAACTTCTTCAAGCTCAGTTTCATGGTTAAGTGACCATAATAATAACAGTTTTTTTGGTAATCCTTCATTTTCATATTTATATAAAGATGGGCTTTTTCGATTAGGAAAGTTTACTACTGACGGATCTCCAATAATATTTGATGTTGAACTAAATACTACCCATCCGGATAATATTTATTCTAAGTGGGGAGAGTCTGATGATTTAATTATTGGGCATGATAGTGCAGATTCTATAATAAATTCAAGTTCTGATTTATTAATTCAAGCTTCTAATATGACTATTATATCAGATGGAGGATTAACTGTTAAATATAGTAATGGTAGCCATGCCCCTGTATATGCATCTGATTTCGTGACATTTACAGAAGTAGAAACAAGTAAAGATGCCTTAGAATATTTTAAAACAGGAGATCAACTTTTAAATAATGATGGTTCAGTAAACCATAAGGCTTATGATGATTGTTATTATTCAGAATATGTCAAGGATTACTCAAGACCCGTTTATAATTATTGGAATGAAACAGTATGTAGGGAGTATCAAATGCCTCCGGTTTGTAATGTAACAATAATCAAAGGAAAGAATAAATGTCAAATGGAAGAAGTTTGTCATAAAGAATTAAGAGAAGTCGAAGAAATGTCTGCTTTACTTAATAAATTAGTTAAATTTAATAGGAATTTTGAAATATGTGAAGATAAACAAGTATGTAGATTACAACCTGATAAAGAAGAAACTATTTGTAATGAACCAGAGATTAAGGAGTTTTGTATTACTGAAACTAAGTATAATATTTCTTATCCTTATACTATTTTAACAGAAGGAACTAGGAGAGGATGTACAATGGCAAAATCTGACCAAGCTTTAGCTTTATTAGGCAAAAATATTGATTTATATGACAATTTAACTGATTTTGAAACAGGTATTGTGGTAGAGGAATTATTCACTAATACTCCAAAAGATAAATTAAGTAATGAAGAAAAGAAAGCCGAAAGAGAGTCAATAAAAGATTATATTAAAAATAATGATGCAAGAGATAATTACGGTAAATTGAAAAAAGAAATAATTCCGATGATTGCAGAAGTTCCAAGTTATGTGCAAGAACAATTAGATTATAATGTTTCATATAATGCTTTAGGATTAATTGATGATACTTATTTACAAGTAATAGAGTTAGAGCTGGAATTAGATAATTTAAAAGTGTGTATCACTACGGCTAAAAACTTTGAAGATATGCAAAGGTGTATAACAATTGAATAAAAATATATTAATGTGGATATTTATAATTATGATGTTAAGCAGTTTTGCTTTTGCAGAAAGTAAAGTTTGTTATGTAAATGAAAGTTGTTCTTTTATATCTAATATTTTTGAATCTAGTACTAGTTATTATGATGTAAAAAATGCCACAACATCTTTAAAAGCAACAAACGGAACATATCTGATTCAAAACCAAAGTATGACTAAAATAAGTACTGGAACTTTTACTTATAATTATAATTTTAATAGTAGTGAAACTTTTGTAAGAGAGACGATTTATGACAATCTTTATATAGGTACGGAAGAAATAATAGTTAGAGAAGACACTTCAAGTTTATTATTAGAGGACTCAAAATTGATTGCGAATATATTAACAATAATAACTATTTTTACAATAGGAATTTTATTAGTAATAATAGGAAGATACTGTAAGAACATATACCTTACAGCAATGAGTAGCCTTTGGTTTGTAATGGCTTCTTTAACCCCTTATACAATGGATTATAGTGGATTTGGCTTACCTCCATATTCTTTTACTTTTTTATATATAGGAATAGCGGGATTATTAGCAGTCGATGCATGGTTTACTTATGATCGAAACAAATTTCAAAGAAACAATTAGAAGTGATTAAAATGAGTGGAATGATAGAGACGGAGATAGTGCAAGATGGCGGGGACTATAACACCGCAGGAATGGTCGATGAAGCTGCTTTTAATGATGTAGATTTAACTGACAAACAAATAGAACCTTCTATTAGAATAAGTAAATACGTAACTCGTAATCAAGTTATGGGAAACGTAGATGATACTAAGTTTAGAGAATTAGAAGCAATTAAAGACGAAGCAGTTAGTATGATTTCTATACCTAAAGCTTTAGGTGGTTGGTTATCTCGGCAGTTTGCAAAGAATCTATTAGAGCGTAACGAGATGTCTTTAGTTATGAGCGGTTCACGCCAAGGTTACGCTAGAGAACTTCTTAATACTAGAAAAGCTGTTATTTCAAAAGAAGAAAGAACAAGCCAAGCCAAAAAGAAAATCGGTATAGGTCTGGGAGAATAAAAAATGGCAAGGAAGCAAAGAGTAAAGAAAAATAAATATAGTTATGAAAAGCAATTAAAAACGGTCGTAAAAAACCCACAGAAGCGAGCTAATGCAGGGACAGTTATTTTTATTAATGGGAAGGATATGGAATACCCTCCTAGAATTGTTGATTTATCAGAAGAGACAGTAAAGGTAAAAGACATAGAAGTTTCTAAAAAATTCTTTGAAGATAGCAAAATAACTGTTAATGGTTTTCCTACTGTTTTAATTAAGGATAATGACGTTATGAGTTCAGTAGGACTTTATTATAATTCATTAGTGGAACAACCCGGAGAATATACCCCCCCCAAACAGCTATATATGGATGGATTTTATATTAAGCAAGAAAATAACAAAGAACTTAAAGTCGAAGGCAGAAGACCAGTTTTAGAAACTTTCCAACCTTCTCAAACTTTGCCGCCTTCTATACTACAGGGTATGGTTTATTCTTTAAGTAAAACTGGTGATATTAAAGAATGGCTTAAGAAAAACAAAATGATTATTTATATTATGATAGGCGTTGCCGTTTGCGCTGCATTTGCGGCTTTATTTTCTTATCAGATGTATAGTGACCAGTTACCTAAGATAGCAAGTGCGGTAGGTCAATGCAGTAAATGTGTTGCTAATACTGCAACAACAGTTAAGGAAGTAGTGCCTTTAAATTAATGAAGTTGTAAAATATGAATGAAGAAAAAAAGCAAATAAATTTCACAGGAAAAGAATATTTAGAATATATCAAATATAAAGACAAAAAACCCAAATTTAAATTAAAAAAAGAAACTAAAATAGGTATTTTCCTATTAGCAGGGATTTTATTGTTTGGAATGATTATTATTATGGTTGTAGATATTGCAACCCCTACGCCTCCCTCTACCTTTAAATTCACTTGGGAAGGTATAGGGATGTTTTTAGCAATATGTGCAGGAGTAGGTTGGGTTATTCACGGAGTAGGCTTTGCCATTATTAAAGGATAAGATGGGTAAAGAAGAAGTGCGTATGGGTGTCGAATGGTCTTACTTAAATACACTATTAGACTACTACGGACAAATGGTAAACACTTATTCCAAATATCTTTTATACTTAGAAGGCTTAGACCACAAGAATAGAAAGAAATTCTTTAAATGCGCTTTATCTTCTTTTTATTGTTCTGTCAAGGCTGCTTTTGATGAATGGCTTAAGAATGAAAAAGACAAAGAGTTAGTAAAACTATTTGAGACTCCTCCGGAAAAAGACGAAGAGTTAAAAGAAATGTTTTATTTAATCAATATTTGGGCGCAGACTAGAGGGCCATTTGCAACCTTGGTTAAGAAGAACGATCCTTATAATGCTTTTAAGAATGGATGAGATACATAATATTAACGAAATTGAGGAGCTATTAATACTTCAAGAAGAAATAAAGTTAAGAGTTTCAGAGTTAGAAGCAGACAGATCTTTAATTAAAGAAAAGAGATCAGTCACAGATAAAAAATATTATATGGAGAAAGCTCTACAATCTAATTTAAACTTTTTAATTACTAGAGAGAAACGTAAATGGGATAATTTATTATTAGTAGATGGTTTCGAGAGAGCAGGTAAATCTACTTTAGCAAGACAGATAGGTTATTATGTAACTTATAATAAGAATAGACAGAAGATAGATAAGTTTCAAAAATGTAAAAATGTTTTCTTTGATCCAGAAGATGTATTAAGCTTTGCCAAAAAGAATAGAAAAGAAGTTATTATATGGGATGAAGCGGCATTAGGTGCAATGGCGGAGGATAGGTTTGACGAAGTACAAAAGACCTTAGTTAAATTATTAATGACTTGCGCAAAGTATCAGCATTTCTTAATATTTGTAATCCCTAATATAAAAAAACTATTGCCTTATTTTATAGAAAGATCCATAGGTTTAATAAGAATAGAAGTAGTTAGTAATATTCTTCGCGGGAATTTCTCAGGGTATGGTAAAGCCAAGCTAGAACGTGTTTATAATTATGAGAAAGGTAAAGCAAGAAATAAACCTCTTCCTGATTTTAGAGGCAAGTTTCTTTCTTATGAAAATACAGATAAAGAAGTTATAGATTTAGCCATATATGAAAAAAAAAAGGATTACGCTATAGATAACATAGACTTAAAGAAATCAAGCAAATTAAAAGACACTATGGCACTTTCAAAGCTTATAGATGTTATATGCAAGAAGAAGAAGCTTTACAAAAAGAAAGATGTATCTGTTGCTTTATCCATACCTCAAAGTTATATTTCAAACTTACCTACTCCTCATTATAGTAAAGATGAAGAAAAGTTTATAAATGAGTTGCAATTAAAATAAATTATATTCATTCGGTGTAATTAAGCTTTAAGTAGTAAATTACTTTATTACAGTCCGTCAAACTGTAAAGGTTTTGTGGGTATTGCTGGATACAGTATGCAAACCAAAAACTCGCTGCCCCTTTAGATGTGATGGAAGCTAAAGGGGATTTTTCTTATTATAGATATATTTATATATTAGTTATTGTAAGATTTTAAGAAATGGCTATAAGTTTTGCAGAATATAAAAAACGTATGATTGACTCGGGTAAAAAGGTTACTGTTATTAAAACTGCAAAAGGAACAGGCAAAGTACTTTCTAAGACTGTATATAAAGGTGGTAAAGTTGTTTCCTCTACTGTTCCAAAGGCTAAAGTAATTTCTACTAGCGAATTACCTAAAAGCGTTACTGAAAAAGTTTCAGAGCAAATAGTGGAAAAGATTAAGCCCGCTAACGCTTTATCTATGCAAAGAATTATACAACAGAAAAAGCTTAAGGCTACCAAAGTTCCAGTTGAAGTAATAAAAAAGACACTTACTAAAAAGAAAGTTGAGGTAAGAAATGCTTTAAAGAAAGGTCTTAAAAAATATGAAGAGTTTGAAACTAAGAGACTAGAAAACTGGGCGGATCAAATAGTAGAAAGAGGTAAGAAGCTAGATAAGAAAGAAGCTGAAACCTTTAAGAAAATTGATGATAAATATTTACAAGTAAGATATGCAATAGACGAATTTTTTCCAAAAGGAACAAAAACAATTTCTAAGATAGGTTCTAAAATATTTGAGTTCGGTGAAGAGTTTCTTCAAGGTTCTATATCAACAGGTGCTAGAGCAACACAAGCAGGAGAGAAAGCAGTATTTTTAAGTGCTGCTTTAGGAAAGAATTTACAATCAGGGAGTAAGGATACAAAGAATTTTTTTAAAGAGCTTGTAACAGGGGATGCTGCAAAAGAAGTAAAGAGACTATATAAAGATCCTAAGACTTATAAGGATGCGGCTTTAGGTGCTGCTGTTGCAGTTGTCTTAGGGGCAGGTAAGACTAAAGCAACTTCTGTAAAGAAACTACCTAAGAGTGGTGCCAAAGCCCCTAAAGGTTTAAAGGCAGGAAAGATATTAAAAGATGCTAAAGGTAATAGGGCAATAGTTAAAGCTGATGGTAAAGTTTTGAAATTACCTAAGAGTTTAAACAAAAAATTATTTGATAAAAATTATATTTCTAAATCAAGAACTAAACTTAAAAAGATATTTAAGAAGAAGCCTAGTAAGGTTAGAAAGATAGAACCTAAGCTTAAAATAAAAAAAGAAGGTATTAAAAAAAGGCAAGTTAAAGTGAGGGCTAGAAAAGCTAGGAAAGCCATAAGAAAGGAAGCTAAGCTTAAAATTAAAGAAGAAAGGATAAGTCAAGCTAAAAAATTAGAGAGAGAAAGACTTAAACTAAGAAAAGAACAGAAGCTGACTAAGAAAGGCAAAGAACCTAAGAAAAGATTATCTAAGACTGAAAAAAAAAGAATTAAGGCAGAAGCTAAGAGGTTAGCAAAAGAAGAGAAAACAGTTAGGATAGTAATTAAAAAGAAACCTATTAGAATTAAACTAAGAAAAGAGGGTCTTACCAAAAAACAGCTTAAAATACAACAAAAACAATTTCGAAAAGCTTTAAGGAAGAGAGGTAGGGCTGAAATAAAAAGAGATAATTCTATATTAAATGAGTTAAAAAGAACTGGTAAAGTTAGAGAGGGGTTTAGAGTAGAGGTAGATTCTACAGGAAGAGCAAGAGTTTTCCAGCTGCCTAAGAAAGCAATCCCTAAAAAATTCAAAAAATTTAAATCTGGCGATAAAACATCTAAAAAGATTAGAACTGCTAGAGATATAATAAAAGAACCAAAAGTAAAGCCTACTAAAAGCGGTCTTGTTCAAAAATCTAAAATAAAAAAAGTAAAAGTAAGCGATACTAAGAAAGTAGTTAAACCAAAATCAAAGGCTAGAACTAAACCTAAATCCAAAGCTAAAACAAAACCAAAAAAAGCAATTAAAGAAGATTATAAGACTAAGTCTAAGATTAAAACTAGAGTTAAAAAAAAATCTTTAAGTAAAAATCAAATTAAAAATATAGGTAAAAGTATAAGATTAAGTAAACTACCTAAAATAGGTATAGCGGCATTAAAAGCAAGATTAGCTTATAGGCCTGAATTACAAGGTAGAAATATAACTCCTGCTAATATAAAAGATATTAAAGACATCATAGACAAACGTATAGATGATATACAAAAAAAAGATATTGTTCAAAAAAAAATACAAGATAAAAAAGACGATCAGATTAAAAAGAAAATAAATGAAGTTATAGAAGATGTTACAACCGCTTCCTCTTCTGTTAAAAAGAATATACAAGATAAGATTTTTAGACAAATTCAAAAGCAACCCCAAAAAAGAATAACTAAAGAAGAAATTAAACTTAAAATTCCTTTAAAGTGGAAGCTTAAAAAGAAAACAAAAAAGAAGAAAGGTAGAACTCAGGGCTATAATGTTTTAGTAAGAGAGAAAGCAAGAAAGATAAAATATAAAGGCAAAACTAAGAGAATCCCTTCAAAAACGCTTAAAGTTACTAAAAGGTCTCTAAGTAAGGGTAGGGCTGAAAGATTGCTTATAAGAGCTTTAGATGACACCACAGCGCAGACCGGAAGAATAAAGAAGAGTAAAACTTTAGTTAAGAAAAGAAAAACCCCGGTTAAAGCTAGCTTTAAGAAATTTAGAAGATCAAAATCTATTAAAAACGCAATAACTGAAAAGCGTAAACACGCAATAGACACGCGAGGAGAAAAAAGAGGAATTACTGTTAAAGGTTGGATAGCAAAAAGAACTAAAAAGCGTAAATCTAGTATTAAAAAGAAAAAACCTTTAAATAAAGCTAAGAGGAAAGTAAATAAAAATGCAAGAAAGAAAAAATAAATTGTGGAACGAGAAAAAGCCTAGCGCGTTTGAAACTAAAAAACAGAGTGTTTGGGGAAAAAAACAACCTAGCGTTTTGGATGTAGTCTCGCCGAGTATTTGGGACAAAAAAAAGAAATATTAAGATTATGTTTAATAGTAAAAAGTCGCAGGCAGGAAATATTATAGGAAATTTCTTTATCGCTTTAGTTCTTTCTATATTTGTATTTGGTTTATTCTATGGCGTTACGCCTTTAATTATTGAGTTAAGAGGTCCTATATTTGCTGCAAATCCAGGAATACTTCTTAGGATTGTTATGTATGGTTTTGTAGGTTTTATGTGGACTATTTGGATAATGGGTACAATCTATTTATTTAAGAAAGCCATAAATGGGGAGGGAATATTAGGTGAATAAAAAAATATTATTATTGCTTCCTTTGCTAATTCTCTTATCTAGCTTTGCTTTTGCTGAATTAGACCAAGTTCAAGTGAACGGAACTACCAATGTTGCATGGTCTAATAATGGTTATGTTATGGGTCAAACATTTACAGCGGGTATCACTGGTAACTTAACCGGAGTTCAAATTCAAATAATGAAAGTTTCCGGGACTTCTTCTGGAACAGGTTATGTTGAATTGTGGTCTATGGATGGGGATTCTTACGACACTAAGCTTGTAGATATTGACAGTTTTGCTTTAACTAGTTTGCCTTTAGATACCTCATGTACTCAACCCCCGGGATCAATTACAGAGACGTGTATGAGAAATATGAGTGTAGGATACAATGTTGTTAATGGTACAAAATACGGTATTATATATAGAACCACAAGTACTAGTTCCTCCTTCCAGACAGGGTGGGGAATTACAACTAATAATGATTATACCAGAGGCACATTTTATCAGGATTCTAACTATCCGACTTCTACAATTAAAACGGGTTGGGACGCTCACTTTGCAACATATGTCACTCCTGAATCACCATCAGAGTTTAGACATTATGAAAGCGCCTTTTTAAGTTCACAAACAGGAACAACAAAACTCCCATTAAATGGAGTCAATTATACTATTTTAACTGAATTATTTGAAGATAACGAGACACACCCATTTTATGGTGACGTAACTGTTCAAATGTTCAGTAATACTAATTCTATAGTTACGTGTGATATATTGGCGAATGGAACAAGTATAGTATCCGCAACAAGAACAAATATAGCAGGAACTATTGGAAGTATGGATTTAGGCACTCCGGTTTCTAATACAAGCATAGGAAATAACTCGTTAGAGTTGGTATGTTCAAAAATAAGCAGTTCTGCCACTATAATAGGTTTAACTAAAGGAATTGGTCATGTTGGGGATGGTAATGTAACTTATTTTTCAGACACATTCACTAACACAAGCATAACTTTAAATAATGAAAGCTTAAATATGGATAATATAACCGCTCCTTACAATGGTACAGCTATTATAGAATGGGAGAACAATATTATAAATAATGATGTATCTGCCCAAAACGTAATAACGCAGTTAGTAACAAGTAAAGGAAGTTGTGGTATTTTTAACAGAACTATTGATAGTGGTTATATTGCATCTACTGGTGGGGGATGTTCTTTTCAAGTCACAGAAGGAGAAAACTTTACCGCCGGATTATATGTTACGGGAACTAATATTACAATAACTCACACTCCAAGATTAAAGTTTTTAACGACACCTTCTAATTATACGGAAATAAAGAAAAAATCTGTGGGAACAACACCCCAGCTGCTAGAATCATTTATAATCAATAATACTGAAAATTTAGATAAAATTTATTTAAAAGCAGGCATAGGAGTTAGTGATAGCGGACAGAATTTTAATATGTATTTTTCTGTGAACGGAACTACTACGGATATAGTACCTAAAAGTGCATCCGCAGGATCAGAAGTTCTTATTTCTCACGATTTAGTAGATGCCCCCAAAGGAGTTTTAAATATATCTTTATATGGCTATAGTTCGTCCGGAATAGTCCAGATACAAGGAGGAGACTTCTTAGGCTATTTAACCGAGGAATACTCAACCAACGGATCTTTTCTATCTATGACTGCTAAGAACTTATGGAACGATTCTTCAATAACTAATTTCAGTGTTGAATACGATGGTTTAGAAGTAAGTACTGATGATGGAGTTCTAGAGTTATTCACGTTTGAACCATTATTAAATTTAACTTTTAAAAGTGATAATTATTTAAATAGAACTTATTTAAACCATGATACTTCTATATCATTAGAGG